>ENA-OQDT01000635-OQDT01000635.1-human-gut-metagenome-genome-assembly--contig:-NODE-635-length-22769-cov-3.936534_pt1 | contig 22769 bp, 22 predicted proteins | sample MGYA00242786_ERZ504617 | MGnify/ENA primary metagenome ERZ504617 (study PRJEB26092, sample SAMD00036337) | human gut metagenome | host: Homo sapiens | study: EMG produced TPA metagenomics assembly of...
GCACCTTTTACTTCTGCAAAGCGAAGGTATGCTCAAAAGCATCGACTTCTTCTTGCGTCAGATCACTATACAGACCCGTTTTCAACAGATTGATGACGTCTTCCGTCTGGTAAATTAAACTGCTTGATCCGCCCTAGCGATTCAATGACCTGAATCAAAGGATGGTGGACCATGGCTTCACTTCGTCCCAAGTAAAAGGGAATTTGATACTGGTCAAAAATGGTCTTGAGTTGCAGTTGATAAGCTTCCACATCGCCTAACAAGACCCGAATATCCCGATAGCGTGCCCCATCATGAAGACGCTGACGGATGGATTTTGGCGACAAATTCCAACTCTTCCTTTTGCGTGTTGGTTTGCCAGAGTTGGACAGGAGAAGGTGCCGGCGTTAATGTCGAAGAAACTTTAAGACGTTTTATGAATAATGAAATGCTGATGATAAAGTTTCTGAGAAAATTTGTTGACGACGAAAATATGAATAAACTGCGTACACTCATCGCTGATAAACATTATAATGAGGTACTGCCTGTAGCGCATACGCTGAAAGGCGTCAGTGGAAATCTTGGTCTTATTAAACTATATGAGATTTTTTCCAGAATGTGTCAGGACTGCCGTAATGATCAGTATGAAGATTTGGACGGGCTGTTCGCTCAGGCTGAAGCAAATTATTCTAAAGTCGTAGAGGCGATTAAAAAAATTTAAATGCCAGACCCGGAATTTATTCCGGGTCTTTTTTTATGTTTTAAGGATTTTAATTAAAGCTATTGCCAAGTAACATTTGATAAAGTATAATAAAGCAACAAGAGTATTGAAAAATAGGAAACCGCTAAAAATAATTGTTATTGATAATTTAAAGGGTCATTTGCGGAGGGAAAGTATGCAGCTGAACGTTACTACTGACTATGCCATAAGAATAGTTTTGTATTTGGCAATCAAAAAAGAGATCACTACATCAAAAGAAATCGGAGCCGCGATGGGGATTCCGAAAAATTATGTACTGAAAATAACTCATAAGCTGGTAGAGGCTGGAATCATTGAAAGACTGGTAGGAGCGCAGGGCGGCTTTTCGCTGGCACAGAAAATAGATGATATCACTTTATTGGATATCCTCAATATCATGGAACCGACAATGAGGGTTAACCGTTGTCTGGAAGAGGATAAATTCTGCAGCCGTTATGCTACTGAAAATTGTCCGGTCCGCGGGTTTTACTGCAAGCTGCAGGAAGAACTGGAAAAAAGTTTAAAGAAAATGACGATTAAAAGGTTGCTGGCAGACGCAAATTAAAATTTGTTGTTAAAGAAACTTATAACTGAATATGGATATTTAGGCGGAGTATAAAATATTCCGTTTGAATAACTCCCCGGTTACCCGTTTTGTTTTTTAAGCAAAACGGGTAACTTTTTTTATGCGCCGTTGAAAAACGGCGCTTTATTTTTGAGCTTGGTTAAAGTCAGATTGGTACCAGTTGCAAGACTTTCAGACAAGCGTATGCAATTACAACAAAAATGTCTTGCGGGGGGGGACAAATATGATAGTATAATGTAAATTAAAGAATAAGAATAAAAATAGCAATACAATATATTAATAAAATATTAAGGAAAAATATTAACAAACAGATAAACAATATAGCGGATAAGTGAAAGGAAGCGATAAACTGGCCAAAACATAAACTTATTACTATAAGTTTATATAAAAAATCAAAGGGGAGATAAAAATGGATAACAAGAAAGCTTTAAGAATGGCGGTCACACTGGCGATAATAAATATGCCGCTTTTAGCGCAGGCCGCAGATGTAAGTCCCGTAAGGATTACAGACGGTAGTACCTACACGATGACAGCTGATTCTGTAATAAATACCGGTTCTAATACAACAGGTATTTTTGTCGGGTATAAAGATGGCGGTACGATTGTTGGCGATAATGTCACCGTTACCAGCGACGGCTATGGTATCCAAATCCAGACTTATGCTACAGGGGGCGTTGCAGGCAGCGGCGATTGTAGTATTAAGCTTGGTAAAACGATCGTTGAGGCTAAATCTTCTGCGGTACGTGTAGACTCAAGCAGCTATGGTCAAAAGGCGACAGTTATTTTAGGTGCCGGCAGTATTTTAAATTCATCAGCTAATTCTGCTGTGTACGTTACGGGTAAAGATTCTCTGCTCCAAATAGGCGATGGCAGTACAGTTACCGGCAACAGTTATGGTGCTACAGGGGCAGCGCTTGCTTCCTCCAGCGGCGGTAAGATTGAAATCGGCAACGGTGTTACGATAGGGCACGATAATATCAGAGGCTATGATGTCAACAGCATTGCGGTATTATCGATGGATGGCAATGCGAGCCAAGGCCAAAGTAATATTACAATCGGCGACGACAGTACGATTTATGCCAAAGGGAAAGGTTATGGCGCAAATGCCGTTCAGGCGGGCTATTTATCATATACTGGTTTTAACGGTGTTGGTACTAAACAGGGGAGCTCCGGACAGATAAGTGTAGGCGATAAGGCAACTATCTGGACGGAAGGGGACGAGTCCTTTGCTGTCTATGGTATCCATGCCGATTCCACGCTTTATGTTGGCAAAGATGCCGAGATCAGTACTCAGGGCGATAAGGCTTCGGCTGTCCGCGGCGGCAATATTACTAAAGTATATGATTTTACTGCTGCCGGCGGCAAAATCACTATTGATGAAGGGGCAGAAATCAAAACTCTGGGGGATCAGTCACATGGTGTAGACGCCCGTTATGACGGCACTCTGATCGAATTAAAAAAAGACGCGGTCATAACGACAGTTGGCAGTGAGTCTCATGGCGTAACGGCGCTTGCCGGCGGCACGGTAATTTTACAGGACGCTGCTGTTACTGTGGATTCAACAAAAGATGCTTATGCTTTCAGTGCGGAAGGTAAAGATAGTGATACAGCTGCCGTCAGTACTATTACCGGCAGTGGTGTTTATAATATTGTCGGCGATATCAGGGCTGCGGACGGCGGCATTCTTACATTAGATCTGGCAGAAGGTTCGCGGTTTGAGGGAAAGGCTGTGCTCGACAGCGGCAATGATTCACAGAGCACCTTAACTATGGCTAAAAACTCGCTGTGGACTTTGACTGGCAATTCACAGCTCAACAGTTTGCAGAATGAACAGTCTGTGATCGATATGACTGGCGATAATAAGGCTTTCAGTACGCTGTCTGTGGAAACGCTGACAGGTAACGGTGGGACGATCATTATGGATATTGATGGTTCCCAGGTTGATGCCAGTGATAAAATTTATGTCACAGGTGATTTCAGCGGAAGCCAGACACTGTCACTGAAGGAGATAAATGGACTCGACAGTGATCCGGGAATAGGCCAGGCGGCAGAAAATACTGTTTTAGCCAGTGTCAACGGCAGCGGTACTTTTACGGCTGATGATCAGGAAGGCACTTTGTACTGGCAGCGTTATGAGCTGGGACAAAAAGACAGTGCTGCTTCCGGTTATACGACAGACTGGTATTTGAAAGGCATTACAAATCTTAACCTGCCGACAACCAGTGTAGAGGCTATCGCTGCTTCGGGAGCACTGGCTTATCATACCTGGCGCGACCATGATCAGCTGCTGCAGCGGCTGGGAGATCTGCGCCAGCATGGTAGAGAGGAAGAGGGCGTCTGGGTAAGGGTCAAAGGCGGTAAGCTGAGCCGCAGTGACCAGTTTGAATTTGAGAATAAATACACACAGTATGAGCTTGGCTATGACCAAAAATTGAAGTCAACGCCGGCGTATACGCGTTATGCTGGTATTTCCTTCAGCTATTTGGATGGCGACAGCAGTTACAGCAGCGGTAGCGGCGAGAATAAAGTTAAAGCTTTAAATATTTACGGTACGCAGATCGGTGCTAAGGGCCATTACCTTGATTTAGTGTTGAAATACAGTCAGCTCGATAATGATTTTAAGGTTTTTGATACCTCCGGCAATAAGATCACCGGCGACTATGACCAAAATGGATTATCGATAAGCGCGGAATATGGGCGCAAAAACAATCTGAAAAATAATTGGTATATCGAACCGCAGGCCCAGCTCACTTTTGGCAGGCTGCGCGGAACTGACTACACCACAAGCAATGGCATCAGGGTAGATCAGGATGGAATCGACAGTTTTGTGGGACGTATTGGTTTCAATATTGGTAAAGATATCAATGAAAAAACTAATATATACTTGAAAGCTAATCTGATGCATGAATTTGGCAGCGGCTATAATGCCTCAATGGTTGATGCCAGCGGTACAAAAGCAAGACTGGATCGTAATTTTGATGATACCTGGTTTGAATATGGCTTAGGCGCAGCAGTGCAGACTGGTAAAAACAATTACTTCTATGTTGATGTCGAGCGCAGTGCCGGCAGTGATTATAAAAAAGACTGGCAGTGGAATGTCGGCGCCAGATGGAGTTTCTAAATAGTTGCTTTGATTTTCGGCAAGGTGTTGCAACCCTCCAGCTTGCTTGAGAATATCCCCAGCCTCCGTTCCATTTTTATGGAACGGAGGTTTGTTTATCGACGGGCAGTAATTAAAATCCTGCTGAGAAAATGAGCTGTTGCAAACAGGGTATATTGACAGCACTTGCCGGGTTGCGTTATACTATATGGCAGAGCTTATTATGCTCTGAACCGCTACTGTAGCTCAGCTGGTAGAGCATCTCATTCGTAATGAGAGGGTCGCAGGTTCAAATCCTGTCAGTAGCTCCAAAAAAAGATAGCTCAAGATTTTTCAAAACTATGAAAAATCTTGAGCTTATTTTTTTATAATATATTTTCTGGTGCAATCATAGAGGCTGCAGCGATTTGATTATTGTTGTGAGCTGCTGCAGATGTGTTTCTTCCGTATCCCAGGAATCCATCATAAATAAATATATTTTTTTTCTTAAAAACAATGAAGGCATTTGATTTTACAAAAGGAAGCTGCTTATCTTTTTTGTATATTTCCATAGGCAAAGAGGCGTTCACAAGAAGTACATAATGAGGGCCTATATTTTTACAGTCGGCGAAAGTGATATTATATTTACTTGATGCCTGTTTGGTCATCCCGATAAATGCGTCAAAATATTCATTTAATAATTCTTTAGGCATATTTCTCAAAGTTGCGTTTTCCTTCTCGTCTATAACCGGAGAAACACCTACCCTTACAGTGCTTTTTTTCATCGTCTGAAGCCGTAAATATCAGCACCATACCGCCTTCATGGGTGCTCTTGTCTGAAAGATTCCAGTTATCACCGATATCGATCAGAAAATTATTTTCGATATTTTTATAGATCGCGGCATTACAAATATTGTTCGTCAGTAAAAGTATCATAAGAACAAGGAACATTTTTTGCATAAATTATCTCCCTTTTGTAGTAATGTTTTAGGTTCTTTCAAGTGAATGGAGTACGTTCAGTAATCTGTTCAAAAATCAATACCGCTATTATTATATACTTACGCAATAAAATAAACAATATAAAAGAAAATGCTTGGTGTAAATATTGGCTCGTGCGTGTTGCGATCGAGGTGGTTCTGATAATTATTTTAATAAAAGCATGTCCGAAAATGGCGGGAATTATAGAAAAGTTATGATATAATTAAAGCGATTTCAAGTAAGGAGGCAAACGGTGATGCAGGAAAATATCAAGGGATTGTACGCAGCTTTTAAAGCCAAAGATGCTCGTTTTGACGGACGTTTTTTCGTTGGCATATCGTCTACGGGGATCTACTGCCGCCCGGTTTGCAAAGCCAGACAGCCCAAATGCGGAGAACTGTACTTTTTTCAGAACGGCCGCAGCTGCGGAACAGGCCGGCTACAGGCCCTGTCTTTTGTGCAGGCCGGAACTTGCTCCCGGTTCCTCTATTACTGATGCTACGGCTGATTTAGTTTACCGGGCTGCGCGAATGTTGGAAAGGAATTGCGGCAGCGGCCAGAGCCTGCGGGAAATAGCAGAACGGCTTGGCTGTACGGACAGACATTTGCGGCGCGTATTTACTGCGGAATACCACGTTTCCCCTGTCCAATATTTACAGACCTGCCGCTTGCTGCTTGCCAAAAATCTGCTTACCGACACCGATCTTTCAGTGCTGGAAGTTGCAATGGCGGCAGGATTTGGCAGTTTACGCCGTTTTAACGATTTATTTAAAAAACATTATCAGCTTGTGCCTACAGCTTTGCGGAAAAATAAACGCAGAAGCAAGACGCCATGATGGTGAGATCACCTTGGCTCTTGGTTACCGCCCTCCTTATGCCTGGGATAAAATATTAAAGTTTTTGGCAGGACGGGCGATAACAGGAATAGAAGTTGTAAATAATGATGAATATCTGCGTACGGTAAAGCTGCAAAATGCGGAAGGCCAGCAATTCTGCGGCTGGGTGCGGGTCGGGCACAGGCCAGCTAAGAATACTTTGAGCGTTACGGTCAGCGAAAGCCTTTTGCCGGTGCTTCCTGAGGTATTGGCACGCATCAAGAATTTATTTGATTTATATTGTGAGCCTAAGGCAGTATATGAAACGCTGCAGGTGATGAATACTCTGCAGCCCGGTTTGTGTGTTTTAGGAACCAGACTGCCCGGCTGCTTTAATGTTTTTGAAATGTCGGTGCGGGCTGTACTGGGTCAGCAGATCACTGTAAAAGCTGCAAGTACTTTAGCGGCAAGGCTCGTCGCTGTGTATGGAACTCAGGTCCAGACAGGTATTGAAGGTCTTACGCACAGCTTTCCTGCGCCTGCGGCGATACTTGCACTGGGAGAAAATATTAGTGAGCATTTGGGAAAATTAGGTATTATCTCTGCGCGTGCGAATACGATTTATCAACTGGCACGGGTATTGGCAGACGAAAAAAATGATTTTGGATTTTGCGGCAATCCGGAGGAAGAAATGCAAAAGCTGCAGGCTATTCGCGGTATCGGCAGTTGGACGGCGCAGTATATAGCCATGCGGGCAATGGGCTGGCCCGATGCTTTTCTGCCAACGGATGCAGGAATAAAAAAAGGCGCTGCCGGATCATACGCCTAAAGAACTGCAGGTACTGTCGGAAGCCTGGCGTCCCTGGCGCAGTTATGCTACGGTTAATTTATGGAATACATTATAGAGGAGGCCCTATATGTACTACTCTACGACTTATTTATCGCCCCTGGGAAAAATTACGCTTGCGTGTGACGCTTGCGGTAAAAATCTTGTCGGCTTATGGCTGGAAGGGCAAAAGTATTATCAGGGTACGCTGAAGGAAGCTTTGATTGAAAAGGATGCTGTGCCGCTTTTCGATATTGCAAAAAAGTGGCTGGACAGATATTTCTCCGGGCAGAAGCCTGATGCGGCAGAGCTGCCGCTGGCACCACAAGGTAATGCGTTTCGCCAGGGCGTTTGGGAAATTTTATGTACGATCCCCTATGGAGAGGTAACAACTTACGGTAGTATTGCTAAAAAAATGGCAGTGAAGCTGCAGAAGGAACGGATGTCAAGCCAGGCTGTCGGCGGTGCTGTTGGACATAATCCTATTTCTATTATTATTCCCTGCCACCGGGTCATTGGTGTAAACGGCAGTTTTACTGGGTATGCTGGCGGTATTGAAAAAAAAATAAAACTGCTGGAGCTGGAAGGCGTAGATATGTCTGGATTTTTTATCCCCCAAAAAGGTACGGCATTGTAATATACTAATAAAATCGGAGGGAAATTATGATTACGTATAACGGCGAAAGGATAGTGGATGCGGCATTTGCTGAGCAGGTGTATGAGGCAGTCGCCCGGATACCTCGCGGTAAAGTGGCTACCTACGGACAGATAGCGGCGCAGGTCGGTGATACGCTGGCTGGGCGTGAGGTAGGGCACATCATGAGCTGCGCTCCTTCTGGACGGAATTTGCCCTGTCACAGGGTCGTGAACCGTACCGGGGCTCTGGCACCTGACTATGCTTTCGGCGGGCAGGAAAAACAACGTGCTTTGCTGGAAGCGGAGGGCGTAACCTTCCTTGCCGACGGGCGAATAGATATGACGCTGCATTTATGGGGCAAATATGAACAATTTAATATTTTTGATATGAGCTGACAGGCCGGTCGATATTTCAAAATGCTCTGCAGTGAAAATGTTGACAAATATTTAAACAGATGCTAAAATAACCTTGTTTTTACGGAAACACCTCGGAGGGCAGTACTGCCGGATAAGAGATATTCTCTTATCCGGTTTTTTTATTAGATTAAAGGAGGAAAAATAATGCTTACGGAAAACGCTTCAAAAATCCAGCAGAAATATTTAGGCGCAAAGGGTTTGATCGTACTGATCGCTGTGATGAATATGTTTGTACCGTTGTCGATAGATTTATATCTGCCGGCACTGCCGACGATAGGTACAGAATTTGCTGCGACACCTTTGATGGTCAATTTGACGCTGGTCAGTTTTTTCTTCTTTTTCGCAGTGGGGATTCTGCTGTTTGGGCCGGTAAGTGATAAATACGGACGCCGGAAGATTTTACTGCTGGGAATAGTTCTGTATACGCTGGCAAGTGGTCTGTGCGCCTTTGCCGGCAGTATTTACAGTCTGATAGCGTACAGAATCGTGCAGGCTTTGGGTGCAGGCGGCATGGTTGCTGTGTCGATGGCGGTTGTTAAAGATGCTTTTTATGGCACCACTAAAAATCGTGTTTTGGCGCTGGTGCAGGCTATGGCCGTTATTGCGCCGATGGTCGCCCCTGTTATCGGCGCATTTCTGCTGCAGTTTGTCAGCTGGCGCGGTACCTTCGGGGTCCTGATCGCCGCCGGTGCTGTTAATCTGGCCGCCAGCTTCTTTTTTGAAGAAACGCTGTCGGAAAGCGAACGTTATAAGGGCAGCTTTTGGAGTACCTTCGGCAGATTGGCAGTTGTCGGTAAAAATGTTGGTTTTACTGGTGTACTGACTGTATTTTCACTGCTGGCAGCACCTTATATGGCTTACGTGGCAGTATCTTCCTATGTTTATGTACAGTATTTTGGGCTTAGTGAGCAGGTCTACAGTTATTTTTTTGCTGCTAACTCATTTTTTGCCGTTGTCGGTCCGTTTTTATATATGAAGTTGATCGGGATCGTATCGCCGCGTCAATTTACCTATGGCTGTTTTATTTTTACTGTAGTAGCAGCGGCAGCGCTGCTGACAGTAGGGAGTATTTCACCGTGGTGGTTTTTAATAGCCTTTTTACCGGTCACGATCATGGAAAGCGCTGCCAGGCCTTTCAGTACGGCCATATTATTGGATCAGCAGAAGACGGATATCGGCTCTGCCTCGTCGCTGATCAATGCGGTGAATACTGTTTTTGGCAGCTTGGGTATGATGCTGGGTGCATTGAACTGGAGCAATTTTATTGAAGGGCTGGGGATCATTACCGCTGTTTGCGTCACCTTGGCAATTGCGGGCTGGCTGGCTCTGCTGCATTTTAAAATCAGGGTAGAAGGTTTATAAAAATCAGTCAAAATAAAAAATACCTGCCGTTAATCAACGGCAGGTATTTTGCTTTGCAGCGAAAATTTCAGTCGCTGCCTATAGGGGAAAGATGCCCAAGCAATCCACTATTTAACGATCAAGACCGGTATTTCCGCATACATGGCAACTTTGGAGCTGACGCTGCCGAGGATAAATTCTGCAACAGCGTTCATGCCGCGGCTGCCGATGAGGATCATGCTAGCTTCGGATTTTTTGGCGGCGGTCAGGATTTGCTGCGCGGCGTTGCCAACTAAAGTTTCATAATGAACGGGAACTTTGGCGGCAGCTGTCTGTTTTTTTGCTGCTTCCATTAATTCCTGACCGGCCAGTTCATATAATTCATTGGTTTGTTTGACCATAGCGGGGTTTAACTGGTTCAAAATGGTCGATCGTTTGCTGTAAGGTTCGATTACATGGACTACTTTTACTTCTGCGTCAAGCTTACCGGCCAGATCGATACCATAAGCAAGCACTTTACTGGACGAATCAGAACTGTCGATAGCGATTAAAATTTTCTCTTTCATATAAATCCCTCCCTGAATTTTGCATCCTGCTCTTTACTTGACTGTTCTTCTTTTCTTTAATATTATTATAACAACAATAAAATCATACTTAAAATACTTATTTTTGAAATTATAATACCTAAAAAGTATGAATGGAGGAATACTTATGAATTTGCAGCAAATGCGGTATTTCGTAATGGTAGCGAGGCTGGGCAATGTTACAGAGGCTGCCAAAGCGCTGCATATCGCGCAGCCGCCTTTAAGCAGACAAATCAAACAGCTTGAGCAGGAACTGGGCGTGGTGCTGTTCGACAGATCAGGCCGGCGTCTGCATCTGACAGAAACCGGTCATATGCTGCTGCATCGGGCAGAAGAAATCTTAAATCTAACGGATCGGACTGTATGTGAATTATCCAGCAGTGAGCTGGGACAGGAGGGTATTTTATCACTGGGAGTTGTCCCTTCGATGAGCCTGATGGTATTACCGCAGATGATTGCCGCTTTTAAAGAGTTGTATCCCAAAATAACCTATCGGTTGTTGATCGGCGAAAGTTTACGGGTGATCGAACTGCTGGAAAAGGGGGTCATTGAAACTGCTATCGTTCATTTGCCTGTGGACGAGGATTATTTTGCAAGCTATAAGCTGCCAACTGAACGCTTGGCATTAGTCTATGATGCGGCGTTTTTTCCGCAGCTGGAGGGGACTTTTGAACTGCCTGTAAGCAGGCTGCAGGGGCTGCCGCTTTTATGCCACCGCCGTTATAAGGAACTGTTGGAACAGTCTGCTGCTAAAAATGGCATCCAGGCATATTTTTTCTGTCTCAGCGATGACAGTAATTATCTGATTGCCTGGGCGAAAGCCGGTTTGGGACTGGCTGTTATCCCCGAGTCAGCAGAAGCGATTGCCAGGCATGAAGGGCTGGCCTGTGTCCGTATGGACGACCCGGAACTGACGACTACGGCGGCAGTGGTATGGGGGCGCAAGCATTATCACTCGCCGACAACACGTAATTTTATCAGCTTTATACCGCAGTATTTTGAACAGTGCAAAAAGTTCTGCTGAGTGCTGTTGACTGTAGATCAGAGAAAATATAAATAAAAAGCCCCCGGAATTTTTAAGATTCCGGGGGCTTAGTTTTTAATTATTTCCAGGCCGGTAAAATGGTGCCCTGGAAGTGTTCCATAATGAATTTTTCATTATCAGCTGATTGGTAAATTTCTTTCAGTTTAGCGATCCGGGGATCGTTTTCATTGGTTTTCTTGGTTACGAAGATGTTGACAAACGGATTGTCAGCAGATTCCAGAATGATGGAATCTTTGGTAGGGTTCAGGCCTGCTGGAATAGCGTAGTTGGCATTGATTACAGCAAAGGTAACGTCGGGCAGGCTGCGGGGAATGGTAGCTGCATCCAGTTCCAGGAATTTGAAGTTATGTGGATTTTCGGTGATATCGGCAACGGTGGTAGTAACGTTTTTGATATCTTTGACTTTGATCAGCCCGGCATTGGCAAGAACTAAAATCGCACGGCCGCCGTTGGATGGATCGTTAGGAATACCGATTGTGGCGCCGTCAGGAATGGCGTCGCCTTTTTTGCAAAGTTTTGGAGTAAGCGGCCATCGGGAAGTTAACGGTTTTGAAAACTTCTACCAGGTCAAATTTAGGCTCTTTTTGCAGAGTGGCATCTAAATAAGGGCGGTGCTGCATGCTGTTGGCAAAAACCTCGCCTTGGAACAGTGCTACATTAGGAGTTACATAGTCGTTGAATTCAACTACTTCGATTTTCAGACCTTGTTTTTCAGCAAGTTTTTTGACATTGTCCATAATTTCAGCATGAGGACCTGCAGTAACTGCGATTTTGATAGGCGCATCGCCGGCAGGAGCTTTTGCTGCTTCTTTTTTATCGTCGCCGCAGCCGAAGGTGGTCAGGGCAGCTACGCATAAAGCTGCCGCGGTCAGTATTTTAGCTAATTTTTCATGATAATTTCCCCTTTATAAGATGATTTTATAGTTTGTTTTTATTAAGCATTTTTGGAAAAGTAGTCGCCGAGTGACTGGATAGATTGGACCATAACGATAAGTACGACGACAGTGATCAGCATAACGTCCATTTGGAAACGCTGATAGCCGTAACGGATCGCCAGATCGCCTAAGCCGCCGCCGCCTAATGTACCAGCCATGGCGGAATAACCGATCAAAGCGATAACAGCGAGGGTGATACCTAAAACGATGGAATGCAGTGCTTCCGGCAAAAGGACCTTGCGGATAATCTGCATGGGGCTGGCGCCCATGGCCTGAGCCGCTTCGATAACGCCGTGGTCGATTTCCAGCAGCGAAGATTCGATGATGCGGGCAATAAAGGGTGCGGCTGAAATAGTCAAAGGTACGATGGAAGCGGTAGTACCTATCGAAGAGCCTACTAAAAGGCGGGTCAGAGGAATGATCGCTACCATTAATATAATGAAGGGAGTTGAGCGGGTAGCGTTGACAATAGCGCCTAAAACGCTGTTTACAGGAGCGTTGGGCAGGATATGGTTTTTACGGGTGACGGTTAAGATCACGCCGAGCGGTACGCCGATAAGTGTGGCGAGTATTGTGGAAGCCAGCACCATATAGCAGGTTTCCCAAAAGGATTTAAGTAAAAGAGCTAACATTTCAGGAGACATAACCGATCACCTCAACTTTCAGCTGCTGTTCATGCAGATATTGCAGAGCATTTTTGATACCTGCGGCGCTTCCTGAAATCTCAATGACCAGGGTGCCGAAGGGTATATCCTTAAGCGAGTCGATATTACCGTAGATGATATTGATATCGACATCGAATTTTTTGACCATACCGGAAACGATCGGATCGCCGGCTGAGTTACCGATGAAGGATAATCGCACGATCAGTTTGCTGCCTTCGGTGTAGACTGCGCTGATTGAAGAAGATTGCAGCAGTGCAGGCAGTTCGATATTGTTGATGCTTTTGACGAAATCTTTGGTAGTGGGCTTCTGCGGATCGGTGAAAACATCGATCATGGAACCTTCTTCAATGATCTCGCCGTTTTCGATAACAGCTACTCTGTCACAGACTTCTTTGACTACTTCCATCTGATGTGTGATCATGACAATAGTCAGATTCAGGCGTTTATTGATATCTTTGAGCAGGTCGAGAATAGATTTTGTTGTCTGCGGGTCCAATGCCGAGGTTGCTTCATCACACAGCAGTACTTTAGGATCGCTGGCCAGAGCACGGGCAATACCGACACGTTGTTTCTGACCGCCTGACAACTGGCTGGGATAATAATCGCCGCGGTCCTGTAATTGTACCAGCTCCAGCAGCGGCTGCACCCGCTTTTTGATTTCAGACTGCGAAATACCCTGTATTTCCAGCGGAAAAGCGATATTATCATAAACTGTGCGGGAGGCCAGCAGATTAAAGTGCTGGAAGATCATCCCGATATTTTGGCGTGCTTTGCGCAGTTCCTGATTGTTCATTGCAGTCAGTTCCTGTCCATCCACAAAGACCTGACCGCCGGTAGGTACTTCCAGCATATTGATGCAGCGGATCAGGGTTGATTTACCGGCACCGCTGAGGCCGATGATACCGAATATTTCTCCGGCGTTGATATGCAGATTTGTTTTCTTTAAAGCGTGGATATCACCTGCATTGCTGTAATAGGTTTTTTCCACATTGCGTAAATCGATCATACAGCGTTCCTCTTTCTTTTCTAAAATCGTAAAAAAACCCTTCACACAGGTGAAGGGTAACGAAAGCGTTTCGTACTGCTTCATCTGTCGGATTTACATCCGTTGGATTTGGCACCGTTCACGTCGTGATGGTTGCCGTAGCTTCATAGGGCCAGTCCCTCGGCTACTCTTGATGAAATACCGTTTGAAGTTGTTAAACAAAATAATACACTTACAATCGGCACTTGTCAATAAAAATTTTAAAATTTTTGTAAAAAACCTTGCCTTTCACAAGATAAAGTGATAAAGTATAAAAGAAAAAAGGTGCTAGCACCAGCTAAATTTAAGGAGGCAATCATGGCTGCAAAAACCAGAGACCATTTGACCGATCAATTATTTAAAGCGATTCTTAGCTTAAAAAGTGAAGAGCAGTGTTCCAACTTTTTTGAGGATATTTGCACGATCAGCGAACTGAAATCCATGGCGCAGCGTTTGGAGGTTGCCAGAATGCTTGATGCAGGCTGTATTTATGAAGAGATAGTAGAAAAAACAGGCGCCAGTACGGCGACGATCTCACGGGTTAAACGCTGTTTGGTTTATGGCGCTGACGGCTATAATTCGATAATGCCATTATTAAAAAAGGAAGACAAGCACAATGCTGAATAATAAAGCTTTGCAGGTGCCGTATGGAACTAGGGACGTACTTCCGGGTGAAGCCGGCGCCAGAAGGATAATTGAAAATAAGCTTGCCTCTACCTTTAAAGCCTGGGGCTATGACGAAGTGGTCACGCCGACTTTTGAATATCTGGATACTTTTGCCGCAGCAGGTCAGCTGTCAGACAGCAGTTTTAAATTTTTTGACCGTCGTAATAATATTTTATTGCTGCGGTCGGACATGACGACTCCTTTGGCGCGTTTGGTAGCTACTCGGCTCAATGAGGGACCGGCGGTAAAACGGCTTTTTTATCTGGCGAATCTATTTCGCTATGAGGAAACACAGGCCGGACGCCAGTGTGAGTTTAATCAGGCCGGTGTTGAAATGATGGGTGCGGCCGGACCTTCGGCAGATGCCGAGATGCTGGCTTTAGCAGTAGCTTCGCTGCAGGCAGCAGGGTTAAATGATTTTGTGATCAGTGTTGGCCAGATCGATTTATAAATGGCCTGATTGAAGCGGCTGAGGTCACTGAACTGCAGGCGCAGGAGCTGAAACGCTGCCTGATCGAGCATGATGTGGTACGGTTGGAAGCGCTGGCAGATGGCAGCAGGATGTCACCGGAACAAAAAGATTTGTTTAAAGAGCTGCCGTTTCTGCATGGCGGGCTTGAACTTTTAGATAAGGTTGAAGCCTGTGGTTTGAACAATAAAAGCTCCAAGGCTGTGCAGGATCTGCGCGAAATCTATGCTTTGGCCGAGGTCTATGGTGCGGCTGGTTATCTGCGTTTTGATCTGGGGCTTTTGCGCGACCTTGATTATTATACTGGAATGTTATTTGAAGGCTACGCTGAGGATATGGGTTTCCCGATCATTGGCGGCGGCCGTTATGATACAATGATGGAAAATTTTGGCAGATCCTGCCCGGCAACAGGATTTGCTATAGGGATAGACAGGATCATGTTGATTCTGAGTCGGCGCCGGCAGCTGGACAATATCAGCAGCTGGGATGTTCTGGTGGCCTGGCAGGCAGGCTGTCTGCCACAGGCGATCGCGCAGTGTATGCGTCTGCGCAGGAGCGGCAAAACAGTGAAGCTGGCTGCCGAGCCTTTTAACCAGAGCGAAGCAGTGGACGCGCAGCGTGCTAACGCCTGCGATACGCTGCTGTATATCGAAGATTGATAAAGGAAGTGCCGTAATGGATTATATTACCGTAGCGCTGCCGAAGGGCAAGCTGTTTCAAAGATCAGTAGAGCTGCTGGCTAAAGTAGGCTATAGTGCTGATAACGTAACTGAAGATTCGCGCAAACTTGTTATCAGTAACGAGGATAGCAAGGTGCGCTTTATAATTACTAAAACTGTCGATTTGCCGACCTATGTAGAATACGGTGCTGCCGATATCGGGATCATTGGTAAAGATGTGCTGCTGGAAGAACGCAAGGACGTATATGAGCTGCTGGATCTGAAATATGGACGCTGTCGTTTGATGCTGGCAGTTCCTGAGCAGATGCAGCGGCCCAGGCTGACTGATTATGCGCATCTGCGGGTAGCAACTAAATATCCGAACTGTGCCCAGGAGTATTTTCGCAGTCTGGGGATTCAGACCGAGATCATCAAGCTTAACGGCTCGATTGAACTGGGGCCGATGGTTGGATTGTCGGAGCTGATCGTTGATATTGTGGAAACAGGCCGTACCCTGAAAGAGAATAAATTGGTGGAGGTAGATTCTATCTATACGGCGACAGCAAGACTGATTGCCAACAGGGTGAGCTTTAAATTGAAATTTGACCGTCTGGATAAACTGGTCCGAGATTTGCGTAAGGTACTGGATGAGGAGGAAGAGCAATGCAAGTAACAGATGCCAGAGGAATGAGTGCTGTTGAAATAGCAGCTTTGATGCAGAAAAAAGCTTTTGATGAATGTGAGCTGTCCCCCGGAGTACAGGCAGGTGTTACCGCTATGTTTGGTGCGCCGCTGACAGCAGCCCAGGTCGTCGAAAGAATTGTGACTGACGTAAGGGCCGGCGGTGATGGAAAGCTGCTTTATTATACTAATCTGATAGATAAAGCAGGCTTGAGTGTCCAAAATATCCGGGTCAGCAAGGCTGAATTTGCAGAAGCCCGACAATCAGCTGATGCCGAAGTGGTAGAAGCCATCGAACGTGCTATTGCAAATGTGCGTCGCTTTCACGAAGAACAGCTGCCAAAAACCTGGCTGACTAACCGTGAATGCGGTGCTATGCTGGGACAGAAGGTAACTCCTGTTGACTCTGTGGGTATCTACGTCCCCGGTGGAACTGCGGCTTATCCTTCTTCTGTGATTATGAATGCTGTACCGGCTACAGTAGCAGGAGTACCACGGATCGTTATGGCAGTACCGCCCGGACGTGATGGCAAAGTCAATCCTTATGTGCTGGTTACGGCTGAATTAATAGGTATCAGGGAAATTTATAAAATGGGCGGTGCACAGGCCATTGCTGCGTTAGCTTTTGGTACGGAAACTGTACCAAAGGTTGAAAAAATTACCGGCCCGGGCAATATTTTTGTGACGCTGGCTAAAAAAGCTGTTTACGGGCACTGCGACATTGATATGCTGGCAGGTCCCAGCGAAATATTGATTATAGCCGATGATGGCGCTGATCCTAAATATCTGGCAGCTGACCTTTTGAGCCAGGCGGAACATGATCCTCTGGCCAGCGCTATTTTAGTTACGGACAGTGAGCTGTTGGGCAATGCTGTTGCAGCAGAGCTTGAGATGCAGCTTGCTGCTTTGCCGCGGCAGGAGATCGCTGCATTGTCTTTAGCAAATCATGGCAAGATCATTATTGCGTCTGATATGGAAACAGTAATTGAGATGGCGAATATATCAGCACCGGAGCATTTGGAGGTTATGACGAAAGAGCCTTTTGCTCTGCTGCCTTATCTGCGTAATGCCGGTGCGATCTTTTTGGGCGCTTATTCACCGGAGCCTTTGGGCGATTATTATGCAGGACCGAACCACATTCTGCCTACCGGCGGCACTGCCCGTTTCTACTCAGTTCTGAATGTGGAGACGTTTATGAAGAAAACAAGTATCATTGCTTATACGCAGGGCGCCTTGAATGCTGTGGGCAGTGACGTTATTAAAATGGCTGAAGCGGAAGGGCTTCAGGCGCATGCTAACGCTATCCGCGTGCGTATTGAAAAGAGGTGAGGAGATGGCTGGATTTAATGCCAGGACCGGCTTGGAAGAATTGGAAGAATATGCTGTAGAACATGTGGCTGCCGATATTATCGTCAATGCCAACGAAAGTAATTATAATCTGCCGCGGCCGATTGAGCAGGCTGTAGCGGCGAAACTGGCCGGGTTTCCTTTTAACCGTTATCCGCCGATGCAGGCTGAAACGCTGCGCGGGCTGATTGCTGAAGATCTGGCGCTGGATGCAGACAATATCAGAATCGGCAACGGTTCCAGTGAACTTTTGCAAATGGCCTGTTATGCTTTTGGCGGCAATGGACGTAAAATCGCTTTTCCGTATCCGTCCTTTTCTATGTATGGCGTTTATACCAAGCTGGCCGACAGTATAGCCGCACCGTATCCGCTGACGCTGACGGGATATGTCGATCCAGATAAGGTCATCGAATTTTGCAGGGCAGAGCAGCCGGCGCTGTTGATTGTCTGCAATCCAAACAATCCGACGGGAAATTATAATCCGCTTGAAGTAATGGAGAAGATTTTAGCAAATGTCAGCTGCCCGGTAGTAATGGATGAAGCCTATATGGAGTTTGCTAAAGGCAGCGGCGTTGATCCGCAGGATCTGCGCCCGCTGAATAAATTAAAGCTGGTAGCAGGTTCGACTTTGGCTCTGACAGGTAAATACAGTAATTTTATGTGCTTGCGGACTTTTTCTAAAGCTTACGGACTGGCTGGACTGCGTGTAGGTTATGCTGTCGGCAGTGCCGGTATCATGCGTGTTTTGGGAAAAACACTGCTGCCTTATCATGTTAATGCCTGGTCTTTAGCTGTAGCGGAAGAGGTTTACCGCCAAAAAGACTTATATAAAGAACAACTGGAAACTATTATCGAGCAGCGTGATCTGATGCGGGAACAACTGGAGCAAATGGGCTTGAAAATCTGGCCGTCCGCAACGAATTTTCTGACCTGTTGCCCGCAGGGCGAACTGACTGCCCGTTTAGCGGCTGCCTGCGAGCAGCAATATGGCAGCCAGGGTGAAAAAACACAGCAGATGCTGGCAGGAATGTACTTATACCGCAAACTGCTGGAGAAGAAAATTTTGGTGCGCGATTATACCAGTCATCCTGTATTGCAGGGATGCCTGCGGATCACGGTAGGCCTGCCGCTGGAAAATGCTGAAATCATCAGCCAGTTGCAGCGCTTATGCGAAGAGGAGGCAATATGATGCGGAAGGCAGTCAAAGAACGGGAAACTTTAGAAACTGCGGTCAGTGTCAGTATTGGGCTTGATGGCAGCGGGAAAGCGGATATCGCTACAGGCGTCGGGTTTTTTGATCATATGCTGACACTGCTGGCCAAGCATGGTTTTCTTGATTTGCAGGTGAAAGCACAGGGAGACCTGCAGGTCGACTGTCACCATACGGTTGAGGACTGCGGCATCGTTTTAGGAGAAGCGCTTAAAGCGGCTGTTGGCGATAAAACCGGTATTCACCGCTATGGCAATTGTTTTATTCCAATGGATGAGGCTCTGGCACAGGTAGTGCTGGATTTTTCCGGGCGTCCGTACCTGGTTTTTGAAGCCGAAATTCCTAAAATAACTTTGGGTAACTACGATACAGAAATGACTGAGGAGTTTTTCCGCGCCGTAGCGGTAGCCAGCGGCATGACTCTGCATATTCGGGTCTTGTATGGTAAAAATGTACATCATATTATTGAGGCAGTCTTTAAAGCTTTTGCCCGCGCACTGGCAGAGGCAGTAGCTGCAGATCCGCGCGTTCAGGGCGTGATGAGCAGCAAGGGGGCTTTATGAGCTCGAAGATAGTCATTGTTGATTACGGGATGGGAAACTTGCACAGTGTTAATAAAGCGATCGCTGCTGTTGGCGGCGACCCGGTGATTTCCAGCGATGCCGCGGTTATTGCACAGGCTGATAAGCTGATTTTACCGGGAGTAGGTGCTTTTGGTGATTGTATGGCTAATCTGCAGCGCAGCGGTCTGGTGCCGATACTGCAGAAGTATTTGCACAGCGGCAGGCCGTTTTTAGGTATCTGCCTGGGAATGCAGGTTTTGTTTGATGGCAGTGATGAAGCTCCCGGAGTGAAAGGGCTGGGCTATTTTCAAGGGCAGGTGCGCAGACTGAATACCGCTTTTAAAATACCGCATATGGGCTGGAACAAGCTGAGTTTGCGCAGCAGTTCGCCGCTGCTGCAGCAAGCAGAAGCTGAATATGTGTACTTTGTGCACAGCTTTCATGTTGAGCCGCAGCAGCAAGAGCTTATTACTGCCGTATGTGATTATGGTATGGAAGTAACGGCTGCCGTCGGCAGCGGCAGTGTACAGGCGTTTCAGTTCCATCCAGAAAAATCAAGCCGGGCAGGGCTTGGCCTGCTGCGTGCTTTTAAGGAGTGGCAGCCATGATAATTTTTCCTGCTATAGATATCCGCGGCGGCCGCTGCGTCAGATTGACGGAAGGACGTTTTGACCAGGAAACTGTTTTTGCTGATGATCCTTCGGAAATGGCTGCCCGTTGGTCGGTAGCCGGAGCCGAATATTTACATGTCGTCGATTTAGACGGCGCTTTGGCCGGTACGGGACGTAATCTGCCGGCAATCAAAAAAATCCTGGAGCACGCTTCTATGCCAGTGCAGGTAGGCGGCGGGATCAGAAGTCTGGCAGCAGTAGCAGAATTGCTGGAACTGGGGGTCAGCCGTGTGATTCTTGGATCAGCAGCAGTGCGGGAACCGCAGCTGGTTGCTGAAGCCTGCCGGGAATTTCCTGGTCAGGTTGTTGTAGGTATCGATGCTAAAGACGGGAAAGCAGCTATCGAAGGCTGGGGTGTCAGCGGTGGTATCGATGCTGTAGAGCTGGCTCTAAAAATGGCTGCTATCGGCGTCGAACATATTATTTTTACTGATATCAGCCGCGACGGCAAGCTGAGTGGGGTGAATGTAGAAGCCACTGCCGCTTTGGCCAAAGCCAGCGGTGTTAAAGTCATTGCCAGCGGCGGTGTGGCATCTTTGGAAGATATACGCCGGCTGCAGCAGCGGGCCTCCTCTGGTATCGAGGGCTGCATCATCGGGAAGGCCATTTATACCGGAGCTGTTGACCTGCGGGAGGCTCTGCGGGTCGCAAAGGAGGTCTGAGATGCATACCAAAAGAATTATTCCCTGTCTGGATGTAAAAGAAGGGCATGTAGTCAAAGGCACTAATTTTGTGGAACTGCGTGATGCCGGTGATCCTGTTGAACTGGCGGCCTTATATGACACTGAAGCTGCCGATGAGCTGGTTTTTCTTGATATCACTGCGTCTGTCGAGCAGCGTAAGTCTATGCTGGATGTCATAAACCGTACGGCGGGACAGGTTTTTATGCCGCTGACAGTTGGCGGAGGGATCAGCACGGTGCAGGATATCCGTAATGCTCTGAATGCAGGTGCCGATAAAATTTCTGTAAATACGGCGGCAGTAAAAAATCCACAGCTGATTGCTGATGGTGCAAAGCTGTTTGGCAGCCAGTGCATCGTTTTAGCTGTAGATGCCAAACGCTGCGGTACAGATAAATGGGAAGTTTATGTACATGGCGGACGTACTCCTACGGGAATTGATGTACTGGACTGGGTCAGAACGGCAGCAGAAATTGGCGCCGGCGAGATTTTGCTGACCAGTATGGATGCTGACGGTACAAAAAACGGCTATGATATACCACTGACCCGGGCGGTTGCCGAAGCGGTGCAGGTACCTGTGATAGCCAGCGGCGGTGCAGGTAAGCTGGAACACTTCTATGATGTTTTGACGGAAGGTAAAGCCGATGCCGTTTTGGCGGCATCAGTCTTTCATTATAAAGAGTTTACTATCAGGCAGGTCAAAGAATACCTGCGGTCTAAAGGTGTAGAGGTGAGATTATAATGCAAGTAGATTTTTCTAAAATAAATTTTGATGAAAAAGGTTTAATACCGGCCATTGTTCAGGATGCAGCAACCAACGCTGTGTTGATGCTGGCCTATATGAACGGCGAATCACTGGCGAAGACTGTGGAAACCGGTTATACCTGGTTTTGGAGCCGCAGCCGTCAGGAGCTGTGGAATAAAGGCGCTACAAGCGGCCATGTGCAGAAGGTCGTCAGTATCGATTATGACTGTGATGGTGACAGTCTGCTGGTAAAGGTTGAACAAAAAGGTGCAGCCTGCCATACCGGAAATTATTCCTGCTTCAGTTATCCCTTATGGAACAGCGGTGCGGGCAGAAATCTGCCGGTACCTGAACCGGATGGTATTCACGGTATTTTGGCTGAGCTGTATCGCGTCATTCAGGATAAACGCGTTCATGGCGGCGAAAAATCCTATACCCGTTATCTGTTTATGTCAGGTCAGGATAAGATTTTGAAAAAGGTCGGCGAAGAAGCTGCAGAAACTATCATTGCTTCCAAGAATAATAACGGCAAAGAGGTTTTGTATGAGATGTCCGACTTGTGGTATCATTGTTTAGTGCTTCTGGCATATCATAATATCAATCCGGCAGAACTGCTGAACGAATTGGGTGGTCGCCGCAGTAAAGAAAATAACAGTAAATATTAACAAAAGAAACCTTCTGCATTCTGCGGGAGGTTTCTTTGCTTAAAATTTACTGCTGACAGTTTTATTTTGTGCTACAATGACAAGTAAGAAATATGGGGATAAGAAGGTGGAAGCATGGAAAAAACGGTTTTAGTTATCGGTCACCGTAATCCAGACACGGATTCGGTCTGTTCTGCCATCGCCTATGCTTATTTAAAGCAGCAGCTGGGTTTGAACGCAGTTCCGGCACGTGCAGGCAAGATCAATCCGGAAACACAGTTTGTGCTGGAACATTTTGGCATACCGGTACCGAAATTAGTAGATGATCTGTATCCGCGGTTAAGTGATATACGCCTGGCGCAGCCGCCGACAGTGGGGCCAGATGCGTCACTGCGTGATGTGGGCAGGCTTTTTGTAGAGCACGAAGGTTTAAAATCCGTACCGGTATTGGATCAGGAAAATAATATCGTCGGCATCATTACTGTCGGCGACCTGGCGAAACGTTATTATAATGAGCTGTCAATTCAAGATCTGGACGACGGCGAAACAGATTACAGAAGTATTGTCCATACTTTAGATGGTCAGCTGATCTGCGGTGATCTGACACATACCTTTAATGGTAAGATCAAAATTGGGGCTTCGGAGCCTAAAACTCTTAGCACGGCAATTAAAAATGGAGATCTGGTTATCATCGGTGACAGAGTTGAGGCGCAGCTGGCAGTACTGGAGGCCGGCGCCGCAGGTTTGATTCTGACGCGGGATACGGAAATAATGCCAATCGTACT
>ENA-OQDT01000637-OQDT01000637.1-human-gut-metagenome-genome-assembly--contig:-NODE-637-length-22748-cov-3.281729_pt1 | contig 22748 bp, 20 predicted proteins | sample MGYA00242786_ERZ504617 | MGnify/ENA primary metagenome ERZ504617 (study PRJEB26092, sample SAMD00036337) | human gut metagenome | host: Homo sapiens | study: EMG produced TPA metagenomics assembly of...
AATGGTGAGCTGCCCACAAAAGCCGAGTACAACCGATTCGTGGAAGACATCAACCACCACACGATGGTAGGTGAGGATTTCCGTACGTTCATGGGCTCGTTCCCACGCGGGGCGCAGCCGATGAGCGTCATGGCCTCCGCAATCAACGCGCTCGCCGCCTTCAACCCCGACACCACCGACATCAGCGCATCCGGAACAGCTCGATGAGGCCGCCATGATCATCATGGCCAAGGCGCGCACGGTGGTCAGCTACATTCTGCGCAGGCGCCGCGACGAACCGATGCTCTACCCGGACTATGCGCGCGGCTACGTCGACGACTTCATTCGCATGTGCTTCGCGGTGCCCTACGAACGCTTCGAATCCGATCCGCTGTATGTGCATGCGTTCGGCCGTCTGCTCATCATCCACGCCGACCATGAGCAGAACTGCTCGACGTCGGTGGTGCGCATCGCCGGCTCCGCGCACGCGAATCTGTATTCGGCCGTCGCCGCTGGCATCAACGCGCTCTCGGGCCCACGGCATGGCGGCGCGAACGAGGCGGTGCTGCGCCAGCTCATGGCAATCCGCGACTCCGGCATGAGCGTCAAGCAGTTCGTGGAGAAGGCGAAGGTGGAAGGCAGCCGCATCTCCGGTCTCGGCCACCGCGTGTACAAGTCGTACGATCCGCGCGCGGCCATCGCCAAGCATTATCTCGAGAAGATCATGGAGAACAAGGCGACGCTCAAACTGCTGCCAGGCGACGAACAGCTCTTCGACGTGGCGTTGCAGCTTGAGGACATCGCGCTCAACGACGATTATTTCGTCTCGCGCAACCTGTACCCGAACGTCGATTTCTACACCGGTCTCATCTACCGTGCAATCGGCTTCGGCCCCTCCATGTTCACGCCGCTGTTCGCGCTGGGACGCATCCCCGGATGGATTGCCCAGTACCGCGAGATGCTCGCCGACCCGATGACGAAGATCGGCCGCCCGCGTCAGGTGTACACCGGTGCCGTGCTGCGCGACTACGTGCCGATAGACGAGCGGTAGTCAACGCCGTTCTATTTGTGTCTATTTGTGATAGGGCTCGTGCGCGTTGATCTTGAACGCGCGGTAGATCTGCTCGAGCAGAATCACACGCATGAGCTGGTGCGGGAACGTCATCTTCGAGAAGCTCAGCGGCATGTTCGCGCGCCTCAGCACACGCGGGTCGAGGCCGAGTGAGCCGCCAATCACGAACTGCAGGTGGCTGACGCCGTGCAATCCCCACTGCGCGATGCGTGCCGCGAGCTGCTCACTCGTCAGCTGATCGCCTTCGATTGCGAGCGCAACAACGAAGGCACCGTCGCGCAGATGCTTGAGGATGCGCTCGCCCTCCTTCTCCTTGATCTGCGCGTTGAGCGTGTCGGAGGCGTGTTCCGGGGTCTTCTCGTCGGCCACCTCAATGACGTCGACCTTCGCGAAGCGCGACAGGCGTTTGCGGTATTCGTCGATTGCGTCGCGCAGATAGCGTTCCTTGACCTTGCCGACGCAGACGATGTCGATGTTCATGTCACTCCTTGTATGAAAAAGCCCCTCCTCAGCCGGGATGGATTCGCAATGTCCGCGAGATTCCGCCGTTTCGCGAAACCTGTTTCGGCTGGGAAGGGGCTTTTGCCGTCAGTTCTTGTGAAGTGCGTCGTTGAGCGCGATGCCGGTCTTGCGCGGACGTGCCTGGATGGCGCCGGTGAGAGAGTTGCGAATGAACAGGATGTTGTTCTTCCCGCTCAGGTCGGCGCCCTTGACCACATCGAGTGCGACCCCGGCCGCCGCCTTCTCCTTGTCCCACACCTCGATCTTCGTGCCGGCGGTCACATAGAGACCGGCCTCCACGACGCAGTTATCTCCGAGCGAGATGCCGATGCCCGCATTGGCACCGAGCAGCGAATGCTCGCCGATCGAGTTGCGCAGCTTGCCGCCACCCGACAGCGTGCCCATGATCGAGGCGCCACCGCCGACGTCGGAACCGTCGCCGACCACGACGCCCTGCGAGACGCGGCCTTCGATCATGCAGGTGCCGAGCGTGCCGGCGTTGAAGTTGACGAAGCCGGCGTGCATGACCGTCGTGCCTTCGCTCAGGTAGGCGCCCAGACGCACACGGTCGCCGTCGCCGATGCGCACACCGGTGGGCACCACGTAGTCGAGCATGCGCGGGAACTTGTCGATGGCGAGCACGTTGACCTCGGCACGCATGCCCGGCATCCCCGCGCCCGCATTGCCCTGCATGACGGCCAGGCGACGCTGTGCGAAGTCATCGACGGCGAACGGGCCGTAGTTCGTCCACACGACGTTGTTGAGCGCTCCGAAGATGCCGTCGAGGTTGAGCGTGTTCGGTTTGGCCAGGCGCATGCTGAGCAGGTGAAGGCGCAAGTAGGCGTCGGGCGCGTCGACCACCGGGTCGTCGAGGCGCGAGACGGTGAAGACCGGCATACGACGCACGCCGCGCAAGTCCTCGCCCTCATGAACCAGATTGCCGAACCCATGGTTCGGCTTGGCTGCCGGCGCCTCTCCCAATGTCAGTTTCGGATACCAAACGTCAAGCACGTTGCCGGCTGCATCAATGCTCGCCAGACCCCAGCCCATGCCACTGCGCGACTGTGTCATCGCCACTCCTTGTCTATTGGATTGTCATATGCCACTGTATACCGCGCACCTGCCGTGGCGCGCCTCGTGTCCGTTCGCGGCACGTCTGCCCACCCTATGCTGCGCTGTCTATGGCAAAACGACAGACCATGGTCGGTTACTGCACACGCATGCAACACAACGACCATGGCCGCCGAGCTTTCGTCATCTGCCAGCAAAGAGATGGGCGAGTGGAATAACGGGGCGGGGTATCCGGTTGGCTGAAACAGAAAGCCACCTGCTACACTTGCATATCGCCTGTATGTGAGTGACAAACAAGATAGGGAACCGTGAAAAAGCAAGACAACACCGAGGGACGCCAGACCCGGCGCAGCTACAATGCCACGCGCATTGTGGCCATTGTTGTTGTGTGCGCAATGCTGGTCGGCTTTGCCATGCCATTGATCTTCGCCGGGCTTTGACGCTCGCGCTGTTCGCCACGCAGCCATACTCCGGTGGCGTCCGCTTTCCCGCCAAGGCAACGTTTGCCTGTGACGGTATCTTATATTTCAGTTGAGCAATGTGAACAGATTCCACCGCAACGGTGTTTGCAGTGGACGAGCAAGTGAGAGATTATGGCAGAATTCGATTATTCGCAGGCGATTTCCGACGCCCGCGCCAAGTACGAGTCCATCGCCCTCGCGTTGGACACCGATCGTCTGAAGTCCCAAGAGGCCGAGCTTGAGCAGCAGGCCTCCGCTCCTGGACTGTGGGATGACTCCGAGCACGCGCAGAAGGTGATGAGCCAGCTGAGCGCATGCCAGTCCCAGCTGAAGCATCTGTCGAGCGCCGCGAGCCGTCTCGACGATGTGGCCACGCTCATCGAGCTCGGCCGAGGCAGGCAGGAACGACGCCAGACACGCTCCACGAGCCACGAGACCGACGATTGAAAGCATCCAGAAGGATCTCGACCAGATGGAGATCGAGACGCTGATGGACGGCGAATACGATTCCCGTTCCGCCGTCGTGACCATTCGATCCGGCGCAGGCGGTGTCGATGCCGCGGACTTCGCCCAGATGCTGCTGCGCATGTACCTGCGCTGGGCCGAGCGCAATGGATACAAGGCCAAGGTGATGGACACCTCGTATGCCGAGGAGGCGGGCATCAAGTCCGCCACATTCCAGATCGACGCCCCGTACGCCTATGGCCGCATGTCGGTCGAAGGCGGCACGCATCGTCTGGTGCGCATCTCGCCGTTCGACAACCAGGGGCGTCGCCAGACCAGCTTCGCCGCCGTCGAAGTGGTGCCGCTCGTCGAGGCCACCGATCACATCGAAGTGCCCGACAGTGAGATCCGCGTGGACACCTACTGCGCTTCGGGCCCTGGCGGCCAGGGCGTGAACACCACGTACTCTGCCGTGCGCATCACTCACCTTCCGACCGGCATCGTGGTGACCATGCAGGACGAGCGTTCGCAGATTCAGAACCGCGCCGCCGCCATGGCCGTGCTCCAGTCCAGGCTGCTCGTGCTCCGCCATGAGGAGGAGGCCAAGAAGAAAAAGGAGCTCGCCGGCGACATCAAGGCCAGCTGGGGAGACCAGATGCGCTCCTACGTGCTGCACCCGTACCAAATGGTGAAGGATCTGCGCACTGGTTGCGAGACCTCGCAGACTCAGGCGGTGTTCGATGGCGACATTGACGAGTTCATTCAGGCCGGCATCCGCTGGCGCCACGAGCAGCGGCTCGAAGCCGCGGCCGAGGAAGCCAACGAGTAAATCGCGGCCCGGCGGCAAGCGATGCAAGCAGGGAGGAAGTAGCCCATGGCACTCATCTCAATGGAACATGTGAGCAAGATCTATCCGAATGCCAAGAGACCGGCGTTGCAAGACATCGATCTTGAGATCAGCCGTGGCGAGTTCGTGTTTCTCGTGGGCGCCTCCGGTTCGGGCAAGACCTCGTTGCTGCGCCTGCTGCTGCGCGAGGAGGAGGCGACCAGCGGGGAGATCCGCGTGGGCGGGTACGACCTGCGTCGCCTCCCGAACCGTCAGGTGCCGCAGTACCGGCGTTCCATAGGCATGGTGTTCCAGGACTACAAGCTGCTCAACAACAAGACTGTGTGGGAGAACGTGGCGTTCGCCCTCGAGGTGATCGGCACCTCACGTTCCACGATCAAGTCGCTGGTGCCCAAGGTGCTTAAGACGGTGGGTCTCACGGGCAAGGAGAACAACTACCCGCGCGAGCTCTCCGGCGGTGAGCAGCAGCGCGTCACGATTGCGCGCGCCTATGTGAACCACCCGCAGCTGCTGCTCGCCGACGAGCCCACCGGCAATCTGGACCCGACCACCTCGCTGGGCATCATGGAGGTCCTCGATGCGATCTCCCGAACCGGCACTACCATTGTGATGGCCACACACAACGAGGAGATTGTCAACTCGATGCGCAAACGCGTGGTCGAGCTCAACAAGGGCAGCATTGTCCGTGACGAGAAGAACGGCTCTTATGATTCCGCCATGTACTTCCCGGATGAGCAGGTGGCCGCGATGTCGCATGCGGCGATCAAGGCCGAGGTCGGCATCGGGGCCGTGGCTGGCAGTGAAACCGGCGCGGTGATCGAACCGGCAACGAATCAGCAGAAGTCGCACAGCGGCAAGCATGAGCGTGATGAACGGGCGACCACCATGGTCGACTCGGTCAATGAGATCCTGCAATCCGAGCACAGCAACGAGGGCATAGCCCGTCTGGCCCAGAGCGTGCATGCCGGCAAGACCGGCCGTTACGGCGAGGCATTCGCAGATGTCGAACAGACGCTCACCTGGGGTGGAGGCCTCTCTCTCGAGGAGCTCGCCGAACAGGAGGGCATCGACACCAGCAAGACGCGAGAGGTCTCGACCGCCGCAAAGGCGGACGCCTCCATGGAGCAGGATTCCGGGAAGGCATGGGGAACCGTGACCCTCGAGGAGCCGCGGGGCGAAGCCGACTCCACCGGCAATGCCTCCGCTGGGAAGACGACGCCCGTCGAACAGACGCAGGCGATGGCCCCCGTGACCGAAGGAGATCGAACCATCCACGCCACCTATGCCACCGACGGTCCGCCGAAAGGGGGCGGCATTCGCGACCCGAGAACCCCGGATGAGCCGAACAAGGACGAGGAGTAGAGCATGCGATTCCGTTTCATTCTTTCGGAGGACATCGGACGAGCCTTAGACGCAATGTGCCCATGCTGCTTTCGGTGATGCTCGTCACGTTGCACTCGTTCCTGTTCATCGGGGCACGTTGCTCACTCAGGCGCAGATCACGAAGGCCAAGGGCGATTGGTACGACAAGGTCGAAGTCGTGGTGTGGTTGTGCCCCGGACGGCAACAGTCAGTCTGCGAACTGCTCCACAGGCAAGGCTGCCACTACCGCGCAGATCAACGAGCTGCAGAAGGTGATCCAGCAGGAATTGCCGAACGACGTCTCGCAGGTCACGTTCATGAGCCGTGAGGACTTCTACAACAACTCCTTCGTCAAGCAGTACCCGAAGGGCGAATACCAAGGGCGCACGCTCACTGCGGCCGACATGCAGGATTCGCTGTGGCTCAAGCTCAAGAACCCTGAGAACTATCGCGTGGTCTCCGAGGTGCTTTCGAATCGTGATGGGGTTGAGGAGGTGGTTGACCAGCGGCAGATCTTCGAACCGGTGTTCGCCATACTCAACCGCGCCACCGTGGCCACCGGAGGTTTGGCCGTCATCATGGTGATCGCGGCGATCATGCTCACTGGTACGACGATTCGTATGTCGGCTGCGTCGCGAAGAGAGGAGACCGAGATCATGCGCTTGGTCGGCGCCTCCAACTGGACCATCCGTCTGCCGTTCATTCTCGAAGGCGTCATTGCCTCGCTGGCGGGCTCCCTGCTTTCGTGCGGTGCATTGGCATTGTTCGTCAAGGTGTTCGTGACCGACTGGCTGGCGAAGTCGGTGACATGGATTCCATATGTGGACCAGACCACGGTGTGGCTTGTCTCGCCGATTCTCATTGTGGGTGCCATGGTGCTTTCGGTGCTTGCCTCGTCTATCGCCCTGCGTTAGATATCTCAAGGCGTAACGGCTCGTGTTTTCCGCGATTCCATTGGCATTGCCGCTTTGTTAATTGTGCAGATTCTGTGAATGAGTTGAATATGGCATGGCGTCCGCCCATTTTCAAGAATGTGATGATACGCTGGTGAGCAGCGTATTAGAAAGGGACTCGATGACGAACAGGAAACGGACCGTACCTGTAGTGGCATCCTCGCTGGCCTCTGTCCTATGCATAGGCGCATTGGCGGTGCCGATGTCGACGTACACGCCTCAGGCATACGCAGACACCTACAGTGACTTGGTGAACGCCCAGAACAGCCATGCCCAGAGCAAGCAGCGCGAGGCGGCGCTACGTGAACAGCTCGCCGGAGTGAACAGCGATCTGGCCGACAAGATCGTGGAACTCGACGACCTCAACAACAACAAGATCCCCGCCGCACAGGCCAAGGTGCAGCAGGCGAACTCCGATGCCGCAGCAGCCAAGTCCGAAGCCGATGCCGCGGCGGAGCGCCTCAAGGCCGCCGAGAAAGACAAGGCCGATCTCGAGGCCAAGATCAAGCAGACCGGCGAGGACTACGACGACGCACATGCCGCCGTGGCACAAAGCGCTCGTGAGTCGATGCATGGCTCAGACACCTCCGATGTCATGAGCGTCATGACCGGCTCGAAGGACACGAAGGACTTCATCAAGTCGATGCAATCGCGTGACGCTCTCGCCCGTAACGAGGCGAATGCGGCATCCGATGCCGCCGTCGACCTCAACACTTCGATGAACCGCGCCGACAGGCTCAAGGCAATCGAGAAGCGAGTCGAGCAGTGCAAGAACGACGCCGATCAGAAGTCCGCCGCCGCACAGTCCGCCGCAACGCAGGCCCAGCAGGAGAAATCCAGCCTCGACAAACTGCGTGCAGCCGGTGAGAGCACACGAGCCGACCTGGAAAACCAGAAGAGCAGCCTCACCACGCAAGCCGCCCAGCAGGCCGCGCAGACCGTGATGCTGCAGTCTGAGATCGATGCGAAGAACCAGCAGTGGGCCGCCGAACAGGCTGCCGCTGCGGCGCAGGTGCAGGAACCTGAGCCACAGGGTACCGTCGAGGCACCTGCTGCTGCGGCACCCCAGCCGTCCGTTCCCCAGCAGACGCAAACGCCGTCCCAGCCGGCGCAGACTCAGCGTCCGTCCACGCCATCACAGCCGTCCACGCCCCCGACTCCGGTCGTCACCCGTCCCTCTACGGGCGGCCAGGGCACATCGAACGGCGATTACGGGAATGCATACGCAGCAGGCCAGTGCACGTGGTGGGCCTATGAGCGTCGCAAGCAGATGGGCATCGGCACGCCATCGTATCTCGGTAACGGCGGCCAGTGGTGGAGTACGGCCCCGTCGTACGGGTTGCGCGTCGACCATAGCCCTCAGGTCGGGGCCGCTCTGTCGTTCCTGCCGGGGCAGGAGGGCGCCTCGAGCCCATGGGGTCATGTCGCGGTGGTCGAGCAGGTCAACGGCAACAGCATCCTCATCTCGGAGTCGAATGTGGCCGGTCTGTACACCATCACATACCGTACGCTGTATAATCCGGGACGGTTCTGGTACGTCCACTGACAGCCGCCAATAACCAAGCATCCATTCGGGGCCCGATATCACAGTATCGGGCCCCGAACTCATATGCGCACCTTCCGCTAGGCAATCCTCGGCTGCAAACTCTCATTTCTCATCCGCGTTCTCATCTGCGTGGTCCCCAGATGAGTAGTCGTCATGTGTGTGGTTCTCAGATGGGTGGCCTTCATCAGTGAGGCCTTCATCTGAAGAGTCCTCGTCTGTGTAATCCTCGTCTGCGTAAAAAGAGACGAATCTAGTCCCTAGATGTCTCTTTTTACGCAGAGAGTGGAAGAAGGTGAAGGGGAGATAAGGGCCGGCGGCATGGGAAAGCGGGACAGTCGCAGAAGAACGGGGGACTGGTAGGTAGACTGGTTCCCAGAACAATCGAATAGGAGCAACTGTGGCGAAGAAAGAGCAGAGCAACGAGAAGATGATCGCGCAGAACAGGCGCGCGCGGCACGACTACGAGATCGAAGACACCTATGAGGCGGGCCTTGCGTTGACGGGCACCGAGGTGAAGTCGCTGCGCGAGGGGCGTGCCTCGCTGGCGGAGTCGTTCATCTCGATTGACAAGCGGGGTGAGGTGTGGCTCGAAGGAGCGAACATTCCCGAATACCTCAACGGCACATGGAACAACCATGCGCCCAAGCGCAAACGCAAGCTGCTGCTGCACGGCGCGCAGATAGACAAGCTGCGCCGGCAGATTCAAGCGAAGGGCTACACCATTGTGCCGCTGCAGCTGTATTTCAACGAAGACGGCCGCGCGAAGCTCAAGATTGCGCTCGCCCGTGGCAAGAAGGAGTACGACAAGCGGCAGGCGTTGCGTGAAGAGCAAGACAAGCGCGAGGCGTTGCGCATGATGCGCTACAAGAACATGCATGCCCGCGGCTGACTCCTGAATCCGTGAATCTGCGTAAAAAGGGACAAATATAGCCTGTATTCGTCCCTTTTTACGCGGGGAAGCATACGCATGCAGGGGAAGTGTATGCGTGCGGGGGAGGCGTACGCAGCGGAGGTGTATGCAGGGGAAGTGTGCGGCACGGAAGAGATGACGCATGGGTTCGTGCGTAATTTGGGTCGATCTTTGCGCATAGTTGTCCCTTTTTACGCAGATTGGCAACGTGAGCTGTGTGTGGGTGACGCCACATTCGAGAGATTACTTCCAGATTACGAGATTCCTCGGGTGCCGAAACGCGCTGATAACATGTGATTCCTACCCTGACTCGTGTTTGAAGCCGAACACGGAGGAGAGAGCCATGAAGAACACTTGGAAAGCCACGGCGGCATTTGCTGCCATCGTGTTGTGTGCGGGCATGTCAGCATGTGGCACCAGTGATGCAAGCGACAGCGGCAAGTCCAGCGGCACCAGCAGCAGCTCGGCGGCCGCGTCGTTCGACCCGAGCACTGTGGAGACCGACGAGACGATCGCCGCACTCGTGCCGGACTATGTGAAGAAGGACGGCAAGCTCACCGTGGGCACCGACACCACGTATGCGCCGGCGGAATTCATTGGGGAGGACGGCAAGACCGCCGTCGGCTATGATGTGGACCTCACGAAGGCGATCGCCAAGGTGATGGGACTCGAACCGGAGACCGCGGTGTCGGAATTCGACATGATCATCCCGTCCATCGGCAGCAAGTACGACATTGGCATTTCGTCGTTCACCGTGACCCCCGAACGTCAGGAGGCCGTCGACTTCGTCACTTACTACAAGGCCGGCTCCACGTGGGTGACCCAGAAGGGCAATCCCGACAAGGTCGACACGAAGGACCTGTGTGGCGTCAAGGTCGCAGTGCAGACCGGCACCACCCAGGAGGAGGAGCTCAACAAGATGAACGAGCAGTGCAAGGCCGATGGCAAGAAGGCCATCGAACTGCAGACCTTCGCCAAGCAGACCGATGTGACCACCGCCGTCGTTAATGGCAAGGCGGCCGTGTTCTATGCGGATTCGCCAGTCGCCGGCTATGCGATCGAGCAGACCGATGGCGCGCTCGCACCGCTGGGTGCCGACGAAGGCGTGACCGAGGAAGGCATCATCGTCAAGAAGGGCGACAAGCAGATGGATGAGGCCGTCCAGAAGGCCGTGCAGAAGCTCATGGACGACGGCACCTACCAGAAGATCCTCGAGAACTGGGGCGTGAGCTCCGGCGCGATCGACAAGGCCGAGATCAACCCGACCAAGTGAGCGCACGAATCCGCACGCTGAACGCAATCTGACATATATTCGCCGTCGGCAAACATAAGCATCGCATAATATGCATATCTAGGCATATGTATACAGTGTAAGTGTTTGAAAACGGCGACTATTTTTGCCATAGTTGCTTGAGAATACTGAATATATGCAGAACTTCGCCATGTGGAGCACATGGCAGGCACATGAGGAAAAGGAACGCTGACACATGTTTGGCAACGCACAATCCACGATGAAGAAGGTCGCGGCATTCGCACTTGGTGCCGCAGTCATACTCGGTTCCGCGGCATGCGGTACGACTGACGAAACGCAGACCGCGGCAAAGGACTCGCAGAACGCGACCTCGATTGTCGACTCGGTGAAGAAGGACGACAAGATCGCGGCCATGCTGCCGCAGAAAATCGCCGAGTCCGGCAAACTCACCGTCGGCATGGAGATGACCTATGCACCGGCGGAATTCGTGGCGGAGGACGGCAAGACCCCGGAAGGGTATGATGTGGACCTCGCCAAGGCGCTTGCCAAGACCCTGGGCGTGAAGGCGGACTTCATCTCGTCGAGCTTCGATTCGATCGTGCCGAGCGTGGGCAGCAAGTACGACCTCGGCATCACAGCGATGACGATCACCGAGGAACGTGAGGATTCCGTCGATTTCGTGAGCTACTACAAGGCAGGCTCGATGTGGGTGGTGAAGAAGGGCAATCCCGACAAGGTGGACGCCAAGAACCTGTGCGGCACGAAGATCGCAGTGCAGGTGGGCACCACGCAGGAAGAGGATGCCAACAAGATCAAGGAACAGTGCGCCGCCGATGGCAAGGCCGCGGTCGAGGTCATGCCGAGCAAGCAGCAGACCGATGCCGCGACCAACGTCGTGACCGGCAAGGCGGACGTGTTCTATGCGGACTCGCCGGTGGCAGGTTACGCGATCTCGCAGACCGACGGACAACTCGAGGAACTCGGTGAGGTCGAAGGAACAATCAAGCAGGGCATCGCCATCAAGAAGGGCGACACCCAGCTCGCCGAAGCGGTGCAGGCGGCCATGCAACATCTGATGGACGACGGCACCTACATGAAGATCCTCAAGGCGTGGGGCGTGGAGTCCGGTGCGCTCGACAAGGCCGAGATCAATCCGAAGGATTTGAGCTGAAGAATCCGAACGCGTGCCGGCCGGCCGCATATGGAACGTGCGAATCAGACGTGAGCCATATGCGGTCGGTCGGCGCCGTTGCGTAACGGGGTACGTTACAATACTCACATATCGTAGGTAGATGTCTGGAACCGCAACGGCGCAAGCCGGGCGCGCACGGCCGAATGCCACGGAACGCAGAGAAGAAGGAAGGGCGATGCCACATCACGTTGAACACGACAGCGAAGGGCTGCCGATCCCCAATCGCATCAAAGCCAAGCCGGTCAAGCGCCCGGGCCAGATCGTCGCCGCGATCATCGTGGTCATCTTCGCCGCCATGATCGTCAAGGGACTCATCACCAACCCGCGCTTCGAATGGAACGTGGTGTGGAAGTACCTGTTCAATGAGCGTGTGCTCGAAGGCGTGGGCTACACATTGCTGCTCACGGTGATCTCCATGGTCGTGGCCATCGTGCTCGCCGTGGTGCTGGCCGTCATGCGCAAATCGGTGAATCCGGTGCTCCGCGGTGTCAGCTGGTTCTACATTTGGTTCTTCCGCGGCACCCCTGTATACACGCAGTTGGTGTTCTGGGGTCTGTTCGCCGTGCTCATCCCACGTCTGTCGCTGGGCATTCCGCTCACGTCGGTGGAGTTCTGGAGCATCGATTCGCAGGCGATCATAACCGCGTTCAATGCGGCATGGATCGGTCTGGCGTTGAACGAGGCCGCATACCTGGCCGAGATCGTGCGCGCGGGCCTCGACGCCGTCGATCCCGGGCAGGAGGAAGCCGCCAAGGCGCTCGGCATGAAGCGTTCGATGATCATGCGCCGCGTGATTCTGCCGCAGGCCATGCGCATTATCATCCCGCCGACCGGCAACGAGACGATCGGCATGCTCAAGACGACCTCGTTGGTGCTCGCCGTGCCGTTCACCCTCGATTTGCAGTACGCGACGAACGCGATCGCCAACCGCATCTACAAGCCGATTCCGTTGCTGCTCGTGGCCTCGATCTGGTACCTGTTCATCACCTCCATTCTCATGGTGATCCAGTCGATGCTCGAGAAACACTTCGGCAGGGGATTCCAAGCGCGTCCGGTGGGGCCCAAGGGCAAGCAGCCGCCGCTGCCGGGAAAGACGGACGGCGAGCCGAAAGACGACGTGAATAAGACGAACCAGGCCGAATTCATGGGGATATACCGCCTAGCGGTGCCGTGGGCATAAGGAGAGACACATGAGCGAAGCGACGAGAAAAACCAAGTCGAACAGCGACGAATCCACTGCAACGCAAACCCGAAAGCCAGCGTGGCCACGACATCGCCGCCGCGATTCCAGCCGTGGAGGCCAAGCAGGTGCACAAGGCATTTGGCGATTTGCACGTGCTCAAGGGCATCGATCTGACCGTCGAGCCGGGCACCGTCACTGTGATTCTCGGGCCGTCCGGTTCGGGCAAATCCACATTTTCTGCGTCTCATCAACCAGCTGGAGACGATCACCGGCGGCGAGATCGACGTCGATGGCGAGATGATCGGGTACAAGAAACTGCCGAACGGTGAATTGCAGACGCTGAACGACAAGGAGATCGCCCGCCAGCGCGCCAAGCTGGGCATGGTGTTCCAGAAGTTCAATCTGTTCCCGCATATGACCGCGCTTGAAAACGTGATGGAGGCACCGGTGCACGTGCTGCACATGCCGAAGGCGGAGGCACGCAAGCTTGCCATCAAGGAACTTGAGCGCGTTGGACTCGGCGAACGTCTCGACTACTACCCGGCCCAGCTTTCCGGCGGTCAGCAGCAGCGAGTGGCGATTGCGCGCGCGCTCGCCATGAAGCCGGAGATCATGCTGTTCGACGAGCCCACGTCGGCACTCGACCCCGAGCTCGTCGGTGAGGTGCTCAATGTGATGCGCTCGCTCGCGAACGACGGCATGACGATGATCGTGGTCACGCATGAGATCGGCTTCGCTAAGGAGGTCGCCGACCAGATTGTGTTCATGGACGGGGGAGTCGTGGTGGAACGCGGCACGCCGGACATCATCGATCATCCCAAGGAGGAGCGTTTCCAGGACTTCCTGCAGCACGTGCTGTGATCCGTGCGCCGCTCGTATTCGGACACTCCGTGTGAGGGTCGGCTTGCAAAGATGATTATCTGGGCGTTGCCATGTGCGCTTTGTTGAGTGCGGAGTTGCAAAGGTGGCCATCAGAGAGGCGATTCGTTTGCCGGTGCGGAATCTGCACTGCAAGCGAGACCATCGTGGAAGCTGATAGGTGGTCGTGTTTGCAGATTCGCTCTCGCTCACGCAAAAGTAGATCCCGCATGGTGGTTCGTGTGGGAGTCGGCATGCGAAAGCGGCAATCTGCAGACTCGTCCGTTTGCTGGAGCGCGGCCCAGTGTGCAAGAGCGGCAACCTGGGACTGATTCACATGTCGCGGGAAGATTCAGTTTGCAAAGGCGACCGTTAAGAAATAATCTGCATGTCTCTGTGAGAACGGAATTGCACAAGCGACAATATGAGCGCATGGAACAGCGGCCGGCGCAAGACATATATAGCTCGGCGCGCGGCTAGGAGACGTAGGGTACTCCTGCTTGCTCGAGTTTGCGGCGAAGCTGATCGGGGTGCATCACGTCGTTGTATGAGAAATGCACGATCTGCGAAACGCCGCAGCGACGGAGCGCCTCATCTCGCTCACGTTCTGCCAGCACGCGCTGCTCAATGGTTTTGATCCTACCATCTGCGGATTCACGTATTCTCATGCCATCGAACTCGCCAACAATGGCTCTGCCGTCGGCCAATCGCCACAGGTAATCCGTGCGATATGTCTTTCTTGTCACGGGGTCGAAAAAACTGATCTGCAATTCCGGAACCACAAAACCCAGCACAATAATCACGGCACGCGCCTTCGATTCGCCGCCGCTCTCACTGCGAGGATCTGCGAAATGCAACAGTCGTAAGACGGGACTCACATCACGCGACATGGTTCCCATGACTTCCATGATCTGTTTGAAGTGCGTGGTGGACGCGGAATCGAACATCGGCAGCGTTTCTTCGAAAGGCAGCAACAAAGCGCAATCTACCAATGTGTGTGCCGGATTCGTGACCAGCAATCCCTGCATGCTGATTGCCGAGTCCATATCCGTGTAAATATGCTGAGTCCGTTCGGAAGTCCAGTTTCGTCGTGCGGCACAGACGATCGTGCCGTCGTGCACTGCGTGGCTCAATGGGAAGCCAAGCAGGGTGGCGGCGGTCTTGCCGGCAAATACCACGCCGGGATTGTACTGATTCACCGTACGGCAGATATGCCATGTTCGCTCTGCCGGGCGCAGGGAATCCCAGTAATCTGGCCGCACATAACAATTCCTGAACACTTGGTTGAGCTCGCCGGATCTCGCTCTGCGGGCTAGCGCGACTCGCTCGTTGCGATTGCATGCATATGCGCAACGATGTCCATGCTGGGCGGAGTCAAGCAGTTGCTCGACCACTCTGTTCCTGCGCATCTCGCCTCCTTTCGTGTGGCATGTAGCCATCTAAGCAGCGTGGGGCGGTGGTGTACAGCGGAATCGGGCATTGTGGTCGGAGGACGCATTATTCACAACGGCGGTCGTCGCAATTGTGGACAGTCACGTGCACGCCCTGCAAAAGCGCTGGCAAGAAGACGAGCGTTGATGAAGTCTGTCGCGATGGATTGCGGGATGTCTTGTAGTGGTTTCAGATGCAAAGATGAATATCGAGATTGTTTTCACGTGCTATATCGGAGTTCATTTTGCAAAGGAGACTCTTCCTGAACCTCTTCGTGTGTCGTAGTAGGACCTGATTTGCAATAGCGGTCAGATAGCGGTTGTTCATATTGCAGGTAGAGCAAATGAAATGCAAGGAAAGCAATATGAGCACTGATTCGCATGCCGCGGTGAGGCTTATTCGCAAAGGTGACTATCGTGATTCTGCTGTACATGCGCAGTTGGTAGCGGAGTTGCAAAGCCGGCTATCGAGATCTTGTTGCGTGTACGCAGTTGAGGGTGAGTCTGCAAGGATGGCTATTGGGATTTTGCTGCAAGTGTCCAGCCGGGAGTGGAGTTGCAAACGCGACTGGCGGAATCTAGCTGCAGATGTTCAACTGAGTGCGGAGTTGCAAAGGTGACTGTGGAAATCCTGTTGTGCTGGTCCAGCTGGGAGCGGAGTTGCAAGTGTGGTCAGGCAAGAGAGTTTCGTTTGCTGTGACGAGATTGCGATTGCAAAAGAAGCAATCTGATGAGTTACCAGAGGGTCATGTTTGCAGATTCGCTCTCGCTCGCGCAAAAGTAGGGCCCGCATGGTGGTTCGTGTGGGGTTCGGTTTGCAAGAGTGGCAGTTTGCAGGCTTGTCTGTTTGCTGGAGCGCGGCTCGGTGTGCAGGAGTGGCAGTCTGGAGACTGATTCACGTGCCGTGGGAAGATTCAGCTTGCAAAAGAGACCGCTAAGGAATTCTTTCTATGCCCTTATGAGAGGGAATCTGCAAAAGAGGTAATCCTCCTTATATGCTTATATGCCGCGGTGGGACTCGGAGTGCGAGAGCGACACTCTAAGGAGCGTCGCGATGCCGTAATGCGGTTCAGTTTGCAAAAATGGCACTCTGGAATCGTCTCACAGTGTTGTACGTGCCCTTATGCTGTATGCGTCTCCGGCTGCATATCGAGTGGCCGCATATCGAGTGGCTGCGTAACAGGGAAGAGAGAGCCGCGAGTGCGCAGTCTCACACCGCATTCCATCAGCATTGCGGATTAGCACAGCGCGGTGCCTCCTCACAGTTTGTTGAGTCAGCCCATTTCCACGATGTCATCAAAGGAAAGTGCCGCGGGCATCCGTGCCCCTTCGCACGGATGCCCGCATTGCCCTAGAATCTCGCCTACGGGGGAGATGCCCTTCTCTCTCGCCAGTTTTCATTGTAAAAGAGCGGCATTATAAAAACCATTGATTGTAGTCCCACAGACTACAAAACTGCTCGGCGTGTCGAAAATTCACAGTTTCGTTTTGCGGGACCATGACGCCACCGCCTCAGCCCGTGATTTCGCGCGGAGTTTGCGCATGGCGCGGCTGATGTAGGTTTTCACCGTGGATTCACTGTCGCCGGTCTCTTCAGCAATGGTGCGCGTGGAAAGTCCCTCCGAGCACAGCTCCATCACGGCCTGCTCGTTCGGTGACATGCTCATGATTGCAGGTTTGCCTTGCATGAGCAGTCTTTCGTGTGCCTGCTGCGGGGTCTCGTATGGCATGCCGTTCGACTTGAGCAACGGCTGGCCGCTCAACAATGTACGCATTCCGTCGGCCAGTTGAGCGAGTTCGTTTTTGAGCAGCAGGCCCTGCATGCCATTGTTCACCGCGTCGCGCTCGTACGGCTCGATCATGTAGGAACTGCATCCGAGAATGGGCGTATGGTCGTTCTCGAATCGGATTGTGGCGCATAGTTCGAACCCCGACATGCCGTGCATAGACAGGTCGGTGACAATCAAATCCGGCACACAGTTCGTGCAGGCGATGCTGTGGTGGTATGCCTCCACAGCATCCCTTCCGCTTTGCATGGACCAGCAGATGTTGAACTCGGGCAGCCCTCCCAAATAGGTTTCCAAGTAGCTGCGCACCAGCGCGTCGTTGTCCACCAGGGCAATGTTCCACGGTTCAGAATCGGGGTTCATATTGGTATACATAACGTGTAACTCTCTTCGCGGCAGGCGAATTCGTGGCGAAGCGGGCGCTTCGTCGCGTCACGTATTCGGCTCCTGCTCATTACAGTGTACTTGAGCAGCATGTGATTTGCGCGGGTTGATTGCCATATGAGCCATGCCATACCGTGTTTCAGATGAGTATTGAGATATTCAACGGTATTCGATGTGCCTAATTTGCAGATTTTCGTAAGACTTGTCGTTTTGCCCTGATGGTATGGGCTTTTGCAGCATCTTCTGTTATGCTGTTCGGCATGTGTGGAATTGTGGGTTATGCAGGTAGTGTTCTTTGTCCTTCGGATAAGCCGCTTGAGGTGTGTTTGCAGGGCTTGGAGCGGCTTGAGTATCGTGGGTACGATTCGGCGGGTGTGGCGCTGGTGGCGCCGGGCATGGATCGGGTGCGGGTGAGGAAGAAGGCCGGTCGTCTGAGCAATCTGGTGGCGGATATCGAGTCGGATCCGTTGCCGGAGGCGACGGTGGCGATCGGGCATACACGTTGGGCGACGAACGGTGTGCCCAATGATGTGAACGCGCATCCGCATTCGAGCATGGATGGCAGGGTCGCGATCATCCATAACGGGATCATCGAGAACGCCTCGCAGCTGCGTTTGGATCTGCAGGCTGAGGGGTACCGGTTCGTGTCGGGCACCGACACGGAGGTGGCGGCCAAGCTGCTGGGCAAGATCGTGGACGCGGTGATTGCGGAGACGGGCGGGCCGGACCTGTTCGAGGCGGTGCGCCGTCTGGGCCGCATGCTCGAGGGTGCGTTCACGATCCTGGCGATCGACTGCCGCCAGCCGGGTGTCGTGGTCGGTGCGCGTCATGATTCGCCGCTCGTCGTCGGCCTTGGGGAGGGTGAGAACTACCTGGGTTCGGATGTGGCGGCGTTCGTCGCGTATACGAGGACGGCGATGGAGATCGATCAGGACCAGGCGGTGATGATCAGCGCCGGGGGTGTGACGGTCACCGATTTCGATGGCAACGTGGTGGAGGATCCCACCGTGTTCGAGGTGGATTGGGATGCGTCGGCCGCGGAGAAGGGCGGTTGGGATTCGTTCATGGACAAGGAGATCCATGAGGAGCCGGCCGCGGTGCAGCGCACGTTGATCGGGCGCCTGGACGATACCGGCAGCATCAACCTGGACGAGGTGCGCATCGATGAGCATGATTTCACGATGATCGACAAGATCATCGTGATCGGCTGCGGCACGGCGTCGTATGCGGGTCTGGTGGCCAAGTACGCGATCGAGCATTGGGTGCGCATCCCGGTGGAGGTGGAGCTGGCGCATGAGTTCCGCTACCGTGACCCGTGCTGGAGCCGGATTCCATGGCGGTCATTATCAGCCAGAGCGGCGAAACCGCCGATACCCTGGCTGCCCTGCGCGAATGTAAGGAGCGCGGCGTGCGCACCATCGGCATTGTGAACGTGGTGGGCTCTTCCATTGCGCGTGAGGCCGATGCAACCCTGTACACCTGGGCCGGGCCGGAAATTGCCGTTGCCACCACCAAGGCATACAGCACCCAACTGGCAGCCTGCTACCTGCTGGCGGTCGAATTTGCCCGTGTGCGTGGCAAGATTGAGGAAGAAAAATACGCCGAGCTGGTGGCCGAGCTGCAGATTCTGCCGGATAAGATCGCCAAGACGCTGACGGATAACGAGCGCATCCAGTGGTTTGCTTCCAAGTATGCTTCCGCAAAGGACGCTTTCTTCATCGGCCGCGGGCTGGATTACGCCGTGGCGCTGGAAGGCAGCCTGAAGTTCAAGGAAATCAGCTATATCCACTCGGAGGCTTTCGCTGCGGGCGAGATGAAGCACGGCCCGATCTCCCTGATCGAGAAGAACATGTTGGTGGTGGGTGTGCTGACCCAGCCGGACCTGTACGAGAAGATGGTATCTAACCTGGTGGAAGCCAAGAGCCGCGGCGCCTATATCATGGGCCTGACCACTTACGGCAACTACAGCATTGAAGATACCGCCAACTTTACCGTATATGTGCCCAAAACAGACCCACACTTTGCCACCAGCCTTTCGGTGGTGCCGCTGCAGCTGCTGGCATACTATGTCAGCTGTGCCAAAGGCCTGGATGTGGATAAACCCCGCAACCTTGCCAAGAGCGTTACGGTTGAATAAATCTTGCGTCAGTTGAAGCAATGCTGCTGGTCTGACAAAAATAAACGCTGCATTTTGTGCACTTTTTACTCCGTTTGCCCTGCCGGAAGCAGGACAAACGGAGTAAATTTGTGTTATAATAACAGAAATTATGCAAATACAGTTGCCCGGAGTGGCGAAAATGTGGTAGAATAACTTGCTTTGCCCATAATGCTGCAAGATGTTCTGATAATTACTTTTACTTTTTGCTTTGATTATCAAATTATAAGCCATAGAACACAAGGCAATACCGCACAATTCCCGCCTTACGGCTTAAGCACCGCTCCGGCGGCTGCGGCACGGCATCTGCGTTGCCAAAATACTCGATAATACACAAAGTATTATCTGCGCTTTTGGCTTAGCAGCTGCCGCACCTCGCTCGCCGTATCGGCACTTAGAATTATGCGGTATTGCCACAAATCAAACAAGATTTGAGAAAATAGAAAAATGCCCGCTGCGCCTTGGTTTTGGAAGGAACGGCCGCGGGCGGCGCAGGCGCTGCGCGGCAGCTGTGCAGGGGACAGCCGGTTGCGACATTATTGAAGAAACAGGAAGATAGTGCAATGAAACAGAAAAACAGGCAACTCATCAACGGCTTGCCGCGCCGCATTTTGTTAATGCTACTGGACTGCGGGCTGATTGTGTTTTGTTATTATCTGGCAATTCTGCTGCGGTTTGACGGTGAGGATTCCATTGTGCCCGCCGCGGTGCTGCGGGCCGAAGTGATCCGTGCCATGGCTCCCATGCTGCCGTATGTGCTGGTTATTTATATGGTCGTGTTCTGGTTTGGCGGCCTGTATGAGATCATGTGGGAGTATGCCGGCATGCGGGACCTTGCCCGCCTGACCTGTCTATCCGGCCTGGCAACGGGTTTTATCCTGCTGTTTGATCTGATCTTCCGCACCCGCCCCATCAGCGGTACGGTGCTGATTCTGGGCGCAGTGTTCAACACGGCAGCCATTGCGGGCGTGCGCTTTTTGTGGCGCTTTGTGCGCACCGCCACCCGCCTGCGCAAGGATAACCGCGTCAAACAAAAAAGAACGCCGCCCCCGCGGGATGAACCCCGCTGCTGATCGTCGGCGCTGGCAACGCCGTGCCTGGGCGGTCAACCTGTGCAAAAGCAAAAACTCCAGCTTTGGCAACCCGGTCGTGATCGTGGATGACGACCTGACAAAAAAAGGCCTGCGCGTGCAGGGCGTGCCGGTGCGCGGCACCATTTCGGATATCCCGGAATTGGTGCGCAAGTACCATATTGTGGAGATCATCATCGCCATCACCACGCTGAAAGGCGAGCGCCTGAACGAAGTTATCAATTTGTGCAACTCCACCCATTGCCGCGTGCGGATGCTGTCTGACCCGCAGGCGGTGGATGCCAACGGCAAGCCGGTGGTGGCCGGTCTGCGTGAACTGAACACCTCGGACTTTCTTTCCCGCGATGAAGTGCAGCTGAACAGCGCCCAGATCTCGGAATACCTGCATGACAAGGTGGTTCTGGTCACGGGCGGCGGTGGCTCCATCGGCAGTGAGCTGTGCCGCCAGATCATGCGCTATCGCCCGCGCCAGCTGTTGATTTTCGATATTTACGAAAACTGCGCCTATGAGCTGGAAATGGAGCTGCACAATAAATACGGTGCAGATATCAACGTTGTCACGTTGATCGGCTCCATCCGCGATATCAAGCGTCTGGATGAAGTGTTTGAAACCTATCATCCATCCGTTGTGTTCCATGCAGCTGCCCACAAGCATGTGCCGCTGATGGAAGTAAGCCCGGCGGAAGCCGTTAAAAACAACGTGTTCGGCACCAAAAACCTGCTGACCAGCGCGGCGGAGCATGGGGTGGAGCGCTTTGTGCAGCTTTCGACCGATAAGGCGGTCAATCCTACCAATGTTATGGGCTGCACCAAACGTATCTGCGAAATGCTGATCCAGACCTTTGCTAAGAACACTTCCATGAAGTGCATGGCCGTGCGCTTTGGCAATGTGCTGGGCAGCCATGGCAGCGTGATCCCGCTGTTTGAAGAGCAGATCAAGAACGGCGGCCCCGTTACCATCACCCACCCGGACATCGTGCGCTACTTTATGACGATCCCGGAAGCTGCCCAGCTGGTACTGCAGGCCGGCGGTCTGGCCCAGAGCGGCAGCATCTATGTGCTGGATATGGGTGAGCCGGTCAAAATCATGGACCTGGCCACCCGGCTGATCCGGTTCTATGGTTATGAGCCGAACGTAAACATGGAAATCAAGGTAACGGGCCTGCGCCCCGGCGAAAAGCTGTACGAGGAGCTGATGCTGGATTCCGAGCAGGACCGCATGACCAAAACCGCCCACGATAAAATCTTTATTGCTCCGCCCATGCAGATTGACCTGGCGGCATTCTATGAGGAGCTGCAGAACCTGCGTCACGATGCGGAGCATAATGACGAGGGCGTGGTGCTCAGCCTGCAGCGCATGGTGGGCACTTATCACCCCAACCGCGTGGTGAACGAGGACCACACCGTAAGCGCCGCCCATGGCAACACTGAAACCATTGATAAGGAAGAGCTGCAAAAGGCGCTGGACGAACAGCATTCCACCCAGCAGAACGCCCAGTGACGGCGGCCTGGCCGGGGCCTGCGGGCGCAAAACCTTCCCCAAGGAGGCTTGACTTATGTATGAATCCTGCATCAAGCGTTTGCTTGACCTGATTTTGTCGCTGGCAGCCTGTGTGGTGCTGGCGATCCCAATGGGAATTATTGCCCTGTGGATCAAAAAAGATTCGCCGGGACCGGTGTTCTTTAAGCAGCGCCGGGTTGGCCGCGGCAAAAAATGCTTTAATATCTTAAAATTCCGCACCATGCGCGGGGATACCCCCCACGATGTGCCCACCCACCTGCTGAAAAACGCAGACAGCTATATCACCAAAAGTGGGGCGTTCCTGCGCCGCACCAGCCTGGATGAGCTGCCGCAGATCTATAACATTGTGGCAGGGCAGATGTCCATCATCGGCCCGCGCCCGGCGCTGTATAATCAGTATGACCTGATCGCCGCGCGCGATGCTGTGCACGCCAATGACATCCGCCCCGGTCTGACCGGTCTGGCCCAGATCAATGGCCGCGATGAGCTGCCGATTGATGTGAAAGCCCGCTATGACGGTGAGTATGCCGCTGACATCACTTTCCTGAACGATGCAAAAATCTTTTTGCATAGCATTACTTATGTGTTCCAGCGCCGCGGCGTGGTAGAAGGCGGCACCGGCACCATGCAGCAGGCCGAAAACAGCCAAAAAAAGCAGAAATAATCCCCGCTTTGGCAATTTGACCAAATGGAAACCACTGCAAAACCAACATATTTTGCTAAAAAATCCAAATTAACCAAGAAAATA
>ENA-OQDT01000638-OQDT01000638.1-human-gut-metagenome-genome-assembly--contig:-NODE-638-length-22717-cov-2.951793_pt1 | contig 22717 bp, 17 predicted proteins | sample MGYA00242786_ERZ504617 | MGnify/ENA primary metagenome ERZ504617 (study PRJEB26092, sample SAMD00036337) | human gut metagenome | host: Homo sapiens | study: EMG produced TPA metagenomics assembly of...
ATTACCTCTTCCTTATTTGTACTGGTATCGGTTGCTACTTTTTGCTTGATTTTATTCTCCAACTTGGTTAGCAGCTGCTCCTTTTCGTCTAACTGTAGTTGCTGTTTGTTGATCTTGTTCAATCTTTTCCGATCCTTGTATAGATAGAACAAAACACTAACTAACTGACAAAAAGGATGAGTCCGCTTAATAAATAGATGACGGAATATAGTTTTTGGTTTTGTTCGGATAACAGTAATGAATATGTCGTTTTTCTGCATTCGATGATGTCTACCTTGTTTCTGTTGATCGTATAAGATATTTTTGCGGCGTAACATTGTTCAAGATACTGGAATGCTTCCGGAATGTTGTTAGCCTCCTTTTCAATCAAGTAACTTAGGTACAACCGATCGGACGGAGTGTATGGATTATTGGTTGGGCTGTCTGCCATTTTAGCATAATAACGGGCTGAATCTAATTGGCTATAGTTATAGAACAACGTACTTAAAGCTAAATATGTAGGAGCTTTATCTATTGTGTCATAAACCAGACCTCTGAAAAAGTAGGATTTCGCTTCGTCTATTTGATCCAAATGCTCATAAATATTCCCCAGTCCGTTCGCAATCGATGCTATTCCGACTGAATCGTTCATTCCGGTAACGATTGAATCCGCTTTCAGCATCAAATCAAGTGCGAGAGAGATTGAGTCTTCGAATACCCATGTCCTGCTGATATCCCGCAAGGCAAACGCATAACTCCGCGTATTATTGGCTTTTGTGAAAAAGGCGACAGCCTCTTCATACTTCCGCCGTTCTTCGGAGCCTTGTCCGGTGTAGGTGTACAAGTCTGCCATATAACTGCAAATATATCCGGCTACATTATATAAATGATTCTTCTTTGCCAAGTCTAACGCCTCCGAATAAGCCTTAGTTGCCGGGATAAACAATTTGTCTTCCACAAACGAACGTCCCAAATACAGGCCAATCCAAGCCTGCTCTTCTGCCGTTCCGTGGCTTTTGTACCAGCCTAAAGCGCGGTCGAGCTGTTCGGCGTAGAGCATGTCTTTAAATAGTTTGTCTGCCGCCTGGCAATACAGCATGCACCAACGGGCGAACTGCCGTTCGTTCAGTTTGTCCGGTAGTTCTACGCCTTCCAATATCACGTATGCACTATCCGGATAGACCGGCAGTAACGTTTCCGCCCGATCCATCTGTTCCGAAGCGACCTGATTTTCCCTGCAAGAAAAAAGGCTATGGATAAAAGAACAAATACAACTATGTTTTTCATGCGAACGGAGATTGTTGCTCGATATGGCAAAGATAATGAAAGAGATGGGATTTGTAAAAAAGAGTTCCAAGTTTACGAGGAAAAATACAATATCCCCTTGAAAGGCGGAATGTGCGCTTAAATGATTAATTGGCAACGGTTTGCTTAAAATATATGTTTGTTAAAAAATATTATCCTTGCGGGTAATTTGAATTAGATGGGGTAGAAAATCGAATTAGACGCGGTAGTAGTTTCGATTTGAACCAATGGCTTTTTTAGGAATATGACAATAAGGAGCAAGTGCGTATGGATGAAAATGAAAGAAAATTCCCGAGAGATCTTTTTTCCGGAATAGATGGTATTTTGCTTGTCTGAATATGGTATCATGTAAATATCATTATCTTTGTGTTGAGGAACGAGAAAACTATTTTATCAGTTTGTATAAATAAGATATGAAAAAGCTGCTACTGTTGTTGTGTTTTGTATTTATACACCAAGTGGTCTATCCGGTTTATTTTAAACATCTTGGCATGAGTGACGGCTTGTCGCAGGTCTCTGTGATGTCGATTTATCAGGATTGCCTGGGACGTATGTGGTTCGGTACACGCGAAGGTGTCAGTATCTATGACGGGGAACGGATGCGGGTGTATAAAGGCTGGGAGAATCTGGACCCGAAAAGCTCTATAAATGTTTTACTCGGACATGAATGTGATCATCTTACTGGAAACAGGCAAGGGGATATTTTCTTTAGGACTTGCGATTCGTTGGTGAGGTATGATATACGGGAAGAGAAATTTTGTGTTGTTAGCGGTTGTAAGGCGAAAACGATAACCTCGGCCGATGGTGATATATGGACGGGGTACGATGATATGGTTTGCCGGTATGATGAAAAAGGAGATAGTCTGCAACTTTATGCGAAGACAAACACTCCCGGTATATCCAGCCTGCTGATCTCGGGGAAGAAGATTTGGATCGGGACTTATGAAGGCCTGTATGTAATTGAAGAAGATAAAAAAGTCCGTTGTCTGATTGAAGGACCTGAATTTTATCGCTTATTTGAAAGTTCTACTGGCGAGATATGGGCCGGTTGCCGTACCGGTGGTTTATACAGGATCACACAAGACGAACGAATCACCTGGTATTCGGAAAGTAATTCCGCACCTTTTCATATAAAGAATAGTCAAATACGGAGCTTTGCTGAAGATCGGTTTGGGAATATCTGGTTCGGCACTTTTATGGGACTGCATAAATATAACCCTTACACGGACCAGTTTACAGTATATCAACAGGATCATTTGCCAGGTAGCCTGTCACATTCTTCTGTTTTCTCTGTTTATATAGATGTACAGGAAACCATATGGGTAGGAACCTATTATGGAGGTGTGAACTATTTTAATGCGGAAAGGGAAATATTCGCTCATTATACGGATAACCCTTTGCGGAAGGAATGCCTGAATTATTCGTTTGTCGGGAATCTGGCGGAAGATAAAGAAGGAAACATCTGGATTTGTACTGAAGGGGGAGGATTGAACTTCATGGATCGTAAAACACGAACCTTTAAATATTTCACTGCAGGTCACCGTAATTCCGTATTGCAGAATAACCTGAAATGCATTGCGTATGACGGAAAGCGGAACCGTCTGTATATCGGCACGCATCATGGAGGGCTTACCCGCTACGATATAAAGACCGGTATTTTTCATAACTACTTGAATGATTACAGGGAGGGAGACATAAAACCGGACGGTATTATCTTCCATACGATGATTCATAACGATAGGCTGTATGTAAGCGCGATGAACGGCACTTTTGCCATGGATCTTGATACGGATCGGTTCCAATGGATATGTAGAAATGCTCAAAGCTTTACGATCGATAGCGAAGAGAATCTATGGATTTTGATCGGGACTTCTCTATACAAGATGGAGCTGGCCCATCCGGATAATCAGAAACATTATGCTTTACCCCGCTATGGAATCCAGTTCGAACCTAAACGGATCATGACTACCCGCACGGGAGATATCTATTTCGTGGTTTTGGGAGGTGGCCTGTATCGGTATGACAAACAGACCGATTCTTTTATCCATTATTCGCAAGAAAGCGGACATTTATTGAGCAATTATTGTTACAATGTAGCAGAGACCAATTCGGAAGAGTTGCTGGTGACCAGTGATAAAGGGGTTACTTTTCTGAATCCTTTCAGCGGGAATACCCGGTTTGCGACGCTGGGGGCGAACTTACCAATCACATCCATTGCGGATGGCTGTGGTATTCTGGTGTGCCGGAATAATGAACTCTTTGTCGGAGGGAATGACGGACTGACCTCTTTTTATCGGGAAGATCTCGATAAGACGGAAAAGAATTACTCCTTATATTTTTCAGAGCTGTATATTCATAATAAGAGAATCTATCCAGGAGCCGTCTCGGGAGGTATACTGGAGGAGGCTTTTCCTTTCAGTAAATCGATCCGGTTGAAACTACAGCAAAACAATCTGATTATAAAATTTTGCCACAACCAATTATATCGATATCCAAAAAAATAATGAATATCAATATCGATTAGTCGGTTTTGACGATGATTGGGTTTCCACCTCTTCTTCCAGTATTTATTATACAAACTTGGATCCCGGCAAATATACATTGCTGGTTCGTGAAAAGAATCTGTCCCGGCACTTGATGAATTATCGTGAAATATCTCTGGATATCCAGATCGCCCAACCCTGGTATAAAACGGGTTGGGCGTGGATACTGTATGTCCTGACTGTTTTTACAATCACTGTTCTGACTGTACGGATTCTAAATGCTCGGCGCAAACTGGCGCTGTCCCTTGAAAAAGGAACGAGAAGAGAAAGATCGTAACGAGGAGTTGAACCAGGCGAAACTACGTTTCTTTACCAATATCAGCCATGAATTTCGGACACCTCTAACGCTTATTATCAGTCAGATAGATATGCTTTTTCAAAGTTCATCCCTTCCTCCGACCTTGTATAATCGGATTATTAAGATCAGTAAAAATGCAAACCGGATGCGGAATATGATTTCCGAGTTGTTGGAATTCCGGAAGTTAGAGCAGAATTATGTCTCATTGCATGTTTGCGAACAAAATCTGATTCCATTTCTGAAAGATATTTATCTTTCCTATTGTGAGTTAGCAGTCCAACGATCCATTACATTTAATTTTCAGTATGCAGAGGAAAATCTATTATTATGCTTTGATTCCAATCAGTTGCAGAAGGTGTTTTACAATCTTTTGTCAAACGCTTTTAAATATACGAAGCCGGGAGGTACGGTAGAATTGCATGTATCTTCGGATGGAAATGAGGTTCGTATAAAAGTAATCGATACGGGTATAGGACTTTCGTCAGATGATGTATTGCATATTTTGACCGATTTCTATCAGGCCGAAAACGGGAAACAGGTAGCGGGAGCTAATCCCGGTACAGGGCTTGGACTGGCTTTAAGTAAAAATATTATTCATCTTCATCATGGAGATATCGCAGTACAGAGCCAGGTCGGTTATGGAACGATATTTACGGTCACGTTATGGAAGGGAAAGATTCATTTTGAAAATGATAAGAATGCGATTCTTCTGGAAAGCCAGGAGGAGCCAATGATTAAAGGAGACTTTTGCCGGATTCCATTTCTTCCGAAGAATATGAAGAAATGGATAAAGTTTTTCCCTGTTTAAAGGCTGGCTCCTATAAAGTTCTGATTGTAGAGGACAATGAAGAGCTGTTACAGATATTAAATACACTTTTTGCTCCTTTCTACCAGGTTATATTAGCCGGGAATGGGGAGGAGGGATTGAGGAAGGCGAATGAGGAAAAACCGGATTTGATTGTCAGCGATGTCATGATGCCCTTGATGAGTGGTATGGAGATGTGCATGAAAATTAAGAATAATATCGATTTGTGCCATATTCCGGTCGTTTTGCTTACAGCTCTCGATTCTGTCGAATATAATATAGAGGGACTTCAACAGGGAGCGGATGATTATATCAGCAAACCTTTTCATGCAAAAATATTGTTGATGCGCTGCAATAATCTGATTCGGAATCGTTTGTTGTTGAAGTCCCAGTTGACAAAACAGGTTGACTTTGATGTGCAGTTACTGGCTACGACTTCATTGGACCAACAACTTTTGAACCGGATTGTGGAGATCGTCGATCTGCGGATGGGAGAACCGGATTTTGATGTCAATGCTCTTGCCCGTGAGTTGAATATGGGGCGTAGTTCATTCTTTACAAAAGTCAAGAACTTGACCGGGATGACTCCCAGTGAATTGATACAAAACCAGCGCATCAATCGTGCGTCAATCTTGTTACGGGAACGGCCGGATTTGTTGGTGAATGAAATATCGGATCGGTTAGGATTTACCTCGACGGTATATTTCAGCCGATGCTTTAAAGCGAAATTCGGAATAGCGCCCGCCCAATTTAGGAAGAAAGAGCAGTAAAACCATATGGAATTGCTAATCGTTTATATTCAAATAGTTAAATCTTCTATTTGGACTGTGTGTATATAAAAAACGGACGCTTTGTATAGGTCTGTTTTTTTATGCCCGGCTACATTTGCCTCCAGAGTTTATCAAAATTTATTAATCTAAATCTACCTATTAATGATGAATGATTTAAACATTCCTTTTTTTAGGAAAACGATGTTTGCAGGAATGGCCACACTATTCTTGTCGACAGGAGTTACTCAGGCCAATCCGGTTAGTGCAGGGGAGGAAGTGACGGAAAAACACGCTGTGGCGTTATCTCAGCAAAAGAAAGTAACGATTACGGGAATTGTGAAGGATGTGCTTGGTCCGGTAGTTGGCGCCAACGTAGTGGAAAAAGGAACCACGAATGGGACTGTTACGGATATGGAAGGACGTTTTTCTTTGCAGGTGTCCTCGAATGCCGTACTGGTTGTTTCTTACATAGGTTATATAGACCAGGCGATTCCGGTGAACGGAAAAAACTCTTTCACAGTTCTGCTGAAAGAAGATTCACAAGCTTTGGATGAAGTGGTAGTTGTAGGATATGGTACGCAAAAGAAGGTGAATATGACCGGTGCGGTCGCTTCTGTCGATATGAGCAAGATGGTCGACAGCCGTCCGATCACTTCACTCTCTGCCGGACTTGCCGGTATGGCTCCTGGTGTTTCCGTAACAGCCGGTAATGGCGGACGGCCCGGTAACGACGGGGCAACGATCCGTGTACGTGGGCAGGGTACGTTAAACGATTCCAATCCGTTGGTAATTATCGACGGAGTGGAAGCCAGTATGAATAATATCAATCCACAAGACGTAGAAAGCATTTCGGTGTTGAAGGATGCTGCTTCGTCTGCTATCTATGGTTCTCGTGCGGCAAATGGTGTCATTCTGATCACTACCCGCAGAGGAAAATCTGGTGAAGCGAAAATCTCTTATAACGGTTACGTCACGATGCAGAAAGTGGCAAACCACATCGATTTGGTTTCCAATTATGCTGATTATATGGAATTGTATAATGAAGGGCAGCTTAATAGCGACCTCCCCGCGATCTTCAGCCAAGAGAAAATCGACGAATGGCGGGCTGCTGGTGACAGTGATCCAGTCAAATATCCGAATTCTGACTGGCAGGACGCTCTATTTCAGACTGGATGGATGCAGAACCATGCGATCAATATCAACGGAGGATCTGACAAAATTCACTATTATATATCCGGTAATTACATGAACAATCCCGGTATTATGGAAAATTCCGGGTATGAACGTTATAGTGCCCGTGTCAATTTGGACGCAGAAGTCAAAGATTGGTTTACCATAGGTGTCAATGCTTACGGGACACGTGGAAAAGAGGAGCTAGGGTTGTTGAAGACTGAATCGAATGATAATTTCTATACCTATATGCAAGCCACTACACCGGGTATCTGCTATCAGGCGCCTGATGGTCGGTATGGAGGTGTAAACAACTCGGAAGATGACCCGCAGAGTAGCTCCAACAATGTCTTGAAGATGTTGAACGACGTCAAAGGAAATCGCACGACCAATAACATCGTTTCTCGTTTTATGCCCAACTAAGACCGCTTAAAGGCTTAACAATCGAAGGTTCTTATACGTATGCCTTTTCCGACCAGTTCCTGTATCAACAGCCGGTTTTTCATGATTTGTGGAACTTGTACGACAATACGTTGCAGATTGCCGGAACCGGAGTTTCGAAGGTTATCAACCGCAACAATAAGACTGTCCGCAACAATATGGACGGGTTGGTTAGATATGAAACTGAGATCGACCGGTTGAACATTCAAGCAACGGTCGGGGCTAGCCAGGAAGCCTATCGTAACAATTGGTTTGAGGCCTCCAAAGAAAAGTTGACTTCCTCTGAATTGACGGAATTGAATGCCGCCACTGCCAATGCTACGGCAACAGGAACTTATTCCAATTGGGCTATGCGTTCATTTTTTGGTCGTGTCAATTTGAACTGGGACGAAAAATATTTGTTGGAAGCCAATCTTCGTGCCGATGCCTCTTCTCGTTTTGCCAAAAAATATCGTTGGGGTTATTTCCCTTCATTCTCACTGGGCTGGCGTATGGAACAGGAAGCCTTCATGAAAGATATCTCGTGGCTTAATCAGTTGAAGCTTCGTGTCTCGTATGGTTCGTTGGGAAATAATGCCGTAGGCAACTATGACTATCAGTTATATTATCAGGCTTCTAATTATGTCTTAAACGACGCTTTGCAGATCGGTATGGCGCAACGCGCTCTTTCTAATGCGGCGTTGACTTGGGAAACTTCTTATGTCACTAACTTTGGTGTGGACTTTGCACTGTTCTCTAAATTGAGTGGAACCATCGATGCTTTTGTCAAAAACACCAAAGGAATTTTGATCGAATTGCCGGCTCCATTGGTACATGGTAATGCTACCATTCCTAAATCCAACGCGGCAGAAGTTCGCAACCGGGGTGTCGAATTGAGTTTGAACTGGAATGACAAAGTCGGTTCTGTCAATTATTTTGTCGGGGGGAACTTTTCATTCGTCAAGAATAAAGTGACGAAGTTCAAAGGTGACGAAATGTCTCTGAATGGAACCAATATGATTCTGGAGGGCGAACCGATCAATGTCCAGTATGTGCTTTCGGTCGACCGGATTATCCAGACGGAAGAAGATATGGCAATAGTGGAAGCGATGGAAGCGAATAATCCGGATGCCTTCAAACAATATAAGAAACCGGAATATGGAGATTTCTTATATAAAGATATTGACGGAGACGGATGCATCACTGATAACGATAAGATCAAAGTCGGTAATGGAACCAACCCGACATTCACTTTCGGGTTTAATTTCGGTGCCAATTGGAAAGGCTGGGATTTCAGTTGTATTTTGCAAGGTGCTACCGGATTGAAAACATATTGGAGTGGATTAGATGGCGCCAGCTATTGGCCTCAAGTGCGCCGGGGTAACCAAATCAACAAGACTATTGCAGACGGACGTTGGTATCCGGGACGTACGGATGCCACTTATCCGCGCCTCTTGGACTATACTGACGGACGGAACCGGGTGGCAAGCGACTTTTGGGTACAGGACAAATCTTATTTGAGAGTAAAAAATGTCCAGTTGGGATATACGGTTCCGAAACATCTCTCGCAAAAATCTCTTGATCGACAACTTCCGTTTATATGTCAGCATCGACAATGCTTTGACCTTTACGGGATATAAGGGACTGGATCCTGAGGTGTCTGGCACGAAATATCCGACTATGCGATTAACAACATTTGGTTTAAACCTTACATTTTAAATAGTTGAAGACATGAAAAGATCATAATCTATTTGGCAACAATGCTTTTAGCTGCCATGACGTTCACCGGTTGCTATGATTTGGAAACCTATCCGGGAGACAAAGTCAACGAAGGAACATTTTACAAGACCGGCGATCACGCTCATCAAGGCTTGATGGGAATCTATGGTATGCTACGCCTAAACGAGGCATACGGTTACCAGTTCTGCTTCGACCATTTGGGAGATATCGCTTATGGATATAACTATTATATGATGTTTCTGGCTACCTATACCGATCGTGATGGAACGATACAAGCCCATTGGCAGACCTTCTATGATGGTATACATCGTGTCAACACTTTTATACGTTCAGTAAAAGGAATGAGAGGTATTATCACGGACGAACAGGTTAATGAGTATGTGGCGGAAGCTAAATTCCTTCGTGCGATGTTCTACTTTTCCTTGACAGGCCTTTCGGTGGGGTCCCCTACTATGATGAGTCGACTAATGTCAACGAAGAGTTTATGAATTTGAAACAACCGAGAAGCAGCCTCGAAGAGGTACGTGCTCATATTTTAGAAGATTTGGACGAGGCGATCAAATACCTCCCTGTCGAACATGCTGCCAGCGAATATGGTCGTGCTACTAAAGGTGCTGCCTACGCCCTTCGTGGAAAAGTGCATCTTTACGACAAAGAGTGGCAGTCTGCCATCAACGATTTTGAAGAAATCGTCTATAACAAGTCCAATAATTTATGGCTATGCTCTTGACGATGATTACGCTCGTGTTTTTAAACTCTATAACGGGGCTAAGAGCCCAGAAACGGTCTTCTCTATCCAGAACAAGAGTGGTGTCGGAACTGAGTATGGTATGCAGATACAGGCTTTGATGGGTTGTCGTGGCGCTTATGGGAGCTGCTGGAACAATACTGTTCCTTCCACACAATTGGTGGATATGTATGAGTTCAAAGATGGTCGCCCCTTCAATTGGGATGAGATTTTCCCCGGTTATAATGCTATGACCCCCGAACAGCGCAAGGAGCTCCTCAGTGTCGAGATGGATGGGTCTGGAACGATAGTAGGACTTCGTGAGGCGGATACAGCCAAGATACTAAGTGCCTATACCTGTCGTGATCCGCGCCTGATGGCCACCGTGATCGTTCCTTATTCACACTATATGGGGAATATTGGCCGAACAACCAACGTGGATTTGATCTTCGCTCTGGATCACAATCTGGCAGGAAATGCCAATGGCGGTACGATCCAGAACAATGCAGGTTGGGTATCTTATCTCTATCGGAAGTTCGTGACCGAAGGAGACCAGGGCGGTGCGATCAGTAACCGTTTGCATACACCGTTCGCTTTCCCCTTGATCCGCTTTGCCGACGTTCTCTTGATGCTTTCCGAGGCCTACAACGAAGCGGGGCAGTTAGACAAAGCCGTGACCGAATTCAACAAGGTGCGCGCACGTGTCGGCATGCCGGGATTGAACTCCGGTCCCGCATGGATGGTTGTTAGCAATAAAGAACAGATGGCTGAACGGATACGCAAGGAACGTGCTGTTGAGTTTGCCGGGGAAGGTCTTCGTTTCAGCGATTTGCGTCGTTGGGGATATGAGATTGCCCACAAAACGCTCAATAACGTGGATGCTGTCAATATCTATGGCGAGCCGATCTATACCCATTTGTTTACCGAACGTGATATGCTTTGGCCTATCCCTGGTGTGGAACGGGAACGGAATAAGGAGTTGACACAGAATCCGGGTTGGTAGCCTTAATTGATTAAGCAGTTGTGTTAAGTTTGATATAGTAATATGGAGACACAGAGTCGCGGAGCTCTGATTAGTATATAAGAAGGCTTTGTGAACACTGTGTCTCTTTTATTTGGATTATTGAAAGTTCCTCTAACTTATGTGTTTATGAGATTGATTAATTTTGTAGGTTTATTTTTCTTGTTGTTCTCCTTTGTGGTGGAGGGACGGAATCTCCCGGTCCGGCAACTCGGAAAAGAGTTGCGCCAGCATCCCAGGTTGCTTTTCAGCAAGCAAGAGGAACAGCGGGTTCGTGATTTATTTGGAACTGAACCTCTATTAGATAGTTTGCGCGCCAGCCTGATGAGGGAGGCTGAACGTTTGTTGTCGGTTCCTCCCCAGGAAGATCCTCGAAGAAAAATAAAAAACACGAAAGACATATTGCCTGTCAGCCGTGAACAGGTTTACCGGATGGTCAACCTGACTCTGGCCTACCGATTGAGTGGAGACAGACGTTTTGCGGAGAAGGCGGAGAGAGAGTTGATTCATGTTTGCAATTTCTCGGACTGGGACCCTGTTCATTACTTGGATGTGGCGGAAATGACGACGGCTGTAGCCATTGGTTACGACTGGCTGTACGATGTATTGGCCCCTTCGACCAGACAGCTGGTTGTTCATTCGATTAAAACAAAGGCATTGGATCTTGTCGTTGAGGAATATAAAACCGGAAATGCGGATTCTTGGGCGAAACGTGAAACGAATTGGAATGTAGTATGCAATACCGGAATGGTATTGGGTGTTTTGGCCATTGAAGAGCATTATCCGGAATTGGCTAAACATATCATTGGTGAAGCGGTCAGGTATATCCCGAATTGCCTAAAGCATTTTGCACCGGACGGTGTTTGCTATGAGGGGCCCGCTTATTGGGGATATACGAACATGTACCTATCTCTTTTGTTGAAAGCGCTGAATGATAATCTAGGCGAGGACTTTGGGATTTCGGAAATGGTGGGAGTGGACAAAAGCGTCCTGTATTATATGCATAGTACAAGCCCTTCTGGCAAGATATTTAATTTTGCCAATTCCGGCAGTACGGCTCCTGCGGCGGAACCTATTTACTTTTATTTCAGTCGGGCTTTCAACCAGCCGGAAGTAGCGGCATTTTATCGGGATATCTTGTCAAAGACGGTACAGAGCGGGAATTATTTCAGATTCTATTTTCTGTCCATTCCTTGGTACGATACGGCCTCTTCTCCTGCTGATGCCTTACCGAAATTGAAGGTGTACGAAGGTATCAATGATATTATCGTGTTCAACGGAAATCGGAATATTCCTAATAGCCTCTATCTGATTGCTAAAACTGGAGATCCGGATATGGCGCACCAGCAGCTGGATATCGGAACCTTTATTGTTGAGACGAACGGGATAAGGTGGACGGACGATTTGGGGAGCGATAATTATAGCCTGCCCGGGTTCTGGGATTACAAGCCGGACGGGCAACGCTGGACATATTTCAGGAACTCGAACTTCAGCCACAATACGCTATCGATTGACCATAGACTGCAAAACTCGGCCGGGACAAGCGAGATTGATCGACTGGATAACAAGGCTACCCAACCTTTTGTCATCAATGGATATGAGTACGGCTTATGCCGGACAAAGTCGTTTTGCTATCGGACATTCCGTATGCTCGACGATGTCCGTATACTGGTTACGGACAGCATAGGGTTACAGAACCCGTCTCAGTCGGTGCAATGGTCCGTAATAACTTCGGCAAACGTCGAATGCAAAGGAAATACTGCCGTTCTCAAGAAAGACGGTAAATCTTTTCCTTGAAGATTGTTTCACCTGTCGATGCCCTTTTTTACGGCAAGGGCGGCAAAAAGAGGAACGGAAGCAGAGAAGCCGATAGAGGGATATACGATTCTATCGGCATCGGTATCAGGTGAGCCTGTACAAGTGATTAAAGTTCTCCTATCGGGAGAATAGAAGAGTAGTTACATTAAAAATAAATAATAATAAATATGGTAAAAGTGAAGTATTTAATGGGCATGGCACTCAGTGTTGCGTTGATTTCCTGCGGGGGGACAGGAGACGGGTTTGTTGGAGAGAACGTAGAGTTTGCCCGTAAACAGATAGGAAAAGAGATTGAACTGATCGAGGCGAGCGGTAAGTTTATGAATCCGACTACGCTGAACTCGGACGGTTCTGTTTATTATTGTAACTTGGCGGATTGGCGCAGTGGTTTTTTCCCCGGTTCGGTTTGGTATTTGTATGAGTTGACAGGAGATAAGAGCCTGTTGCCTCTTGCACAAAAATATACGGAAGCGGTGAAAGATGCCAAAAACATCAAGTGGAACCATGATGTCGGTTTTATGATCTATTGCAGTTTTGGGAACGGTTTGCGTCTGACGGGCGATCCAGAATATAAGGAGGTGATTGTTGAGGCTGCCCGTTCCTTGTCCACCCGCTTCCGTCCGGTGGCAGGGATTATCCAGTCGTGGGATGTGGATAGAGGATGGATTTCGGAAAGGGGTTGGGAGTGCCCGGTGATTATCGATAATATGATGAACCTCGAACTGTTGTTTGCCGCTACACGGTTGTCCGGCGACTCAACTTTCTATAAGGTTGCCGTTTCGCACGTCGACCGCACTATGAAAGAACAATATCGTCCGGATGGCAGTTGCTATCATGTGGTGGATTACAGTATGAAAGACGGTTCCGTACGCAATCGCCATACGGCACAGGGATATGCGCACGAATCGGCGTGGAGCCGTGGACAAGCTTGGGGTATTTACGGTCTGACGCTGTGTTATCGAGAAACCGGAGACCGGAAATATCTCGATCAGGCTTTAAAAGCGGTTCGTTTTATGTTCAATCATAAGAATACGCCTGAAGACCTTGTGTTCTATTGGGATATGGATGCCCCGAACATTCCTAACGATTACCGGGATGCTTCAGCTGCCGCTTGTATCGCCTCCGCTTTGTATGAGATCAGTACGGTGGATGTGCCTGAACCGCAAACGTATAAGGCGTATGCCGACCGGATCATGGAAAGTCTGGCTTCTCCGACTTACCGGGCTGAATTGGGAACGAATGGAAACTTCTTGCTGATGCATTGTGTCGGAAGCATTCCGCATAATGGAGAAATAGATGTCCCGTTGAACTATGCCGACTATTACTTCTTGGAGGCTTTGAAGCGGAAACGGGATATCGAGCAGAAGGGCTCCAAAGGCTGCTAATTGCATCTGCAAAACCGGTTCGCGCCACAGGTACAAGTCGGTCCGTATCCGCCGTTTTGTATTTCGTCGCAGTACAGGTCGTACATTTTCATTTTGATTTGGTTGCTGATCCGACGAAATTCATTAGCAATGGATTCGGGCGTGCCTTTCGCACGTGCCGGGTTGTAGAAATTGCTATGTATCAGGTTGCGTACTTTTCCTGTGAAAGCAGGGCTGTTCTCTTCCGCATTTCTGCTGACGGTGATTACATAGTCCCAAGGTTCATCTATATATTCTTCTACAGCTTCTGGTTTATGATGGCTGATATCGATACCGGAGGATGCCAGTGTCTGGACGGCGAGCGGATGCACCTCTATGGCTGGACTGATTCCGGCGGAACAGACTGTGAGTGATTTGTCGAATGATTGCAACCAGCCTTGCGCCATTTGGCTAAGGCAGCTGTTGTCGGAGCAAAGAATCAATATTTTCATCGTTTTCTTTTTATCGTTACGGATGCAAAAATAATAAATGCCGGGCTTTGATGACTTTACAGTAAATTGATTTTGTTTATCGCATGAAAGATATTTTCTATATATGTTCGTTATTGTTTGCTCTGGCAGCTTGTCTCTTGTGAAAAACAGGTAGCCTCTTTTCCTGATCAATGAAGTTGTCGAATCTCTTTTACTGCCGCGTTTGCCCTATGCGTTTGTACTGGCTGGGATGCAGAAGAATTGGGTTAGTATTATATGTGACCGGTTGTTGTTATGCCCAGTCGGGAAAACCTGTATATGTTGTCCGTTATGTACAAACATAAGCGAATCACTGTTGGTGTGGAAATGGTCAACCCGTTTGTCGATAACTACAAGCGGATTAATGAAACCTGGAATTTCCAGTTTGGACGGAACTATCAGAGTGGTGGAAAGAAAATCTGGAATCAGGATACGGATACTGGCGTGATGAATACTTCCAAATAATGAATTTTTGCAGGCCTTGTCTTGTTCTTTTTATTATTTCGGCAATATTTCGTATATTTACAGCCTATTATGGCTTATGAGCAATTACCGCAGAGCCCGGGATGATGCAAAAGATTTGGATAGAGATATATGAGACCAGAAGATATTACTGAACAGGACGAAAACGGAAAAATAAAAGATACGGAAGGACAACTGGCTGCTGATGAAAACAGGAATGAGACTGTCGAAACAGAAGTAAGCCAGGAGACACATTCGGAATATAAGATACCGGGCAAATCGGAAAGCCGGGTGTCTTATCATTTGTCGGGTATGTATCAGGATTGGTTCCTCGATTATGCCTCCTATGTGATTTTGGAGCGTGCCGTTCCGCATATCAACGACGGGCTGAAACCCGTACAACGTCGAATTTTGCACTCAATGAAGCGGTTGGACGACGGACGCTACAACAAGGTGGCGAACATTGTCGGACATACCATGCAATTCCATCCGCACGGCGATGCTTCTATCGGTGATGCACTGGTACAACTCGGACAGAAAGACCTGTTGATCGACTGCCAGGGAAACTGGGGTAATATCCTCACCGGTGACGGTGCTGCGGCTCCGCGTTATATAGAGGCGCGCCTCTCCAAGTTTGCGCTGGAAACGGTCTTCAATCCGAAAACGACTCTCTGGCAACTTTCCTACGACGGACGGAACAAGGAGCCGGTGACGCTTCCCGTCAAGTTCCCTTTGCTGCTGGCGCAAGGTGTGGAAGGTATTGCCGTAGGGCTTTCTTCCAAAATATTGCCGCATAATTTCAACGAACTTTTGGATGCCTCCGTCGCTTATCTGCGGGGGGAAGAGTTTACCCTGTATCCCGATTTCCAGACTGGCGGGTATATTGATGTCTCAAAATATAATGACGGCGAACGTGGAGGTTCCGTAAAAGTACGTGCCAAGATTACGAAACTGGACAACAAGACGCTTGTCATCAGCGAGATCCCTTATGGAAAGACAACCTCTACTTTGATCGAATCGATCCTGAAAGCAAACGATAAGGGAAAGATCAAGATCAAGAAAGTGGATGATAATACGGCTCGTAACGTGGAGATTCTCGTGCATCTGGCTCCGGGTGTATCTTCCGACAAGACGATCGACGCGTTGTATGCTTTCACGGATTGCGAGATCAGCATTTCGCCGAACTGTTGTGTCATTATGGACAACAAGCCGCACTTCCTGACGGTAAGCGATGTGCTGAAACATTCGACTGACGACACGCTGCATCTGCTCCGTACCGAACTGGAGATACAGAAAGGGGAACTGGAAGAATCGCTCTTCTTTGCCTCCCTGGAAAAGATATTCATCGAAGAACGCATTTATAAAGACAAGGAATTTGAGGAGGCGAAAGATATGGACGAGGCGATTGCTCATATCGACCGACGTCTCGATCTGTTCAAACCGCACTTTATCCGCGAAGTGACTCGCGAAGATATCCTGAAACTGATGGAGATTAAGATGGGACGTATCCTCAAGTTTAATACGGACAAGTGTAATGCGACTATTGCCCAATATAAGGAAGATATTGCCAAGATCGACGATCATCTGGCGCATATCGTCGATTATACGGCTGACTGGTTCATGATGCTGAAAGAAAAATACGGCAAGAACTATCCACGTATGACCGAGGTGCGCAACTTCGACACGATCGAGGCGACCAAAGTGGTTGAGGCGAATGAGAAACTGTATATCAACCGTGCCGAAGGATTTATCGGGACAGGTTTGAAGAAGGATGAATTTGTCTGCAACTGTTCCGACATCGACGATATTATTCTTTTCTATCGCAACGGTACATACAAGGTTGTGAAAGTGAGCGAGAAAATGTTCGTCGGAAGGGATATCCTTTACCTGAATGTGTTCAAGCGGAATGATAACCGCACGATCTATAATGTGATCTACCGAGATGGAAAGGTGGGTTATAATTATATCAAGCGTTTTGCCGTAACAGGTGTGACACGTGATAAAGAATATGACATTACCAAGGGAACGGAAGGTTCGCGTATCCTTTATTTCAGCGCCAATACCAATGGCGAAGCCGAGACGGTGAAAGTGATCCTGAAGCCGAAACCCCGCCAGAAGTTGTTGGTGTTCGAAAAGGATTTCAGCACGATCGCGATCAAAGGACGCGGTTCGATGGGGAATATCCTGACAAAGGCGGATGTGCATAAGATCAGCCTGAAGCAGAAAGGGAGTTCGACACTAGGAGGCCGTATGGTCTGGTTTGACCGTGATGTGTTACGCCTGAATTATGACGGGCGTGGAGAAGAGTTGGGCGAGTTCCAGAGTGACGATCTGATCCTGGTGATCCTTCAGAATGGCGATTTCTATACGACCAATTTCGATTTGAGCAATCATTACGAACCTGATATATTGAATATTGAGAAGTATGATGCGAATAAGGTTTGGACGGCTGCCCTTTACGATGCCGACCAGAAGTATTATTACCTGAAACGTTTCCAGCTGGAGGCCGGAAGCCGCAAGCAGAATTTTCTCGGCGAGAACCCGAAAAGCCGCCTGATGCTGCTTACCGACGAGGCCTATCCGCGAATCGAGGCAGTGTTTGGCGGGCATGACGCTTTCCGTGAACCGCTGGTGTTGGATGCGGAAGAATTCATTGCCGTGAAAGGATTTAAAGCGAAAGGAAAACGTATTTCGACTTTTGATATAGAGACGATCAACGAACTCGATCCCGTCCGTTTTGCTCCGGCGGAACAACCGCAGGAGCAGAATGACGACGATGGAGAGGATACGGATCTCGATCCGGATGCCGATAAGAGTAACTCGGATATTATTGATGAGATTACCGGGCAAATGAAGCTTTTTTGAGAATGAATAATTAAAAACGAATGATTAAGGTGGCAATTGTTAAACGTCAACTATTAATTGTTAATTTCCTCTGCCTTCTCTTCTTTTGCCTCCCTTTCCCGGCAACCGCTCAGGCAGAGGACGTACCCCGCTCGATCAATGAGAGCACTATGGTTGGGATCGGCGGTTATAATTTGAGGGACACCTATCTATCGCCCAGTACGGACATTAATTATACGGGCTGGGTGGCACGGGTCCTCAATGAACGGATGAAGATCGTTCGGTTGGCAGACTATAATGTGTCCCGCCAGCAACTGATCAACGTGGAGTTCGGTTCGACCCGCAACGGCGCGGAGACGGCAAACGAATATGCCGGATTTGTGGACTACAGCCTGGGTTATCATTACCGTTTTCCGCAAGTGCTGTCTGGATTAAAGGTCTTGACCGGGGCATCCGCACGTCTTTCAGGTGGTTTTATCTATAATACGCGTAACAGTAACAATCCGGTTTCCGGCAAGGCGGATTTCGACTTGAATCTGTCAGCCATGGCGATCTATAATTTCAGGATCAAGGATTTTCCGCTCACGCTCCGTTATCAGGCGGAGATACCGTTTGCCGGTGTGCTCTTCTCAGTGCATAAAGGCGAACCCTATTATTTCCTGACGCAAGGCAGTGCGGACGGGGTTGTGCGATTCAGTTCGTTCCATAATAAGTTTGCGATGAAGAATTATTTCACGCTCGACATTCCGGTATCGAGCTTTACGGTCCGTGTCGGTTACCTGAACAGTATGTACCGGACGGATGTGAACAGCATCAAGACGCATGTCCTTTCCAATTCGTTTATGATCGGACTTGTGAAAGAGTTTGTTTCTTTCGGAGGCAAACGGTTGAAGAGCGAGCGATATCGGTACAAAAGCGCATACTATTAAAGATTTATGATTTATGAAGCCTTTCTTCTTTTTCCTCTGTTTTCTCTTTCTCTTCGGTTGCGAGAAAGCGACAAAATATAACTCGTCTCCTCGTGATAATTTCGAGGCGCTTTGGCGTATCATGGACGAGAATTACTGCTTCTTTGCCTTCAAGGATGTGGACTGGGACGATGTGTATGACCGCTATAATCTGCTTGTTAAAGACACGATGAACCAGTACGAATTGTTTGATATCCTCGGAAAAATGCTTGCCGAGGTGAAAGACGGACATACCAATCTGATCTCTTCTTTCGATATGTCCCGTTACTGGGCTTGGTATGAAGATTATCCGGCTAACTTCTATAAAGAAATACAGGACAATTATCTTGGTACGGACTACAAGATTGCCGGGGGAATGAAGTATAAGCGTCTGGCGGACGATCAGATTGGATATGTCTATTACGGTAGTTTTTCAAGTGGCGTGGGTGAAAACAACCTCGATTATATGTTTGCGCATTTCAAGGAATGCAAAGGGTTGATATTCGATGTGCGCGACAATGGGGGCGGTTCCATGCTTTATTCCGACCGTATCGCCTCGCGTTTCCTTGAAGAAAGGATTCTGACGGGTTACACGCAATATAAGAAAGGAAACGGGCATAACGATTTTACCCAGCCCAATCCGGTCTATCTTTCCCCGTCTGACCGCACTCGTTGGTTGCGCCCGGTCATCGTCTTGACCAACCGGCATTCCTACAGCGCTACGAACGATTTTGTCAATGTGATGCGTCTCCTTCCGCAAGTCACGGTCATGGGTGACCGTACGGGAGGTGGCAGCGGCCTGCCTTTCAGTTCGGAATTGCCGAACGGATGGAGTGTCCGTTTCTCAGCTTGTCCAATCTTGGATGTGAACAAACAGCACACGGAGTTCGGAATCGATCCCGACACCGCGGTAGCCATTACGGGCGAGGACATCATGAAAGGACGGGACACGATTATAGAGGCGGCGATAGGGTTGTTGCTGGCAAAGGGGGATTCGGCCATCTCATACTAAACTGGCGTGAAAACGAAAATTCATTTAAATCCTATGGCAACATTTGCATATTAACAGAATTTGTTTACCTTTGCAAACGCAATGCGGCTGTGGTGTAATTGGTAGCCACGTCAGACTTAGGATCTGATGCTTCACGGCGTGGGGGTTCGAGTCCCTTCAGCCGCACAAAAGAGTTTGTTCGATTGAGAGCAAGCTCTTTTTTTATTTGTCGGATGTTCCTATCTTTGTGTCCTTGTCAAAATAATGAATAAGATGAAATATACCGGAATATATATCCTGTTGACGGTGCTGTTGTTACTTGCCGCATGTACCGGAAAGCTGACGGAAGGAAAGGTGGTGACGGTGACGATAGAGCCGCAACGTTTCTTTGCTGAAAGGATTGCAGGAGATAAGTTTGTTGTCCATTGTGTAGTTCCATCCGGGCAGAGTCCGGAAACGTATGATCCTACTCCGAAGCAAATGGTGCAGATCGGACAGAGTGAAGCGTATTTGCAAATCGGTTATATTGGCTTCGAGCAGGTATGGATGCAGAAGATTCGCGAGAATAATCCCGATTTGAAGATATTCGATGTCTCGAAGGGCATGCAGTTTGTAAAAGAAACGGAAGAAGGGGAGCACCGGCATGAGGGGCATGAAGCGGATGACGGACATCATCATCACCATGCGGGTGGTATCGATCCGCATATATGGAGTTCCATCGAAGGGGCAAGGGTCGTTGCCTGGAATACACTGAACGCTTTTATCGAGCTGGATAAGGAGAATACGGAGTATTATTGGGAAAAATTATAACGATTTACTGGCGGAGATCGATAAGACAGAGGCCGAGATCAAACGTTTGCTCGATCCGCTGAACGACCGTACTTTTATCATCTATCATCCAGCTTTGACTTATTTTGCAGCTGAATTCGAACTCGTCCAGCTTTGTATCGAAATGGATGGGAAAGAACCTTCACCTGCTCAATTGAAACAATTGGTGATGACGGCAAGGGAGAACCATGCGAAAGTCGTTTTTATCCAGCAGGAGTTCGATCAGAAAAATGCCGAACTGATTGCGAAGGAAACAGGTTGCCGGCTCGTGAAAATCAACCCGCTGGATTATCATTGGAATACGGAACTGATTCATATAGCGAAAGCATTGGCTGATGGAGAAACTGATTGACATAGATCATGTGACGACTGCCTACGGCAATAAAACCGTATTGCGGGATATTTCCCTGACAATCTGGAAAGATGATTTCCTGGGGATTATCGGGCCGAACGGGGGGGGAAAGACGACCTTGCTGAAGGTTATACTCGGCCTTTTGCCGCCTGTCTCCGGCGTGATCCGCTTTTATGAGGACGGACGGACAGTTCCTTCTCTACGGATCGGTTATCTTCCTCAGTTGAACAATATAGATAAGAAATTTCCGATCTCTGTGCGCGAAGTGGTGACTTCGGGGTTGGCCTCGGAAAAGCCGCTTTTCCGTTCCTACAGTGCAAGCCAGAAACAGCGCGTGGAGGAGGTGCTTGGAAAAATGGGACTGGAAGATTTGGCAAACCGGGCGATCGGCGAGCTGTCCGGTGGACAATTGCAACGTGTGTTGTTGGGGCGTTCCATCGTTTCCCGTCCGCAAGTGCTGATCTTAGACGAACCGAATTCGTATGTGGACAAGCGGTTTGAGTCTCATTTCTACAAGCTCTTGGACGAGATTAACAAAGAAAGTGCGGTCATCCTGGTTTCACACGATATCGGGACTGTATTGGCGATGGTGAAAAACATCGCTTGTGTAAACGAAACATTACATTACCATCCCGGAGCGGATGTGTCCGAAGAGTGGCTGGGCGAGAAATATGCTTGCCCGATAGAGCTGATCGGACATGGCGATTTGCCGCACCGGGTTTTGAAAAAACACGAACATGAGTAATCTTTGTTTGATAGGCCTACCGGAAGTCGGATATATTGCTGGTATCGCTGTTCTTATTTTCGGCATTACTGCGGTGAGGCAAAATCCTTTCATCAGTCGCGGGCAGAAGATTCTTTGGATACTGACTATTGTCGTATTGAATTGGATCGGTCTGTTGCTGTATTACTATACCTATTACATTAAGAAGAATTGACAATTATGAAAAAGATATTGATTACGGGGGCCAGTGGCTTTATTGGTGGTTTCCTGGTGAAGGAGGCGCTTAACCGGGGATATGAAACCTGGGCAGGTGTCCGTTCGACAAGTAGCCGCGTTAATTTGCAGGATGAACGGATTCGTTTTATCGACTTGAAATATTCTGACCGTGAGTCGTTGACCGCCCAGTTGGCTGATTTTGTCCGTGAGCATGGTCCTTGGGATTATGTGATCCATAATGCCGGACTGACGAAGACGCTTGATAAAAGAAACTTTTATCGTATCAATGCCCAGAATACGGCCAACTTGATCGAGGCACTTGCCGCATCGGGTTGCAAGCCTGAGAAATTTCTTTTGATGAGCAGCTTGAGCAGCTACGGGCGTGGAGACGAGAAAACATTCCGCCCTATCTCTCTGGATGATCCTCAATTGCCCGATACAGATTATGGAAAGAGCAAGCTGGAAGCGGAGAATTATTTGCGTCACCAGTCTTATTTCCCGTATGTGATCCTGCGTCCGACAGGGGTGTATGGACCGGGCGAGAAAGATTACTTCATGGAGATTAAAAGTGTAAAGTCTGGTTTTGATTTTGCTGTCGGCTTTACGCCCCAGCGTATTACTTTTATATATGTAAAGGATTTGGCTACCGTTGCTTTCCTTGCTTTGGAGAATGAGGCTGTCCGGAACCGCCATTATTTTGTAGCGGACGGTGATGTCTATACGGATGAATCGTTCGCCCGGATGATACAGGAAATCCTGCGGAAGAAACATGTCCTGCATGCCCGTATTCCAATGGGACTGGTGCATATAGCTTGCCAGGGGTCCGAGTGGATAGGCAAGTTGTTGAAGAAGAGTATGACATTGAATACGGATAAATATATAAT
>ENA-OQDT01000641-OQDT01000641.1-human-gut-metagenome-genome-assembly--contig:-NODE-641-length-22583-cov-5.659913_pt1 | contig 22583 bp, 14 predicted proteins | sample MGYA00242786_ERZ504617 | MGnify/ENA primary metagenome ERZ504617 (study PRJEB26092, sample SAMD00036337) | human gut metagenome | host: Homo sapiens | study: EMG produced TPA metagenomics assembly of...
TCAGGCATCAGCAGCACCGAAAGGCTCCCCAGCAGCCCAAAGGGAAAGGTGAGCAGAGGCAGGGCCATCCCCTTCAGGCTGCCGTACTGGGCCACCGCGGCGCTGCGGCCCCCGGCATCCAGCAGGCAGACCGTCAGGCAGGCGGGCACCAGCATGTTCTCCGCCGTGTGCAGGGCGCTGGCAAGGCACCGCCCGCCCTCCACCGGCCACAGGATCTCCCAGAGCCGCCGGGCAGGGTCCGCAGGCCGTCGGGCCTTTTCTGCGCCGAACGCACGCACCGCCTCCCCACGGTAAAACAGCAGCAGGATGCAGGCCGACACCGCCTCGCTCACTGCCGTGGCGGCCAGCACCGCCGTGCAGCGGGCGCTCACGTCCTGCGCGCTCCCCCCTTCCAACGCGTACCAGATGATCCCGATCCGCACGCTCTGCTCCACCAGCTGGCTCAGCACGTTGGGCTCCACCCGCCGCCGGGCGATAAAGAACCCCCGCAGCACAGCCGAGAGGGCCATCCAGGGCATCCCGAAGGCCGACACCCGCAGCGCGCCCGCTGCCCGCACATCTCCCAGCCACCACCGGGCAGCGGCCCCGGCCAGCCCGTACTGCGCCGCCATGGCCGCCGCACCCAGCAGCAGCCCCGTGCCCTCCAGACGCACCAGCATCCCCCGCGCCTGTGCCCGGCCCCGGGCCAGCTCCTCGGCCATCAGCCGGGTGGCCGCCACCGAGACCCCCGCCGTTGCCAGCGTGACAAAGAGCGCGTAGACCGCCAGCACCAGCTGGTACAGCCCCATCCCCTCGCCGCCCAGGGTGTTGGCCAGATAGATGCGCAGGCCCATCCCGGCCAGCCGCAGCAGGACATCCGCCCCGGTCAGGAGGGCGGCGTTTTTCAGGTAGCTCTGCCCCATGGTCTTCCTCCTTCCCCCGCACAGGCGTTCGGTTCAGTGTATGCGGCCTTTCCCGGGCAATATGCACTCTTGTGAAGATGAGCGCCCCTGTGGGTTGTTTCCCACCCGGTTTTATGGTATGATATGGGTTGGTCAAGACGATCTGTCTAATTAAGATAAAGGAGAAAAGGTTAGAGTATGAGCGAAGAATGTACCCATGACTGTTCCACCTGCGGGGCAGCATGTTCTTCCCGCACCGCCGCACCTGAGCACGATGCCCCCAACCCCAACAGCAGCGTGAAAAAGGTCATCGGCGTTGTTTCGGGCAAAGGCGGTGTCGGCAAGAGCATGACCAGTGCCCTGCTGGCCTGCGCCATGGCCCGCCGGGGCTACCACTGCGGCATCCTGGATGCCGACATCACCGGCCCGTCCATCCCCAAGCTGTTCGGCATCCATGGCCGTGCCATGGCCGATGAAAAGGGCTGCTGGCCCATCCAGAGCCGGATGGGCATTGATGTGATGAGCATCAACCTGCTGGTCGAGAACGAGGAGGACCCCGTTGTGTGGCGCGGCCCCGTGATCGCCGGTGCGGTCAAGCAGTTCTGGACCGATGTGGTCTGGAAGGACGTAGACTTCCTGTTTGTGGACATGCCTCCGGGAACCGGCGACGTGCCCCTGACCGTGTTCCAGAGCCTGCCCGTGGACGGCATCGTGGTCGTTGCCAGCCCCCAGGAGCTGGTCAGCATGATCGTAGCCAAGGCCGTGAACATGGCTGAGATGATGAAGGTGCCCATGCTGGGCATCGTGGAGAACATGAGCTATATCGTCTGCCCCGACTGCGGCAAGAAGATCAGCGTGTTCGGCGAGAGCCATGTGGATGAGGTGGCCGCAAAGCACGGCCTGCCCGTGCTGGCCAAGTGCCCCATCGATCCCCAGCTGGCTGCCTGCTCCGATGCCGGCATGATCGAGGCCTACCCCGGCCAGTACCTTGAGGGTGCCGCCGATGCCTGCGAGAAGCTGCTGAAGAAGTAAATCATGCACCTGTCCCCCGCCAGCGCCAGCCGCCTGCGGGGGATTTTTTGAATATCCCTGCAGAAAGGAGAACGCAAATGCCGAACGAACTCAGGATCGGCCGGGTGTACCGGCACTTCAAGGGCGACTTTTATCTGGTGGAGGCCGTTGCCAACGATTCCGAAACGGGGGAGCCCTTTGTGGTCTACCGCAAGCTCTACGGGGACGGCGGGCTCTGGCTGCGGCCCCTTGCCATGTTTCTCAGCCCCGTGGATAAGGCAAAATACCCCGATGCCGCGCAGGAATACCGCTTTGAGCTGCAGGAGATCCCCAGCGCTGCCGGGCACTGACGCTGTGAAGCGGATTCATTTTTATTTTGGCTTCACTGAAACATTTTCCGATTTTCTCTCTTGTAAATCGCTGCACAAAGCTTTATAATGATAAAGCGCTCTGTGATAGTGGGCAGAGCGATTGTAAATCATGGGAAAAGGAGTATTCTATTATGCTGACGAATGAATACCTGAAGCGCGTTTACGACGGCCTTGCACAGCGCAATGCCAATGAGCCTGAGTTCCTGCAGGCTGTCCGCGAGGTGCTGGAGAGCATCCAGCCCGTGGTGGAGAAGCATCCCGAGTACGAGAAGGCCGGCCTGATCGAGCGTCTGGTCGAGCCCGAGCGCATCATCACCTTCCGTGTGCCCTGGGTCGATGATCAGGGCAAGGTTCAGGTGAACCGCGGCTACCGCGTCCAGTTCAACAGCGCCATCGGCCCCTACAAGGGCGGCCTGCGCTTCCATCCCTCTGTCAACCAGGGCATCCTGAAGTTCCTGGGCTTTGAGCAGATCTTCAAGAACAGCCTGACCACCCTGCCCATGGGCGGCGGCAAGGGCGGCTCTGACTTTGACCCCCACGGCAAGAGCGACATGGAAGTCATGCGCTTCTGCCAGAGCTTTATGACCGAGCTGTACCGCCACATCGGCCAGTTCGTGGACTGCCCCGCCGGTGATATCGGTGTCGGCGGCCGCGAGGTGGGCTACATGTTCGGCCAGTACAAGCGCCTGACCAACAGCTTCCAGGGCGGTATGCTCACCGGCAAGGGCCTGACCTTCGGCGGCTCTCTGGCCCGTACCGAGGCCACCGGCTACGGCCTGTGCTACTTCACCGCCGAGGCTCTGAAGTGTATGCGCAACGACAGCTTTGAGGGCAAGACCGTGGTCATCTCCGGCTCCGGCAATGTTGCCATCTATGCCTGCCAGAAGGCCCAGTCTCTGGGCGCAAAGGTCGTTACCATGTCCGATTCCAACGGCTACGTCTACGACCCCAACGGCATTGATCTGGCTTACGTCAAGGAGCTGAAGGAAGTCCGCCGCGGCCGCATCAAGGAGTACGCCGAGACCCACGCCGGTGTAACCTACGTTGCCGACTGCTCCAAGGTCTGGACTGTCCCCTGCGACATCGCCCTGCCCTGCGCAACCCAGAACGAGATCAACAAGGAGTCCGCTGAGGCTCTGGTCAAGAACGGCTGCACCGTTGTCTGCGAGGGCGCAAACATGCCCAGCACGCCCGAGGCCATCGAGGTCTACCTGTCCAACGGTGTCCTGTACGGACCCGCAAAGGCTGCCACGCCGGCGGCGTGGCTACCTCCGGTCTGGAGATGAGCCAGAACTCCGAGCGTCTGAGCTGGAGCTTTGAGGAAGTGGATGCCAAGCTGAAGGGCATCATGGAGGGTATCTTCCACGCTTCCTATGACGCTTCCGTTGCTGCCGGTTCCGAGGGCAACCTGATGGTCGGTGCAAACTGCGCCGGTTTCCTGAAGGTGGCCACCGCCATGATGGCACAGGGCATCACCTACTAAGCATTCCTTTTCTGAGGGCCGCATCCGAAGGGGTGCGGCCCCTTTTTTTTCCTGCATATTTCCTCTGTCCGTTGTCCATACTCCCTTTGCCAGAAAGCGAAGGGAGTATTTTTATGGATGAGCAGATGTTTTGTTTCCAATGTGAGCAGGCGGCCAACGGGACTGCCTGTACCGGTCGGGCAGGCGTGTGCGGGAAATCGGCTCCGACCGCAGCGGCGCAGGACCGGCTGACCGGTGCCCTGATCCGGTATGCGGAGCAGCTCATTGGCGAAGGCCGTGCTCCGGCTCCGGAGCAGGCTTTGCTGCTGATGCAGGGGCTGTTCACCACCATCACCAATGTAAATTTTGACGAGCACACCGTCGGGCAGCTGATCGAGAAGATCCACGCCGCCTGTCCGGGCATTGCCGAGGACTATGATATGCAGCAGCTCTGGCAGGAGCCTGACCCGGATGTGCGAAGCCTGAAATGCTTTGTGCTGTTCAGCCTGCGGGGAATGGCCGCTTATAACTATCATGCTCGGGTGCTGGGCCGCATCGACCCGGAGCTGGACAAATTTTACTGTACCGCCCTGAAGGCAGTGGGCACCTCGGGGCTATCCATGGAGGAACTTTGGCTCCTGGTGCAAAGGACCGGAGAAGCCAGCTTCCGCACCATGGAACTGCTGGATCATGCCAACACCGGTGCCTTTGGCGAACCGGAACCGACAGAAGTCCCTCTGACCATCGAGAAAGGGCCTTTCATCGTCATTTCCGGCCACGACCTTTACGACACCCAGCAGCTTTTGGCCCAGACCGAGGGCAAGGGCATCAACGTTTATACCCACTCGGAACTCCTGCCCGCCCACGGTTATCCGGAGCTGAAAAAGCGCTATTCGCACCTCAAGGGAAATTTCGGCACCGCCTGGCAGAACCAGCAGTCGGAGTTTGAGGACATCCCCGCCCCCATCCTCTTCACCACAAACTGTATCATGCCGCTGCGCCCCAGCTACGCCGACCGGGTCTTTACCACCTCGGTGGTCTCCTATCCCGGGGTGCCGCACATCGGGGAGGACCGGGACTTCACCCCCGTCATCCGGAAAGCGCTGGAACTGGGCGGCTACCCGGAGGATACCATCATCCCGGGCATGAACGGCGGCAAAACGGTCACCACCGGCTTTGCGCGGAGCGCTGTGCTCTCCCACGCCAATGAGATCGTTGCGGCCGTGAAAAGCGGGCAGATCCGCCATTTCTTCCTGGTGGGCGGCTGTGACGGCACCCGGCCCACCCGCCGTTATTACACCGAGTTTGCCCGGCTGACACCGCCGGATACGGTCATTCTGACCCTTGCCTGCGGAAAATTCCGGCTGAACGATCTGCCTCTGGGCACAGTGCCCGGCACTGGCCTGCCCCGCCTTCTGGATGTGGGCCAGTGCAACGACGCATACAGCGCCATCCGGATCGCACTGGCTCTGGCCGATGCCTTCGGCTGCACCGTCAACGACCTGCCGCTCTCGCTGGTGCTCTGCTGGTTCGAGCAGAAGGCAGTCTGCATCCTGATTGCCCTGCTGGCTTTGGGCATCCGGAACATCCGCCTCGGCCCCACCCTCCCGGCCTTTCTCTCTCCGGGGGTCGTGCAGGAGCTTCAGCGGCGCTACAACCTGATGGCCGTCACGACCCCGGAAGAGGACCTGCGGGCCATTCTGGGACGCTGACTGCCGCCGCAGGGAATTTCTTGCTTCGTTTCTGCTACGCTCCCGGGATTTCCCGGGAGTTTTTCTTGTGTCGAAACTTTTTCATAATTTCTGGGAATTTCCGGCGCATGGATAAGCTTTCACTCCTGTGCAGGAATCATTTTCCGGAGAAACTCCGGCGCGGTTCCCCACCGTTTCAAAAATTTGGATCTTTCGGTTTCAAATTCGTTTGAACCTCTTGTATTTCCGAACATCCGATGCTATTATATTAGCAGTACACAAAATGTACTATATTTTAGAAAGAGGAGGAAAAAAACCATGAAAAAAAGATGGTTCGTAGTGATACTTACCATCGGATTGCTGCTTCATGTTCTGCCGCTGAGTGTACTTGCACTGAGCCCCGACCCCACCATCACGGATTCGGACGGCACCATTCTGGACTGGAGTGACCTTTCCACCGTTCCCTACTCCCTTGATGATTCACCGGAACAGGAACCTCCTGTTCCCGACCTTTTGGAGACGGGCTCGGAGAAAAGCCTTGCGGATGCGGACAACGATGAAGAAGCAGCGGATGACCGGCCCACAGTGAATCCCACCCCCAAAACTCCTGACGAGGAATCGGATGACGATGGCTCTGCGGACGACGACGGCAGCACCACAGCCCCGGCTGTGTGCAAGATCGACAAGATCGACGATACGTACTACTACTCCACACTGGACGAGGCGATCAGCAAGGCGATGCCTGGCGACCAGATCGACCTGCTGACGGACATTGAGCTGAATACGGGGCTTACGTTCGATAACAAGACCCTGACCATTTCCGGCGGCGGCACCTATACGCTGACGCTGAAGGAGCTGGGCATGCACGCAACGAATGACAGTGAAATCACGTTCAAGGATCTCACGCTGATAATCAATGCGCACACAAACCCCTCTGGCGCAGGCGCAACGGCCAACCTGATTTATTCCTCCAAGCTCCGTTTGAGCCATGTTGAATTCAAGTTGACACCAGACAGACTCTCTGGCAGTGGCATTTGTCTGTATAATGGCAGTGATTTGTATTTCGAAGACAATACAAATGCTGTGATTGATGGCTTTTCTGCCGATAGTTGCAGTGGTATCTATGCGGACACAGACACTTACAGCGAAGACGAGATTCATGAAGTCCGGGTCAGTTCCTCTACTCTGACAGTCACGAATTCCGGTTGGAATGGCATGACCATAAATCCGGTCAACCTTAATCTGACCAATTCCCACGTCACCCTGAACAACAATGGCAAGGGCGGCCTCGGCTGCTACTATGGCAAGCTGAAAATGGAAAACTCCACCTTGGATGCAAACAACAATGGCGGAAAAGGCGGCATAGAATTTGGAACACGTGGTTCTTTTGTTGACGAGCTGGACATGGACAGTTATTCCGTTCTGAACGCCAACAATAACAACGGCATTGCCGGTCTTCTTATTGGTGACGGCGGCGTGATCCGAAGCGGTGCGAAACTTAACTGCAATAACAACGCTTACATCGGTCTGTACGTCTTCACCGATGGCAATTGGCTCGGTGACGTAGTGATTGAACACGGTGCAACAGTCACCGCCTGCGGCAACAGATACTCTGGTGTCCACAATTCCTATAAGCTGAAAATCGAAGGCACTGTTATTGCGGACTCTAACAAAGTGTGTGGTATCACCAATGACGCTGGTGACAAGCTTATCATTACCAGCACCGCAGATGTCTCGGTATGTCAGAATACTTTGTTCGGCATTTTTAATTATGCCCGTGCAAATCTGACTGTGGAAAACGGCGCAACCCTTAAGGTAGAAGAAAACACCGGTAGCGGTATTGCCAACGGTCCAAAAGCGACTTTGAATTTGGGTGCTGGTATCGTACAACGCAACAACGCACTCTATAAAATTACGTTCACGTTTTATCCGGAAGGCGATGTCGACTTCACTGCCCAAGGCGGTGGTATCCAGAACTTGGGCACCGCAATCCTTTCAGACGATGTAGAGCTGTACAACAATCACGCGAAATTTGCTGGTGACGACATCTACAACGCAGACGGTGCCACCATCACCTTTGGCGATACCGGCAAAGGCTGGGAGTTGGATGGCGGACCGGACTGCTATGATTTCATTACCGGCTGGTATGACGACAGCCGCGATGCCCGCTGGAACGCCCATGGGGACGATGAAAGTGCCCGGCATACCGTGCTGTTCCAGCCCGGTACTGAACTCACCGGCCCCCTGTCCCTCAAGGCCGCACACGGCAGCATCGGCAGCCTGACCGTCTGCAAAGAGACGGTCGGTGAACTGCTGCCGAGCGACTATGACACCGTGTTCACCTTTGAGCTCACGCTGGATGATGATGCCATCACCACGATCGACGACAAATGGTGCGGTGTCCCGTTCAAAAACGGCAAGACATCCTTCACCCTGAAAAGCGGCGAGAGCATCACGCTCTCGAACCTGCCCGCAGGCATCGGCTATACCATCACCGAAACCGCTCAGGACGGCTGGACCCTGCTGAATCTCAACCCTGCAGAGACCGGCGTTGTGCCCCAGAACGACACCGCCAAGGTCGTCTTTACCAACCTGAAGAACAGCCCGGACGACCCCTATGTTCCGGTCGTTCCCGTAGACCCGGAGACCCCCGAGATCCCCGAGGAGCCTGAGGGGCCGGAGACCCCCGAGACCCCCGAGGAGCCTGAGGGGCCGGAGACCCCCGAGACCCCCGAGGAGCCTGAGGAACCCGAGATCCCCGAGGAAACCGAGGAAACCGAGGAAACAGAGGCCCCCGGCGAGCTGCCTGCGGAGGAACCGGCTCAGACTGACACGTCCGCGTCGTTGGCCCAGCCGGAGGAAACGCCCACGCAGAACACCACGACCGTGACCCTGATCCAGACCGGTACCACCGATTGGCTGGCTGCCGTGCTTCTGATCTTTGGCATCGGTCTGTTGGTATGCGGGTGGTTCTTCGACCGCAAACAGCGCGCCGCAAAGCACTAAGGACAGAAACGCCCCGCAATCATACGCAAACCGCCGCATCCCCTGCCCCAGACCGGCAGCCGGATGCGGCGGTTTTTTCAAGGTTTTGATGAAATGCGTTCATCATCCCATCAAAGCGCACAAGAAGTGCGGGCTTTGGTGTACTAAAGTTTGTTGCACCTCCCACTTGAACAATCTTCACGAATCATTATAATAAAGCTAACGGAACAAAGGCGTTCCAGAAGGGTATTCTATACCCTTCTGGGGCGCTTTTTTGTTTTCTGTGCAAGATCGGCTGCGGAATGTGCCGCGGCCCGGAGGATATTTTGAGAGATAAGGATGGGAAAGGCAATGGATCAATTTACGGAAAACGCCACGCCTCTTGGCCTGTATGACCCTCAGTTCGAGCACGATGCCTGCGGCATCGGCGCTGTGGTGGACATCAAGGGCCGCAAGAGCCATCAGACGGTCAGCGATGCCCTGAGCATCGTGGAACGGCTGGAGCACCGCGCCGGCAAGGATGCCGAGGGCAAGACCGGCGACGGCGTGGGCATCATGCTGCAGATCAGCCACAAGTTCTTTTCCAAGGTGGCCGATGAGCTGAACATCAGCCTGGGCAACGAGCGGGAATACGGTGTCGGCATGTTCTTCTTCCCCCAGAACGAGCACCTGCGGGCACAGGCCATGAAGCTGTTTGAGCTGGTCACCCGCAAGGAGGGGCTTGAGTTTCTGGCATGGCGCAGGGTGCCGGTAGACCCCGATGCCGTGGGTCAGAAGGCCCGGGACTGTATGCCCTCCATCTGGCAGTGCTTCATCAAAAAGCCCGCCCGTGTGAGCAGGGGCATTGATTTTGACCGCAGGCTCTACATCATCCGCCGGGTGTTCGAGCAGGCCAGCAACGGCACCTATGTGCCCAGCCTGTCCAGCCGCACCATCGTCTACAAGGGCATGTTCCTGGTGCACGATCTGCGCCTGTTCTACCTCGACCTGCAGGACGAGGACTACGAGTCCGCCATCGGCATGGTGCACAGCCGCTTTTCTACCAACACCAACCCCAGCTGGATGCGCGCCCACCCCAACCGGTTCATCCTGCACAACGGCGAGATCAACACCATCAAGGGCAACACCGATGCCATGCTGGCCCGTGAGGAGAGCATCGAGAGCCCCATCCTGCAGGACGACATGAACAAGATCCTGCCCATCATCAACACCTCCGGCTCGGACTCCGCCATGCTGGACAACGCACTGGAGTTCATGGTGATGAACGGCATGGATCTGCCCCTGGCGGTGATGATCACCATCCCCGAGCCGTGGGAGAACAACAAGAACATCAGCCAGAAGAAGCGCGATTTCTACCAGTATTACGCCACCATGCTGGAGCCGTGGGACGGCCCCGCCGCCATCCTCTTCTCCGACGGCGACGTGGTGGGCGCGGTGCTGGATCGCAACGGTCTGCGCCCCAGCCGCTACTATATCACCAAGGATGGCCGGATGATCCTGTCCTCTGAGGTGGGCGTGCTGCCCTGCGCCCCCGACAACATTCTGATGAAAGACCGCCTGCGCCCCGGCAAGATGCTGCTGGTGGATACCGTCAAGGGCGAGGTCGTGGATGACGAGAAGCTGAAGGAATACTACGCCAGCCGCGAGCCCTACGGCGAGTGGATCGACCGGAATCTGGTCCGGCTGAAGGACCTGAAGATCCCCAACATCAAAGTCCCCAGCTACACCGGCGAGGAGCTGACCCGCCTGCAGAAGGTCTTTGGCTACAAATACGAGGAGATCAAGGAGCTGATCCTGCCCATGGCCCGGGCCGGTGCCGAGCCTTCCGGAGCCATGGGCACCGACACCCCGCTGGCTGTCCTGAGTGACCAGCATCCCCCGCTGTTCAACTACTTCAAGCAGCGGTTCGCACAGGTCACCAACCCGCCCATCGATGCCATCCGTGAGAAGGTGGTCACCTCCACCAGCGTCTATGTGGGTGCCCACGGCAACCTGCTGGAGGACAAGCCCGAGAACTGCAAGGTGCTCAAGGTGCAGAACCCCATCCTGACCAGCACCGATCTGCTCAAGATCAAGCACATGAACGTGCCCGGCTTCAAGACCGCCACGGTGTCCATCAATTACTATAAGAACACCAGCCTGGAAAAGGCCATCGACCGCGTATTCCTGGAGGTGGACCGCGCCTACAAGGACGGTGCCAACATCATCATCCTCTCTGACCGCGACATTGACGAGTACCATGTTTCCATCCCCAGCCTGCTGGCTGTTTCTGCCGTGTCCCAGTACCTCATCCGCACCAAGAAGAGCACGGCCATGGCTCTCATCCTTGAGAGCGCCGAGCCCCACGAGGTGCACCACTTTGCCACCCTGCTGGGCTACGGTGCCTGCGCCGTCAACCCCTATCTGGCCCACGATACCATTGCCCAGCTCATCGACGAGGGTCTGCTGGACAAGGATTACTACGCCGCCGTGGATGACTACAACAAGGCTGTGCTGAACGGCATCGTGAAGATCGCCTCCAAAATGGGCATTTCCACCATCCAGAGCTACCAGAGCAGCCAGATCTTTGAGGCGGTCGGCATCTCCAAGGATGTCATCGACAAGTACTTCACCGGCACGGTCAGCCGTGTGGGCGGCATCGGTCTGGAGGACATTCAGGCGGATGTGGAAGCTGCCCACAACGCCGCCTTTGACCCGCTGGGTCTGGACATCAACATGGAACTGGCCGACGGCGGTGCTCACAAGTTCCGCAGCGGCAAGGAAGAGCACCTCTTCACTCCGCAGACCATCCATCTGTTCCAGAAAGCCTGCTTCACGGGCGACTACAAGGCCTTCAAGGACTTCACCCGCACCGTGGACAACATGGGTGCCGAGGGCGTGCACCTGCGCAGCCTGCTGGACTTCAGCTATGACCCCAACGGCGGCATTCCCCTTGAGGAGGTGGAGCCCGTCAGCTCCATCGTCAAGCGGTTCAAGGCCGCTGCCATGAGCTACGGTGCCCTGAGCAGCGAGGCACACGAGACCATCGCCATCGCCCTGAACCGTCTGGGCGGCCGGAGCAACACCGGCGAGGGCGGCGAGCCCGAGGAGCGCTACCAGAGCGAGAGCAACTCCAAAATCAAGCAGGTAGCCTCGGCCCGCTTCGGCGTGACCAGCAAGTATCTGGTCTCCGCCGAGGAGATCCAGATCAAGCTGGCACAGGGCGCAAAGCCCGGCGAGGGCGGCAACCTGCCCGGTGCCAAGGTCTACCCCTGGATCGCCAAGACCCGCCACAGCACCACCGGCGTGGGCCTGATCTCTCCCCCGCCCCACCACGACATCTACTCCATCGAGGATCTGGCCGAGCTGATCTATGACCTGAAGAACGCCAACCGCCACGCCAACATCAACGTGAAGTTGGTCAGCGAGGCCGGTGTCGGCACCATTGCCGCCGGTGTTGCCAAGGGCGGCGCACAGGTCATCCTCGTCTCCGGTTACGACGGCGGCACCGGTGCAGCCCCCCGCACCTCCATCAAGAACGCGGGCCTGCCCTGGGAGCTGGGCATCGCCGAGACTCACCAGACCCTGATCCTGAACGGCCTGCGCAGCCGCGTCCGCATTGAGAGCGACTCCAAGCTGCTCTCCGGCCGCGATGTTGCCATCAGCTGTATGCTGGGCGCTGAGGAGTTCGGCTTCGGCACCTCCCTGCTGATGTGCGAGGGCTGCGTGATGATGCGTGTCTGCAACCTGGACACCTGCCCCATGGGCATCTGCACCCAGAACCCCGAGCTGCGCAAGCGGTTCAAGGGCAAGCCCGAGTATATCATCAACTACCTGACCTTTGTGGCGCAGGAGCTGCGGGAGTACATGGCCAAGCTGGGCGTGCGCACCATCGACGAGCTGGTGGGCCGCACCGATCTGCTCCATGTCAAGCCCAGTGCTGCCGACAGCCGTGCCGCCAAGATGAATCTGGACTGCATCCTGCACAACCCGGCCATTGCAAACAGCAACGTCCACTTTGTGCCTGCCGATACCTATGACTTCCACCTTGAGAACACCCTCGACATGAAGGTGCTGATGAAGAAGTTCAAACTGGGCAGCAAGGCTCCCCAGAGCGTCCGGCTGGAGGTCTCCAACACCGACCGCGCCCTGGGTGCCATCTTTGGCAGCGAGATCACCCGCAAGTACGGCAGCTCCCTGCCCGACGATGTCTACACCGCCGAGTGCATCGGCGCAGGCGGCCAGAGCTTTGGCGCGTTCATCCCCAAGGGCCTGACCCTCAGCCTGACCGGCGACTGCAACGACTACATGGGCAAGGGCCTGTCCGGCGGCAAGATCATCGTCCGCCCGCCCGAGGGCATCGGCTACAAGCCCGAGGAAAACATCATCACCGGCAACGTGGCCCTTTACGGTGCCACCAGCGGCAAGGCCTTCGTCTCCGGCGTGGCCGGTGAGCGCTTCTGCGTCCGCAACAGCGGCGCGACCGCCGTTGTCGAGGGCGTGGGCGACCACGGCTGTGAGTACATGACCGGCGGCACTGTCGTGGTCCTGGGCCAGACCGGCAAGAACTTCGCGGCCGGCATGACCGGCGGCGTGGCCTACGTTCTGGACGAGAACTGGGATTTCTACCAGCGGGTCAACAAGGAGACCGTGAGCCTGGAGCCTGTGGAGCACAAGTACGATGTTGCCGCCCTGAAGGAGCTCATCCGCGAGCATGTGGAAGCCACCGGCTCCCCCCGCGGCAAGGAGATCCTGGACAACTTCAGCGAGTACCTGCCCAAGTTCAAGAAAGTCCTCCCCTACGATTACGACCGGATGCTCCGGGTCATCGCTTCCATGGAGGAGCGCGGCCTGGACGGCGAACAGGCACAGATCGAAGCATTCTACGCTGTGCAGAAGAAGAAGTAAGGAGGGCTGGATCATGGGCAAGATCACTGGATTTATGGATTACACGCGCAAGACCAGCACGGATGTCCCGCCGCTGGAGCGCATTGAAAATTTCAACGAGTTTCACGTCTGGCTCTCCCGCGAGGAGCAGCAGACCCAGGCCGCCCGCTGCATGGACTGCGGCGTACCCTTCTGCCAGGCCGGCATGATGATCGGCGGCATGGCATCGGGCTGCCCGCTGAACAACCTGATTCCCGAGTGGAACGACCTGGTCTATCAGGGCAAGTGGGAGTTGGCGCTCCACCGTCTGCGCGCCACCAACCGCTTCCCGGAGTTCACCAGCCGGGTCTGCCCCGCCCTGTGCGAGGCCGCCTGCACCTGCGGTGATGTGACCGGCAGCAGCGTGACCGTGCGCGAGAACGAGCACGCCATTGTGGAAACGGGCTACGCCAAAGGCTGGCTCCACGCCGCCCCTCCCCCGGCCCGCACCGGCAAGAGCGTGGCTGTCATCGGCAGCGGCCCGGCCGGTCTTTCGGTGGCCGAGTACCTGAACATCCGGGGCCACGCCGTCACCGTGTTTGAGCGCGCCGACCGCGTGGGCGGCCTGCTGATGTACGGCATCCCCAACATGAAGCTGGACAAAGCCGTCATCGAACGCCGCATCAAGATCATGCAGGCCGAGGGCGTGGAGTTCCGCACCAGCATGGATGTGGGCGGTGCCGTGGATGCCGAGAGCATCCTGAACAGCTACGATGCCGTGGTACTCTGCTGCGGTGCCAAAAAGGCCCGTGACCTGAACGTTCCGGGCCGGGATGCCAACGGCGTGCACTTTGCCGTGGATTACCTCACCAGCGTGACAAAGAGCCTGCTGGACAGCAAATTTGCCGACGGCAGGGCCATTGATGCCAAGGGCAAGAACGTTCTGGTCATCGGCGGCGGCGACACTGGCAACGACTGCCAGGGCACGGCCCTGCGGCAAGGCTGCACTGATCTGGTGGCTCTGGAAATGATGCCGCAGCCCCCCAGAGAGCGTGCCGCCGGCAACCCCTGGCCCGAGTGGCCCCGGGTGTTCAAGGTGGACTACGGCCAGACCGAGTGCATGGCAAAGTTCGGCAAGGACCCCCGTGTCTACCAGACCACGGTCAAAGAATTCCTCAAGGACGATGCAGGCAACCTGACCGCTGCCGTCATCTCCTACCTCAAGCCCGAGCGTGACCCCGAGACCGGCCGCACCAGCATGGTGCCCACCGGTGAGGAGTTCACCTACAACTGCGAGCTGGCCTTCATTGCCGCCGGTTTTGTGGGCTGCGAGAGCTATGTGGCCGATGCCTTCGGTGTCAGCCTGACCGGCCGCGGCTGTGTGGACACCGACCATTTCCGCACCAACGTGGACAAGGTGTTTGCCTGCGGCGATATGCGCCGGGGCCAGAGCCTTGTGGTCTGGGGCCTGCGCGAGGGCCGCGACTGCGCCGCCGAGGTAGACCGCTACCTCATGGGCTACACGAACCTCTGAGCCATCAACCTTACCATCCTCTTTTCCTATCCTAAACAGCAGAAGCGGGAGCCCGTTAAAAGGCTCCCGCTTCTGCTGTTTTTGGGATATTGAAACGATGCGAACGGCTCGTTTGCCGACTGCTTATTTATTCAGCAGATCGGTATGGTCTGCGCCGCCCACGGTCAGGCTTGCGGCCTCCTTGGTGTGGGTCAGGATGAAAGTCGTCGTCTCTGCACCCTGCGCCAGCAGCGTGTCGATGGAGACGGTGCTCTCACAGAGCTGAGTGCGGAACACCAGCACCTCGGCACCCTTGGCCTTGAGCTCCTTCAGGGCGTGCAGACTGCCGGTCAGGCTTGCGCTCTGGGCCGGGACCGCGATCAGCACGCGGCCGTCCTTCACGGTCTGCTCATAGGCCGGGGCACCCACCACACACAGAGGTGCATAGGAGACGGTCTCCTCTGCGGTGCTGCCCGTTTCGGGGGTGGAACCCTCGCTCGGCGTGGTGTCCGTGTCAGAGGGCTTTTCGTCCGGTTTCTCTGCCGGCTCCTCGCCCGGCTTCGGGGCAACATAGTTTTCGTCTACCGCCTTCTCTTTCTCATTGCAGCGGGTGCAGGTACGGGTCTTGTGGCCCGCACCGTCCGGCACCCACTCGCCAAAGGCGTGGCCGATGGCGGGGAGAATCACAGTTTCCGTTGCACCGCAGGAACAAGTATAAACCTTCTGTCCTGCCGCTGTGCAAGTGGGTTCCACAACTTCAGGCGTACCTTCAAACACATGAGAATGTCCAGCTTCCGGCGTACCATTTTCACGGATGATAACGGCGGTAGATTTATCGCCCACAGAAATATCAGCTTCTGCACCAGAAGTATTATTCGAGGAACCACCATTACCAATGGCGGCACCCGCACCAATTTTATCAGTTGCATCGCCGCCACGAGCTGTTATTTTTGCATCGCCGCCAATTTTAATTGTACCAGCATTTTTATTCGCAGGTGCACCAATGGCGGCCGCGCCATCTTTACCCGCAGCATTGATTTCACCGCCGATAATGGTAATATTCGCATCTGCACCACCGATACCTGCACCGCTATAACCATTTCCGGTCACATTGATCTTACCATCAGAAATCTTAATGGTGGAGTTTTTACCACCAATGCCTACACCATTTTTTATATTGGTTGCTGCTTCATATTGATTTTTTTGATTTTCATTTCCTGCAGTTACAGATGCTGTAATTGTACCACCACTAATATCAATCGTTGTATTATCGCCACCGATACCAGCCGGTGCCGTTCCGGTCTCATCCCGGCCATTCGTCCGGTAAGTGCCTTGTGCAGTAATATTACCACCCGAAATTGAAACCGTACTCACCTTTCCGGCGCCGGGCGCGGCACCGATACCAACAGAACCACCCTTTGCATTTACCGTACCATTTGTAATGGTAACGTCAGCACCACCACTTGTGCCACCGCCAATTCCTGCCGCAAATGCACCACCTGTTGCTGTAACATCACCGCCCTTGATTGTCACATCGCCAGAGTGGCCACTTCCGCCACCAATTCCTGCTGCGAAGAACCCACCATTCGCTGTTATCTTACCACCGGAAATCTCGATATTCGATACTTCCTCGTTATTCCAGTTGCCCGCACTGCCGATACCTGCGCCACCAGTTCCCCAGTCTTTTGTGCCGCCTTGCGCCGTCAGAGATTGACTATTATCCTTAGCAGTAATTGTCAGTGTGCCATCATTCTGTTTATTTCCATCTTCATCTGTTCTAATGGTTTCTTTTTCAAGTCCCGCATGGCTACCGCCACTGATTAATGTATTGTTTCCCTCCAGCTTAATTGTTGTGTCGCCATTTCCCGAAACAGACATTGCCGCCTTATCTTGCCCACTAACATTGATAGTCGCATCTTTCAGCGTCACCTCGGTTGTCTGGCCTTCATTCGAGTTGATGGTAACGGTATTGTCCGTAGTTTTCACTTCACTGGTCTCGGCATTCTTGGTGGTAATTACCACGTCGTTATCCAGACGATCTTTGATCTCGCCCTTATCGTCTGAAACGTATCTGCCATCACCATCCGTCTGTGTCACGGTCTGTTGATTGTTTTTGAATCCAACGCTGATATCGCCCTTGGTCAGGTCATACACATCCGCAAAGGCTGGGGCGGCGATGGAACTGACGATGGAGAGCACTGCCGCTGTGGACAGGACCCGCAATGCAAGCTTTTTACATTTCATAATAACCATCCTCCTAAAGAAACTTTCCAAAAGACCTTTCCCCGGCAAAACAAAAAGCGCCGCACCTGCCGTCTGGCGGATGCAACGCTCTGGTTGACACTTTAAGATGCTCCTGCGGGAGCGGATGAAATACAACTGGCTGCCATCTTACAGGCCCTATAGCTTCGCGTCGCAGCCTTTCGGCTGGTTTGCCGGTTCTTCAATTTTGCGGGGTCTTTGGTTCATTATAACCCCCCCCCCCGATTAAAATAATAACGGTTTTTTAAAAATTTCAGCAATTATCACGAAAATATAGAATGTTAGTTGTTCCGTTTGGATAAAAAAGCGCAAAAAAGAGGGCTGTTGCTGACTCCTTCGGGCACGGCGGAGCCGTGACTGAGGGAGTTGTGCAACAGCCGCTCAATGAATCTTAGTCCGTATCATACACCGTATCGTCCGGCGCGGTCTCCCCCGAAGAGGAAGCGCTTTCGCCGCTGCCGGAATCGGAGGCGGCGGGCGGTTCGGTGGTGATCTCCACACTGGGGTCTGCGGCGATATACACAGTGATCACGCTCCCGGCTTCCACCATGGTGCCTGCATCCTCACTGCAGGAAACCACACACCCGGCCACAAGGGAGCCATCATTGACGACCATAAAGCAGCTGGGAATCAGTCCTGCTTTTTGTATCCTCTCAATTGCGTCGTTTTGCGGAACGCCTATGACATCAGGCATTTCGACCATCTGGGGGCCGCGGCTGACCACCAGATCGATGGTGCTGCCCTTTTCGATGACCTCTCCGGCTTCGGGGGTCTGACGGATGATCTTGCCCTTTTCCACAGTATCACTGTATTCCATGGTCACATAGAACAGGTAATCCCCGGCATAGCTGTGGTTGTTGCGCACCTGCGAATCGTAGTCCATCCCCACAAAGTCAGGGGCCAGATCCACCGGCTCTGTCACCAGCGAGCTGGCCGATTCGGAGACCGGAGTGGATTCCGCAGGCTTTGCGGTGTGCAGCCCCTGATTCACCAGCCCCCACACGATGAGCAGTGTCAGGATGGCCAGCAGGATCAGGATGGCCGCCAGCAGATTGCGCAGGCTGAGGATATGCTTTTTCTGCTCCTCTTCCTCGGTGGACTGAGGGCGCGGGGCGGCCTGCTGCAGGGTCTGGGTAAGCTCCGTGGTATACTCCTGGCTGCTCAGTGCCCGGAACAGCTGGGGCACGGTCTGGATGCGCTCGGCAGGCCTGAGCTGCAGGCCCATCCAGAGCACATCCGAAACATACTCCGGCACCGCCCGTTCCAGCGTGCGGGCGCGGGGGTTGGAGTCCGACACCAGCCGCTGTGCCGCAGGAACAGGGCTCTGCCCGCAGACCATCCGGTAGACCACGGCGGCAAGGCTGTATTCGTCGGTGTAGCGGCCCTCAAATTCGGTGGTGGAATACTGCTCCGGTGCCGAGTAGCCCTCGTACAGCTGCTCGTGCAGGCCGCTGCCCGCCGTGCGCAGCCCCACGGTAGCGTAACCCGTCAGGCGTGCCCGGCCGTTTTCCAGCACCCGGATGTTCTCCGGGCAGATGCCACGGTGCACCAGCCCCACCTGATGCATGGCCGCCACACCGTCAAACACAGGCTGCAGCATATTGCGAGCCGTCTCGGCCGAAACCGGGCTGGGACGCTCATCCAGCCACTGCTGCAGCGGGATGCCGCCGGGATTCTCCATCACGGCGTAGACGGTGTTGTTCTCCTCGAACACGTCCAGCACGGCCTCCAGACCGTTTGCGGGGGTGATGCGCTGGATGGAGCGGTAGAGATCGGCAAAGTCCATCCGGGTGGTCTTGAACAGCACCTCGCTGCCCAGCTTGGGCCGGAGCAGCGCGTCCGTGCCCCGCTCCGCCGACAGCGTCAGGGGCATATACTCCTTGATGGTCACCCGGAACCGCCCGACGTTCTCCACGCCCCGGTACAGGATGCCCTCGCCGTCGATGCTCTGCATCTCGCCCACGGTATACCGCCCGGCCAACAGCGTGCCCACCGGCAGGCTGCCCGCCGGGTTGCGCCCGGCCAGTACCCCGCCGCAGTGCGGGCACACCGACACCCGGCTTTCCAGTTCTCCCATGCAGTACGGGCAGATGCGTTTTGCTTCCATGTGCGCCACCTCGTTTCATCGTGGTCTGTTTCAAATCATTGTACCATATTTACCCCCGCCGCGCAATCGCAAAGCAAAAAAGGCGCCGCCCTCTGAGTTTTTTCACAGGGGCAGCGCTTTGATTTTCTATTACAGAGTCAGCAGGCGCAGATACACCTTATTCCGGCAGATCCTCTTCGTTCTCCAGGCTGTGCCAGACGTTCTGGACATCGTCGTTGTCCTCCAGAGAGTCCAGCAGCTTGCCCATTGCCTTGAGCTGATCGGGGTCGGTCAGGCGGGTGGTGGTCATGGGGACCATGGCCAGGTCGTCGCTCAGGATCTCGTAGCCCTTCTCTTCCATGGCCTTGACCACAGCGGAGTAGTTCTCGGGATCGGTGGTGATTTCAGCAGCCTCTTCGCCTGCATCAAAGTCCTCGGCACCGGCATCCAGAGCGTCCATCATGGCCTCGTCGGCATCCTTGTCCTCCAGAGAGATGTCAATGACACCCTTCTGGCTGAACAGGAAGCCAACACAGCCCATAGCGCCCAGGTTGCCGCCGTTCTTGTCGAAGTAGTGGCGCAGGTCGGCAGCGGTACGGTTGCGGTTGTCGGTCAGGGTCTCCACCATGACAGCAACGCCGCCGGGGCCGTAGCCCTCGTAGGTGATGGCCTCGAACTCGGTCTTGTCGCCACCCTCAGCCTTCTTGATGATGCGCTGGATGTTATCGTTGGGCACGCTCATGCGCTTTGCCTTGGCGATCAGGTCTGCCAGCTTGCTGTTGGAAGCCGGGTTGGGGCCGCCGTCACGGACGGCAACGCTGATCTCGCGGCCGATCTTGGTAAAGACCTTCGCTCTTGCGCCATCGGTCTTTTCCTTCTTGCGCTTAATGTTGTTCCATTTGCTATGTCCAGACATGGGAACCTCCTAAAGTTTTATCGAAATCTCCGCCTGCGGGCAGACGGGCTGTGGTCGCCCGCTTGTGGCAGCACACAAAATCTAACTCTATTATTGTAGCACAATCACGAATCCCGTTCAAGGGCTCCGGGCGTGTTTTTCGCCTGTTTGTGTTGGAAAACCGGCTTTTCAGGCCGGTTTACAGCAGCCGCAGGGCCTTGGGGTAATGATTTTTGACCCGTCCGCCCGACACCTTGCCGCCGCCCATGGGGCAGCCGTCCACGGTCACGCAGCACCAGCCATCGGCGGCAGTGTCCGCGGCGATCTCACGGCCGGAAAGGTACTCCGTTACCCGCGGGTCGGCAAGGGTCAGTGCTTCGCGGTTGATGCATAGCGCGCCGAACGCCGTGAACAGGTGGTGCTCCGGCACAAAGCGGCCCTTCTGCACGCTGCCCACGAACACCCCCGCCCGCAGGACATGCAGTCCCGTCTGCGGAAAGGGCACGGGCAGCAGAACGCTGCCGCCATGCACCACGGCAGGGCGGTCTGCCAGCGCCGGGAAATACTGCCGGGCAAACTCCTGCCATGCAGCAAGGCTCTGGGCCGGGGTGGCCTCCCCTGCCCCGGCATCCCGGCTGCGGGCGCTGCGGCCCTGCACCGCCTCCCGCAGGGCACGGCTGCTCTCCCGGCGGGCACTGCGGGCATCCGGGGCCTTGGCAGGCTTGCCGCCCTTGCTTCCCTTCTGCTTTTTGCTCTGCTCTGCGGCAGCAGCCAGCCAGAGTTCTTCCTCTGCCGTATAGGTTCCGGGGGCAGGCAGCGCCCGCGGCGTACCTGCCTTGACCAGCCGGGCAATAAAATGCCCCTCGCCGCCCTGACAGGGCCAGATCCGGCGCACTTTGCTCACATCCAGCGGCAGGCCGCCGGTGCGGTTTGCCTCACCCGGGCTGCCAAAGCTGTAATCCACATTGCCGAACACATCGGCCAGCGTGAACTCCGGGTGGCGCTGCAAAAACGCCGCCACCTGTCCCTCGTCCTCTTCCGGGGCAAAGGTGCAGGTGGAGAAGATCATCTCGCCGCCGGGGGCCAGGCAGGCCGCCGCGTTGTCCAGGATCTGTGCCCCCAGTGCGGCGCACTGCTTCACCAGCGCTTCACAGTGCTGGGTCACAGCCACGGCTTCCTTGCGGAACATTCCCTCGCCGGAGCAGGGCGCATCCACGAGAACACGGTCAAAAAAATTCCGGCAGAGCGGCGGCAATGCGGCCGGTGTCCTCGTTCAGCACCACAGCGTTGGGCACGCCCATCCGCTCCAGATTGCTCCGGAGCACCTCGGCGCGGGCAGCAACGAACTCGTTGCTCACCAGCAGCCCCTGCCCGCCCAGCGCTGCCGCCAGCTGGCTGCTCTTGCCGCCGGGGGCCGCGCAGGTATCCAGCACCCGCATCCCGGGCCGGACCCCCAGCAGGGGCGCGGCACTGGAAGCGGAAGGCTCCTGCGAGTAGAACACGCCCGCATGGTGGTAGGGGTGCCGCCCGGGCTTGAAGGCGGGGTCCTGCACCACAAAGCCCGCCTTGCAGAAGGGCGAGGGTTCCACCGGAAAATCTGCCCGCGCGGCAAACTGCTCCGGCGCAGCACGCAGGGCCGAGACCGTCACACCCCGGGCAGCAGTCTCCTGCGGGGCGGCATAGAGAGCATCGAACCGGTCGCCCAGCAGAGCGCGCTCCCGGCGCTCAAAATATTCCGTAGGCATGAAAGCTTATCCTCCCATGAATAAAGCCGCCGTTCGCGGCAAAACTAAGGCTGTGAGGGAAAGCCCCCTCACGAAAGGAGTAACGAACCATGAAGGACCATAGCGAGAATCGCACCGAAAACCGCACGAACAACTGCAAGAACCAGAGCCAGAACCGCACCACCAATCAGACCACCAACGAGCACAAGCACCCCAACCAGTATACCAAGGGTGCCGACGACGAGGGTGCCAAGAACAAGAAGTAACACCGCATAAGAAAGCCCGCTGCCTTCCCTGCACTGTTTTCCAGTGCGGAAAGCAGCGGGCTTTCGCGTTTTATTTCTGGTTCGGGTCAAATTGCTGCCACAGGGCATCGAACAGCTCTTCCACGCGGGCCATCTGCCCGGTGAGGTAGAGCCAGCCCAGCAGACACTCAAAGCCGGTGGAAGCGCGGTATTCCTCGGGGGAAGCGTGCTTGGCCACACTGGCCTTGCTTGGCGTTGCGGCCCCGCTTGAACACAGCCAGCTCCTCCTCTGTGAAGAGCGGCTCCAGCAGCTGCTCCTCCCGGAACTGTGCCCGAGCCGAGACATACTTGACCTTTTCCACATTGAGCTTGCCTGCGGACATCCGGTGGTGCCGTGCCAGACGGGTGCGCACCAGCAGTTCCAGCACACTGTCCCCCACAAAGGCCAGCGCCAGCGGGTTCAGCTCACGGGGGTCAATGGTTTCCGATTCGTTCATAAGAAAATCCCTTTTGTCAGCGCCCTCGCCCTCTCCGTCAGTGCTTCGCACTGCCACCTCTCCCGAAGGGCGAGGCTTTGGCAATCCACGCAAAACAGCTTGCTTTTTGCCAAGC
>ENA-OQDT01000642-OQDT01000642.1-human-gut-metagenome-genome-assembly--contig:-NODE-642-length-22575-cov-5.081344_pt1 | contig 22575 bp, 24 predicted proteins | sample MGYA00242786_ERZ504617 | MGnify/ENA primary metagenome ERZ504617 (study PRJEB26092, sample SAMD00036337) | human gut metagenome | host: Homo sapiens | study: EMG produced TPA metagenomics assembly of...
GGGAACACGCTTGAGGAGTTCTCTTGCGGCAACCTCTGTCATCTCAATGTCACCAAACATAATAAATGCGGCAATATCAAGCTTATCGTTTACAGGGAATTTTCTGAGTTCTCTGTCAAGTCCTTCAATATTAATCTTATATGTATCCATTATTGCAGTCCCTTCTTACGCCATTGTGCCGTTGAGCTTTTTGCCGCCAAGGATGTGGAAATGCATATGCTTTACGCTCTGACAGCCGTCCTCACCGCAGTTATTTACAATACGGTAGCCGTTTGTAAGTCCGAGTGATTTTGTAATTTCGGGAATTTTAGTGAAAATGTGAGCAATATTGCCGACATTTTCTTCATTAACTGCGTCTGCACAGCAGATGTGTTCCTTTGGAATTACAAGCACATGAACGGGAGCCTGTGGTTCAAGATCATAGAAAGCGAGAATTTTTTCGTCTTCATAAACTTTTTTGACGGAATTGAGCCGTCAACGATTTTGCAGAAAATACAATCTGACATTTTAATTCAACCTCTCAATATAATTTATTTTCCGTATCAGAAATATTCAAAATATAACAAATATCATATCAAAGTTATTGTACAACCAAATCACTTTTCGGTCAATACTGCCGTCATTTTTTGGCTGTAATTTTCTTTTCTTCACCTTTAAGAAGTCTTTTGATGTTTTCTTTGTGCTTTACAATAACGAAAACGCCGATTAAAAGAGCCGCCGCAGTTGAGAAGATTACATATGTAAGAGAATAATCCTTGTAAATTATGAAGTCAAAGATAAATGTCATTGCAAAGGTGTAAGGCGCATAGAGAATCGCACAGAGAACACTTGCAAGTGATATAATTTTTGAGCAAAGGAAGATAATAAGAAAAGTTACAATAATTGCGATAAATACACGCCAATCCTCTGTCAGCATAAGAGCGGCGGCGGTTACAACACCCTTGCCGCCCTTAAAGTGAAAATACACGGGGTATGAATGTCCGAGAATACAGAAAATACCTGCAACATATTTTCCGCAGTTGATAAGCTCGTTTATAAAAACAGGACTTTCACCCTGAAATGCAACCGATGCAAACGAGAAGATGAAACCTCCGATAAGCACGGCGATAATACACTTCAGTGCGTCACACACAATGGTGATGATTGCCGGAACTTTACCGACGCTACGCAGTACATTAGTAAAGCCTGCATTGCCGCTGCCCATTTGACGGATATCCTTTTTGCCCTTTGTCGCAATGCCTGTGACAAGAACAGCCGTGTTGATACTGCCGAGAAGATACGCAATCAATGCCGAAAGCAGAATCATCCACCAGCAGTTTGCTAAAATTGCCGAAATATGCTCCATTACTTTTCTCCTCTCTCTCTTACCACAATTTTGATCGGCGTACCCTCAAGAGCAAAAGCCTCACGGATTCTGTTTTCAAGATAACGCTGATATGAGAAGTGGAAAAGCTGTGCATTGTTGCAGAAGAAAACGAATGTCGGCGGTTTTACGGAAGCCTGAGTCATATAGAAAATTTTAAGTCGCTTACCCTTGTCCGACGGCGGCTGAACTCTTGTTGTAGCCTGTGCAAGAAGTTCGTTGAGCATACCTGTTCTGATTCTGCGGTTTGCGCTGTCATTACAGCTTATGATATATTCAAACAGCCTGTCGATACGCATACCTGTTTTTGCGGAAATAAATACCTTTGGCGCATATGACATAAACGCAAAATCTGCGTCAAGCTTTTTGCGGAACTCCTGCATTGTCTTATCGTTTTTTTCGACAGCGTCCCACTTGTTTACGGCAATTATACACGCTCTGCCTGCCTCATGCGCAAGACCTGCAACCTTGGTATCCTGTTCCGTAACGCCCTCTGTCGCATCAATCATAATAACGCACACATCACTGCGTTCAATAGCCATTTTTGCACGGATAATACTGTATTTTTCGATATTATCATAGATTTTGCTCTGACGGCGAAGTCCTGCGGTATCGGTAAAGTTGAACTTTCCGTACTTATTTTCAACAAGCGTGTCGATTGTGTCACGGGTTGTGCCTGCTATATCAGACACAATACAGCGTTCCTCGTTTGTAATTTTGTTTACAAGAGATGACTTGCCTGCGTTCGGCTTGCCGATTACCGCAACATTGATGATTGTGTCATCATCTTCTGCATTTTCATCATAATCAAAGCTTGAAAAAGCCTTGTCTAAAAGGTCACCCGTACCGTAACCGTGAACGGCTGAAACCTCGATAGGATCGCCTAAACCGAGATTATAAAACTCATAGAATTCAGGTGACGGTTCGCCGAGTGTGTCGCACTTATTTACACAAAGTACAACTGGCTTGCCCGACTTCTGGAGCATCTGTGCAACATCCATATCCGTTGCAACCATGCCCGACTTACAGTCTGTTACAAGAATAATAACATTAGCCGTGTCGATTGCAAGCTGGGCCTGACGGCGCATCTGCACAAGAATAATATCATCTGATTTCGGTTCAATACCGCCTGTGTCAACAATAAAGGCAGTTTTTCCGCACCATTCCACCTCACCGTATATTCTGTCACGGGTAACACCGGGAGTATCGTCAACAATTGACAATCTCTGACCGATGAGTTTATTGAAAAGCGTTGACTTTCCCACATTTGGTCTGCCGACAACGGCAATTACGGGTTTGTTCATCTTATCAGTCCTTTCCTGCAATTACAGCCTCTACAAGGTCGTTTCCGTTGTTATTGACGGGAACAAGAGTTACACCGAGTTCCCGTTCAACATCATCTGTTGAAACATCATCAAGAAACAAATCGTTTTCAAAACGGAGCATTGATGACGGGATAATAAGCCTGTCGCCAAGGTCATCGCCACGAAGCTGATCAATAAGATCACCGCCTGTGACAAGTCCCGACACATTTACTCCTCCGCCGAAAAAGTTGTTCTTAATCGCCCTTGTATTTATAGTTATATTCGGGAATTTTTCGTTAATCATCGACATAATCCGCTTCATGTACGGAAACACTCCCTCACCGCAGGCAATTGTTACCTTATGGCAAAGGCTTTCGTCTGCATCAAGCTCTTCAAGCTTCCAGCCGACATCATCGGTCAGATACGCAATCATACCGATTCCGTCCTCAAGAGCGGAAAAGTCCTCATAAAATTCAGGTGACGGGATTTTTCTTTCGGCAAGGAGGTAAAATTCATCACCCGGAAAGAAAATTCGTCTGCCGTGCTTTTTGACGCACTCATCACCCATTTTTTCAATTATATCAATTGTCTGTCCTGCCGTTTCCTTATTATAAGGAACAAGCGGATAAAGATTTTCACGGTAGCGTGTAAGTCCGACAGGAACAATCGCAGTCATATTAACACCGAGGTTTTCAAGATCGGTCAATGTTCTGACAAGCTCGTCACCGTCATTAATTCCGGGACAGGAAACAATCTGACAGTTAAGCGTTATTCCTGCGTCTGCAAAGCGTTTGAGATATTTCAATGTATCGCCTGCAAAGCGGTTATTCATCATCTTACAACGAAGCTCGGGGTTTGTTGTGTGGACCGACACATTAATCGGGCTTATGTGCATTTTTATAATTCGGTCAATTTCGTGCTCTGTAATATTTGTCAGCGTGATATAGTTGCCGAACAAAAACGAAAGTCGGCTGTCATCGTCCTTAAAATAGAGCGACTCACGCATCCCCTTCGGAAGCTGGTCAATAAAGCAGAAAATGCACTTATTACGGCACGAATGCTGTTTGTCCATGAGATAGGTTTCAAACTCAAGACCGATTTCCTCATATTCGCCCTTGGTCATTTCTATGGTACGAACATTTTTGTTCTCATCCTCAACCTCAAGAGTAAGCTTGCGGTTTACCTGATAGAATCGGTAATCAAGAACATCGACAATCTCGTTTGAATTGATTGAAAGGAGGGTTTCCCCGTTTTTTTATCCCTGCTTTGTCGGCATGACTGCCGGTTGTGACATCAAAAATTTTAACAGCCACACCTTCACCTCGCAAAACATTTTTACATACACTTTTATTCTACACAAAATACCGTTTTTAATCAACAGGTTTGCAAATTGTTTTTGGATATACGGTAAAATTTGCAAAACAAAAGGGCGAACAGATAACTGCCGCCCGTAATGTTTGTAATAAAAATTACTGTTCGTCTTTCTTTACAACAACCTGTCTGCCGTTGTACATACCACAGTTTGTGCAAGCCTTATGAGCTGCTGTTAATTCACCGCAGTTAGGACAAGCAGTAAGTTCAGGAGCATTAATCTTCCATACTGTTGAACGTCTTGAGCTCTTTCTTGCGTGTGATGTTTTGTTCTTGGGTACTGCCATTACAAAAACCTCCTTACAAAATTTATCTTAGTCAATCAACTGTTTAAGTATCTCAAGTCTTGGATCCGTTTGACGCTTATCACAGGAACATTCACCGTTGTTGAGGTTTTGTCCGCAAATCTGACACAGACCTTTGCAATCGTCCCTGCAAAGATTCTTTGACGGGAGCGAAAGAAAAATGTCAGAAATTACAACATCATCAAGCTCGAGTGTAAAATCAGGTGTTTCAATATAGTCATCATTTTCCTCATCGGCAAGAGTCTGAATAAGCCTGTGTTCAAAGCTCATATTCATCTCTCTTGTATAAGGCTCACCGCAACGGTCACAGTCACGGCTGTAATCAAAGTGTGCGTTGATCACAAGAGTAATCAAACTTGCTCTGTTTGTTGCTTTGGCAGTCACGACAACGGGAGTTTTGAATGGATAAACTCCGTCAACATCAAGACCTGACAAGTCAAGGTTATATTCAACTTGTTTTTCTTCACCGTCATTCTGAAAGACGGATTTAAGCTCAAAAAGCATATCTGCACCTCTTGACAGCATAGACACATATTAAAACGCTGTTTATTATTATACAAAAGGTTTGTCCCTTTGTCAACTAAAAAATTACAAGAAAATAGGCTGTTTTTTTCGGGAATTTATGACAATATTCGCTAATTTTCCCATATGGAATTTTGAGCCTGCAAAGTCACTCAAAAAGTTACTTTGCACTTGATTTTCGCTTTTCATTATACCTCTTAAACATATATAATGCAATAATAAATTGCAGTTGACATAAAACGGAATTTGTGATAGCATACTGTGTGGCAGTTCGTAACCATCCTGCCGGAAGGACGCTGATAGGCTGCTCCTTCTATCAAAACTAAGGAGAAAGGCACAGGGCTTTTTACGTCCCTTTTGCATCCCTCTTTTGTGTGGGTGCCTTTTTTTGTGCCGGAAAGAGAGTATGGAGAGATACAGTATTATTAATGAAAAGAACAATCGGGAGATTGTTCTTCTGCGTGGAAGCGGTTGCGTTTACAGAAAATGCATCTTCTGCGACTACTACACCGACAGGTGCAGTGACGAGGACGAAAACTTTCGTCTTAACAAAGCCGTGCTTGAAAAAGTTACGGGAATTTTCGGTGACCTTGAGGTCATTAACTCAGGCTCGGTTTTTGAGCTTGACAAAAAAACACTTGATTTTATCAAACAGGTGTGCAAAGAAAAAAAGATAAATACCATTCATTTTGAGGCACATTATCTTTATCGGAACAAAATCAGTCAGCTCAGAAAAGATTTTGCGGATTTTGATTTGAAAATGAAGCTCGGTCTTGAAACCTTTGACTGCGATTTCAGAGAAAATGTTCTAAAAAAAGGAATCAAAGAGAGCAATCCCGCTGTTATTGCTGAGAATTTCGACGAAGCTAATTTTCTTTTCGGAATTAAAGGTCAGACAGCCGAAACCATGCAAAAGGATATTGAGTTGGGATTAAAATATTTTGAACGAATTTGCGTTAACATTATGTGTGACAACACAACGGAAGTTGAACCCGACAAAGCTGTCATAAAAGAGTTTATGCAGAAGGTCTATCCTGTATATAAGGATAACCCAAGAACGGATATTTTAATTAACAACACGGATTTTGGAGTGGGTGACTGATATGATTAATGAACTTTTACTTATATTCTCGGTGGTATTCATATACGGTATGGCAGTTTTAGGCTATGCTCTTTTCGGCAAAGCCGGGCTTTACTGCATTTCAGCCGTTGCGACAATTCTTGCAAACATTGAGGCTTTAATCCTTGTAAACGCTTTTTCAATGGAACAGACTCTCGGAAATGTGCTTTTTGCGGTAACATTTTTGATTACGGACATTCTCTCGGAATGTGAGGGCAAAAAAGCCGCCAACAAGGCGGTTCTTACGGGAATACTCTCATCGGTATTTTTTCTTGTGCTTTCACAAAGCTGGATGCTTTACAATCCGAGTCCGAACGACATGATTATGCCGTCAATCAAGGCGGTTTTCTCAAACACTCCCCGAATGATTTTTGCATCACTTATTGTATATGCGATAAGTCAGCTGTTTGATGTGTGGCTCTATCACAAGTGGTGGAAGTTCACGGAAAAGAAATTCGGTGACAAGAGAAGATTTTTGTGGCTGAGAAACAACGGTTCAACGCTTATCAGTCAGATTCTGAATACAGCCCTTTTCACCGCTTTTGCGTTTTGGGGAACTTATGATTTCGGAACACTCGTTTCAATCTTCCTTTCAAGCTATGTAATCTACATTTTCACAAGTCTGCTCGACACCCCTGCGGTGTATCTTGCAAGATTTATCCACGATAAAAAGGAACAGAAAAAGATTTCGGAATAAAAACAGCTTAATTGAATATTTTCAATAAAAAGACAAGTCGTCGCAATAATTTTTGCGGTGACTTGTTGTGCTTTTTCAAGATTTTGTGAATAAACCATAATATTATGCTTTTTATAATATACAACATTCCGCATTTTTATAGTCATTTTTTAACAATATGTGCGGAATTGGCTGATTTTGTCCTGAATCACATAATTTTTTAAGATTTTTATTGACTTTTTCTGTACCAAATAGTATAATGAAGGCAAGTTAAATGCTTAATATTATTTATAAACTTAATTTTGGAGGTAAATATCATGCTTACTAAAAGTGAAGAAGAAATTATGTACTTATTGTGGGACCTCGATGAGCCACTCACAAGCTCAGAAATTGTTAAGAAGGCTGTAAACAAAACATGGAAAAAGAGTTACATTAACCTTCTTATCAATTCTCTTCTCAAAAAGGACATGATTAAGGTTGTCGGCGTTAAGCAGATGACTAAGAACTATGCCCGTACTTTTGTTCCTACAATGACAAAGGACGCTTATGCAATTAAGCAGATTTCTGACAGACCGAATTTTGCCGACAGCGATATTCCGACTCTCTTCTCCGAGCTTATTGAGAAAACCGAAAGTTCAGATGTTTTTGATGAACTCGAAGCTCTCCTTAAAAAGCGCCGTGAAGAACTCGGCAAATAATTTATGCAAATAAGTTTTTATTCATTCTTGTTTTCTATTGCAATAAGCAGCATTTTTATAGTGCTGCTTTACTTTTTCAGAAAAAAAAGATTGCTTTTTGTAATTACTGCGGTCTTTATACAATTTTGGGATTGTATGCTGTAACATTTGTAAGAATGGTATTTCCGTTTGAATTCAAATTTACATATACAGTTTCCGATAAAAATGTGTATGCCGCAGCAATGGATGTTCTGACTCCCAACAAAGATGTGCTGTTTGTTCCGGAATTCACATGGCTCAATCTGCTTGTGTCAGTATGGATTGTTGGAGCTGTGATATACATTTCACGGGTGATGATTAAATATTACAAAGCAGTCAAAGCTCTGAAAGCAAATGTTATTGACGGCACACCCGAAATGCAGGCAAAGCTTGACCTCATTTCGCGAAAAATTGCGGAATCAGAAGAAAAGTTAAGCTAAAAATTACCGATTGCGTTATCTCCCCTGTTACATACGGATTTTTCAATCTTGTTATTCTTATTCCGAATCGTGAATTTGACGACAGGGATTTTGGATATATCGCAATACACGAATGCTGTCATATAAAGAACAAGGATATTTGGATTAAATTGCTGACGGAAATTTATTGCGGAATCTTTTGGTGGAATCCGTTTGCCCACCTTTTGAAAAAAGATTTAACCTACTGTCTTGAGCTCAGGTGTGACAAGCGTGTTACAAGCAAGCTTAGCGAGAACAGATGTACTGTGTATTACGAAGTTCTTGTAACGCAAATGAAAGCCTATAAAGAACAACAAGAAAGTGAAGAGAGCGACAGGGAAACTGCACTGAAAAGTGCGCTTGTCGAAATGAGTTTTGTAACCAACGAAAAGGGCAAAAAAATTGTAAGCAGAATGGAAATGATTCTGTACCCGAAGAAAAAGCAGACAATTATAAACAATATTGTTACAGCTTTTATGGCATTGCTTATTGTCGGTATATTCTTTGGTTCGTACTGTTTTTTAATTGTTCCGGGTTGGGACGCCACATACGAGGATTGTGTAGCCGATCTTGTATCATCGGGCGAATACAACGATAATGTCGAAGTATATGACGAAACAAATATGTATGTGTATGTCGAAAAAGACAAAACCACTCACCTCATTTTTGAGCCTTACGATGAAAAGAAAGGCGTTGTCTATACAAAAGATGATTCTATTATTATTCCATACTCCGATGTAGAAAACGGCTACTATGATTATTGTCTTATATTAAGGGAGAAATAACAGATGAAAAAGAAAGCCGCAAGAATTTTTACAGCATTTATTATGACAGCAATTATCGCACAAGGAACCGTTATGGTTGCAAATGCAGCAGAAACAGATTCAACCCCCGACAGCATTGCAGTTGTTGAAGTAGCAACTCCCGACAGTTCAGCTTTGGAGAGCGGTGCCGATTCAACTTCTATCCAGCCGAGAGCGGATAAAATAGTTATAAAATGGCGTCGTGGAAGTCACGGACAGCTCCAGTACAGAAGATGGAATCAAACTAAACTAAAATGGGTTGATGATGAATGGATTGACTACAAAGGTTAATCAACATTAACAACAAAGGCGAAACAGATTTGTGTCTGTTTCGCCTTAATTTTTTGCTTATTCAAAAAGATTCTGTTCCGACAGGCTGACGGATTCAACATCTTTAAGCTGACGCTGAATTTGACGGGTGCGAACACCCACAAGCTTGTCAAGTTCCTTGTTTGCCTGATCCAGTCTTTGCTGTGTCATTACAAGCACATCATTGAACTTGTCGAACTCGGTCTTTACACCGCCGAGTATTTTCCAAACCTCTGCACTTCTCTTTTGCACGGCAAGGGTTTTGAATCCCATTTGCAACGAATTGAGCAGAGCCGCCATTGTACTCGGACCTGCAATATTCACCTTATACTCACGCTGAAGAACTTCAACAAGTCCCATATTGACAACCTCGCTGTAAAGCCCCTCAAACGGAAGAAACATAATTGCAAATTCCGTTGTGTTCGGCGGATCAATGTACTTATCGTGAATATCCTTTGCCTCGCCCTTTATACGCTGAACAAGTGCTTTTCGTGCCGATTCAATGCGTTGCCTGTCACCGCTTTCAACAGCCTCACGGAGAGCAGAATATGTATCGCCCGGAAATTTGGAATCAACAGGCAGATATACTGTGCCGGCACCGTCAGAGGGCAGTTTGATTGCAAACTCAACAACATTTTTTGAGCCTTTTTTGGTGGCAATATTTTCCTCATACTGTTCCTTTGAAAGGATTTCGGAGAGAATTGCACCAAGCTGAATTTCGCCGAGTATGCCCCTTGTTTTGACATTTGAGAGAACCTTTTTCAAATCGCCCACACCTACCGCAAGCGTTTGCATTTCGCCGAGTCCCTTATAAACCTGTTCAAGTCTTTCGTTGACAAGCGAAAATGACTTATTCATTTTTTCTTCAAGTGTTTTTTGAAGCTTTTCATCAACTGTCTGTCGCATTTCATCAAGCTGACGGAGATTTTCCCGCCTTATACTTTCAAGCTTTTCGTCAACCGAGCGTCTGATATTTTCAAGGCTCTGAACATTGTCGGCTGAAAAGCTGTGAAGTCTTTGTTCAAGCTGAATCGCCCTGTCATTTTGTGACTGTGCAAAGCTTTGTTGATTGAGCAATATCCTTTGAAGTTCGTCCTCCGTTCTGTTGTTATTATTCTTTTTGAGAACTGTTATTAATGTAACAACGCTGACAATGAGCGTTATTGCACAAAATAAAAGCACAATAATCTCGGATGTCGTAAACTGCATATTAAACCTCCCGAACAATAATTCGATTTCACAATTAAATAATATCATTCGGGAGTTTTTCTGTCAACTCAGGTATCGAATATTGTTTCAACCCGTTTCCGACAATTTTCAGGTGAATATACAAAACGGTCAATACGGTTGCTGTCGCAATAGTATTCGGGGCATTTAGGATTATATTTGTAATCAAAGGTGTCAATAATTATCAGTTTGATTTTCATTTTTTCGGGAATGATACCTTTTTATGTAAACGCTTGCCTGCTGACCTGCACGGACTCCCTCTTTTGTTTCTGCAAGTCCTGCAAGATTTGGTGTAAGCTCCACAAAAGCACCGTAGTTTTCCACGCTTCGGATAATTCCCGACACGGTTTCACCGGCACAAAACCTTTCGGCATTTTCTTCCCATGTGCCGAGAAGCTCCTTGTGACTGAGGCTTATACGACCGTTTTCAACAGATTTGATAACGGCTTTGATATCCATTCCTACAGTAAATCTCTCGGCAGGGTGTTCAATCCTTGAAACCGAAATTGTGTCAATGGGCATAAGTGCAACAATTCCGCAACCTATGTCTGCGAATGCACCAAAGTTTTCAAGATGAGTTATGCGGGCAGGCACAATATCTCCGCATCGCAACCTTGAAATGTATGCGTCAAGGCATTTGCGTTGTGCTTTTTCACGGGAAAGCATTACAATCGGTTTGCCGTTTTCGTCCTCGGTTATGTCGGTGACAACGAAACAGACAGGACGGTTCACCCTTGAAATCACGGCTATGTCACGAACCGAGCCGTCCTTAATTCCGATTGCACCCTCCTCCCTCGGAATTATGCCTTTTATGCCTGCAAGGTCAACAATAAGGTTGTGACTGCTGTCGCACACACAAGCCTTTGCCTCAAGAATCTTTTCGCTGTTTTTTGCATCCTCAAGCATCTTTAATGAGTGAAGTATATTTATGTTTTCCTGTTCGGATATAAGTTTTCCTTCGGGTAAATATTCTGACATTTTAAAGCCTCCGTCATATTTAGGTTTACAGAAAATCATATGAAAAAGTTTTCTGTCTTATTACACGGACGCAATTTTTTGCAGAAAAATTTTATTGCATTTGCTGTGCTTTCCTTCATAAAAAGCGGCAAACTTGCATTTTTATTTAAATTATGGTACTATAAATATGTGTGTTTTAGAATAAAATCCAGATTAGAAGAGCCGAGGCTGTTTTTGGAAAACATTACATAACAACGAGGCTTGACAGGAAGGAAACAAATCTATGAATACTTACAATCTTAAAAAAATGTGTGCCGTATCGGTTGCATCAATTATGTGTGTCTCATGCATTGGCATTTTCGGGTTGCGGTGATAAGAAGGCTGAAGTCTCGCAGACTCCTGACGAAACAACTCCTGCAACTACTGCCGTAAGCACGGCTGATGAACCTACCGCACAGAACTATCTTGAAAGCATCGGCATTGATACCGCTACTCTCGGAATCAATCCGAACATTATTCACGATTCAAACCCTGTCGGTTTTCAGCTTGATATGCCGAAGAACGGCGATACAATCGCAGTTGTTCACACCTCATACGGTGACATAACAATGCGGCTTTTCCCCGAACAGGCACCAAAGACCGTTACAAACTTTGTAAACCTTGCAAAGCAGGAAGTATAACAATTCACTTTTCAGCAAAGTAACAAAAGACTTTATGGTCAACGGCGGTTACTGCGGTACAAGCTCTTACGGCGAGGCATTTGAAGATGAATTTTGCGACAGGCTTTTCAATATCAGAGGCGCTGTTGCAATGTCAAACACAGGTGCGGACACAAACGAAAGTGCATTCTTTATCAATCAGAAAACTGCCGAAACATATAAGAATGAAGGCGGCTGGGAACATCTTGCAAGTCAATGGGATTCTATCAAAACCCAGCTTGCAAACTACAAGGATTCAAACCTTCTGACTGCATTCATTGAGAAAAACGGCACAAACTGTTACGATACTGACAGCGTTCCCGACAGCGTTAAAAAGCTGTATGAGGAAAACGGCGGAAACGCCTATCTTGACGGTGCATACAATGCGGTTGACAGAGGCTACACGGTATTTGCACAGGTAATTGACGGAATGGATGTTGTTGACAAAATCGCCTCGGCTAAGGTTGACAAGGATGACATCCCCGTTAAGAACATTGTTATCAAAAGCATTAAGATTACACAATATAAAGAGGAATCAACAACTCAGGCAGATTCGACATCTGCCAAAAGCGTCACACAGCCGACCACAGTCGGATAAGGAGCGGTTATGAACAGAATGCCCGTTGCAGCGATTATGTATGACTTTGACCGTACCCTATGTACGAAGGATATGCAGGATTACAGCTTTATCCCCCGTCTTAATATGACCGAAGACGAGTTCTGGAAATTTTCAAACGAACTCGGTCAAAGCGAACATATGGACTCAATTCTTGCGTATATGTACGCAATGGTAAAAATGTCCCGTGAAAGGAATATGCCTCTTTTGCGAAATGACCTTGTTGAAATGGGAAAAAATGTTGAGTTTTTTGACGGCGTAAAGGATTGGTTCAAAAGGATTTCCGACTTTGGCGAAAAGCTTGGAATGCAGGTTGAACATTATGTAATTTCTTCGGGTATGAAAGAAATTATTGAAGGTACGGAAATCAGCAAAAACTTTAAAAGCATTTTTGCGTGTGAATTTCTTTACGATGAAAACGGCAATGCCGTATGGCCTAAAACCGATGTAAATTACACCAATAAAACGCAGTTTGTTTACAGAATCAACAAGGGTGTTCTTGATGTTGCAAATGATGTTGACCTCAACCGTTCAATGCCGGAGGACAGCAAACGGGTTCCGTTCTGCAATATGATTTACATAGGCGACGGTCTTTCAGATGTTCCGTGTATGAAAATGATGAAAGCCTACGGCGGGTATTCAATTGCAGTTTACCGAAAAAAGGACAGCAAGGTTGGGGACTTGCTGATGAAAGACAGAGTTGATTTTATCTATCCTGCCGACTATTCGGAAAACACAGGTCTTGACCTCACCGTTAAAAATATCATCAGAAAAATGGCTGTCTGCGGTCTTTTGTACGATGAAAACCATGAGCAGAAAAAAGAAATTCTCGGAAGATAATTTCGGTTGAATAAAAAATGTCAAGTATCAAAACGATGCTTGACATTTTTCTTTATTTGGTTTAATATAATTATAGAAAAGGAGATACCTGCGATAAGCGGATTCTCCACTTGTTGATTAGAAACTAACCGCCGGAGTGTCGAAGTTCGGGCGGTTGTTTCTTTTTTTATTTAAATGTACATATATGTACGAAGAAACAAAATTACTTTTTGTTGCCAAAGACTTGATAACAAAGAGCGATAACGCTGACGATTAAAGTGCCGAGTAAACATACATCGGAAATTGTCATGGTTATCACCTCCTCTTGTGAGGAGAAACCGCCTACCGTTTAATGCAGGTATCACGGTCTTATTCTAACAGTTTAATTCTTATTTGTCAATTTAATTTTCAGACGGCAGTTCTTTACGGACTGCCGTTTTTTTGCATATATTCTGCATAACCTAAAAACATATCTTCACATCTGTAGTTGGTCTGTATTTTACGAAAAAGACTTGCAATAAAAAAGCAAATCAAATATAATTTAAGTAGAGAGCGTTGCTCAGACTCAATTATTGTATAAAAAATATAACAACAAATTTTAACACAAAGGAACAAATAATGAATAAATTTCAACTTATAACCAATGAGGTAAAAAAGGTAATAAACGGTAAAGACAGGGCGATTGTCACCACTCTGCTTGCGTTGCTCACAGGAGGAAACATTCTTATTGAGGATATTCCGGGCGTTGGCAAAACAACAATGGCGGTTGCGTTTTCAAAGGCGCTCGGTCTTGAATACGGCAGAGTACAGTTCACTCCCGACACTTTGCCGTCAGATATCACGGGCTTTGCGGTCTATAACAAGGATACAGGAAAATTCACTTTCAACAAGGGCGCTGTATTCTGTAATCTTTTTCTTGCAGACGAGTTAAACAGAACTTCAAGCAGAACTCAGGCGGCTTTGCTTGAGGCAATGGAGGAACGGCAGGTTACTGTTGAAGGCAACACTTTCAAGCTTGAAAAGCCTTTTTCTGTTATTGCAACGCAAAACCCGACAGGAGCGTCAGGAACACAGCTTTTGCCTGATTCACAGATTGACCGATTCACGGTAAGGCTTTCAATGGGATATCCCGACAGCGATGCGGAATGTAAAATGCTGCTTAACAGAAGCGGTAAAAATCCCCTCAACTCAGTAAACTGCATTGTGTCCAAGATTGAATTTCTTGAAATGCAGTCGGAGGTTCAGAATGTTTTTGTCAGCGATGATATGGCAAGATATATTGTGTCACTCATTTCGGCAACAAGAAAGCATCCGTTGCTTTCAAGAGGTGCAAGCCCGAGAGCAACGCTTTCACTGACCGATATGGCAAAGGCTGTTGCATTTGCCGAGGGCAGAGATTATATTGTGCCGAGAGATGTGCAGAATATTTTTATCTGCACCGTAAACCACAGGATAATTCTCAACGCAAAAGCCTCTGCATCAAAAAAGAACAGCGAAGAAATTCTGCACGAAATTCTCAGAAAAACTCCAAAGCCGAGGACTTGAAAATGATAAGGAACATTGTAATTTATCTTTGTCTGCTGACGGGAACATTTTTGTTCAGCATTTTTTATTACGCCTGGTTTTCGTGGTTTTTGTTCCTGACGGTTGTTTCAATTCCGATAATCTCGCTTTTGCTGAGTCTGCCTTTTATGATACGGAGTGTACGCTCCGATATTGAAATTTTTGCAAAAGAAAATGTTTTTATCAAGGATGAGTTTTACATTGCAATATCAGGCAAGAAGAAGGAACCGCTCTTCTGCCCTATGCTCACGCTGAATATAAAATCGACCAACCTTACAGCAAATCTTTGTGAAAACATAAAAATCAGATTTTCGGGTACATTTACAAAGCCGTTAATCAGACAATGCAACAGTCTTACACAGCATTGCGGACAGCTTGACATTGTATGCAAAAACGGTAAAGTTTACGATATGCTCGGCATATTTTTCCTTCCGATCAGGATTAAAAAGCGTCGCTTTGTTCGTGTTCTTCCAAAACAACAAAAACCGAAAATTATCCCCGACAGCAGTAATTTCACGGTTACGGGGTACAAGCCTAAGCCTGTCGGCAACAGCGAAATTTATGAGCTTCGTGAATACCGTCACGGTGACAGTCTGCGCAATGTTCATTGGAAGCTTTCGTCAAAAAGCGATGGGCTGATTGTAAAAGAACCGAATGTTCCGATAATCAAGAACTGTCTTATAATGCCTTTTTTCGGAGATAATGCAGACGAAAATGATGTTGTTTTTGCAAAGCTGATGTATGTCTGCCGATATATGATTAAGAGCATAGGCACCTGCTTTGCATGCGACAGGAACGGCAATCCTTTTGAGATAAGATGCGAAAGCGATATATTAAACTATTTTTCCGCACTCTATCTAAACACGGAAAGCAACTTTGTTGCCGACACAAATGATTTTCAGCATTATAGTATATTTGCCGATCGTGAGGAGGTTGACTTGTTGTGAAAAACAAAACAAGCTTTACGATTGACATTCTTCTATGCGTAACATTGATTTCAAGCCTGTTTTACTGTCTTGTCACCTCTTTTGATATAAAAACAGAATGGTACATCATAGTAGTTCCCACGGCAATTTTCTGCACAATTTACGGATTGCTTGCCTCGCTTGTGAAAAAGTCGGGTGTGCTGTTTATCAGCGTGGCAATCACTATGATTGTTTTTGTATTTACTCTGCTGTTTTCACTTGAAAGCATACTTGAACAATTGAGTTATGTTATTACTCAGGCTTTAAAACTGCTCTCGCAATATCTTCCCGTACAGAACAAAATTATTTTGGGAGATACCCTCGGCACAAGCGCAACAGGACTTTTTGTATTTATTTCGGCAATACTGAGTGCAGTTTTTACAATCAGCCTGATACGATACAAGCGTATTTTTATTCCGTCATTGTTGTCAATGGTACTGCTCGTCCCCTGCTTCATTCTTGTAAACACTCTTCCGTCGCTCATTTGTCTTTTTATTGCAATTGCAAGTCTTATTGCCTTGTACATTTCAAAGAACACACGCAAATTCAGACCGTCACAGGGCGGTGTGATTGCGGCAATTTCATTCGGAACAATGCTTGTTGTGATGACAATTCTGCTTGCGTTCAATCCGATTGAAAAATATGAGCGGTTTGACTGGCAGGAAAATCTTTTGCAGAGCATTGAAAACGGCTTTAATATTGATGACGGACGAAAAACTTCCGCAGAAAAAAACCTTAATGAAATCAAAGGTTCACTTGAAGAAAAAGAAAATCTCATCGATATTTCTCCGCTGACGCAGACGCATACACCTGTTATGACGGTCACTTCGGCAGTTGGCGGTAATATTTATCTCAAAGGCACAGCATATGCCGACTACAGGGACAATACATGGAATATCATTTCCGACAATAATGCCGCAAGATATCCGCAGGATTTCGTACCGTTTACGGCAACAATCGGAAACAATGCATTAACCGATACAAGAGTTCATATGCTGAATAAAAGTAAGATTGCCTATGTTCCCTACTTTTTGGAAAGTCTACCCGACAATCTCAATTCGGTTGCTGATGTGTGCGTAAAAAACGATACGGATAAAAACGAATTTAATTATTCGCACTATCCGTTTTATGCCGAAAACACATACAGATACAATAATTCAGCCGAAGCGGAAAATTACAAAGCATTTGTGTATGACACCTATCTTGAAATTCAGAGAAAAACACAAATTGAATTGCGTAGAATTGCAGACCAAGAGGGTTTTCTCGACTCGGAGCTTACCGTTTCCGAAAAGATTGAAATGGTAAAGAACTATATTTCAAACAGTAAAACCTATTCGTTAAAAACTCCGAAAATGCCGTCGGGCAAAGATTTTGCAACTTGGTTTCTCAATGAGAGCGACACGGGATATTGTGTCCATTTTGCCACGGCAGGCACGCTTATGCTGAGGGCACTCGGGATTCCGGCACGATATGTTACAGGCTACTATGCAACCGCATACGCAAATCAGACCGTGACCGTAACAACCGACAACGCTCACGCATGGGTTGAGTATTACAGCGATACGGCGGGTTGGATTCCGCTTGAATGTACACCGTCATCGTTTCAGCCGGCAAGGTATGTCGGCTCTCAAAGAGCAAGCGGCGGCAATACGGACACAACTCAGCCAACAACCGTTGAACCGACAACAGCACCGACTGCTCCGACAAACGGCACGGTTTCTCACAGCACAAAATCGAAAAATGACAGTAAATCTTCATTTGAATTTAACGGATTTACAATCGCTATGATGTCATTGGGAATTGTTGTCCTTGCTTTAATCGCAATTTTCTCAAGAAGAATTATCATTATCAAAAAGAGAAAACAAAGATTTGAAACAGGAAGAAACAATAAAAGGGCAATCTGCATTTATAAAGAACTTAAAAATCTCACGAAAATTTCACATATTCTGATTACAGATGAAGTGAAATCCGTGTACGAAAAGGCGAGATTCAGTAATCACACAATAAGCGATGATGAACTGAAAATTATTGAAAACGCTTGCTATAATTCCGTTGAAGAAATTTACAATAATCTCCCTCGCATCAAAAAGCCATATTACAAGTTTATAAAGGCAATAAAATAAGAAATGCTCCCGTACAAATACGGGAGCGTTTTTACACAACAAAAGGCTCTTGAAAACAACTCAAGAGCCTTAGATTTTGCTTTATACTATTTAAAAAGATTCTTTTTGTCATAATAATCTTTATCGACAAACTCGTCCTTTTCGTCAAGATTGCTGTCACAGGTCGCCAGCATGGCTGTACCGGGAGTTCCGTCAGAAGCCACGGTACAATAGGCGATCTCGTAGGCGGAGATATCTCCGGTTCCGCTGCGGTCCAGCGAGTAAACCGCCATAGCGGTTCCGTCGGGCAGCATGGCCGCCTGCAACGCCTTCACGCTGCCAGTAGCACCGTTATAAAGCATTTTGGCCTCGCTCCAGGTGCCGCTGTTATAGCAACGGTACATGATACAATCTCTGGTAGTGAAGTTCAGCAGGTTGTTGCTGCCCTGCGTACCGGGATCGGGGGTGTAGACGCTGCGCCAGAACACGATGGCCTTGTCGTTGCCGCCCACTGCCGTGGCTGGGGCCAGATCCGGCGTGCCGTCGTTGGTTAGACGGGTGGAAGTCCAGGTTTTGCCGTTATAGACGGACGCTACGATCTCCGTGCTGTTCATCAGCAGGTTTTGCTCTTCCAATGTCACGGGATCACCGGCATTTTTTACCCGGCAGGTCGGTGCCCATGCGAACCCAAGCCGCCGCCGCGAAGCTGTCAGTGCCGGACAGAGAAACGCTCGTGTCGCCGTAGCCGGGGAACCCTGTGGGATCGGCAATTTGGCTGGAGGCAGAATAGACGCCGCCATTAAGGGTGGAGAAATGTGCCCGGCTGGCGTAAATATTGCCGATGTTGCCGTCGTTGATGTAGGCCAATACCTTCCCGTCATCGCTGAGCTGTGGATAGGATGTGGGGTTGGCATTGGACTGGATGTTTTGCAGCCCATTGGTGGAGTTCAGAGAGAACAGCATCATCCGCCGCTGGGGCTGGCCCCAGGTACGGGCATATTGCTCCAGATAGTCCCGGCTTTGGAGCGTCGCACTGGCAGAAGCCACCTGCATTCCGCTCTGGGCCGCCGCCATCCGCAGCGAGGCAAGGCTCAGCCCACTGGTGGCGCTATTCCAGTAGTCGTCGATTGTTTTCCAGTTATTAAAAGTCTTGGTGGCTCCAAAGGTTCCGGAGGCGATCACCGCCTCGTAGGAGATAAACAGGAAGGTGGCCACAAATTTGATTCCCACTTCGCTTTGGATCCCCAGGGCCTGACCGTTGATCTGGCGCTTTGTCTCGTCGGCAAGATAGGTGCGGGAAAGGAACTTATTCTGACTGTCCACATCCAAATTGCCGAATAGGCCGATCTTCAGCGCCACGATCGAATAGTCAAAGCCAATGCCGCCAAACGCGTGGACATAGGCGTTGATACGCAGCGTGGTCAAAAAGTCATTCACTGCCGTGGCCGTGGGATCGCTCCAGGCAAGCTCTGTGCCCTGTCCCTGCTGGCCGTAGCGCACTGCGGTACGGAAATCCAGCTGAATGGCACCGCCCAGCTCAAAGGTTGCTGTCAACGGCACGGGGCCAGCCATGGCGTTCACGCTGAAGGAGAAGCCCACGCCAACGCCGGAGGTAAAGCCACCGCCTACGGTGAAAACCTCCCACTCCTTTTTTTCGGCGTTATAGCGGATCTCCGCTTCGTAAAAGCCCTCCAACTGCAAGTTGAGATCCGTGCTGGTGACATTGTCGGCCAAGGAGTTGGTTTTGTAGTCCCCCTTGGGATCATAGGTTCCCTGGGCCATCTGGCTCAGGTCCCCGGTACTGGGCACGCCCACCTCCAGGTTCTGCGTCAGCACATTCGCACCCAACGCCACGCCGTCCTCGGAATAGTCCATGTCCTCCATCTCCAGCGTGTTGTACCCGGCCCAAATCATGGCACGGAACACGGAGGGATCTTCGCTGGGGGTGATGATCATTTTGAACACGGAAGTGTCCACCGGACCGCTCAGATCATCCAGCCGTCCGGTCAGCACCTTGAGAATGTTACTGTCGCCCACTCCGCCAAAGTCGACTCCCTTCACTGCACTGGAGGCTCCCATCGTCGCCAGAATACCGGTGACGCGGTCATCCTCTGTCACCTTGGGCACTCGGGTCAGATCAACGACCCGGAAGGGCATTATTTTCTCCTGCAGCAGGCTGCCGTTCAGGCTCAGCTGCGTTTTCATACCCACATCCTTGCCGTCGGCGATCCATCCAGAGGTGGTCATGGTGGCCTCGGTAAGGGTCAGATCGTTTTCCGCTACAGGGATGGATGAGAAGGGATACTGCTTGGTACTGCTGCTCTGGGCGGCAGGAAGAACGCCGTATTCGTCCGCCAACCTGAGACTGTAATTCTTCGCGTTGGCAATATCCTCGCCCCAGAGGAACATGGTGGTGTGCAGGCTTGCTGTTTTAAAGCTGCTGTTAGGGCCGATCTTCCCAGTCGAACTGCGGACATCCACCTTCTGACCGTTGGCAAGACCGTAATCAACGCTTTGCGCCACGATGAAGGGTTTGTTTTCCTCCCCCGTCGGCACGCGCTCCAGAGAGACAACGCCCTCTGCGGTGCGCATTACATCGTCCACGCCCAGCTTGCCGTTGACGGTCAGCAGCAGCGGATAGTACTTGTCGCCGTCAATTGCGCTGATCTCCAGAATGTACTCCAGTTGATCCAGAGCGGAAAGCGCCGTGTTGCTGCTCTCGCCCTTTTCGGCCGACCAGAACTGGGTGGAATCCAGATAGACGGTTATATTTCCCGCCGCATCCGTGGTATAGATGCCGCCGGTGGTGCCGTCGGCAAGTGCGTCTGCCGCGGGGCCCAGCTGAGCCGTCCGGCAGTAGCCTCCGTTTTTATAAACGCCGCCGCGAACGGTCACCGTCTTGCCCGCCAGCGGATCGCCGCCCGGCGTGATGAGCGTCACAGATGCCCGGGCGACTCGCCGAAGGCTGAAGGTATTCAAGGGATAAAGCTGCAGTTTTGTGGCATCCCGCTCGCCGGAACGCAGATTTTCTTTATAGATGGTGCCCAGATAAATATCCGCGCCGGAGCCGGACCGCAGAGACACCTCACTGGCGATTCCGTTGGGTTCGTAAAGCGCCAGCACGCCTTCACTGTTGGTCGTGACCGTTTTGGGCACACCTTTGCCGTCGGTGTATTGCAGCGTAGTTTCCGCTGCAGGCGTCAGCTGGAAGAGATAGAACTTATTTTGCAGCGTTTTCGCTGTCACCTGTACGGCGGCACGCATACCCGTGGCGGCATGGGTAGCCGTGACGGTTGCGCTGCCGTTAGCCAAGCCGGACAGCGCCATTTTGGTTTCGGGAAGGTAGGAATCAAAGGAGAAGTTTCTGATGTCCTCATACAGTCCGCCCTGCTTGTAGTTGACGGAAATGACATTGTTGTTGCTGGAGAGCCACTGGATCCCGTCCTTAAAGGAGTTCCATCCGTACTCGTCATAGTTGATGCCGATGTACTCGATCAGCCCCAGCTCCTGGCGCAGCTGCAAAATTTTAGCGGTATCGGTAGGCAGGGGGCCGCTGACCTTGGAGGTATTGTCCATGGTCAGCGCAGAAATCGTGGCTCCGTTGCCGTCCTGCACCTTCAGTGCGTCGGCATCGTAGACATACAGGGGGAAGGAGTCCGTGCTGGGAGCTTCCTCAACAGGGTTCTCCACGCTCAAAACCACCTGATAGGTGTCCTTTAGATTGCCGGCTTTCACACTCTGTAATGGCAGGGAGAAACTTCCGGAGGTACCGGATAGGCGCTCACGGGCCACCTCTTGGGTGTTGTTGTCCTCTGTGACCCGGGTAATGGTCAGCGTGGGCTGCTGAGAGGCACCGTCAGTGGCATTTTCCACCGACCAGTTGATATTGACGGTGCCGTCGGTATCCTTGTGGTAAATGCTCTGGGGCGGTGTCAGCTTGGCCGTGGCAGGTGGTGCCTGCACGATGATCCAGGCAAGTGCCGACAGGCGGACGTTCTCGCCCTCGGCGTTGGGGTGCGGCATGGAGACCCGCACCGTGTAGGCCGGGGTATTTCCGCTGGAGAGATTGGAGAGCACATTCTCCGGGATCCGCACGGCTGTTTTTATCCTTGCCGGCGGTATAAGTTGCAACGGGCTTGAGTCCGCTCAGCGCCGCCTCATTCGTGTAGTTGCCCTCATACAGGTCAATCCTGTAATTGAACTCTTTGTTCGGTGCCATCAGCGCGGCGTTGGAGCTCCACAGCACGGTGGCGGGCTGATTTACCCGCGTCACGATGGAAGCGCCGCCGGGAATCACCAGTGCCAGGGAATTGCCTGCCGTCACGGTATAGGGCTTTGACTCGCCCGTCACATCATCGGCAGGGTCCACAGTCCCGTTGTCCGCCGTAAAGGTAAAGGTGACGGCTCCCACCTTGGTTCCTGTGGTGGCAACAACGCCGGTATCCTCGTTGATGGTGGCAATGAGCGTGTCACTGCTGCTCCATTTGCCGGTGGTGTAGGTGGCCTGCTCACCGTTTTCCCCCAAAACCTCTGCCTGAAGCGTGGGGCGGGCGGCTTCGGCGAGGGAAATCGTATAGTCGGCATCATTCGCTTCCGGGACGATGGTCACCGTGTGCGCGGAAACTTTCTTTTGCACCGTGAACTGCCGGGTCAGGGGAAGAACATTCACCCAGTCAGGAGC
>ENA-OQDT01000643-OQDT01000643.1-human-gut-metagenome-genome-assembly--contig:-NODE-643-length-22556-cov-3.091712_pt1 | contig 22556 bp, 20 predicted proteins | sample MGYA00242786_ERZ504617 | MGnify/ENA primary metagenome ERZ504617 (study PRJEB26092, sample SAMD00036337) | human gut metagenome | host: Homo sapiens | study: EMG produced TPA metagenomics assembly of...
ATAGAAAACAGATAATCCCGAAGTTCCGCATGGCTACTAGGATACGGATGACTTCGTGAGTAGGCCATCATGGCGTTAACAGCGGCAGCTCCATCTTGTGCGCCACCTACTCCATCAGCCACGTATATTAGCGCAGGGTAAGATGATTCTGCTTTAATTTCAGAATGTATACCTATACCAACAAAACCATTCAGAAAAATTCCATCTTGGTTAACCGCTCGGATACTTCCCTTATCTGTTACTCCACAAATAAACATATCAATTACCACATATGATATTAACAATATCATTCTCTACAACAATCTTATTTACTCGAATGCTGCCATCATTCATGTGATGGTCATAGATATAGCGAGCAAGCGGATTGATGAAGTACTTTTCCATGACATTTCCTATACCACGTCCACCGTTTTCGAGATTGCCAAAAGCTTTTTCTTGCAAGAAATCATGTGTCTCATCAGATACCCCCAAATCAATATGCTTCTGTTCTTTGACATTGCGGATAATTTTAGAATTTGGGCATCCATAATCTCTTTCGCAACATCCTGGCGAATGAAATCAAAGACCACAAAATTATCTCCGATTCTGTTCAAGATTTCTGGGCGTCCAAGCTCCAACTTGAAATAATCTTTGATCGAAGTAATCAGATGTTCTTTCATCTCTTCATACGGCATATTCTGATCAACATTTAAGTGTCGCTGGCCTAAGGAATCTGTAGTATAAATACCAAGATTGCTGGTAAAGATAATGATTGACTCACTAAAATAGACCGTCTCCCCTTTTCCATCTGTCATGCGGCCATCTTCAAGGATTTGAAGAAACTTATCAAAAATGGATGGATGCGCTTTCTCAATTTCATCAAACAGAAGAATGGAAAACGGATGTTCACGAATCGCATTGGTGAGTTGACCACCAGCCTCATAGCCAACATATCCCGGAGGGGCGCCGAGAAGTTTCTGGTCAGCTTGTGGCTGCTGATACTCACTCATATCAAAACGGATGCAGGCATTTTCGTCGGAAAAAAGAAGTTCCGCAAGTGTTTTTGCTAGTTCTGTTTTTCCTGTACCAGTCGGTCCAGCGAAGAAAAGGATTCCTTTGGGCTTAGATCCACTGGAATGCTGAATTCCAGCCATGTTGCATGCGGCACGCTTGATAACATCAACCGCCTGCGAAACAGCGGCATTTTGTCCTTTAACACGGTGCCGAATAAACTCTTCCGCATGTTCGAGTCTATCTTCTGGTATTTCCTCCCAAGGATTGGATTTGACACCATACTTGAACATATCAATAGCCCGTCTAATATCACTTAAATCCAATCCTTCATTCGCGCAAAAGATACGAAGAGCATTTAAATCAAGATTACGCATTCCTTCTGTCAAATCGCAGAAGGTCTCCTTCATGTTTTCGATTTTCTCTTCTGAATAATTTTCCTTTGGCTTTAGAAAATATTGAATCTGAGTATCAATAAACATCCTGCGGGCAGATTTGTCCGGTTTATTCAGCATCATGGTCTTCTCTAAAGGATTATCAAGATAGAACCATGCTGGAACATCATTGGCCTTTTCCGTTACCAATACCAACAAATTGTTGAGAAATCCCTTATCTCCATTTCGGGCTTGTGTCTTTTTTAGCGACGCTAGCATGAGTTTAGAATAAAAATCTCGCTCATTTTCACTAACATTATCTGCGGAAAGCACATAGCGGGAAGCCTGCATCATGATAATCACGGCAGGTTTTCCTCTATTTTCTAACACAGCTCGAATTGCCGTACCTGCTTCCGTCAGATTTTGACGCCCCATTCCCTCACGGATTGTGATATCATCCGAGGTAAACAAATCACCTGTACGTGCCTTTTGACCTTTGAATGGGTCGTAGAATCCATCAATGTGATTGAAATAGATGATATTTTCGTAGCCATGATCATGAAAGTAACTATTCAGATACTTGTCAAGCATGACCATATCCCATCTCTCACTACCGTCTTCCTGTTTTGTCGGATAGGAATACATATCATAGACATTGCCTTCCAGTATGAAAGTTGTCTTGATGTTGAGGAACATATCAAGTTCCTGATGCCATTTTCCCACCTGCATAATCAACGTTCCTTAGTTTAAATATTGGTTGTCATAAGTGTAGTAGTCACCATTACGAACTTTTCTTGTTGCAAAAATACGATTATCTATATTGTCTATTGACAACACAACTCCGATATTGTCTGCAATTTGTGTAGAAGTTAGGTCATCCGTATTCAAATCGTACAGTGCACCGTTTTCTGTATAATAAACATGCTGATATGCCGCACCTGCGAGACTCGTTACGGTTTGATCCATGATAAGCTCTTTGTAATCAGTTTTATCTACTTCAAAAGATATCAAATTGCCCGCATTCAACGCGATAATATCACCATTATACTGAAAATCAGAAATATTCTCTGCGATAAGTTCACCATCGGGAAACACATCGCCCATCACATTAGAAGATCGATAGAGTTTCTCGTTTTCTGTCAGATAAATCGCATCGCCGCCTACAATTACATACGACTTAATTTTTTGGTGAGACACAACTTTGAGATCAGACCCATCTATAGCACAGCGGGTCAAGCAATTACCGTTGTGTGAATCGATATAAAATAAATATCCCTCAGCTACAATTAGGTGAGAGGCTTTACAATTGCCAGCAAGAACCATATCATTGGTGCCATCCAGCGCATTGCAACAATGAATCAATCCATCCTCAAGTACATAGTAGAGCATATCGTTAGCGGCATTTAGCCCTGTAATTTTATTTCCTATTATTTGATATGAGCCAAAGGCGCTAGTCACTATGGTAGCAGTGTTATCTGCATTTGGAACAGCAGTATATTCGTTGATTGAGAGCGTATATCCCCCATTCTTGGAAGAGCTTATGTCGTTGCCAAGAGAAGTCCGTTGATAATTTTGGTATGCGTTCTCATAAATCAGATCGTCTGCATCCGAAACATGAACTGTAACATCAGGATTTGCATTCTGCTTAATTTTTATAGAATGTGCAATATTCGAACAACCATAGCACCCAACAAATGCAACCATTAGAGCCGCAATGTAGATAAGAGTACTTTTGCCTTTTCCATTGGATGGTATCAGCGCTTCCAAGCATACCGCTTGTTTATCCAAATGTTCTAAGACAGTTAGCGAAGTGTCCTTATTATTGTCTTGCGCCATTTTGAAATCACCCCTTTACTGCATATACAATCGAGATAATGAAAGCAAGCAAATAAAAAAAGGCCAACTCCCTCGCTGGGCATGTTGAGAGCTATTGGTGCAAACAAAGAAAGAAGCATCCCCGCAAGGAAAGTACAAGCCTTCTTTGTTAAAGTTACGTACTTAACTTCTTTCTTATAATTTTGGATTTCCGTAATGAGAGTATCCGACTCCGCGATTAAAACATTTTGACGTTCGAATTCTGCTCTAGGGATACAATATAGTTTACCATTCAGAGCCTTTTGAACACCTAGCTCGATATTTTGACAGTCTTGTACTGTCCAATTGTTAAGGACCTCTAGCGGGCTTCGGACAACTGAATCAAGAAAAACAAGAAGAATCTTCTCCTGTGTAAGGTTAGTAACATTAGGTTCATCTTGAGAGTAATGCAATCTTCTCACGTAAATTTAGTAATGGAAATCGCCGACGTCCAATCTGGCATATCAGATGCTGTTAGCCTCCATGCATCGCCGCTCTGTATACAGGATTCCAAATAAAGAAGTGTATTGGGAACAGCCTTGATGGCAGAAGGGATTCTTTTGAGGGTAGCCATATTGTACTTTTTTAACGCGTCAATAGAATACACCTTCGATAAGTATTTCCAGCTTGGGGTAGCCATGGTGGAAGAATACTCTGGCATTGAAATGATTGATTCTATCAGGAGTTCTCGTTGAACCGTTTCGTCTGCTGGCAAGCAGGCCGAGAACAGAGTGAAGAGCTTTTGCTTGTTGGTGATAAGATCCATGATAAATCTCTCCTCACGCGGCTAATTGACATTTACTTATTTGCTTCTGTTGTGACTGCAGCATCGACAAGAGCTACATGCTCAACCGCTGGCACAATAGTTTCTGGCACCGTGGGAATTATAGGTAGTGACACAGGTGGAACTTCACTAGCTGAGACCATCTGTTTCGGAGTTTGTACATATGGCATAGGCTCAGGCGTAGGAGTCGGAACTGGAGTTGGAGCAGGCGTTACTGCCGGAGCCACATTGGAATTTTCCGAGTAGTTGGAATGAGCAGCACTCGAATGACTGGAATGGGATGTGCCACTCTGGTGACTTTCATGACTGGAATGGCTGTAATGTCCGCTGCTACCAGAACGGTGGGATGAATGGGAACTGTGAGAACGATGGGAACTGTGGCCTGCACTTACATCCAAAGCAAATAGGCAACTCATAATAAGTGCAAGAGAACCAACCATAAGGAGTTTATTGCGGGTGATGTTCCCCTCTTCTTCATATAAGTAATCCTCAATAGATTTTTTGAAATCGGGAAAATCTGCCACTTTCTTTTCCTCCTCTTTCACTTCTTTGTAATACTGCTGCAACGGCCATTTTCCCATTGCGTTAGATATTTCTTTCCATCAACGGTATATGTAAGCTGACAATCGGACATATCAGAAAAATCGCCAAACAAGGTATTGCCATTAACAAACTTATACGTGCCATTACCAGCACTGTCATTGATATATGTTCCAGAGAAGGTGTCTCCATTAGCAAATATGTAAGTACCATAAGATTTTTGTCCATTTGTACAGTCGCCGCTATAAGTATCACCATTTGTGTAACTGATAGTACCACTTCCAGTTAAAGTTCCATCATCAGAAACAATGATGGAATATTGAATATTATTGCAGGATACATTTGCAGTCACAATACCACTGACAGCATTTATTGTTCCGGTCATATCATCGTTGTTAATTTCCAATGTGTAATCCGACAGTGTGTTATCTATAAAGGAACCCGTGATGGTTGACCCATCAACGTAGATAAGTGTTCCTTCTCCGTTCATCTTGTCATTGGCCCACGAGCCAGTATATGTTGTGCCGTCTACCCAGGTAAAAATACCATTGCCACTGCGAAGGCCGTCTGTATAGTTTCCGTCATATGTGCCGATGTCAGGATAAACCATTTTGCCGGAACCTGAATATTGGTCGTTTTCCCAATTACCAGAATAGGTTTCACCTGTCAGAAATTCGTAAGTGCCAAAACCGTTATAACGACCATCTATAAAATAGCCCGTATAGGTTCCATCCGTATTTGTCTCCGCCATTTCGCCAGAAAACGCAGGCTGCGGAATATCTACCGTGGGAATACTATAGTCAGTAATGACAGCACTACAGCCAATAAGCGCAATAATTCCAGCAAAAGTAATCGCTCCGCGTTTAAAAAGAATAGTAGACACTTTTTCCTTTTTCTTGCCACCCCCCATTGCTTGGAGGGCACTCTCAGCTCTGTCCACAAGCTGTTGTTCCCGTTCAATAACTGTGAGCGTCTGAGTCTCATCATCTTTTTTTGTTTTACTCATTTGGCTTTTCCTCGCACTTTTTCCAAGAATTCAAAATTCGAATATTTTCCGGATCATTTTCGTGCAGTAGTGTAAAAATCGTCTCTATCATTCCTTTATAAACTACACAACGATAGGAGTTTTGTTCCTTGGGGAATATATCACCGTCTAAAGCATAATTGACAACGGGGCAGGTTCCACAATAGGGTTGATATACACAGTCATGACATGTAGGAGCAGATTCGAGACACGATGCAACTCCGCACGCTTTGCAGGCACCACTATTCATAAGTTCATCATAACTGTTCTGGATATTTCCAAGTTTAAAAGCATTGTCTCCCATTTCCGAAAGCATGCGACCTTCATCGCAGGTAAAAATATTTCCATCGTAATAGTAGGCCATCTGTCCAACAGCAGCTCCACAAGGAGAACGCAATTCCATATAATTGATACCAAAACCACCAAGTATTTTTGTAACAAAAGTGGATGCATGTCCTTCGCTCATGTAATAGCCCTGCTTATTAAGATCAATAATGTAATACAGCGCATGACGGTAGAATTCAATAAACTCTTCTGCAGTATAGCCAATTCGATTCCAGTCTTCATTAGCAAGTCCAAGTGGAGTTAATGGTCGAAGGAAGATGCTATGGAGGTCAAGTTCTTTATATGTGTCAACAATTTCCTTCCACCGGCCAAGGCTATATCGAGTTGTAGTTTCAATGGCTCCTGCCATCACGCCTTGTTCACGTAAGTGATAAAGGCCATGTATGGTTTCTGGATATGTGTTTTTTCCATTTCGAAGAGGTCGATTTAAAAATTGTAGTGCTTCGGGGCCATCAATAGATGTTGATATACTAATATTATGCTCTCTAAAAAAGGTAATCATTTCGTCTGTCAGCAATGTTAGATTGCTGACTAATGATACCTGCAAATGCTTTCTTTTCTTTCGGGCCAATTCTTCAGCGTGGAGTGTAACATGTTGGATAACCGGATAGTTCAGAAGAGGTTCACCACCCTGAAATTCCAACGATAAATAAGGACTGGGAGACTGGAACATGATGTCAAGCGCTGCGTCTGCAATATCGGAAGTCATCATTCCCTTTTTATGGCTACAATCAGATTGTGCCTGACAATAGACGCAACGGGCATTGCACTCGTTTGTCATAACAAAAATATGTAAGCTAGTGGCATCAAAAAGGTAAGTTTTACTAGTCTGCAGCTTATCTCGATATTTTTCGATATAAACTTCGGGAGCGGTCTCGAAGATGAATCCTTTGCTGCTCAGAAGTTGATGGTTTGTATCTTGAGCAGTTAGTGTATGATTTAAAAGTTGCTGAAAGGTATCATAAGTAACGAATACCCATTCTCCAAAATCATTCGTTAAAAGAACCGCGTCAGCATCCCACTTTTTAAAATTGAAATAGTTGTATTTCACAGTATTACTCCAAAATTGGACGAGCTTTAAAACATCCTGTGCTTAAAGTGCTATTAAATACTCCACCACAGATTGATCTTACTTTGCAGTTATTACATTCAGGCGTAAAACGAATCTTATAATCCGAAATGCTGTCCTTGCATATTGCCCAGTACTTATGATCAACAACACAGCGCGGAAAATTGTACAATCCCGTATCGATACCTGCATGGATCAGTTTTTCTATTCCATCTTCGCATGCTTGAGCAGCATCTGGATACTCTATCCAGACACGACTCTTATTCACGATAGCACTGCCACACATTTCCAGCGCAATGAAGTTGACAACAGATACTCTAGGGAGACCAAGAATAAAATCAACGATCGTGGACACGTCATGATAGTTCAATTTAGAGACTACAATTCGAATTTCAATCCGCATTGCTCCTTGAGCAAGATTCTCTAACCCATGCTTGGTTTGAAAGAATGAACCCGGAGCTTGCGTAATAGCATCATGTAATTCCGCTGTTGATCCGTGAATCGGAATAGCTATTTGGTCTTCTTTATGCATCAAATCATTGAACAGCCTGGCGTAAACATCGACCGAAAAAGTTCGTCCATTAGTCAAAATCAAAATTGCAGCGTTCGGGCACTGACATTGGACTGCCTTTATTACTTCAGGAAGATCCAGCATCATAAGAGTAGGTTCGCCGCCAGTGATGGTAACATGGTTGATTTCTGACCCATAGTACTTCACTTGGCTAATGATATCCTCTTTCGTTGCGGTTAAAGTATGATTACGGGCCTGCTCACTAACTGGACACATGATGCAGTTTGTGTTACAAGCAAGCCCTGTGACAATTACAGCCTCATTAGCTTGAGACTCATAAAAGCAATAGTTGATACCCGATTTTGCAATGCTAATTGCATCACACTCATGCAGTGTGCTCCATTTCACCCATTCTGAATCAGTGATAGGATACTCTTTATTCCAAGGATAGAATGTCACGGCATGCTTTTTCCTGTTGATGACAGCAATGTTTAAACCACAATCCAAATCACCTTGAATATTGTCTTCAGAAAACCGTATACGAGCGAGGAAATAGTCGTATATCGGAGTTTTCTTATAAGATGATAAGAAAAGAGTCATACGGTGACCTTCCTTCCGTCATACGGAGAAATAATTAGCAACATTGTATACGATCATAATGCCCGTGCCAAGGGCAATAAATGTAGCAAACGGGATTTTCGTACGATGACAACAGAAGCTTTCCCATATTTGGAAGACGCCCAACGACACACGGCGGCCGCCTCACTTTCCGTTAAACGGCTTCTGAGATCTTCAAAACTATTTTGAGGCAGACCTTGTACACGAGATGGTTCGAATAAGATAACAGTACTTTTGGATAAAACCATTCCAGGTTTTACCTCTGCAGTAGGAATAGATTCATAGCTATATTTACTAGCAATCCATGTTGCAAGCATTACGATAAGTACCAGCGCATACGAGCGAATCACATAAAGTATGCTTCCTAAACTAGGCACCTGTTTTTCCAGAATGATTAGAGCACTGTCTAAAACAATACATAGCCACAAGAACCATGTAGTGCTATAAAATTGATATTCACGGACAATAGTGATAAGGAAATAACTGATTAGTGATACTAGCATAGCATTCTGCTCTACAAACTCCGGAAATGCCGTTTCCAACAAAACGTTCCATGCATACAGAAACGCAAAGCCCCGAATGAATGATATTGCAGTCTGAATTATGCCAACCTTAGTTACTAGTAGCTTCTGAATTTTGTGATCTCTAATATCAAGATAGATTGCCTCTCCTATCAAATACAGATACCCCAGCACGAATACTGCCATAAAAATGTAAACAGATGGAACAATTGTATCTGAGTGAGTCCAGAATATTCGACCAGGTAATAGGTACACAATAGTGAGTAAAAGCTTGCTATCCCCTGCGCTCCACAAATGTAGAGCGTAAAAGCCAATTGATATCGCTGCGATCACAAGAAGGTTCAACATGGTACAGGAGCCATACGTACTTGGCAGAAGAAGCCGTAGTAAATAGCATTTGCAATAGTACCAATAATTATATAACAGATAAGATGATTTATTTAGGACTTGGCCCGTATAGAAGTCTGTCCATGCACTCTGAATACATAATGCCACCGCCAAACTAATCATAATAACTTCTAAAATCATCATATTCTCGTGCTTTCAATATTGATGATATAATTCATAAATTCTTTTTGAGTTCGATCACAGCCAAACTCACAATTTTCAAATTGCAAGTATGCACTGTTTTCTTTTAGTGCAGCAATACGGATTTTAGCCAGTCCGTCATAAACAGAAATAGCTGTTCGGATTGTATTCAGAGAAAATAAATCCAGACTAACTTTCAAGATATTATTTTCCATCGTACCAATCCCTTGCAATCGCAGATAATTCGTTTAACGATATCTCATCAATATTTGTAGGCCTATTATTTGTTTCATCGTTATTTCTTTCTTCATCAATCATAGTAGAAGAAAGTGCACGCGCAACAACTAATTTGCGCAGGTCAGATGTTTCATTTGCAACGACTAGGTGTATTACTTGTGCAAGAATCTCATTTTTGAATTGGTTCTGTAATCTTTCACCATCGATGATATCACCACTCTTTGAAGTGAAATCCACAAAAATGAATCTCCTTCCACCCCTAAATAAACATAGTATCGATCTGTAAAATGGTAGGCAGCCTTCAGGAGCGCTTTTTTAGAATATATATTTTTGAGTACAACACACGCATTTCTATCCCCACTACTTCGTTAAAGGGCTTTATTGGCACTGTATAAAGCTGTTTCTTTTCCAAATTCAACAAGATTACTATATACATTATATACCAATTTAGCCAAATTTGAAATAGTTAGATATCCAATTTAGATCACAAAGTTTTTATGATGAATCGCCAAATTCTTTTCAAGGTGTATACAAAATGAGTCTCCCCTATTAAGCGGATTTGTCTCCCTTTCTCATCCAATATACTAGTGAATATCACGCAGCTCTAAAATTGATCGTCACACAGTCGAATTGCAAGTATTTTAACCTCGCAATTTGTCTGATTCATTAACAGAATTAAAATCAACTTTCCACTGCTTTCAACATCGTTCAAACTGAGCAGTGTTTGGAGAAATATTCCACCACTCAATGCGGAGTTACTTCTTATTCGTCTCCGTAAGTGCTGAGGAAATCTCCCCTTTTTCCCTCTTTCCCAACCACAAGACAGCCGTGATTCGATACTACCTCATCGCACATTCGCCAGATTAACTGCCGAGGTCAATTTATTCACACCTCCACCCCATATTAAAATGAGGAGCGTTTGCCACGCTGTAACGCATCAACGTTATTTTATTCATTTCAACTCCCGTCATTCTGACGATAGTTCATTTCTATTTTTCAGTGACCACCAAACTGACGGGTACTGGGTACATTTCAACTGTAACCATTCTTACTATGTTCATTTAGGCTTTTTGCTAGATTGAGCTAAGAATTATTACCCCACTATTTTTAGTTACCCTCAAACTGAGGGTAACTGAATACCGCCTCTGTAGCAGACCTACCATTTCTTCCGCGAATCAAACACAGGGGAGGTAGGCCTGGCCGATCTCATCCTAAAATATTATTCCACCATGAGGTGTATCTAACTCACCCCATCCCCGGCGAGTTATAAAACTATTCCTGTCACCTTACACCGCTACCGCCTGCTATGGTTAAATCACACTGCCGGTTGAAACCACTGCCGAAACAGCCACAGCAACAAGATGCAAAATACTGCACGACTTTTGCCTACATTACCCAGTACACAAGCGGGAAAATAAACCCGAATGCTTCTGAAATCGGGCTAAAAACTGCGTGTCACTGCGCCTATGGAGGTTCAAAATCGGGCTGAAAACAGCGCGTCAATAGCGTTTATATAGAAAAATAAATTAAATATATAAGTGGGCGGTTCGTCCGGCGCTTGGAAGGGGTACGGTTTTTGTGGTTGTTATGGTGCTGGTTTGTGGTTGTTCTTATGGCGCTGGTAAAGCTCTTGCTCTCATGCCCCTTATAGCGCTTCCTGTGGTGTTTTTTTGCGCCGGTAATGAAGAAAACAAGCCGTTATTCTTTTTTCTTGCTCTAATGCGCTCTCTCGCGTTCCTATGACATGGTATCGCTCCGCCGGGAATAGTAAAGGGTCAGCCCATATCAGGGCCCCTTGTGTATAGTGCCACGGAAAGACATTTTTGTTTCCCGTCCTTGTGTATTGAACGCTTCTTCCCATGGATGCCGGTCTGACTGGACACACCATCTCACAGCCCTATACAGCGCTTTGCAAGTGTTTTACAACGTAAGACATGGAGTGATACTCTCTAAAAGTAAAGTCCTCACAGCTGCGTGTAGGAGCCATAGCGCAAGGGCTGGCTGAACGAATCGTTCTATCTGTACCGTTATAGCTGCTTCTAGCCGCTCTGGTGAAGGTTCGTATTCTAATTACGCCCCTTTGTTTCCTTGGTGCTTTTGCACATTTTCTCGCAGCGTTTTCCGTCATTATGACTGTTTTTCACGTTAAATTTTGTTGATTTTGACACGTTTCATCGTGTTAGTGCATATTCCTATACCGCGTATAAGGCCAAGAAAAATTTTCCTGCTGTTATGAGTTTTCCTGCGTCACACAATTAAATATCGTTTCAACGTACAATATTAACATTGAACACTACTGATTTCCCCTTACCCACCCACGCATAAACTGCGCCACCATATTTTTTGTTCGGTGCAATCCATCCGCTGGGAATAGCAAAAGGCGAAATTTACCAATATGTAACCACTCCTCACACACTTAAAGGAAACAGGCCAGACGGAAAGCCACCACTAAGCCCCATACATGCCCACCACTGCGCCGCCCACGCACTGCCCACACACTTGTTTATCTTTGAAGTAAACGTTTTAATTCTACCATGCTGCCAAGGGGTAACTGTTTCGATGACCCCTATGCCGAAACAAATACTTTAATGCTGTCATGTACCTAATGAGGTAAAATTTAGTTACTCCCTTTACCCCGGCGGTCTAAACCACGTTTAAGGGGCAGCGGCAGATTGAACGGTGCTCTTGCAACTCTTCCTATGTTCCAAACCACCACCCGCAGTTATAGAGGGGGCTTGGAATTTTACCCGCTGATCGCGTGCAAAAGTTCCTTCGCCCTGTCTTTCCTTCGCGCCTGTCGGCACAAAGTCAAGCCATATCGGCGGATAAGACCAAAAGGAAACGAATCGACCGTACATAACCCTGTGGGCGGTGGGGTCGTGTAGTAAGAATTTGAGATTTGTTATATATAGACAAAGCCCAGAAAATTACTACAGTCTTTCCATGTACCAGTATGTCAGCGTTTTTCCTGACTTTCCTTCTCGTACTCTTTTATGTTCTGACTGTATCTTAACATGGTATTTTGCCAGTGCTCTGTTGAGCGTTGTCATTCCTGCCGGTTCTTTCGTTGGCTGTATACAGCCCTATATCCAACAATGCTTCCCGCAGTTCCTCTTTCTGCATCCTTACCCCGATATGTTCTCGAATGTACTCTTCCTGTCCCTCTATCATGTAATGTTCCGGCTTGATTGTAAGAATCTTACTCCAAACTAACTCATCCATTGCTCGTTCATAGCCTTTTTCTTTCATTTGTTTTAACACACGCGCCCTCTGCCGCAGATTTTCCGTCAGCATCGGGTTAATATCATACTCCCCTGTTTTCGGGTTGTACTCCATGGCCGGGCAGTTCTTGATTCTTTCTTTTGCATCATCCTGGTTTACCAGCGCATCCCATTCCGCCGGGTTTCCTTTTTGCTTTTGCAGGTATGCTTCAACTGGTTCGCGTTTATGCTCCGCTGCTCGCCACAGCCCTTCTATCTGCTTAGCACCAAGGCCGCGATAATATACCGTGCAGGTATCATCTGCGTTAATCGGGCGCTTTCTGCCCTGCATCTGCATGATTTTTAGCGGTACCCAGCTTTCAATTACGATGTGTTTCAATGTTTCATCCTTAATGTCAACACCGTTATACAGCGCTTCGGTTGCAAACAGGATTGGCTTTTGCAGTTTTCCATTCCGAACGCAATCTTCCAGCTCATCCATTGGCCCTTTTAGGTTATTGGCTGAACAGTAATAGGCTGCCTTATCGCCGTACAGTGCCCGCATTGAATCCAGCTTGTCGCGCTTTGTTACCATGACTAAGACCTTTTCATTACGCACCAGCGCCCGCTTAATAATATCTATCAGTTCTGCATCTTTGTAGTATATCCATGCCTTTGTTATGTGCTCCGCTTTTCGTATCAGCGTGTAATAATGTTCCTGTGCCAGCTGTCCCCGTCTCTTCCATACGCTGTACATGTTTTCTGGTGTAGCTGTCATCCAAACAACCAGCCCGTTTTCCTCCTGTTCTTTTAGAGTCTGGTACAATGCTGCTGTGTTCCCATTAAAGCTTGAATCATCAAAGAAGTAGTGACATTCATCCAGAACAATGATTTTATAGCTGCCTAGCGCTCGTCCTTTGTCTTTGGTATATTTCAGTCTTTTTTCAAAGTGTTGATAGGTTGCGATGGTAACGATATCATATTCCAAACAGTCCGGCTCTCCAAACTCATTCATGAAGATATGCGGTTCACATCTCGCTTCAAACTTTGCCATTATATCGGCTTTTAATGCTCGCCTGTTGCATAGAATCAGCATCTGTCTTGGAAAATTCATCCGCAGTGTTTCCGCCAATGCCCAATCCATAAGTGGCCCCATCACGAATGATGTTTTACCTGTTCCGGTCGTTGCTTCAATCACTACTTTTCCTTTGCCCCATGTTTTATAATCCTCCCCGATCACATCGGCCACCCATCTAGGGGCGCGCTCTGTGGCCCCTGTGGCGTTCTGTGGCGTATCATCCGCCGGGGCTGGCATCGGTGCTACCTGCGCTGTTTGTTCCTCTGTAGTGTCGGTTTCCGCTGTTGGCAGCAGTTTCCTATAAAAACCACTAAACGGATAATGAATCGCCTGCTGTTCGTTCTTTTCTGTGTTATTAACCATACGCGCCCTCGATTAACTTTCTACTTTACTGTTCAAATAATCTTCCATCGCATCTTTCAGCATGGGCGAATCAAAGAAAGAAAAGCAGTTTTTGCCGGAACGTTTCAGGTTTGGCTGTACCCCCACAAGGTAAAAGCCCCGCAGCATCAAGTAGCCTGCCATGCGCTGCGAATACACCACGATAATATCACGCGGCGGATATTCTGTTCTTGTTTTCATTAGTTTATAGCCTCCTATGTGTTTGTTAGTTGCCCGGCGGTTTTGCCCTCTCCGGTATGGGCTTTGGTTTTATCGGTTTATACTGTGAATAAAAAAGAACCCACTGATTTAACTACATGATACACTTTCACCGTAAAATTTTCTGGCAACGATTACCTCAAAAAATACCTGTAAAAATATATCCGTTCTTAAATCAATGGGTTCTTTCCCTGTCCATATAAAAAATCTTAAAAGTTCACTTCTAATCTTGTTATTTTGTTTTCAAGGTGCTGGACGTCGGGATTCTCCCTCGTACTTATAAACAGTATACCATTTTTCGTACTATATGTAAAGCGTTTTTTTTCGAATATTCGTCAAAAGTATACTTTCGAATATTTTTTCTACCATTCAACCTGTAGCACAGCATTTTCTTTTTGGTCATCCAGTAAATGCACATAAGTGTTATAAGTAAACGCCACACTTGAATGGCCTAGCAGCTCCGATACTATTTTAATGTCAGTTCCTTGTCTTATCAGCTTGCTGGCAAATGTATGTCGTAAGTCATGGAGTCCTTTAATGCTTTCAAGCCCTGCTCCCGCGCATATTTTCTTATATTGCTTATGCAGTGTTGGCATATTAAAAACTTTGCTTGATAATGTCATCAAATATACCTGGTCGCTTGAACACTGCTTTATTCGTGCGCTGAATAGTTCGGTCGCCCTTCTATTTAGCGGGACAACACGACTTTTTTCCGTTTTTCGTTTCCGGTTGGTATTGAAATTCACAACCCGAATTCTTTTCATCTTTCTTGTGCTTAATAATTGTTGCGTGTATGTATATTTTCTTTCTTATAAGGTCGATATCCGCCGGGCGCAATGCGCACAGTTCCCCTTCTCGCACGCCAGTATATAATGCTGCTTCAATCGCCCATGATGTACTACAGGTGCTATCTCTGCATGCTCGGACAAATCTCTCCGCTTCATTATCATTAAAAAAGCGGCAACTCTTCGGTGGCCGTTGAGCTTTTGCCGGGAGTGTTACTCCACCACATGGATTTTTTTCAATTACCCCTGCCTGAGCCGCATATTCCAGACACGCCTTTGTGTAAACGAATGCTTTCTTAATGCTTGATAACGAATACTTTTTGCCTGTCTGGGGGCATATTTTGTCACGCATACTGTTTATCAGGCAGTTTTGAATTTGTGTGCTGGTTAGTTCCTTCAGTCGAATCATCCCTATGGTCGGGCAAATATGCACCTGGATTGTGCTCATTAAGCGGTTATATGATGTTTCTTTGACTTCATTACTTTTTACCGTTTTTGCCCAATTCAAAATATAATCTGCAAAAGCTGAGTTTGCATTGTCATCCGGCAACCTGTTCCCATATTTTTGCTTGTATGCTTCCACCCTTGCCGCAACATCTTTTTTTCTGCTGTCCCTGAAACTCTTTATACCTGTTCTTTCCATTTGGGTAAGTTCCAATCAATAATCGGTAATGCCAGATTTTATCACCCGTTCTGAAAAATGCACCTTCCCCGTTTCCGCGCCGTCTTTTCGCCATATCGCAAGTCCTTTCTAACTCACTAAACAACTCACTAATTAAGCTGAAAGTAGGGCAAATCAAGGTGTTTTACAGGGTATTATTTTTCACGAAAAAAGGAAAAGCGCCCCGCAGAACGCAACGATAATACGTTGAATTCCGCGAAGCGTTGGTTGGGCCGGCCGGATTTGAACCGACGCAATGGAGGAGTCAAAGTCCTCTGCCTTACCGCTTGGCGACGGCCCAGCAAAAAAAAGACCGCGCAGCATAATCACTGTGCGGTCTTTGGTGGGGTGCCTAGAGAGATTCGAACTCTCGGCCTCCAGAGCCACAATCTGGCGCGCTAACCAACTGCGCCATAGGCACCATAGAATGCGCCCGAAGGGACTCGAACCCCCGGCCCACTGCTTAGAAGGCAGTTGCTCTATCCACCTGAGCTACGGGCGCGCACGGGTCAGTTCCTGTTGTCTGGGAACATGCTGCGTGAATTATAATATCACATGGGGCGCATTGTGTCAATAGTAAAGTCCAATTTTTTTGAACTTTTTTATTTGTGTTTTTATCGGGGCTTTCTGCCCGGCTTTTAATAGATTCCTGCCGGGGCCTGGGTGTTTACGAAATACAGCTCGTACCACAAAATAAAGGAATAGAAGCTCCAAATCTTGGTCATGTTCTTGGCCTTGCCCGCCTTATGATCATCCAGCAGGCGCATGATTTCGTCCACATTAAAGAACTTTTCGGCAACGGGGCCAGTGAACTTTTCCTTTACCATATTATAGTACTTATCTTCCCGCAGCCAGTCGTTCAACGGCACGGGGAAGCCCAGCTTTTTGCGATGGGCAACGCTTTCCGGCAGCTGCTTCATGGCGGCACCGCGCAGAGCGATCTTGGTGGACTCTTTGCCGGAGCGGTATTTCTGCGGGATGGACAGTGCCACATCCAGCATGTTGCGGTCCAGGAAAGGCACGCGCAGTTCCAGGCTGTTGGCCATGCTCATGCGGTCGGCTTTCAGCAGGATATCATACAGCATCCAGGTGTGCATATCCACCCACTGCAGCTGGGTGGGTTCATCCAGACCCTGCACTTTATCAAAATAAGGCTTAAAGAACTGTTCCGGGCGGGGGCTGTGGTAGTTCTTTTTCAGGCAGCGGTCACGTTCAGCCGGGTCCAGGAAAACATAGTTGGCGCGCATATAGCGCTGCCAGGGTTCTTCTGCACCGCGCACCAGGAAGTGCTTGCCCTTAAAGTCCGGCAGTTTGGATGCCACTGCGCCTGCGGCCTTACGCAGCGCTTTGGGCACCTTATGCTCGTAATCCATAAAGTGAACCGCCTGGCAGTACATGGGGTAGCCGCCAAACAGTTCATCGGCACCTTCGCCGGAAAGCACGACCTTGACGTACTTGCGGGCGTTCTGGGCCAAAAAGTAAAGCGGAACTTCCGCCGGGTTGGGCATGGGTTCATCCAGGTACCACTGGATCAGGCGGTTGGCTTCAAAGAACTGTTCGGCATCCACCTTATTGGCAATGCTGGGCACACCGATTTCCTTACTGAACTCCTGGGCATACGGCAGCTCGGAGTATTTTTCCTCCGCATAGCCGACCGAGAAGCTCTTGACATGCGGAGTACCCTTAGCAACCTCGTTGACCACAAAGCTGGAATCCACACCGGAAGAAAGGAAGCAGCCAACCTCAACATCGGCAATCTGGTGAGCGGCAACGCTTTCGGCAAAGGTATCGGTGATGATTTTTTCCCACTCTTCCAGGCTCTTGGAATCGTCCACATGGTACTTGATCTCATAGTAGCGTTCCACTGTCAGCTCGCCATTTTCCCAGGTGAACATACATCCGCTGGGCAGCTTGTAGACATTTTTGAACATGGTTTCCTCATTGGGGATATACTCAATGCTCAAATATTCCGGCAGGCGTTCCTCGTTTAGTTCCTTTTTGAAACCGGGATGAGCCAGAAAGCTTTTGATCTCGCTGCCAAACAGGAACAGACCATCCTGATTATAATAATAGAACGGTTTGATACCGAAGATATCCCGCGCACCAAACATGGTTTTGGTTTTCTGGTCCCAGATCACGAAGGTGAACATGCCGCGCAGTTTGCCGGGCAGCTGATTGCCCCACTGCTCATAGCCATGCAGCAGCACCTCGGTATCGGACCGGGTGGCAAAGGTATGGCCTGCGGCGATCAGTTCCTCGCGCAGGGTCTGAAAGTTATAGATCTCGCCGTTAAAAATGCAGACAAGACTGCCATCCTCATTGAACATGGGCTGCTTGCCGCCCTCCAGGTCAATGATGGAAAGGCGGCGGTGGCCCAGGGCTACCTGGTCATCCACATAGTAGCCTTCGCCGTCCGGGCCGCGGTAGGTGATCAGGTCCGCCATTCCTTTTACAATGCGGCGGGCGGTTTCCGCTTTATGGTTGCGCTCAGCAAAGCCGGTAATGCCACACATAGGCGCTTTCCCCTCTCTATATTATTATAATGGTTTGTTACAGGCTGGCGTTTTTACGATTGCCAAAAGGGCGGCGGGTGCACAATGTGCGCCCCTACGGGGGCCAGCGATTTTATTTATAGTGTGTGATAGCTTTTAGGCAACACCGCACAATTCCCGCCTTACGGCTTAAGCACCGCTCCGGCGGCTGCGGCACGGCATCTGCGTTGCCAAAATGCTCGATAATACACAAAGTATTATCTGCGCTTTTGGCTTAGCAGCTGCCGCACCTCGCTCGCCGTATCGGCACTTAGAATTATGCGGTATTGCCCTGAATCAGCCGCCAAGGCTGGAGATCATGCTGCTCTTGGCAGACTGATAGTAGCTCCAGGCCTGATCGGCTATGGTCTCGGGCTGGTTATACTCCCGCAGCACACTGCGCATCTCGCTGACCACCGAGGAGACGGCACTGTCGTAGGTGCTCTCCACCGAGGAAAGATGCTTGTAGGCGATGCTGACTTTATTGGCAAAGGTCCGCTGAGAGGCGGGCAGAGCGTGGTATTCATCCTTTGCGCTCTGGATGGCACTGCTGACATCCGACCGTGCAGAGGACTCCAGCGAGTACAGCTCGCTCATCAGCGACGAGATCTTGGCGTCGCACTCGGGGTTGGGCTCGGCGTAGACGTGACCGGAGTCCCCCGATGCGGAACCTTCCGCAGCGGTGGTCTCCCCGGCGCTCGGGGGAGAGGGGAACCAGTCGCCGAACAAAAACTCGTTGTACCCGGCAATGAATTCCTCTTTGGTGCAGCCGCTCAGCAGGGCGGCCAGTGCGCAGCTGACCACAGCGAGGGTCAGCAGACGGATGATGCGGTGTGTGTGCTTCATGATCTCCTCCAGAATCTGTTTTTGCGGAATGTCGCTTTTTTCCATTTTACCAGAGAATGCGCATCCTGACAAGAAAAAACACAGAATTTTCCCCGATGCCGCGCGGTAAGGTTGACAAAATGCCGCTAACGTGCTATTTTAAAACAGCAAATGCAAGGAACGGGAAAAGTAGCGCGGGCCGTCCGGCCCAGAGAGTGCGGCACAGCTGAGAGCCGCGCCCGTGCGCCGCGTGAACGAACACCCGGGAGCAGCAAACTGAACACGGCAGTGCGTCTGCCGTTAAGTAGGTGCGCCGCAGGTCCAGCGTTACAGGGACAGCGCTTAAACAAAGAGCGCGTGAGCGACCGGACACTTCCGGTAATTCAGGTGGCACCGCGGACATTACAAGACAGCTTGTTCGCCCTGAACTTTCAGGGCAAAAGCTGTCTTTTTTCTTTATAAAGGAGAACTACTATGGAACGTACTGAGATCCTTTCGCTGTTCAAGAACACCCCGGCAGACGGCACCGAGATCACCGTCTGCGGCTGGGCAAAGAACATCCGCGACTCCAAGAACATCGGCTTCATCGCCCTGTCGGACGGCGGCTGCTTCAAGACCCTGCAGGTCGTGCTGGAAGCCGGTAAGCTGGCAAACTACGACGAAGTCATCCACACCGGTCTGTACAGCAGCCTGCGCATCAAGGGCAAGCTGGTGCTCACCCCGCAGGCAAAGCAGCCCTTTGAGCTGAACGCCGAGAGCGTGGAGATTCTGGGCGACTGCCCCGCCGACGAATACCCCCTGCAGAAAAAGAAGATGAGCATGGAGTATCTGCGCACCATGCCCACCCTGCGCCCCCGAACCAACACCTTCAACGCTGCTTTCCGTGTGCGCAGCGTGGCTGCCTACGCCATCCACAAGTTCTTCCAGGAGAACGGCTTTGTCTACGCCCACTCTCCGCTGATCACCGCTTCCGACTGCGAGGGTGCCGGCGAGATGTTCCGCGTGACCACGCTGGATCTGGACAATCTGCCCAAGACCGAGGACGGCGCTGTGGATTACAGCAAGGACTTCTTTGAAAAGCCGGTCAACCTGACCGTTTCCGGCCAGCTGGAGGCCGAGGCTATGGCCATGGCCTTTGGCAAGGTGTACACCTTTGGCCCCACCTTCCGCGCGGAGAAGAGCTTTACCACCCGCCACGCCGCGGAGTTCTGGATGATCGAGCCGGAGATGGCCTTTTGCGACCTGAATGGCTACATGGACAACGCCGAGGCCATGATCAAGTACGTCATCCGCTATGTGCTGGACAACTGCCCGGACGAGATGGCCTTCTTTAACCAGTTCATCGACAAGGGTCTTGTCGAGCGTCTGGAGCTGGTGGCAAACAGCGAGTTCGCCCGCATCAGCTACACCGAGGCGATCGAAATTCTGAAAAAGAACAACAAGAAGTTCCAGTACCCCGTGGAGTGGGGCGTGGATATCCAGACCGAGCACGAGCGCTACCTGACCGAGGTGGTGTACAAGAAGCCGGTCTTTGTCACCGACTACCCCAAGGAGATCAAGAGCTTCTACATGAAGCAGAACGCCGACGGCAAGACCGTGGCTGCAGCAGATATGCTGGTGCCCGGCATCGGCGAGCTGATCGGCGGCAGCCAGCGTGAAGAGGACTACGGCAAGCTGGTGGCCCGCATGGACGAGCTGGGCATGGACAAGACCAACTACGAGTGGTACCTGAACCTGCGCAAGTTCGGCGGCGTGGAGCACGCAGGCTACGGCTTGGGCTTTGAGCGTATGATCATGTACCTCACCGGCATCCAGAACATCCGTGACGTGCTGCCCTTCCCCCGCACCGCATACGGCTTCTGAGAAGCGCGCATACTGTAATCAAAGAAAGCCGCCGCCTCTGCGGCGGCTTTCTTGTTCTTCATTTTTCAACAAGGAGCACAAAACAAGTGGAAAATATTTCGCCTGCCCTCTTGGACTGGTTTTACAAGAACCGCCGCAGTCTGCCCTTCCGGGAGGACCCCACCCCCTACCATGTGTGGCTCAGCGAGGTGATGCTGCAGCAGACCCGGGTGTCGGCGGTGCTGCCGTATTACTACCGCTTTCTGGAGGAGCTGCCGGATATCCCTGCGCTTGCCGCCTGCGGGGAGGAAAAGCTGCATAAGCTGTGGGAGGGGCTGGGCTATTACAGCCGGGTGCGCAACCTGCAAAAGGCTGCAAAGCTCGTCTGTGCGCAGTACGGCGGGCAGCTGCCCGCCGACTACGCCGCCCTGCGGGCGCTGCCCGGCATCGGGGAGTACACCGCCGGGGCCATTGCGTCCATCAGCTTCGGCCTTCCTGTGCCCGCCGTGGACGGCAATGTGCTGCGGGTGTTTTCCCGCCTGTATAATGACCCTGGTGTTATTACAGAACCGGCGGTAAAAAAGGCCTTTACCGCCCGAGTCATGGAACATCAGCCGCCGGAAAAGGCCGGGGATTACAATCAGGCGCTGATGGAGCTGGGCGCGCTGGTCTGCGTGCCCAATGGCGCACCTTTGTGCGGGCAGTGCCCGCTGGCAGAAGTCTGCCTTGCCCGGGCGGCGGGCACCACCGCCCAGCTGCCCCAAAAGGCAAAGCCAAAGCCCCGCAAGATTGTGCCGGTAACGCTGGCGCTTGTGGAAAGCCCGGCGGGCTTTCTGGTGCAGCAGCGGCCGGAAAAAGGCCTGCTGGCCGGGCTGTGGCAGCCGGTCTTGTGGGAGGGCGAGCATCTTTTGCAGGCCGAGGTGATGGCGCGGCTTGCGGCACTGGGGCTGGACACCGGCACGGCAGCTCCCGCCGCCCTGCCCGCCGCAAAGCACATCTTTACCCACATCGAGTGGCTCATGTCCGGGGTACAGCTGCACGTTCCGGTGCAGAGTGCCCCGGCGGGCTATGTCTGGGCAAGCCGGGAGCAGCTGCGCACCACCTACGCCCTGCCCGGGGCGTTCCGGGCGTATAAGCCGCTGTTGCTGTGATATTGGCAATTTGCTGTAATGAACCGCGCCAAAACCGGCACACTGCCCAAACTGCGCCCCGCAGCACCTTCGGGGCGTGAAAAATTGGGGCGCAACGGTTGTAATTTTGGACGGGAGCGGGTATAATAAAAGCTACAAAGCGGCGCTGATCGCCGTTTGCATCAAGATCCTTTTGCGGGACGCCCGCTGGAAAAATCAAGCTGAAACAACGTTTCAACTGCAAAAAGGAGTGTACTGAATCTATGAAAAAATCTTGCTTGGTCGCTGTGATCGCTGTTCTGGCTGCTGTGGCTGGTGCGCTGGCTGCTGTGGCACTTTACCTGAACCGCCGCGAGAAGGAACTGGACGAATACGAGCGCCTGCTGTTCGGCGAGGATGACGCAGAAACCGTAGAGCCGGAGGAAGCTGCTGCCGAGGACGAGACCGAGGCAGAATGATCCTGAAATACCGGAAACTACCGGGAAGATGAGCACATCGGGGCGCACGGA
>ENA-OQDT01000644-OQDT01000644.1-human-gut-metagenome-genome-assembly--contig:-NODE-644-length-22545-cov-3.352083_pt1 | contig 22545 bp, 21 predicted proteins | sample MGYA00242786_ERZ504617 | MGnify/ENA primary metagenome ERZ504617 (study PRJEB26092, sample SAMD00036337) | human gut metagenome | host: Homo sapiens | study: EMG produced TPA metagenomics assembly of...
AACATCGATGTTGAGATTATTGAATTGTTTCAATATCCAACGATACAGTCTTTAGCGTTATACATTACCCAAAAATACAAATTGGTGAAAGAGATTGCACCGAAAACGAGTAAAAATATGATTCTGTAAGTCTTTTACGACTTGGAGGAATTTATGGATATTAATCATTATAATAACTTAAATGGTAAGGAAATAGCAGTGATTGGTATGGCAGGCAGATTACCAATGGCTGATTCGCTTGATGTGTTTTGGGATAAATTTAAAGATGGGAAGAGAATGTATTACATTCTTTTCTGATAAGCAGCTAAACGAAAGTGGCGTTCCTGATTCTCTAATTCACAATTCTCAGTATGTGAAAGCCAAGGGAGTTTTAGAGCATGCAGACCATTTTGACGCAGAGTTTTTTTGGTATTTCCTATAAAGATGCATGTGCATTAAACATTCAGGCAAGGGTATTATTGGAGACAGTTTGGGAAGCTCTGGAAGATGCAGGGTACTATCCCAAGGGCTATCTGGGGCGTGTTGGAATCTTCAGTGGAGCTTCGTTTGATTCTGCCGTTTCACCAACTACGCCCAATTCCAATTAGCTGGGGAGTTTGGGCGTGAATTATTGAAAAACAAAGATTTTATTAATTCTAGAATTGCATATCTTCTGGATTTACGAGGGCCATGTGTGACAATACAGACAGCTTGCTCTACCTCCTTGGCGGCCGTACACCTGGCTTGCCAGTCGCTTTTGTATCAGGATTGTGATATTGCTTTGGCGGGCGGTGTATCCGTTACGTATCCGTTAAACAGTGGATATCTCTATCAAAAAGGCAGTTTTCTGTCTTCAGATGGCCATTGTCGTGCATTTTCAGAGGAAGCCAGCGGAACAATCGGTGGAAACGGCGCCGGCGTTGTGGTATTAAAACGCCTTACTGATGCAGTCAAAGATCATGATTATATTCATGCGATCATAAAGGGTACCGCAATGACGAATGACGGTGCCGACAAAATTGGTTACACTGCCCCAAGCTTGAAGGGAATCGCAAGAGCGGCTTCCAACGCTCTGAAGCGGGCAGAGGTAACTTCGGATACAATCGATTTTGTTGAAATGCATGGCAGTGGCACAAAATTAGGCGATACAATTGAAGTAGCGGCTTTAACAGAAGCGTATGGTTTGCCAAGTGGCAATCTCTGCCCAATTGGTTCCGTAAAAACAAATATTGGGCATTTGGATACTGCCGCTGGAATTGCAGGGTTGATAAAAGTGATACTGGCAATCAAGAACCGGCAGTTACCACCCTCTCTGAATTGTGAGAATCCCAATACCTCAATTCATTTTGAGAACACTCCTTTTTTTGTTAACACCCAATTAATTTCAGTGCCTGAGAAAAACAGGCCTTTTCGCGCGGCGGTAAATTCTTTTGGAATGGGTGGTAGTAATGTTCATGCCATTGTTGAATCCTATGAAAACGCGCCTGTACCATCCAGGGTATCAAATGGTGAAGTAATCATATTATCTGCAAAAACGCATACAGCGCTAACGGAATATATAAAAAAATTCGATCGCTTTTTTGCTCAGCACGCAGACCTATGTTTGAGGGATATTGCTTATACATTACAGGCAGGAAGAATGCCATTTGATAACAGAGTATTTTTTGTTTGTAAGAATATCCCCGATGTCAGGCGCCAATTGTTGAAAGCTTCCAATTATAAGGAAGAAATGTATTTTAATAATAAGGCAGAGGAAGTTGCTCTTTTTCTCTACCCGTTTGAAATGGATCTGCTAGATCAGATACAGGAATTGTATCATGGAATTCCCGCATTCAAGGAAACATTAAAATCAAATTTTAATTTGTTCCAGAGAACAGAAGTGGATCCTTTTCTATCCCAAGATTCACTTTTTATGCGTTTTATTTATTCTTACTCATTCTCAAAATTCCTGTTGGATTGCGGTTTGGCGCCGAATATTGTTTTTGGGTGTGGAGAAGGGCTCTATACGGCGGCCTGTCTAAGCGGAATCGTATCACTGAAAGATATGGTAATCCTTGTGAAATCTCTTGATGCATTGCAGAAGGGAGAAAGCACCTATCACGAATATCTCCATTCATTTCAATCGCTCTCTATTTCCTCAGGGGTAAGGCCGATTTATATGGTACAGGAAGATATATTTTACGATATTCAATCGGATTTGTTGAACGCTGATTTTTGGATAAGATTCATGCCGTCATCATCGGGAGACCAGCGGGTTTGGTATGATTGGTCAAAATCTGGACGTTTATCAGTAAAATTGTTTGCAAAAAAACAAATGATTGATTTTCATTGTAAATCGGAAGATATGTGGTGGAAAAAGGAAATTCATAAAAAAGGACTTGAAGGATTTTATAACGCCGTTGGTACCCTATGGGGGTTCCAAATTCCAATCTGTTGGGAGGCGTTACAACAGGGACGTAAAGGTCGAAAAATTCCGCTCCCCACTTATCCTTTTGAAAAGAAAATATATCGCTCCAAAGGTGTTTCCCATCCAGTGTTAAAGGATGAAATTAAATATATGCCCCCTTCAGAATGGTTTTACATCCCTTCGTGGAAGCGTGAGGAATCTCATGGCGAGAATAATAGTCATTGGAATCAAAATTGGCTGGTTTTTGATGATGAAAGTGATATCAGCTCAGATTTAATCCATCGCCTGAAAGGTTGTGCCGCAAGTGTAACCATTGTCCGTAAAGGAGACAGTTTCCTGACCGGAGATATTCTACATATAAATCCAGATTTGGAGAGCTCCTTTCTGGAGTTGTTTCAGCGATTGGGCGACACACAGAATCCGCCTCAGCGCATTCTTTATCTCTGGGGTTTCTTAAAAGAAAAGCAAACGCAACCTACACCCGAGCAATTTGAATTTGTGCAGAAAGACTGTTTCCAATCTTTGATATATATTGTAAGAACACTATCAGTATTAAAAACACGTCAACATATCAAGCTCATAACTATTGGACGTGAAACAACAGTTGTATTGGACGACGACATAATACGGAGTCCTTATGTAATAATGCCGGCACTTGGAAAAGTGGCCGCACAAGAATACCCACATCTACAGTATAGCCATATAGATATTCCTTGGACAGATAAAAAAGTTGGGGAAAAGCTATTTGGCATTCTTGGCAGAGACATAACCCCTGAGAAAATGGCAATCAGAGGAAACACGATATGGGTTCCTACTTTCGATCACTTAAAGATAAAAGATGCCGTGATTCAAACAAGTGCATTGAAAAAGGATGGTGTATACCTCGTTTTCGGTGGAATGGGGAATATTGGGCTCGCTCTTGCGGAACAGTTTGCACAACGATCAAACTGTAAATTGATTTTGGTGTCCCGTTCCTATTTCCCTAAACGCGAGCGATGGGAAAAGTGGATTCAAAATAATGGAAAACAGGATCGGATCAGTCAGAAAATTATGCGCTTAATGAGCATAGAACGCCTTGGTAGTAAAATAGCACTATTTAGAGCCGATATCTCCAATCAGGCCCATATGGAAAAATTGCTGTGTTTTATACGTTCAAATTATGCTCAGTTAAATGGAATAATTGACGCAGCTGGGTTTGTTGGAGAATCGGCAAAACAAACGATTGAGGAAATAACATCCCTAAATATCGTTCAGCATTTTCAAGCAAAAGCAAAAGGGCTATTTGTTTTAGAACAAGTATTTGATGGCATTGAAGTGGATTTCTGTCTATGTATATCATCTATGGCGGCTGTGTTAGGCGGAATAGGCCTTGGCGGCTATACAGCGGCAAATGCATTTATGGACGCATTTGTTCAGGAACATAATCAAAAAAGCAAATATCAGTGGACAAGTGTTAATCTTGATACTTGGTTAACAGATCAGACAACGCAGCCGTTTTATGGAGGGATTCCCGCTGAAGAGGGGGGGAACGCAATTAACACGATATTGAATATGCCGCAAGTCCATCAAATTCTCCTTTCCGTAACTCAATTAAATAAAAGAATGGAAAAAATTGAATCTGTCTTTCAGGATCAGGAGGCAACGGGGAAGACGCCGCTTATTGTTTCACGGGTCCCTTTGGCAGAAAATTCAATAGAGAGCCGATTAATTGCTATTTGGAAAGACTTTTTCGAAATAGAGGATATCACATCCGAAAGTGATTTTTTTAAGCTCGGAGGCGATTCACTTAAATTAATTGAATTATTAACGATTATTAATCAAGAGTTTCAAGTGGGGCTGAATATATCAGATTTTTTTTAGCAAGAAAACGATTCATAATATTGGCCAGCTTATCACAAAAGAAATGAATGGAACAGATCGGCTTCCCGAATTTCATCTGGCGCCGAAACAAAAGTTCTATCCGGTTTCCTGTATTCAAAGAATGTTATACCTTCCTGAAAGTGTAACTTATACGCATCGCCCTAATTTGGCCAATCAAATTACGATAGAAGGGACCTTTTGTGTAGAACAGTTCGAACGTGCTCTTAACCAAATCGTTCAGCGCCACGAAGCATTCCGAACATCATTTCACCAAATAAACGGTGAAGTGGTACAGCAAATTCATGGGAATGTAGATTTTCATATGGGGTATCAAAAATGTGATGAAAACACAGCCCAAACTATCATTCATAATTTTGTACAGCCATTTCAATTGGAAAACGCACCTTTATTCAGAGTGACGGTGTTGGAGATAACAGAAGAGAAGTTCTATATATTAATGGATATGCACCATATTTTATATGATGAAAAATCACTAGATATTATTTTTTCAGAGATATGGAAGTTGTATCGTGGTGAAACTCTGGAGGTTATGAAATATCATTATAAAGATTATGCAGTATGGCAGCATGACTGGCTGAAAGGTAAACAGGCCCAGCAAATGAAACGGGTTGGGTTGAGAAAAATGGAGCACTTCAATCGCACAGTATTAGAAGCACACCGAGATCAAAGCTGCTTTGATGGATTTAGAGTGGGAAAGATGATCGTTCATCCTGATTTGTATCGTCAAATAGACGATTTCTGTTCCCGCATGCATCTTACAAAAACAGGCCTCATTTTATCTGCCCTATTTTTGATTCTTTTTGAGGAAACGGGACAATCGAACCTTTCTGTGGGAATGCGAGTATCAAACCGATATCAAAAAGAATGGAATTCAATCGTTGGTTGCTTTCTGGAAAAGAGCATGATTTGCGGCACGATTAATCCTGAATGCTTATTAAAAGATTACTTAACAGAAATGCAGCGCAACTTAATGGAAGCAATGGATTGTGCCCTTTTTCCTTTTGCGCTGGTAGAAGAGGAATGGATGAAAACAAATACCAACCAAGAGAATACAGAACGAATCCGAATTATGGTGAATTATATGGTGGCACAGGGGGAAAAGGAGAGTGGATTACCATTTATAATGCATTCAAAAAGCATCAAGAAAATCTGGTCAAAATATGAAATTAATTTTCAAATTATTGATTTTTTAAATCGTATGGAACTACGATTTAAATACGACGCATCTCTTTATAGTGAAAGGTATATCTCATCCATCCTCAGTCGGTTCTTAAAGATATTACAGCGCTTTATAGAGTCGGAAAACTGTAGCATCAAAAATTTATTAGAATCAGGTGAATAAAATGGTGACGCAAAACTGGGTGTCTCAAGCAGGCAAACGCCGTTTTTCCATGTCTTACTGTCCTGAGCAAACGCCCCACACAACGGTTGGAGCTTTACTATTACCAGGTTTTTTGGAGCCGATGTGTGATACGGATTATTTTATGAGTAAACTCGCAAAAAAGTTATATCATTCTGGTATATATGTGTTGCAAATGGATCTGTATGGGTCCGGGGACAGTGCAGGCGAGTCGGAGGAAATAACGCTTGATGGACTGCGGGACGATATATTATCCGGAATTGCCCAATTGAAGCGGATTGGAATGGAAAAGATATTTTGTGTCGGCAGGGGGATTATAGCCACACTCCTGTCAGAGGAACCGGTCTCATCCCTTTCTAGCGGAGTGTTTGGAATCAATCCATATTGTGTTTCGCCCGATGTTGTTTCGAAAATGTGGCCTGGCCTTCAAGGGGATTGCATAGATTTACATACAGTGTTTCAAGGAACGGAGTATACGGATTTATCAGATTTTGATGACGACAAAGTATCTTTTTTCTCTGCCTTAGGTGCACATATTCGAAATATACATGGACAAATGATTAGTACGGCTTTTTTGAATGAGCTTTGTACATATAGCAGCTTGGATGCCGTAGGCCACTGCAAAAACGCATATTTCATTGTAAATAATCCTAACTCAGAGAAAGGGTATATGGTTTGCAACCATCTCGATAAAACCCGGCATCGGGATCTGCATACCTATTACCGCTGTTCTTTGATGCGGGATGCCATGTGGCAATATAATGTGATAATAGAAATAAAAAGACGAATTTTAGCGGAGGTGCCAAACGATGCAGATACCCATTCAAATTGAAGTAGAACGTACGCCGGTTTTGGGAATGCTGCATATCCCCGAAAATCAGGCGCCAGGATCCCCGATGATACTGATGTGTTATGGTTTGAATGGAAACCGTGTTGATAACAATCGTATTTCCGTATCGCTGGGAGTGCATGCGGAAAAAACAGGAGTTATATTATCTCGATTTGACTACCGGGGATTAGGGATCAGCGGCGGAGAATTCCAGCAGATTAGTTTGGATACAAAGATGCAGGATTCAATCGAGATGGCTCAATTTTTAGATGCGTGTATGAATGGCAACCAGTATTCATTATATGTCCTCGGTTTCAGTGATGGTTGCAGAATTGCCACGGCACTATTAGAAACCAATCTAAAAATTGCAGGTGTCGTCTTATGGAGTCCCATTTTTGAAATCAAAAAAAAATTTGTCAGCCCCAGTGTGCCCAGAAAGTTTGTAAGGCATCCGGAAACAAAGGAAATTGTGTTTCCCTTTAAAGGGTTGTGGATGAACCAAAAGCACTTGAGGCAGCAAATCGCCATGTCGGATGATTATCAAAAGCTGTGTGATTTTCGAGGAAAAAAACTGGTTATTTTGGGGGGGAATGACATAGCAACCCGTACAACATTTGAAGAATTGCAGCAAACAAATCCGATTCCTGATATCACAAAAATCGTCATTGAGGATGCGGATCATTTATACAGCCGTAAGGTATGGACAGATCACTTAATCTCAAATACGCTGCGTTGGATTCTATCTTAAAAATTAGAAGAATTTTAAATGTGGGAAGATGGGTGTCTCTATGAGCCAAATTATTTCAAAGTTTCCTGCTATGATGTTAGGGTTTATTGGAGAAAACGATCTAAAAATTTTGGAATATGATGAAGATATCGTTGTATTTGAATCAGCAAACGATATTGAACAGCCATTTGATCTAATTTTATGTATTTTCGATTTACCGAGTTATGATTATAAAGAATATTGTTTTCGCAACTGTATCCTTCAAAAAAAGTATCAATCCACTTATTCTTATATTTTTCATGTGCAATTGCCAGAGCCTTATCAGGGGTCAATGACAAAATATCAGAATGCGTTGAAACAACTTGAGTCGATGTGTCATTGCTGGGGAGATATGAAACAAAATTCCTTATCGGCGGATCATTATATCCGTAAAAATCGAGTGATGTATCCCTATGAAAAGGATCAGGTCTATACACGAAGCTTTTCGGACCAGATCTCCCTATGGTCAGAGTTGCCTGTAGAGACGCAAGAGAAAAAACGCTTTCAAACTGTTATCAGGCATGTGGAATTTTCTATTTATTTAGATCAGCCACACATGCACATGATGGTAGAAAAAGGTACATGTTTTACAGTCGACCATTATGTCCAACAATCTGGTTTGTCGGGTCATCCCATATTTTCTGCTAATGTAAAAAGGCTGTATATTGGGGATGATTTCTGTTTTGAAAGGTTGCCGTCAGCAGAATTACTTCATGCGTTTCTTAAGATTGCGGAATCACAGGGATTTCATGTAACGCTTTGTTTCCCTTTTTTATATGAGCGCCAACTGACCGCGATACACAACCTATTATCTGTTTTAAATGAATGGTCATGTTCTTCAGGAAAACAGGCTGAAGTGGTGGTAAATGAGCTGGGGCATTAAATATGCTGCACCGCGTGTATCCCGATGTTGACCTTGTATTGGGTAGGCTTTTAAATAGGCGAAAAAAGGATCCAAGAGAAGAATGGCATTGGCAGAAAAATTCCTATCTCCCGGGTTATCAAAGCAATTTTTTAAATTCCACTTGTATTCAGTCAATTCTGAGCCGATATGGAGTTCACCGGTACGAATTTGAATCAACTACACAGAAGCCTCTTCTGCCAGAAGGCAATCATACGCTTCATTTTCCATTTTACCAACTCAATACTTCTACGTACTGCAATTTAAAGCATCGATGTGATAATTTTAAGATGAATCAGTCAAAACAGAGCGGCTGCCCCGGCTATTGTAGAGAAATTGTCTCCCTATACCCGAAACACCTGAATACATATGGGAGAGGCAACAGTATATTCGCCTTTAATCCACTTGTATTAAGTGATCCAGGATACTTAGAATTTTTTATATCCCATGGAATTGATCGTGTTGTTTTTTCCATGCCTTAATAGGCCGAAGGAGGGGGGAAAATGAAATTATTATCACCGTTATCAAATGTGGAGGACTACGAATCGTTAGTAGAAGCAGGGGCAGACGAATTTTATTGCGGATATATGCCATACCGGTGGCTGTCCAAGCGCGGCGTGCAAGGCTCTTTAAATCGCCGGGAATATGTTGGCATGGCAAATACATGTACATTAAGTTCTATGAAAATACTGAGACGAAAAATAGAGGATTTTCATATTCCCGTAAAAATAACCCTAAATTCAATCACATATGACCCAATGGATTATCCCTTAATTTTAAATATCGTTCAGGAATTACTTGATATAGGGTTTGACACGTTTATCATTGCTGACCTGGGGCTTTTGTTCTATTTAAAAGAACAAGGAGTCCGGTGTAACTTTCATATCAGCGGTGAGTTCCCTGTGCTTAACAGTGAAACAATTGATTTTCTTACTGCTTTTGATATTCAACGCATTATTTTTCCGAGAAAAATGTCAATCGTAGATATAACGAGTTGCATACAAAAATTTCGAGATAAAGTGCCTGAATATGAGGCGTTTGTGTTAAATGAAAGTTGTCTGTATATTGGGGCGTTTTGTAACACACTTCATTGTGATGAATTAGTCAGCTTTTGTTTTGCTCCAACAAGGATCAATAAAATGCATCTGGATCATAAAGAATTTAAACAGGAATATCGCTTTCTGTCCTTGTCAAACCTGTACGATAATCAAATTCTAAGCGGTGGGCATGAAAAAGGAGAAGCATATTCCTTTGCAGAACATGGCTGCGGCGTCTGCTTTGTAAAAGAATTAGAGGCGGCGGGCATTACCAGCTTAAAAATTGTTGGCAGAGGGCGTTCCAGAGAATTTTTGTTAAACGACATTCAAAACATGAAAGCGATTCTTGCATTAGCTGATACATTTGATGATCACCAGCGGACAGCATTTCAGCAGCAAGTGAAAGAGAGGTTTTTTCATGGTCGCTGCTTAAAATCAACGCATTTATGTTATTATCCTCAAAATTAAAAATATATAGAAGGCTTTGAGGAGGATTTTTCTACCCAACAATATTTTTTGTACGAGGAGAACTTGAAATGGAGAAAATCACTTTGACTCAGGAGGAATATACACAGGAACAATGTAATAAAGCAAAAATTTTGGAGATGTTTTTGAATAGCAGTTTAAAATGGTATGAGCGCCCTGTGGTTTCTATCGTTCTAGTGATAAGCAGTTTGCTTCCGCTTTCTGCATCGATGTTTTTATTTCGGTGCGCCGGTCGAGTGTTAGCCCAAAACCCCAAGCTACGCATGGCAAAAGAAATTAACAAAATTACATAGTGAGGTATTAGAAAAGGGGAAATGAGATGGAAAAAATAGCGGTTATGTATTCCGGTGGCGTGGATTCCACTTTGGTGGCAGATATGGCGGCTACAGATGCGGATGAAATTTATTTGTTAACCTGTATTTCCAATTGTCATTTAAAAGACGAAACTGCGGAACACGCTTATGAACGTATGCGCCCGAGAGTGAAGCTTTTGGAAAATCGTCATCCTAGCAAAAAGTTTACTCATATTATTTTAAACAGTAAAAAAATTCAAGCATATTTATGGAACCATTTAGCATTTAAAGATTTAGCAACCGTAGGGCTTTGGAGAAATCAGCCATGCGCTTGTTGTTCCTCTGCAACATTCTTCCGTATTTTTGCTTTTTGTTTGGATCATGGCATAAAACGCATTTATGACGGAGCCAATGTTATGATGAGTAATTATCCTTATCAGGAATTCATTGTGGTGAATTATATGCGAGTTTTTGTAAAAAGTTTTTGATAGAGAAGATATCTCCTATTTATTGGTATGATAATGAAGATGTCATGATGCTATATCGGATCAAAGGGTTTAAGGATGATCAATATATCCAGAGACATCTTATAAAAGGAAAAAACAGTAATAAAGAGGCCCAAGAGCGGGGAATCGTAACAGGAGATATGAAATATAATTTTGCAAACAAAAATAAACATCAGATACTATGCGGCCAAGAAGTATTTGTTAATTATTCCATGTTTCATTTTTTTATTATAAAAGATATGATTTTGTAAAAATGCAAAAGTTGATGAGCAAGCAGCTACAAAATCACTTAGAAGAGATGGAGCCAATCCTGATTCAATATCAAAAGTCTAGAAAACATCAAAAACTTTTCTGTGATTAACACTTCTGAAGGCAGTGCGATTGAAATATGAGGGCTTCTGAAGGGAAGTGAATAGATACATGATGGTAGATTGTTTTATAGTAGGTCATTTTCAAGAAAATAAGATGGAATATTTTAAGCAAAAAGGATTATATCGTGTAATCGGGCTGGAACATATTTTTAACCCCAAATTAGCACTCATATCAAGCTGTTTAGATAGGTATGGCGCAAGGTTTGAATTTATGGATGCAACTTTTGATAGGATCGATCAGTTGCCAAATATGATAGCATCGTCAAACGCTTCTATTGTAGCAATTTCTACGTCAGAAACAACATCCGTGCTGCAAGCATCAAAACTGGTGAAACAAATAAAAAAAGCGACGATACCCGTAAAAGTGGTTGTTTGGGAACTTTGACAGCAACCGTTTTACAGCAGCTAGGCAAGGATGATTACGAAGTGTTTCTTAAGGAAGTAGGCGCAGATTATTATATTACTAGTTATTATGGCGCCGAAGAACTGGGCAAATTGGTCGCCGCGTTTATCAGGAAAAAAGGACAGCAGGAGATTTGCCACATCGAAAATCTTTATTATCGGGAACGTAATTCTTATCAATTTACATTTCAAAATACTTTGCCGCTTCAATTGGAGGACGCACAAGTTAATTGGAGATCCTTAGAAAAATATAAAAAAAATTATACCATGCTTCGCACGAGTGTTTCATGCCCATTTCAGTGTGCCTTTTGTTCTTACCCTACCCGTACACAAAAATATGAATGTTTATCAGTAGATCACGTAGAACGGCAACTGGATCAGCTAGAAAAAACACATCACACACATATGGTTAATTTTGTTGATGACACTTTTAATGTGCCGAAAGCAAGATTTAAAACACTTTTAGAAATGATGATCCATAAGCGGTATTCTTTTCAATGGCACGCCTTTATTCGTGCCCAATATCTTGATGAGGAAACGGTTTCTCTCATGAAGCAGAGCAATTGCCAAGGCGTTTTACTTGGTATCGAGTCCGGAAATCAGGGGCAGCTTGACCGCATGAATAAGAAAGTTATGCTAGAACAGCTAGAACACGGAATCCTTCTTTTAAAAAAATATAGCATTTTAACGATTGGATTATTTATTGTGGGCTTCCCCGGGGAAACGGAGAATACGGTTCAGGACACTGTTGCGTTTATCCAACGGCTTAAACCTGATTTTTATTCTCTTGAGCCGTGGTTCTATCATAGAAACACTCCGATTCATAAACAGCGTGCGTTATATGGGCTGAAAGGCGCAATGCACAACTGGAGCCACAACACAATGAATTCCTCACAGGTTGCTCCTCTGATCGCTTCCGCCCAAAAACAGATTACAGATTCCATTTGCATGAGCCATTTGCCATATCCCTATGTATTTCAACTGCTTGATGCAGGATATTCAATAGAAGAAATCAGGGATTTATTTTATGAGTTTCACATTTGATAATGGAGCCTATGGAGGATATGAAATTGAATGTTTCATTTCAAAATACACTACCGTTTAGTGAACCGCGGCTTGACTGTTATCAGAACTGTGTCGCAACGCTGTTGCGTGCACAGGGAGAAAATATTGTGTATTTGGGAGCATGTTGGCCCTGGGAGTTTGTAGTGCATGCCAAGAGCGACACTGCGCGTTCCCTGAATGACTATGTATTGAGAAACACCAAATGTGTCAAGGCAGACGTTTTAAAACGATTCTATGGGATTTATCTGAGGCGTTCTCATGCAAAGGGAGAAGCTCTGTTGCGTGAACTGCATGAAGGAACGCGAATGAAAACGCCATTGATTGTCAACGTTGATGAGTTTTACATGCCTTATCATTTTCAACATGTTTATAGGAAGCAGCATGGCGTTCATACCATACTTTTATTTCATATAGATTCAAATAAAGATCTTTGCCAGTGTATTTCTACCATACCAATGTACAAAGGCGACTTATCATTGGAAGCGTTAAAGCAGGGAATTGAGCATAACAATTCAGGGTGGGCGTATGAAGTGATAGAGCGGTATGAGCCGCATCAAATTTGTATTCCGGAGCCGGAGGCCGTGTCTCACACCTTTGCTCAAATTTTAAAACAGGTTTATAAAGGCATGGTTACACCATATCATTTTAACAAAAGCGGTCGAAATATTCTCCACACTCGACAATTGAATCTTTTTTTAAAAGAATTACGAAATATAGAAAGTAAATCTGTAGCACAGCAACGTACAGAATGGTTTTGTCAGGGAGATTGGGGTTGGAATGTTGATAGAAAATCACAATGGCTGATGAATTACTTATCCTACGAAAATAAACGCATCGGTTTAAGGCACTATGAAAGAATCATGGAGCTGATACCTGAAATAGACCGTACTTGGCGGCTGGCGTTTCGCCAATTATTTAAAGATTATCAGTTAAAAGGGAAAGGCGATTGTCTATATGAAGTTTGCAATCGTCTTTCATGGGTGGAAAAAACGGAATTGGATATCATTTCGATGCTGTTAGCAGATATAAAAGAAGGGAATGAATCGTATGAGTGATCCGTTGGTATCTGGAATCGGGGTATGCCCGGGCGTCGTTCGGGGAGAAGCAAAAGTCCTACGTTCAGAGAGGGATATAGAGGAGCTACGGCCAGGCAAAATCATTGTCATCCCGCACAGTTCTCCGTTATATGCGGTAGCTCTAATGAGTGCTTCGGGAGTGATTTGTGAGAATGGAGGGAGGCTTTCCCATATCTGTACGATTGCTATGGAGATGGGTATTCCTTGTATTACGCAGGCAACTAGGGCAATGGAGATCATTCTGGATGGACAAACTGTATTTTTAGACGCATCTAGTGGGCTGGTTTATGATGATTCGATAAGGGGTTATAGAACATTGAGTACTAGGGTGGCGGTTATTCCGTGTGATAATTATAATGAGCTGACAGTAGATCGATGCATAACACGTGCAGTTGATGCATTGGGAGGAGTGGATGCATTTGTTCCTCCAAAAGCGCAGGTGGTATTAAAACCAAATTTGTGTTTGGCAGAACCGTTTGACAAGCATGTTACCACTCACCCACAGGTGGTGAGAAGTATTATGAAGCTTTTTGCAACGAAGAATGCCGATATTGTGATTGGCGATAATCCCGTTGGTGATGCAAATGTAACGCGGGTGGATCATATCTTTGCAATAAGCGGAATGGAGAAGGCGTTAAGGGAATTTTCCTATCAACGCAGTTTGTTACAGAATAATCTTATCCAATTGATAAACACAATTGATGGACAAACTTATCCATTTTATGTTTCTAATGATGTTATGCAGGCTGATTTACTCATCAATATTCCAAAATTTAAAACGCATACCCTTACTCTTTTTTCTGGATGTGTAAAAAACCTTTTTGGTTTGCTACCTGGAAATTCAAAGCGTGTTCTTCATAGTAAGCTGCCTCAAAGGGAAAAATTCTGTGAATTTCTATTGGGAGTTTATGAAAAAGTTCGTCCTGGACTTCATATTATGGATGCAATCGTCGGCTTGGAAGGAGACGGCCCCGGAACGAAGGGGATACAACGAAAGTTAGGCCTTATCTTGGCTGGGACAGATGGTATTGCGGTAGATACTGTAGCTGCAATGTTAATCAATTTATCCCCAGAGAGCATCTTAACTAATCGGATCGGACAAGAAATAGGGCTTGGCGAGACTGATCCCCAAAACATAGAAATTGTTGGATGTGGGTTGGATGAAGTGAAAATAAAGGATTTTAAATTGCCATTTGGTGCAACTTATACAAGCGCCTTCACAGAAAGATTATTTACTTTGGCAAGGGCCTATTTAAAAATCAACTTAGAAAAGTGTAAAAAATGTAAACTTTGTTATCAAAATTGTCCTTCTGGAGCAATTATGATACAGAATAATAAAATGGAAATTAATCAGCAGAAGTGCATTTCATGTATGATTTGCAATGAGATCTGCCCATATGGAGCGATCGATTCTGAGCGGCCCCAATTTTATCATCAACTTAAGCAAATGAGAAAAGAGAAATGAGGATACATATGAACAATGGTTATTATTTATCAACGTATCTGCATATCAACGAAGTGGCGCACCTTACTGGAATGCGAATACGCCATGACCAGAATGTATCGCTCTGGCATAAAAACGGGGATAAAATCGATCTTGTGCATTATTGGGAATTGGAGCGCATTACGGGGTTAAAAAAGAATAATCGTTCTTTGTTTACAGTTGAGCAGGCCAGAGAGCTCCTCGATAGCCTGCTAGCGGAGTATCGCTTAACCTTAAACGATATGCAGGCCATCTGGGGAACTCCGCAATTGCAATCGGCTCATGATTATCATTCAATAGAGGAAGTAAGAGATATTTCTTACCACAGTCTTTGTCACTTGTATTCTGCGTTGCTGATGGACACAGATTTGTTCTATCAGGAAGATATTCTGGGGCTTTCGTTGGATGGTGGGCCGGACAGCGTCATTGATTTACAAGTGAGTAAAAAAAAGTTATTATGCTGGCTGTGTTTCGCGAAAAGGGAATGTGAATTTAATGCCTCTCTTTTCACCGGGATTCATCTGGACATATGCCAGAAAGCGCTTCGGGTATCAGGAAGGAACCTTAATGGCATTGGCAAACGCATGCAATTGCGAGGCTTATATTTTTGATGAGGAGCCAGTCTGGATTAAAGATATTCACGGGCTGTCAAATTCATTTGAGTATGTCAAATGTTAAGCGATAAAATAAATCAATTAACCCCAAAGGATGCTGGAATCTTATTTAGTGGATTTGATGATCGATTTTCTTTGGAGGATAACCGTATCAGCATGGCAATGAAGCAAATCCAAAAAATATCTCTAAAGATTGTAGAACATAATATTGACCGGCTAATCGAGGAATACCATTGTGACCCCCATCAGATGTATCTGGCAGTTGCAGGTGGGTATATGCTAAATTGCCCAACAAATACGCATTTAATGAAAAAGTATGGATTCCGTGGGTTTATTGCTCCGCCCTGTATTAGTGATACGGGTATGTCTATGGGCATTGCGTTATATGCTTTTTATAAACAAATGAATCGCATGAGCTTTCATATAAATCATGCTTATTATGGCAATTCAGATCGTGATTCATTATCACAGTTGCTCAAAGAAAACAAATATGCACAATTTATTCAGGAAATCAGCGAGTTCCATCCAGAGCAAGCAGCGGAGGATATCATGCAAGCACCAATTGTGTGGTTCAATGGCCGTGCTGAAATTGGGCCGCGGGCGCTCGGAAATCGCAGCTTGATTGCTGATCCGCGCTTTACTGGTTTTAAAGATGAGCTAAATCGGATTAAACAGCGGCAATGGTGGCGCCCTGTTGCACCAATTGTGTTAGAAGAAAATTTAAATGATTGGTTTGAATCATTTTGCCCTTCGCCATTTATGCTCCATGCATTTCAAGTCCGGCCAGATAAAGCGGAACAAATACCAGCAGTTTCCCATTTGGACAATACTGCGCGTGTTCAAACGATGAATGAATATGAAAACAAAATGCTTTACGATGTAATAAAAGCGTTTATGCAAAAAACTGGTGTTCCGATTATTTGCAACACGTCACTAAACGACCGGGGCGAACCGATTATTGATTCTTGTGAGCAAGCACTAAATTTCGCTCTTCGCAAAAAAATACGCATAGTATATTTAAATGGGAAACGTTTCACTTTAAAAAATCATGAAAAATATGAACTGACTCAGCCACTAGAAAGAAAAGTAAATATTCTCGCATTTCGTAATGAAGGAGAACGGCAGTCCTTACTCAAACAGTACAATCCTTATCAAATTCCCAATGAAACGCTCGTTTATTATTTTTTGTTAAGACCGGAGTTACAAGATAAATATGCTTTAACAAATGAGAACGATGTGAGAATGTTAAACCTGTTTGTCAAAATGATATTCAATAAATTAAATCCTGAAGAAATTCCAGGTATTACATTGGAAGGAAAGTAAACGATGATAAGGCTTTTTTGTGTTCCATATGCAGGGGGATCAGCATTGGTATATAAACCATGGATAGCAGATTTCCAACGGCAGGGAATTGAGTTAATTCCGCTGGAAATGAAAGGGCGAGGCAGTAGAATTACAGAATCATTTTATGCGGATTTTGAGGAGGCCAAGGAAGATTTGCTCCAAATGATATATCAATATCTGGAGGAATCCGATCATCCATTTGCTTTTTTAGGGCATAGTATGGGGAGTCTGTTGGCCTATGAACTGGCTCTTTCGGTTTCCGAGAAAGGATTTATCCCCTCTCATCTTTTTCTTTCTGGCGGTCAGCCTCCACATTCAGGATGGAACCATAACTCGTATTATCATAGTTCCGATCAGTTGCTGAAGGAACATCTGCTACACTTGGGTGGAATGCCTGACATCATTATGAATAACGAAAGCTTGTATCACTATTTTGTTCACATAATTAAAGAAGATTATCGAATTATGGACACCTATATCGTTCGCAAATCATATCCTATGGTGCCTTGCGAAATAAGCGTCTTATGCGGAGATCAAGATGTTTGCGTGAAATGCGACAATTCGCAGTGGACCGGATATTCGAGCAAATCATTAAATGTTCATACCTTTGAGGGAAATCATTTTTTCTTGTTTCGCTCAGATGGAAAGGCAAAAGATTTTATAAAATCACGCTTGTCAAAAATTTACATATAGGAGGTAGTTGAATTGCGAATCGAGGATTGGCTGCTAAAATCGGAAAATAAGACGCCATTTTCTATCTTGGATGATAACGGCCTATGGTCGTGGGACGTTCTCCGTCAGCGAGCACAGCTGCTCGCTCGGTCATTAAAAAAAGTAGGGGTCAAATCGCATGATAAAGTTGCGGTAATTTGTGAAAACAGCGCACAATTTATGATTGGTATTTTTGGCAGTCTTTCAGCTGATGCAAGCGTGGTATTGCTCGATCCGCAATTACCATCTTCCGCAGTGGAAGAAATGCTGCATGGTACAGATGTGCATACCGTCTGCACCTATGGAAGCCGCAGTTCTAAAATGGCGGAAATCATATCCTCCGGCCAAAAGGACGCGTTTTGTTTTTTACATGAAGAAAAGGGGGATTGGGAACAGGCAGATGACTTTTTTCAAGAATCAGATGAAATGTGTCGTAACACAAATGAAACCGCCTTTATCATGTTCAGCTCCGGCACATCTGGAAAAGCAAATGGCGTCATGCTGAGCCATACAGGTATCTTGAATAATGCAAATGCAATTATAGAGTATATGAATCCAACGGTTTCGGACAGTTTTTATATTGCCAAAACAATGGTTCATATTTCTTCTTTAACTGGAGAACTTATTGTAGCCCTCATGTGCGGCAGCAAAGTGATTGCCAAAAACCCGGTTGTATCTCCTCAAACCACACTGCGCCGTATTGAATTGCTGAAGCCGACAATTCTCATCGCAAATCCGACTTTATTCAATTTGTTAGCGGATTCAGATCGCGGCAAATATGATTTATCCAGCGTTCGCTTTCTATATACCTGTGGTGCTCCTGCTGGGGCTGAAGTTTTAAAACGGATCGCTAAAGCATTCCGAAATGCGAAGGTCATGAATTTATATGGGCTAACCGAGGCTGGGCCAAGAGTAACCCGCGCAAAGGGATACGGACGACCTTACCAAGTATGGATCGACTGGCCGTCCAATTCAGGGAGTTGAGGTCCGGATTTGTGATGAGGCCGGAAAAGAAGTGGCCCAAGGTAATACTGGGGAAATTTATGTGAAATCAAATAGTCTGATGCAGGGTTATTATAACAATTCAGCCTTGACCGCGGAACGCTTTTCAGATGGTTGGTTAAAGACAGGAGATATTGGGTATGTGGACAAAGATAATGAGGTTTTTGTATTGGGAAGAAAAGACGATATCATTAACCGTGCCGGCCATAACATTGATCCACGCCGGATAGAGCAGGTTGTCTGTAAAGTGCCTGGGATAAAAGATTGTTTGGCCTTTGGAATACCAGATCCTAAGAAAAACACGATCATAATATGTTTAATAATTGAAGAGGAAAAAAATGCATCCTGATCGGCAGCTCCTATGGGAAACCTGTCGGAAGATGCTTGCTCCGTACGAGAACCCACAGGTAATTCTTAAATGCAGGGACCTCCCGAAAACATCAGGTGGAAAAGTATCCAGGAAAATGGCAGTTGCGCAATATATAAAAAAAAAGCAACAAATCAAAGAATGGAGGTGTTTTGATGAATAAGTCCCATGCTCCAGCTGCGTCTGTCATCCTCCCAATCTACAATCAGTCGGAATCTCTTCGTATCGTATTAAAACATTTATCCAATCAGCAGTGTCATCCAGCGGAATATGAAATCATTGTGGTTGACGATGGCTCAACCGACGCACTCAGAGAGAAGATAGCAAGTGATGATTGGCCGCTCCCAAAGTGTAAGATTACTTATATACACCAAGAAAATCAGGGAAGAGCAATTGCGCGGAATGCGGGGGTCGAAAAGGCCCAAGGAGATAGGCTTATTTTTTGTGATGGTGACAGGGTACCCTCGCCAACGTTTGTGACAGAGCATCTAAATGCAGCTAAAAATCAACGTAATATGGTTGTCATTGGCTGCCCGTGGGATTTTTTTGGAAAAGCCAGCTTGTTGAAAACTGAAGCAAACACCAATTGGCAACGTATCGTGAAATTATCTAGAAAACCTCAATATTATGAAAAGATCATGAATCTTTATTCCGACGGAAAAACGGAATCCCCCATCGCCTGGTGCACTTTTTTGGTTGGAAATTCTAGCATAGACAGAAGAGCGTTTGAATCAACAGGCGGTTTTGATCCCGGCTTTACCGATTGGGGATTTGAACACTTTGAGTTTGCATACCGTTTAAAAAAACAAGATTTTATGTTTTACAGTTGCCCACAGGCAGAGAGCTTTCATCTTCCCCATCCGCGCCAATCAGGTTTTTATCAATCAATGATTCATTCCAGTATGAAATACTTTATGCAGCTGCACCCAAAGGTGCCGGTAAATGCGTTGGAACGATTTTTACTAGGCAAAATTTCATTACAGGATTTTGAAAAAAGTTTTTGTGTCAATTTATCTTACAATCTTTTAGATAAGCCCGAAATTTATTTTAAATTAGAAAGGAGTGAATCTTAAATGACGCCAAATCAATTGCTTCAATTGCAATCCTTACCGTTTACAGATAAATTGGAATATTCAAAACAACTGGTGAAAGAATGGTATGAGTATTGGAACGGTGAAGTTGCAATACTGTTCAGCGGAGGCAAAGATTCCACGGTAACCATGAATATTGTTCAGGATTTATATCCGGAAGTACCGGCGCTTTTTGTTGATACCGGAATGGAATACCCGGAAATTTATGAGTTTATATCTCAATGCAAAAATGTTAAAGTTTTAATTCCGGATTTTACATATGAACAGGTTATACAGGAATATGGCTATCCGATTATTAATAAAAAAATCGCTCATATTTTAAAGGATCGCATACCAGGTGCGGTCAATGACGAGGAGCGTATCCAGTTGTTAAAGCAATTGCCGGAGAAATATGCTTATTTGATTGATGCGCCGTTTCGTATATCTGATCAGTGTTGTAATCTTATCAAAGGAAATACCGTTCATCGCTACTGCAAAGAACACGGCTTGAAACCTTATGACAGCCTGCTTGCCTGTGAATCCATAAATAGGCTCAAAAACACAGTAAATAAAGGATTTCATATTTTTGGTACAGATGATCCAAATTGCAGACCGATTGCCTTTTGGAAGGAAGAAGATATTTATCAATATTTTGAAACGATGAACGTGCCTTATTGCTCGATTTATGGGGACTTTCGAACTTTTGGTGAGAAACGTACGAACTGTATGTATTGCCTATTTGGCTGCCACTTGGAAAAGCAACCCAATAAAATACAGAGAATGAAGCTCCATCATCCATCCCAATATCGTTATGCAATGGATAACTTAAATTTTGGTCAAGTATTAAATTATCTCCATATTGCCTATGAGATAGACGATTGACTTGAAAGGGGTAAAAAAAATGAACTTTGAAACAATTATGAACAAGCTCAATACCATTATAAAAAATGAACTGGAGCTGGGTATGCACGAGGCATTGGAAAAAGACACGCAGTTATTGGCTATTGGCATTGATTCTATTGCATTAATGTCGCTGCTTGTCTATATCGAGGAAGAATTTGATTTTGAATCAGGCGAGGACGCATTGCTTGGCGACAAATTCCACACCATTGGCGATGTAGCAACCTATATTTTAAGCAAGATTAGCTGAGGTTTGGCGTTAAAGTCAAATCTTTGCTAAAAAGGGGATTTGTTATGGATTGGCAAGAGATCGCAGTGGTTGGAGCAGGAACGATGGGCGCTGGAATTACGGCAGACTTATTATTTCATGGTTATAAAAACATATGGCTCATTGACATTTCATTATCTCAACTTGAACGGGCAAGAAAGGATATTGCACATGCACTGCGTTTTTATCCGCTCATTGCACCTAATTTAGCAAAAGTCGATGCTAATGAGGCGCTGCAACAGGTTTCGTTTACAACACAATTAAACAAAATACACCGTTGTGATGCTGTAATTGAGAATATCACCGAGAAGGTAACCGTTAAACAAGATTTATATCAAAAGATGGACGAAATATGTAAGCCTGACACCTGTTTTATAGCAAACACCTCATGCATCTCCATTACCGCAATTGCTGCTTTCACATCAAGGATGGACCAAGTCATTGGGATTCATTTTATGAATCCAGCCGCACTAAAATCAACCGTTGAGTTGATAGCGGGGGTCCACACAAATCAGGATACAATTCAAAAAGCGGAGCGTTTTTTGTCTGAACTCGGAAAATCTTTTGTAAGTGTAGGGGACTTCCCAGGCTTTGTTTCCAATCGGATTTCACATTTATTTATGAATGAAGCGGCTTTTGCTGTGCAGGATCATTTGGCAGAGCCTGCTCAGATAGACAAAATATTCCGCGAGTGTTTTGGCCATAAATTAGGCCCGTTAGAAACAGCGGATTTAATTGGACTGGATGTGGTGGCAGACTCTCTTGATATCCTTTTTGAAAGCTATCATGACAGCAAGTACCGATGCTGTCCATTATTAAGGAAAATGGTTTCGGCGGGTATGCTGGGGAAAAAAAGTGGCAAGGGATTCTACTGTTATTAATTAGGAGGCTGTGTAACAGATATGAGTAATCATTCTTCGATAAAGAATAAATTAAAAGAGTATATCTGTCAAAGTGCAAATTTAACCGCGTTGGAAGATGATGTGGAACTCTTTAATGAGGGATATGTGAGTTCTCTCTTTGCAATCCAATTGATGATGTTTATTGAAAAAGAGTTTGATATTAAAATAAGAGTTCAAGATCTGGACATGGATCATTTTAAATCAATTAACGCTATAGCGGACTTTATAAAGGCTAAGACGAAGGTTGTATGATGATGAAACAACAATTAGATTCCAATAAAAAAGAGCAGGAAATTTTAGATTTATGGAATATTATAAACGACACGCAATGCGAATATTCTAAAGATAAATTTATCTATATGTTATTTGAGGAACAAGCAAAAAAATGGCCAGATAAAGTCGCTATCATATGTTCCGATCAGCAATATACTTATGGTGAATTAAATCAAAAAATCAATGCGCTTGCCGCCCACTTGTCAGAATGCGGGGCCAGAGCTGGGGTAATCATCGGAATTGTAGCCGAGC
>ENA-OQDT01000645-OQDT01000645.1-human-gut-metagenome-genome-assembly--contig:-NODE-645-length-22540-cov-3.449917_pt1 | contig 22540 bp, 24 predicted proteins | sample MGYA00242786_ERZ504617 | MGnify/ENA primary metagenome ERZ504617 (study PRJEB26092, sample SAMD00036337) | human gut metagenome | host: Homo sapiens | study: EMG produced TPA metagenomics assembly of...
TGTACGGCGGCAAGCTGCAGGACACCACTCCGGGACAGGGCTTCTGGTTCGTGGAGGACGCGCGCCGCAGACGCCTCCGGCTCGGAAACCGCCGAAAGTGAAAGCACGGTGAGCACCGAGAAACGACCGTATGGAAGCGCTGCGCACACTGCGCAGCAAGCTGGAGGAATACGGCCTGTCGCAGGACGTGACACGGCTGGAAGTGGCAGACACCGAGCAGCTCGCACTTTTGTATCAGGACCGCATCAGCGTGCTGCTGGGCACGCTGAACGATCTGGATTATAAGCTGGACCGCGCCCGCTATGTACTGACTAACGCCGACGGCAAGGGCTGCGGCCCCCACCGACACCGGGCGGCTGGATTTCAGCCATACCAGCGCCAGCAGCACACGCAAGATCTATTTTGCACAGGGCGAGCCCACCCTGCCCTCCGGCTATGTGGTGCCGCCCAAGGCTGAGGAACCCGCCCCGGCAGAGGACACCGCCGACAGCACCGACAGTGCAGAAAGCACGGATACTGCCGACACCACCGAACCGGCGGCTGACGCGGACACCGAGCAGCTGCCCCTGACCCACCCTGACCGCATGACGGCCAACGAAGAAGAAAACCCCATGTAAAGAAGCTCTTTGGAGGAGACTGTATGAAGCTGGAACAACTGATGGAAGGCGTGCCCTTTACCCTTGTGCAGGGCAGTCTGGATACTGAGATCGCGGATATCATCTACGACAGCCGCAAGGCTGCCCCGGGGCTTTTGTTCGTGTGTATCGTGGGCACCCAACGGGACAGCCACGCGTTTGCCGCTGACTGCGCCGCCAAGGGAATCAGCGCGCTGGTCATCCAGCACGACATCGACCTTTCTACCCTGCCCGGGGTGACCGTGGTCAAGGTGGAGAGCAGCCGCTATGCCATGGCGTTGATGAGCGCCGACCTCTTCGGCAACCCTGCCCGGCAGATGACCATGATCGGCGTCACCGGCACCAAGGGCAAGACCACCACCACCCACATGATCAAAAGCGTGCTGGAGGCCGCAGGCCGCAAGGTGGGCATGATCGGCACCAACGGCATCTACTATATGGGACGCCACAAGGACACCGCCAACACCACCCCGGAAAGCTACGAGCTGCAAAAGACCTTCCGGGAGTTTCTGGATGCCGGCTGCGATACCGCGCTGATGGAGGTATCCAGTCAGGGCCTGATGATGGACCGCGTGGCGGGCGTGCACTACGATGTGGGTGTGTTCACCAACCTTTCGCCGGATCACATCGGCCCCGGCGAGCACAAGACCTTTGAGGAGTACCGCAGCTGGAAGGGACAGCTGTTCAAGCGTTGCGATGTGGGCGTGGTGAACATTGACGACGAGAACACCGCCGCCCTGCTGGAAGGCCATACCTGCAAGCTGGTCACCTATGGCCGCGATGAAAAGGCCGACTACCGCGAGACCGGCTACGAGCTGCTGCGCACCCACGATTTTCTGGGCGTTGCCTTCCACGTTACCGGCAAGGACGAGATGGACGTCAAGGTGAATATGCCCGGCGAGTTCAGCGTGTACAACGCGCTGGCAGCGCTGGCCGTGGGCAAGGTGCTGGGTCTGCCGGATGCCGCCATCCACGATGGTCTGGGCAAGTGCGTGGTCAAGGGCCGCGTGGAGCTGGTGCCCATCAGCAAAAAGTTCACCATCCTGCTGGACTATGCCCACAACGAGGTATCCACCGAGAGCCTGCTTACCACCCTGCGCGCCTACAAGCCCCACCGTCTGGTGGTGGTGTTTGGCTGCGGCGGCAACCGCTCCAAGCTGCGCCGCTACGGCATGGGCGAGATCTGCGCCAAGATGGCCGATTTCTCCATCCTCACCGAGGACAACAACCGCTTTGAAAAGGTAGAGGATATTATTGCGGATATCCGCGAAGGCATGAACAAGGGCAACCCGGACGCAAAGTTCGTGGAGATCCCCGACCGTCTGGACGCGCTGCACTACGCAGTGGATCACGCACAGGAGGGCGACCTGATCGCCGTCATCGGCAAGGGCCACGAGACCTACCGCGACCGCGAGGGCGTCAAGACCCCCTTCCTTGAGCGGGAACTGCTGGAAGAATACGCCCAGCAGATCGGACTGGAATAAGAAGTATTATTATTGCGGGAAAGGCCGCTGCACAAAGTACTGTGCAGCGGCTTTTTTGCGTCTGTGGGAGCCCCTATATAAAGAGGAAGCAAACTGTGACAGAAATGTAAAAGATAAATATTTTTTAACTAAAAATCCATTGACTTATCCAACGGTTTGATTATAATGGTCGTGTTCGATACCTCATAAATTTTAGGTAAATAATTAAAAACAAACAGTGGACATAAAGGAGAATACTACCATGACTTTCGAGGAAATGAAGAAGATCGTTGTCGATACCCTGAGCTGCGATGAGGACAAGGTGACCATGGAGGCCAGCCTGACCGAGGATCTGGAGGCCGACAGCCTGGACGCTGTGGAGCTGAACATGGCACTGGAAGAGGCCTGCGGCGTGTCCATCCCCGATGAGGAGCTGGCAAACCTCAAGACCGTGGGCGATATCTTCAACTACATCAATGCCCATGTCTGAGGCTGACCGAGGCGAAACGAGATGAACAGTATCAAAGACCTGCTGCCGGGCAGCATGCGGGAGCGCACCTTCCAGCTGAAGGCCCGGCGGGATGCGGGTGCCGTGTGGAACGACCCGCAGTTCGTGGAATGCAAAAAGTGCGGACGCCGCGCCACCCGCCAGATCTGGAACAAGGCACAGTACGTCTGCCCCAATTGCGGGGTGCACCTGCCCATCGGCGGGTACTACCGCCTGAGCCTCATCCTTGATAAGGGCAGCTTCCGGGAACTGGACGCCGACCTTGCCCCGCAGGATGTGCTGCAGTTTCCCGGCTACCCGGAAAAGCTGGAAGCACAGACTGGTAAGACCGGCCTGAAGGAAGCTGTGATTACCGCCACGGGGCGCATCGAGGGCACCCCGGTGGTCGTTGCAGTGCTGGACAGCCGGTTCTTTATGGGCAGTATGAGCACCACCGTGGGCGAAAAGATCACCCGCGCCGTGGAGCACGCCGCTGCAAAGCACCTGCCGCTGATCATCTTCTCGGCCAGCGGCGGCGCGCGGATGCAGGAGGGCATTTTCAGCCTGATGCAGATGGCAAAGACCTCTGCCGCCATCGAGCGGTTCTCCGCCCGGGGCGGGCTGTACATCAGCGTGCTGACCCACCCCACCACCGGCGGCGTGACTGCCAGCTTTGCCAGCCTTGGCGATATTATGCTGGCAGAGCCCGGGGCGCTGATCGGCTTTGCGGGCCCCCGGGTCATTGAACAGACCATCGGCGAAAAGCTGCCCGCAGGCTTCCAGCGCAGCGAGTTCCAATACGAGCACGGCTTTGTGGACAAGGTAGTGCCCCGTACCGAAATGCGCGAAACACTGGCGCAGCTGCTGCGGCTGCACGCCTGAGGAGGAAGCGCCTTATGATCAAGGACATCTTACAACAGCTCGCACCGTTGGATGAAAAGATCGCCGCCCTGCGCGGCGACCCGGCGGACGAGAACATGACCGATATCACCAACCACGCTGCCGAACTGGCAGAGCTTTCCGCGCAGGAGGACGCTTTGCTGTCCGGCTGCGGGGCACTGACCGCAGAGGACAGGGTCTTTCTGGCACGCCACCCGGAGCGCCCCCACATCGATGAGATCGTGGATGCACTGTTCACCGACTTCTTTGAGCAGTGCGGCGACCGTCAGTGCAAGGAAGATGCCGCCATTCTGGGCGGTGTGGCGCTGTTCCACGGCCAACCGGTCACGGTCATCGGCCACCGCAAGGGCAGCACGCTGGAAGAAAACCTGCGCTGCAACTTCGGTATGCCTGGGCCGGAGGGCTACCGCAAGGCCCTGCGCCTGATGAAGCAGGCGGAAAAATTTGACCGTCCCATCATCACCTTCATCGACACGCCGGGCGCATACCCCGGCAAGGACGCCGAGGAGCGCGGACAGGGCGAAGCCATTGCCCGCAACCTGATGGAGATGAGCGGCCTGACCGTGCCGGTGATCGCAGTGGTCACCGGCGAAGGCTCTTCCGGCGGCGCGCTGGCGCTGGGTGTGGCAAACCGCATCCTCATGCTGGAAAACGCCGTCTACTCGGTGCTGAGCCCCGAAGGCTTTGCCAGCATCCTGTGGAAGGATTCCTCCCGCAGCGGCGAAGCCTGCGAGATCATGAAGCTGACCGCACAGGATCTGTACAAGGACGGCATCGTGGAGGAGATCATCCCGGAGCCGGTGGGCGGCGCACAGCGCGCCCACGGGGTACTGTTCGGCAATCTGGACGAGGCACTGCAGCGTCAGCTGCGCAGCCTTGCCCGCATGAACGGCCGTCAGCTGGCCGAGCAGCGCTACCAGAAATTCCGTCAGATCGGAGAAATGAGGAAAGCATGAAGGGTTTGCGTCTGATCGCCACCGGCGGGGCTTTGCCCGGCCGCACGGTCACCAACGAAGAGCTGAGCCGCACCGTGGATACCAGCGACGAGTGGATCACCACCCGCACCGGCATCCGTACCCGGCACTACTGCACCGAGGGCGAAAATGCCGCCACACTGGCCATTGCTGCCGCAAAGCAGGCGCTGCAGCGCAGCGGTCTTGCTCCGGCAGACATTGCCTGCTGCGTCTGCGCCACCCTTTCCGCGCCGGATGCCACCCCAAGCGTGGCCTGTCAGGTGCAGGCGGCGCTGGCACTGCCGGAAAACCGCCCTGCACTGGACGTGAACGCCGCCTGCTCCGGCTTTTTGTACGGCACGGCGGTGGCGCGCGGCCTGCTGGCTACGCTGGGCGGGCAGTACGCGCTGGTCATCGGCACCGAGGCTCTCTCCCGCCTGATGGACCCCGCCGACCGCTCCACCTGCGTACTGTTTGGCGATGGTGCCGGTGCGGCAGTGTTTGAACTGACCGACACCTCGGTGCCCTTTGCCATCACGCTGGGTGCCCGGGGCGATGCCGCCATCCATGCCGGCGGCCCCAGCCGCGCAGGCTCGGCACCCATCAGCATGGACGGCAGGGCAGTGTTCCGCTTTGCGGTGGATGCCCTGCCCAAATGCCTGCACACCGTGCTGGACGAGACCGGCCTTACGCTGGACAATCTGGACTGGGTGGTCTGCCATCAGGCCAACAGCCGCATCATCGACCACTGCGTCAAGGCGCTGCACGCCGATGGTGCAAAGTTCTACAAAAACATGGACCGCCACGGCAACACCAGTGCTGCCAGCATCCCGGTGGCGCTGAACGAGCTGGCTGAAAGCGGCCAGCTGCACCCCGGCCAGACCCTTGCCTGCATCGGCTTCGGCGGCGGCCTGACATGGGGCGGCATGATCGTGGAATATAAAGGATAAAGACCATGAAACTTTTAAACGAGATCCTGGGGACGAAATACCCCATCATTCAGGGCGGCATGGCAAACATTGCCACCGGCGAGTTTGCCGCAGCCTGCTCCAACGCCGGTGCACTGGGCATCATCGGTGCGGGCGGCATGAATGCCGATACCCTGCGCCAGAACATCCGCCGCTGCCGGGAGCTGACCGACAAGCCCTTTGGCGTAAACATCATGCTCATGCACCCGCAGGCAGATGAGTTTGCCCAGATCGTGGTGGAGGAAAAGGTTGCCGTGGTCACCACCGGCGCAGGAAACCCGGGAAAATACGTTCCCATGTGGAAAGCTGCCGGCATCAAGGTGATCCCGGTGGTGGCGGCTGCCGTGCTGGCACGGCATCTGGAGCCGCTGGGCATCGATGCCGTCATCGCCGAGGGCACCGAGAGCGGTGGCCATGTGGGCGAGATGACCACCATGGCACTGGTGCCGCAGGTGGTGGACGCGGTCAGCGTGCCGGTTATTGCCGCAGGCGGCATTGCCGATGGCCGTCAGCTGGCAGCTGCGCTGGCGCTGGGCGCTTGCGGGGTGCAGGTGGGCACCTGCCTGCTGGCAAGCGAGGAGTGCCCCATTCACCCCAACTACAAGGCCGCGCTGCTCAAGGCCGGGGACAGTGACACCATCGTCACCGGACGCACCGTGGGTGCACCGGTGCGTGTGCTGAAAAACCGCATGAGCCGGGAGTATGTCCGTCAGGAAAAGGCGGGCGCGGACAAGATGGAGCTGGAGAAATACACGCTGGGCAGCCTGCGCCGCGCCGTCTTTGAGGGCGACACGGTAAGCGGCAGCCTGATGGCCGGTCAGGTGGCCGGAATGCTGCACGAGGTACGCCCTGTGGCTGACATCCTTGCCGAACTGTGGCAGGGCGGGAGGCAGCGCATTGCCGCGCTGAACGCCGAATGCTGACCCTTGGCGGCAAGCCCCTGCAAGTACCCATTTTGCAGGGCGGCATGGGCGTAGGCGTTTCGCTGGGCGGGCTGGCAGGTGCGGTAGCAGCCTGCGGCGGCATGGGGTGCATCTCCACCGCCGATGCAGGCTACCGCGAGCCGGATTTTGCCCGTGACCCGGCGGCTGCAAACCACCGCGCTCTGACCGCAGAAATTCAAAAAGCCAAGGCCATTGCCGGGGGCATGGGTCTGGTAGCCATCAACGCCATGGTAGCCACCCGGGACTATGTCGAGGCTATCCGCACCGCCGTGGCGGCGGGAGTGGATGCCGTGGTCTCCGGTGCGGGTCTGCCGCTGGAACTGCCGGGCATCGTGGGCACCAAAGAGGTAGCCATTGCACCCATCGTGTCCAGCGCCCGGGCGGCAAAGCTCATCCTGCGCCGCTGGGCAAAGGGCTTTGACCGCACCGCCGATTTTGTGGTCATCGAGGGCTGCAAGGCGGGCGGGCATCTCGGCTTTGCCGAGGAGGACCTGCTGGCCGACCGCTGCCAGACTTTGGACGAGATTCTGCCCGGGGTGTTGGCCGAGGTGAAGCCATACGAGGAGCAATACGGCCACGCCATCCCGGTATTTGTGGCGGGCGGCGTGTACACCGGTGCCGACATGGCACACTTTACAAAGCTTGGCGCTGCGGGCGTGCAGCTGGCTACCCGCTTTATCCCCACCTACGAGTGCGACGCCTCCCAGACCTACAAGGACGTGCTGCTGGCGGCAAAGCCGGAGGATGTGCGCATCATCCACAGCCCGGTGGGAATGCCCGGCCGCGCGCTGAACACCCCGCTGGTGCAGGCGCTGGCTGAGGGCAAGCGCTTCCCGCCCAAGCACTGCGCCCGGTGCCTCAAGACCTGCGACCCCGCCGCCGTACCCTACTGCATCACCCACGCCCTCATCGAGGCGGTGAAGGGCAACGTGGAGGAAGGACTTTTCTTCTGCGGCGAAAACGTGGGTCGGCTTGACCGGATGCGCACCGTGCGCGAGCTGATGGACGAACTTGTGACCGAATGGAGGCAGAACTTATGAAGCTTGCCGTACTTTACGCCGGTCAGGGTGCACAGCACCCCGGCATGGGCAAGGAATTTTACGAAGCATCTCCCGCCTTCCGGGCGGCCTTTGACAGCGCAGCGCTGGATTTTGACCTGCACCGCGTCTGCTTTGAGGATCCGGACGGCGTTTTGAATTCAGACCGAATACACCCAGCCCTGCATGGTGGCCTTTGCCTGCGGCGTGACCGCCGTGCTGGCCGAAAAGGGTGTGAAGCCCGCCTATCTGGCAGGGCTTTCGCTGGGCGAATACTCCGCGCTGCAGGCAGCCGGGGTGGTTCACCGCAAAGCAGGCCATCGAGCTGACCGCCTTCCGGGGCAGGGCCATGGCCGAGGCTGCAAAGGGCCTTGACTGCGGTATGACCGCCGTGCTGGGGCTGGACAGAGAAAAACTGTCCGCCTGCTGCGAACAGGCAGCTGAGGCAGGCTGTGTGCAGATCTGCAACTACAACTGCCCGGGCCAGCTGGTCATCGGCGGCGAAAAGGCCGCTGTGGAGCAGGCCGCCGCGCTGGCAAAGGAAGCCGGTGCCCGCCGCTGTATCCCGCTGAAGGTCAGCGGCCCCTTCCACACAAAGCTGATGGCTCCCGCAGGGGATGCACTGGCACAGCGCTTTGCGGGCGAAAACTTCGGCACCATGGAGACGCCGGTGCTGTTCAACTGTCTGGGGCATGAAAAGGCCGAGACCGACAGCATCCCGCAGCTGCTGGTAAAGCAGGTGCAGAGCAGCGTCTACATGGAGGACACTTTGCGCCGCTTGGGTGAGCTGGGTGTGGACCACATTCTGGAAGTCGGCCCCGGCAACGCCCTGAGCGGTTTTGTGAAAAAGACCCTGCCCGGGGTGGTCTGCACCGCAGTGGAGACCCCGGAACAGCTGGATGCGGTGCTGACCGCATGGAAGGATGCAGAATGAGTGAAGAAAAGCTGACCCGCGCCGCCATTATTACCGGCGGCAGCCGGGGCATTGGCCGCGCAGTGTGCGTGGCACTGGCAAAGCAGGGCTGCAATGTGGTGGTGAATTACTGCCACGGCGCAGAGCCTGCGGAGCAGACGGCAGCGCTCTGCCGCGCCGAGGGCGTGCAGGCGGTGACCGTGCAGGCGGATGTATCCACCGCCGAGGGCTGCAAGGCACTGTTCGATGCCGCTGCAGAGGCCTTTGGCCGGGTGGATGTGCTGGTGAACAACGCGGGCATCACCCGGGACAACCTGATTTTGCGCCTGACCGAGCAGGATTTTGATGCGGTGCTGGACACCAACCTGAAAAGCGCCTTTCTCTGCTGCAAGGAGGCCACCCGCCGCATGGTGCGCCAGCGCTATGGCCGCATCGTGAACCTTTCCAGCGTGGTGGCGCTGCGGGGCAACGCCGGGCAGACCAACTACGCCGCCAGCAAGGCGGGCCTGATCGGCCTGACCAAGAGCCTTGCCCGGGAGCTGGCCGCGCGGAACGTGACCGTGAACGCGGTAGCGCCCGGCTTTATTGACACCGACATGACTGCCGTGCTGCCGGAGGCGGTGCGCACCGGCATGACGCAGGGCATCCCCGCGGGCCGCGCAGGCCAGCCGGAGGATGTGGCACAGGCAGTGGCGATTTTTGCCGCAGAACAAAGCAGCTATCTCACCGGGCAGGTGCTCTGTGTGGACGGCGGCATGGCAATGTAAAGGAGAACCCTTATGGAAAAACGCAGAGTTGTGATCACCGGCCTTGGCACGGTGAACCCGCTGGGCAACAATGTGGCGGACAGCTGGGCAGCAGCCCGTGCCGGTAAATGCGGCATCGGCCCCATCACCCAGTTCGACACCACCGACTTCAAGTGCAAGCTGGCCGGTGAGGTAAAGGATTTTGACCCCGAGACCGTGGTGGACAAAAAGGAAGTCCGCAAAATGGCGCGCTTCACCTTGCTGGCACTGGGTGCTACTGCCGAAGCCATTGCAGACAGCGGCCTTGATACCGAGGCCGAGGGCAAGGACATCGGCGTCATCCTGTCCAGCGGCATCGGCGGTCTGCCCACGATCGAGGAGCAGCACGCCCGCGGCGAGGAAAAGGGCATGGAGAAGGTAAGCCCCTACTTTGTGCCTATGGCCATTGCCAACATGGCAGCGGCGCAGGTGGCCATCCGCTTCGGTCTGAAGGGCATGTGCACCTGCCCGGTCACGGCCTGCGCCGGCGGCACCAACGCCGTGGGCGATGCCTTCCACCGCATCCGCGACGGCTACGAGACCGCCATGGTCTGCGGCGGTGCCGAGAGCTGCATCAGCCCGCTGGGCATCGGCGGCTTTACCAGCATGAAGGCCCTTTCCACCGCCACCGACCCGGATGCGGCCAGCCTGCCCTTTGACGCACGGCGCGGCGGCTTCGTGATGGGCGAAGGCAGCGGTGTGCTGGTGCTGGAAGAGCTGGAGCACGCCAGAGCCCGGGGCGCACACATCTACGCCGAGGTGGTGGGCTACGGTGCCAACTGCGACGCCTACCACTTCACCGCCCCGGCTCCCGGCGGCGCGGGTGCCATCGACTGCATGAAGCAGACCCTGGCCGATACTTTTTGTTCTAAAAACTGGAAAAGCTTCATAGATTAGATAGTGATCAAGAGTAAGAACGCGGTAAAATACGCCTGCGAAGAGGAAGGAGATTTACATTATTATGTCAGATAAGATTATTGAAAATAACCAGGTAACGATCATGGGAAAGGTAGCAACTGAATTTTCATTCAGCCATGAGGTCTTTGGAGAAGGCTTTTATATGGTAGAGGTAGAAGTGAAAAGACTGAGCAATTCAGAAGACCGTATTCCGCTGATGATCTCAGAGAGGCTGATCGACGTGACACAGGATTATACCGGAGAGTATATTATGGTGCACGGACAGTTCCGCTCTTACAATCGGCATGAAGAGCAGAAAAACCGTCTGGTATTATCCGTATTTGTACGGGAGATTTCCTTTATGGAAGAAGAACCTGACGGGACAAAGACCAACAGTATCTGGCTGGATGGCTATATCTGCAAGGAACCGATCTACCGGAAGACACCGCTTGGAAGGGAGATTGCAGATCTTTTGCTTGCGGTTAACCGCCCATATGGAAAATCGGATTACATTCCATGTATCTGCTGGGGGAGAAATGCAAGATATGCCTCCGGCTTTGAAGTGGGAGAGCATGTACAGCTTCTGGGAAGGATCCAGAGCAGGGAATATGTAAAACGGATTTCAGATACCGAGACAGAAAAGAGGGTTGCTTATGAAGTTTCGGTCAGTAAACTGGAAAAGACTCTGATTGACAGTGCCTGCATTTAATGCTAAACTTGATTTGATCGTTTAGTATCATAAAGCAACATGTCAGGAGGAATATTATGGCTATATTTACAGGATCAGGAGTGGCACTTGTAACGCCGTTTCATGAGGACGAGAGTATAAATTATGACAAACTGGATGAAATGCTGGACTACCATTGTACACATGGGACCGACAGTATTATCATCTGCGGAACAACAGGTGAATCCTCTACTTTATCAGAAGAAGAGCACATGGAATGCATCAAATTTGCGATCGAGCGTGTCAAGGGAAGAATCCCGGTGATCGCAGGTACCGGTTCCAACAGTACCTACACAACGATCCAGATGTCAAAAGAGGCAGTAGAAGACGGTGCAGACGGACTGCTGCTTGTAACACCATATTATAACAAATGTACACAGGACGGACTGATCGCACATTATACCGCTGTTGCAAAAGAAGCAAAAGCACCAATTATCCTTTACAGTGTGGCGAGCCGTACCGGTGTGAATATTGCTCCGGAGACAGTTGCAGCTTTACATAAAAATATAGAGAATATTGTTGCGGTAAAAGAAGCATCAGGCAATATTTCCCAGATTTCAAAGATCATGCAGCTGACAGATGGCAAGATCGATCTGTATTCAGGCAATGATGACCAGATCGTACCGCTCCTTTCTGTTGGAGGAAAGGGTGTCATCTCAGTTCTTGCGAACGTGGCTCCGCAGTATACACATGACATCTGTGCAAAGTTCTTTGAAGGAGATGTCAAGGGAAGCTGTAAGATGCAGCTGGATGCGATTCCGCTGATCGAGAAGTTATTCTGTGAAGTGAATCCGATTCCGGTTAAAAAGGCTTTAAATCTGATGGGATGGCAGGCAGGTCCTTTGCGTATGCCTTTGACAGAGATGACAGAAGCACATACAGCACAGCTTGCAAAAGAACTGGAAGCATTTGGAATTAAACTGGCATAATAAAGGGTCAGATTATAGAGAAAAGGGACTGACTGGAGTATCCATCAGTTCCTTTTGTGCTATACAGGAATTTGTGAAAGATACACAAGAAAATGGAGATAACAAGGAGGAATACAAAATGGTTAAGGCAATTATGCATGGATGTAACGGAAAAATGGGACAGGTGATCTCGGGACTTGTAAAGGAGGATGATGTGATCGAGATCGTGGCAGGTATTGATAAATTCACCGGAATCGAGAATCCGTACCCGGTATTTACAAGCCTTGCAGAGTGTGATGTGCAGGCAGATGTTGTGATTGATTTCTCAAACGCAGCAGCAGTTGATGAGCTCCTGGATGTATGTGTGGAGAAAACTCTTCCGGTTGTTCTTTGCACAACAGGACTTTCTGAGGAACAGCTTGCAAAGGTGAAAGAAGCAGGAGAAAAAGTTGCGGTTCTCCGTTCTGCAAACATGTCACTGGGAGTCAATCTTCTGATGAAGCTTTTAAAGGATGCAGCAAAGGTTCTTGCTCCGGCAGGCTTTGATATTGAAATTGTAGAAAAACATCATAATCAGAAAGTTGATGCTCCAAGTGGAACAGCGATCGCACTTGCAGATTCGATTAATGAAGCGATGGCTGACCAGTATGTATACAATTATGACCGCAGCCATGAACGAAAAAAACGTGAGAAAAACGAAATCGGGATCGTTGCAGTACGTGGAGGTACGATCGTTGGACAGCATGACGTCATCTTTGCGGGGGCAGATGAAGTGATCGAATTCCACCACACTGCATATTCAAAAGCAATTTTTGGAAAAGGTGCAGTTGAAGCTGCCAAATTCCTGGCTGGAAAACCGGCAGGAATGTACGATATGAGTGATGTGATCGGACTGTAAGCAGAAAAAGCTTTTATACAAGAGGGAGGAAGTTATGAAAGCATTAGAGGAGAAATATCTGGAAGGGCTGTCGGAATTATTTCCATCAATCGCAGCTGCGTCCACAGAAATTATTAACTTACAGGCAATCGTGAATCTTCCAAAAGGAACGGAACATTTTCTGACGGATATTCACGGAGAATATGAAGCGTTTGCACATGTGCTGAAGAACGGATCGGGTTCGGTAAAGCGCAAGGTCGATGATGTATTTGCAAACACAATGAGCAGCCGGGACAAGCAGACACTGGCAACATTGATCTACTATCCACGGGAGAAGATGGAGCGGATCCGGGAAGAAGAACAGAATATGGATGACTGGTACAAGATCATGCTGTACCGTCTGATCGAGGTAGCAAAACGTTCGGCGAGCAAATATACCAGATCGAAGGTCAGAAAAGCACTCCCGAAGGATTTTGCATATGTGATCGAGGAACTGATCACAGAAAAGTCAGGAATGACAGATAAGGAATCATATTATAATTCGATCATCAGTACAATTATCCAGATCGGAAGAGCGGAGGAATTTATTGTAGCCTTGTGTGAACTGATCCAGCGTCTGGTTGTGGATCACCTGCATATTGTCGGTGATATTTACGACAGAGGTCCGGGACCGCATCTGATCATGGACAAGCTGATGGAGTATCATTCGGTGGACATCCAGTGGGGGAATCATGATATCCTGTGGATGGGAGCGGCAGCGGGGCAGAAATGCTGTATTGCGAATGTAATCCGTATCTGTGCCCGCTATGGGAATCTGGATATTCTGGAGGATGGATATGGGATCAATCTGCTTCCACTTGCAACTTTCGCGTGGAAACAGTATGCAAAAGATCCCTGTGAATGCTTTTTATTAAAAGGGCAGGACAACTGCAAACCACAGGAGATGGAACTGAATATGAAAATGCACAAGGCAATTTCTGTTATCCAGTTCAAAGTAGAAGGACAGGCAGCAGAGCTTTATCCGGAATTTGGTTTCCAGAGAAGAAACTTTCTGGATAAGATCAACTACGAGGAAGGGACTATAACGATAGGAGGAAAAATCTATCAGCTTCTGGATGATTATTTTCCGACAATAGATCCGAAGAATCCATATCAGCTTTCAGCTGAAGAAGAAGAGATCATGAACCGCCTGGTAAAAGCGTTCCAGAGCTGTGAAAAATTGCAGAGGCATATGCGTTTCCTTTTGAACAAAGGAAGTCTTTACAAGATTTACAATTCCAATCTGCTGTATCACGGCTGTGTTCCACTGAATGATGACGGATCACTCAGAAAGGTAAAGATATACGGTAAAAGCTATCAGGGAAGGACACTTTATGATGTGATGGAGTCCTATGTGAGAAAAGGATTTTTTGCGGTAGATCCGGATGAAAAGAAAAAAGGGCGTGACCTGATGTGGTATATCTGGCAGGGTGCGAATTCTCCTCTTTTCGGCAAAGATAAAATGGCGACCTTTGAGCGTTATTTCCTTGCAGAAAAGGAGCTGTGGAAAGAGAAAAAGAATGCGTATTATCTTCTTCTTGAAGATGAAAATGTGATGAACGGAATTCTGGATGAATTTGGCCTGGACAGAGAAATTTCCCATATCATCAACGGACATGTTCCGGTGAAAACGAAAAATGGAGAGAATCCGGTCAAATGTGGTGGAAAAGTGCTTGTTATTGATGGCGGATTTTCAAAAGCGTACCAGAAAGAAACCGGAATTGCAGGATACACGCTGATCTATAATTCCTATGGACTGATCCTTGCGGCGCATGATCCGTTTGAATCGACGGAGGCAGCTATTGAAAAAGAAAGAGATATCCATTCGGACAGTGTGATCGTAAAACGGACACTCGAACGCAAGACGGTAGGAGATACTGATGTTGGAAAAGTACTGAAGGAACGGATCGCGGATCTGGAGGCATTGCTGGACGCTTACAGAAGTGGTCAGATCATCGAAAAAATTTAAAATAAGATAAAAATCCTTTTTCTGCGGATAGTAATAGTACAAGTATTTTACAGAAAAAGGAGAATTACAACATGCAATATCTAAGAAGAATGGTTCTGGTTTTACCTGTGTGATGCTGATGGGAGGAATTACGGCGTGTGGAAATGGTGATAACGCTGCAAATCCGGATACGAATACCGGTGGGACGAATCAGAATGGAACGGTAAATGATGTCACAAACGATATCGGAGATGGTGTTGAGGATGCAGTAGATGATGTGGAAGACGGAGTCGATGATATGACCAGAAACAGGACAGAGGACCGGAATGTAAATGATAATCATACAATAGATGGTCAGGAATAGGGAAAAGGCAAGACTTTGCGGAAAAGTCTTGCCTTTTTTACAGACAAAAGGTAGTAAAATGTCCGTGGGTGTGATACAATATGACGGTATGTAAAGACGAGATCAACAGAAAAAGCGGAGGACTTCATGAAATTTCGACCATGTATAGATATTCATAACGGTGCAGTCAAGCAGATTGTGGGTGGCAGCCTGAAAGATGCGGGAAATGCAGCGGTAGAAAATTACATATCCAGACAGGATGCAGATTATTATGCGACAATGTATAAGAAAGATGGACTTACCGGAGGACACATTATTTTGCTGAATCCGCCGGCATCGGAATACTATGATGCGACAAAGGCACAGGCACTGAAAGCACTACATGCCTATCCGGGCGGAATGCAGATCGGCGGAGGAATTACTGCAGAAAATGCTGCAGAGTATCTGGAGGAAGGGGCAAGTCATGTGATCGTTACATCCTATGTATTTCAGAATGGACAGGTGCGGTATGACCGGCTGGACCGGCTGAAAAAGGCAGTAGGGAAAGAGCATCTGGTACTGGATCTCAGCTGCCGGAGGCGCGAGAACAGTTATTATATTGTAACCAACAGATGGCAGACATTTACTGAGCTCAGACTGATACCGGAGGTCCTGGAAGAGCTGTCCGGATGGTGTGATGAATTTCTGGTTCACGGGGTTGATGTAGAAGGAAAAGCATCTGGTACAGAGGAGGAACTGGTCAGGATGCTTGCGGCGTGGAACGGACTTCCGATCACCTATGCCGGTGGAATTGGAAGCATGGAGGATCTGCGGGAGTTTGCACGGATCAGCGGGGAAAAGCTGGACTATACGATCGGCAGTGCACTGGATCTTTTTGGCGGTAAGATCCCGTATGCCGAGCTGACAGAACCGGTGAAATAAACTGATTGAAGAATAAAAGAAATGGTGCTACAATGGATACTGTCTATCTATAGCGGAAAAAAGCAAAACACTTCAGACAGAAGTGATAAGCAAGGAATATAAGGAGCTTAATAAAATGGGAATTATTGAAAAGATATTTGGAACGCACAGCGAACATGAATTGAAGCGAATCTACCCGATCGTGGATCATATTGATGCGCTGGAGCCGGAGATGCAGAAGCTCTCCGATGAGGAATTGAAAGAAAAGACGAAAGAATTCAAGGAGAGGCTTGCAAAAGGAGAGACACTGGACGATCTTCTTCCGGAAGCGTTTGCTGTTGTAAGAGAGGCAGCTGTCCGTGTACTTGGAATGCGCCACTACCGTGTACAGATGATCGGGGGTATCATCCTGCATCAGGGCCGTATTGCCGAGATGAAGACCGGTGAAGGTAAAACACTTGTATCTACACTGCCGGCATACTTAAATGCACTGACCGGAGAAGGGGTGCATATTGTAACAGTCAACGACTATCTGGCAAAGCGTGATGCTGAGTGGATGGGAAAGGTTCATGAATTCCTGGGACTGACTGTTGGAGTTGTTCTGAACCAGATGGATAATGATGAACGACGTGCAGCGTATAATTGCGATATCACTTATGTGACGAATAATGAACTTGGTTTCGATTACCTCCGTGATAACATGGTTATCTACAAAGAACAGCTGGTACAGCGCGGTATGAAATATGCACTTATCGATGAGGTTGACTCAGTTCTGATCGATGAAGCGAGAACACCGCTTATCATTTCCGGACAGAGTGGAAAGTCAACCAGACTTTACGAAGCATGTGATGTTCTGGCAAGACAGCTGGAGAGAGGTGAAGCAAGCGGGGAATTCTCTAAGATGAACGCCATTATGGGAGAAGAGATCGAAGAGACCGGAGACTTCATTGTCAATGAAAAAGAAAAGAATATCAACCTGACCGAAGAGGGTGTGAAGAAGGTTGAGAAGTTCTTCCATATTGAGAACCTTGCTGACCCGGAGAACCTGGAGATCCAGCACAACATCATTCTGGCACTGCGTGCACATAATCTGATGTTCCGTGACCAGGATTATGTAGTAAAAGATGATGAGGTCCTGATCGTTGATGAATTTACCGGACGTATCATGCCGGGACGCCGTTATTCTGACGGACTTCATCAGGCAATCGAAGCAAAAGAGCATGTAAAGGTCAAGAGAGAAAGCAAGACTCTGGCTACCATTACATTCCAGAATTTGTTTAATAAATATGAGAAGAAATCCGGTATGACAGGTACAGCTCTCACAGAGGAAAAAGAGTTCCGTGATATTTACGGAATGGACGTTATTGAGATTCCGACGAATGTTCCGGTACAGAGAATTGACCTGGAGGATGCCGTTTACAAATCAAAGAAAGAGAAATTTAACGCAGTTATTGATGCGATCTGTGAAGCGCATGAAAAAGAACAGCCGGTTCTGGTTGGTACGATCACGATCGAAACTTCCGAGCTTCTCAGTAAGATGCTCAGTAAACGCGGCGTAAAACATAATGTACTGAATGCCAAGTTCCATGAACTGGAGGCTGAGATCGTTGCACAGGCAGGACAGCATGGGGCTGTTACGATCGCAACCAACATGGCAGGCCGTGGTACGGATATCAAGCTTGATGAAGAATCAAGAGCAGCCGGCGGACTGAAGATCATCGGTACAGAACGTCATGAATCCCGTCGTATTGACAACCAGTTGCGTGGACGTGCCGGACGTCAGGGCGATCCGGGAGAATCCAGATTCTATATTTCTCTGGAGGATGACCTGATGCGTCTGTTCGGTTCCGAGAGACTGATGGATGTATTTACCAAGCTTGGAGTAGAAGAAGGAGAACAGATCGAGCACAAGATGCTTTCAAGTGCGATTGAGAAGGCTCAGAAGAAGATTGAGAGCAATAACTTTGGTATTCGTAAGAACCTGCTGAATATGACCAGGTAATGAATGAACAGAGAGAGATCATCTACGATGAAAGACGCAGAGTCCTTGACGGTGAGAATATGAGAGATTCTATCTTCCATATGATCACAGACTTTGTGGAAAATACTGTCGATGCCAATCTTTCTGAGGAACAGGATTTTGAAGAATGGGATCTTGAGCAATGAACCGTGAACTTCTGGATGTGATTCCAACGCTTCCGCCGGTTACGGAGGAGGATGCAAAGGATAAAGAGCCAAAGAGATCAAGCATCTCCTGAAAGAACGTGCTGCAAAAGCATACGAAGAAAAAGAAGCACAGTTCCCGGAAGCAGAGCATCTGCGTGAGGTGGAGCGTGTGTTCCTTCTGCGTGTGATCGATGCAAAATGGATGGATCACATTGATGATATGGATCAGTTACGTCAGGGAATCGGTCTGCAGGCTTACGGACAGAGAGATCCTCTGGTTGAATACAAGATGATCGGATATGATATGTTCGGTGAAATGACACGTGCAATCGAAGTGGATACAGTCAGACTTCTCTTCCATGTCAATGTAGAACAGAAGGTTGAAAGAGAACAGGTTGCAAAGGTAACCGGTACCAATAAAGATGACAGTGTTGCAAAGGGTCCAAAGGTACGTGCCGAGAAAAAGATATATCCAAATGATCCATGCCCGTGTGGAAGCGGCAAGAAATACAAACAGTGCTGTGGAAGAAAATAAATACGACTGTTTGGATTTTTATATAATTTTATGAGATTTGAGGTGATACAGTGGTTGAATTAGACGGATTTAAGCAGACATTAAATGCGTATGAAGAACCCCTGAAGGAAATGAGGGATTCACTTTGACCTGGCAGGCAAAGAAAAACGGATTGAAGAGCTGGAAAGAAAGATAGAAGAACCGGGGTTCTGGGACAAGACAGAGCTTTCGCAGAGGATTATGAAGGAACTCCGGAAAATGCAGGACTGTGTGAAGGAGGTCCGGGATCTGGAAAGTTCATATGAAGATATCAATGCACTGATCGAACTTACGGAAGAGGAAGAAGACCGGGAGATGATCAAAGAGATCCAGCGTGAGATCGCTAAATTTGAAAAAGAATTTGAAGATCTCAGGATCCGGACGCTTCTTTCGGGAGAATATGATTCCTGCAATGCAATCGTGACACTGCATGCAGGAGCCGGAGGAACAGACAGCTGTGACTGGGCAAATATGCTGTATCGTATGTATACAAGATATGCACAGTCAAAAGGATTTCAGATAACCGTGCTGGACTATCAGGACGGAGATATTACCGGACTGAAAGGAATCACGTTTGAAGTAACGGGAGATAATGCATATGGCTATTTTCAGTCAGAAAAGGGAGTGCACCGTCTGGTGCGTATTTCTCCGTTCAATTCAGCAGGCAAGAGGCAGACATCTTTTGCATCCTGTGATGTGATACCGGATATTGAAGATGATATTGACATTGAGCTGAATGACGACGACCTGCGGATCGATACCTACCGTTCGAGCGGAGCCGGAGGACAGCATATCAACAAGACTTCGTCTGCGGTGCGGATCACGCATCTTCCGACAGGAATCGTAGTGCAGTGCCAGAATGAACGTTCGCAGCTTTTTAATAAGGACAAAGCGATGCAGATGTTGAAAGCCAAGCTGGTATCTTTTGAAAAAGCAGGAGCAGGAAGAAAAGGTATCCGGCATCCGGGGGGAAGTTCAGGATATCAATTTTGGAAGCCAGATCCGATCCTATATTTTACATCCTTACAATCTGGTCAAGGATCACCGTACCGGTGAAGAGACCGGAAATGTAAGTGCAGTTCTGGATGGGGAGCTGGATCCATTTATCAATGCTTATCTGAAACAGAGGAGTAACAATGGATAATACAAAGTACTATGTGGTAAAGAAAAAAGCAGTGCCGGAGGTGCTCATAAAGGTTGTCGAGACAAAGAGACTGCTCGCAACCAGACGTGGAATGACTATTCAGGAAGCGACAGAAGAGATCGGTATCAGCAGAAGTTCTTTCTATAAATATAAGGATGATATTTTCCCATTTCACGAAAATGAAAAAGGAAGGACTGTTACGATGGTTATTCAGCTTGATGATACACCGGGGGTTATGGCAGAGCTTTTAAACGCGGTGGCAAGGTATCAGGCGAATATCCTGACTATTCACCAGAGTATTCCGATCAACGGGGTGGCAACACTGACACTCAGTGTGGAGGTGTTGCAGACAACGAAGAATCTGTCGGAGATGGTGGAAGAGATTGAACAGCATTCAGGTGTGCATTATTTGAAAATCGTAGGCAGGGAGTAGACAAAAAGATGAAGATTGCAGTATTGGGTTATGGTACCGTAGGTTCTGGTGTGGTAGAGGTTCTGGATGTAAATCAGAAGCTGATCGCGACACGGGCAAAAGAAGAAATTGAAGTTAAATATGTGCTGGATCTGAGGAATTTCCCGGGAGATAAGATCCAGGAAAAGATTGTTCATGATTATGAGATTATCCTGAATGATCCGGAGATTGGAATTGTAGTAGAAGTGATGGGCGGTGTGGAACCGGCGAATACCTTTGTCAGAAAAGCGCTGGAAGCAGGAAAAAGTGTCGTGACATCCAATAAGGCGTTGGTTGCCAAGCATGGATCCGCACTTCTTAAAACAGCGCGGGAAAAGAATGTGAATTTCCTTTTTGAAGCAAGTGTGGGAGGGGGGATTCCAATCCTCCGGGCACTTGGATCATCCCTGACAGGTGATGAGATCGAAGAAATCGCAGGAATCCTGAACGGAACAACCAATTACATGATGACCAGGATGTTCTACGAGGGAGCGAACTATGAAGAGGTTCTCCGTGAAGCACAGAAGAATGGATTTGCAGAGGCAGATCCGACTGCTGATGTGGAAGGACAGGATGCATGCCGGAAGATCGCGATCCTTGCATCGATCATCTCAGGAAAATACGTGGATTTTGAAGAAATTTATACCGAAGGTATTACAAAAATCACAACAGAAGATATGCAGTATGCAAAGGCTCTGGGAATGAATATCAAACTTCTTGCTGAATGTAAGCATGTGGACGGAACTCTTTATGCGGGAGTTGCACCGGTGCTTCTTCATGCAGAACATCCGCTTTACAGTGTGAATGGTGTATTTAATGCCGTATTTGTAAAGGGGAATATGCTGGGAGATGCGATGTTCTACGGAAGTGGGGCAGGAAAGCTTCCGACTGCGAGTGCGGTTGTGGCTGACATTGTGGCAGTTGTACAGAATCAGGGCAGAGATATCATGAATTTCTGGAGCGAAGAAAAGCTTACATTGGAAGACAGAAGCAAGACCAGCAAGAAGTTCCTGGTGCGAATCCGTGGAAATGAGGATGCGCTCAAAGAACGAATCGGCAATGATTTTGGTGAAGTAAGATTTGTAGAGGCAGGAGTCAATGGAGAATTCGGTTTTGTCACACCGGTGATGACCGAGGGAGAATACGAGGAAAAAGCAAAAGCTTATCCGGAAATCCTGCATATGATAAGAGTAGAAGAAGAAGTCTAAAAATGCAGGAACTGTAGGAGGAAATTATGCTGGTAGTTAAGAAATTTGGCGGCAGTTCGGTTGCAGATAAAGAGAGGATCTTTAATGTGGCAAGACGCTGCGCAGAAGAGTATCAGATGGGGAATGATGTGATCGTTGTTCTTTCCGCAATGGGAGATACAACAGATGAACTGCTTGAGAAGGCAGCTGAGATCAATCCGTATCCATCAAAACGAGAACTTGATATGCTCCTTACCACGGGAGAGCAGGTATCTGTGGCACTGATGGCAATGGCACTTCAGTTTTTGAATGTTCCGGCAATCTCGCTGAATGCATTCCAGGTAAAGATGCATTCTACGGCGCGGAACGGAAATGCAAGATTTAAAAGAGTGGATACAGACCGTATCACCCATGAACTGGAGAACCGTAAGGTCGTGATCGTAACCGGATTCCAGGGAGTCAACCATTATGGAGACTATACCACACTTGGAAGAGGTGGATCCGATACGACAGCTGTGGCACTTGCGGCTGCAATGCATGCAGACAAATGCGAGATTTATACAGACGTAGACGGTGTTTACACTGCAGACCCGAGAGTGGTACCGAATGCACGCAAAATCGAAGAGATCACCTACGATGAGATGCTGGAGCTTGCAACATCAGGGGCAAAGGTTTTACATAATCGTTCTGTAGAGATGGCGAAAAAATACGGGGTTGAGCTGGTTGTACGTTCCAGCCTGAACACAGAAGAAGGAACCCTGGTCAAGGAGGTAGCAAAGGTGGAAAAAATGTTAATTACCGGCGTTGCGGCAGATAAAAATACAGCGAGAATTTCAGTAATGGGTGTAGAAGACAAACCAGGTACTGCATTTAAGATTTTCAATACACTTGCAAAACATAATATTAACGTAGATATTATTCTTCAGTCAGTTGGACGTGACGGAACAAAAGACATTACGTTTACTGTATCACAGGATGATCTTAAAGAGGCAATGGAAGTTATGGAAGCCAGAAAAGAAGCCCTTACGATCAAAGAGATGAATTACAACGAAAAAGTTGCAAAGGTATCGATCGTAGGAGCTGGAATGCTCAGCAATCCGGGCGTTGCTGCGACCATGTTTGAGTCACTTAGCAATTCCAATATCAATATCAATATGATTTCTACATCAGAGATCCGTATCACGGTTCTGATCGATGAAAAAGATGCAGACCGTGCACTGGTTGCAATCCATGACGGATTTGGTCTGGAAGACTAATAAAAAGAATGTGGTCGCAAATGTACCGGATGGAGCATTTGCGGAAGAAAAAACGGATT
>ENA-OQDT01000647-OQDT01000647.1-human-gut-metagenome-genome-assembly--contig:-NODE-647-length-22500-cov-4.148661_pt1 | contig 22500 bp, 23 predicted proteins | sample MGYA00242786_ERZ504617 | MGnify/ENA primary metagenome ERZ504617 (study PRJEB26092, sample SAMD00036337) | human gut metagenome | host: Homo sapiens | study: EMG produced TPA metagenomics assembly of...
CATCTACAATGGGTAATTTTTTCTTTTGCGGGATTTGGCAAGGATCTTTCTTTGCCCCTTTCAAGAGTTGATTCCTTCTTGGCTGTGATCAGTCCCTCGGATGTCATGCACCTCTCCGATCTTTCTTTGGAAAAGTTCATGTTTCGTAATTTGTAAGGTCACGGTTGGTAATGATACCGACCAGTTTTCTTCCCTCTGTGATCGGAACACCGGAGATACGGAATTTCGCCATCAGGTTGTTCGCATCTTCAAGGGTATTGTCAGCGGATAAAAAGAATGGATCTGTGATAACACCGTTCTCAGAACGTTTTACCTTGTCTACTTCGTCTGCCTGTGCTTCGATAGTCATATTCTTGTGAATAATACCGATACCGCCCTGTCTCGCCATGGCGATCGCCATCCTGTGCTCAGTAACTGTGTCCATTCCTGCGCTCATCATAGGAATGTTCAGTTTAATCTTCTTTGTTAAATACGTTGCGACATCTACCTGATTCGGAATTACTTTTGAATAAGCCGGAACTAAAAGAACGTCGTCAAATGTAATTCCTTCACCAATGATAGTACCCATTGCATTTCCTCCCTTGTATATTATGTTATTTTGAATTTGTTCCATAGTTTAACAAAAATAATTTACAGTGTCAATCCAAAAAAACTTTGCTCGGGGCTGAATTTTTGATAGCCTGCTGCATCGTTTCATCCGGTTCGATAATGATCTTGCAGTTCTCGCCCTTGTCCCTGGTGATGATCGCAAAACGCTTATGGGATGGATTTCCGGAAGAATAGTCCAGTGTCTTCATCTTACTGTTGCTGTTGTAATAATCCAAGCGGTGTGAATCCAGAGGGGCTACAAGGTCAGCCTCCCTGATGTTCACTGTCTTGGCCTTCTTACGTTTGGATTTCGCCATGACCATGTCAATGTCCATCTCTCCGTTTACAAAAAGATACTCGTATTCGAGGTCTGTCTTCGGCACGATAAAGTAGCATGCGATTCCAAGCACAACTGCTGCCAGAAGGAACAGGAAATTGAATAAAAGTCCTGCTACAGCGGCAAGCACGGTCAGACCGATCAGGCCATATTTTGTTATGACGTCTTTGGATGTCGGCTCTTTCTTTACCAGAAATTCAGAATATAAATCACTCATCTCTGTTTTCCTTTCTTTTGTTTTTCATTATTCTATCATAAAAGAAGACCAGCGTCTATGACGCTGGTCTGATATTTAGAAAACTTTAATTACATCATTCCGCCCATTCCTGGTGCGCCTGCCGGCATAGCCGGAGTATCTTCTTTGATCGTTGCAACTACGGATTCTGTTGTAAGCAGAGTGGATGCAACACTTGTAGCGTTCTGAAGGGCACTTCTTGTAACCTTAACCGGGTCAAGGATACCTGCTCCTACCATGTCTACATATCTCTCGTTCAGGGCATCAAATCCGATTCCTGGCTCAGATTCTCTTACTTTGTTGATGATGACAGAACCTTCCAGTCCTGCATTTGCAGAAATGTGGAATAACGGAGCTTCCAGAGATTTGAGGATAACATTTGCACCTGTCTTCTCATCACCTTCCAGAGTTGCAACCAGTTCAGCAACTTTCTTGGAAGCATGGATGTAAGCAGATCCACCGCCTGCGATGATTCCTTCTTCTACTGCTGCTCTTGTAGCTGCAAGAGCATCTTCCAGACGAAGTTTTGCTTCTTTCATTTCAGTTTCAGTTGCAGCACCAACACGGATAACAGCTACGCCGCCTGCCAGTTTTGCAAGTCTTTCCTGTAATTTTTCTTTGTCGAATTCGGATTTTGTCTCTTCGATCTGTCCACGGATCTGTGCAACACGGTCTTCGATCGCTTTCTTGTCTCCAAGTCCGTCAACGATAACTGTGTTTTCTTTTGCAACTTTGACAGATTTTGCACGTCCAAGCTGCTGCATGGTAGCTTCTTTGAGGTCCAGTCCAAGTTCATCAGAGATTACCTGTCCGCCTGTCAGGATAGCGATATCCTGAAGCATTTCTTTTCTTCTGTCACCATATCCAGGAGCTTTGACAGCTACTACCTGGAAGGTTCCTCTTAATTTGTTTACGATCAGAGTTGTAAGAGCTTCACCCTCTACATCTTCAGCAATGATAAGAAGTTTCGCACCAACTTTTACGATCTGCTCCAGTAATGGAAGGATTTCCTGGATGTTGCTGATCTTCTTGTCTGTGATCAGGATATATGGATCTTCCAGATTTGCTTCCATTTTTTCCATATCTGTTGACATATATGCGGATACATATCCACGATCGAACTGCATACCTTCTACAAGGTCAAGTTCTGTGTGCATTGTCTTGGATTCTTCTACTGTGATAACGCCGTCTTTGGAAACTTTTTCCATAGCATCTGCTACTAACTGTCCAACAGTCTCATCGCTTGCGGAAATAGATGCAACGTTTGCGATCTGTTTCTTGCCGCTGATTGTCTGGCTCATGTTCTTGATTGCTTCTACAGCTACATCTGTAGCTTTCTTCATACCTTTTCTGAGGATGATCGGGTTAGCGCCTGCTGCCAGGTTTCTCATTCCTTCGTGAACCATAGCCTGTGCAAGAACAGTAGCTGTTGTTGTACCATCACCTGCTACATCGTTTGTTTTGGAAGCAACTTCTTTGATCAGCTGTGCGCCCATGTTTTCAAATCCGTCTTCCAGTTCAATTTCTTTTGCGATTGTAACACCGTCGTTTGTGATAAGCGGAGCACCGTATGGTTTGTCAAGAACTACGTTTCTTCCTTTCGGTCCTAATGTTACTCTTACTGTATCAGCTAATTTATTTACACCAGCTTCAAGAGCTGCTCTGGCTTCTGCGCCGAATTTAATTTCTTTTGCCATGATAATATGACCTCCTGATTCAAATTTTGATCTCTATGAATTCTTTCTGATACTTATCCGGTATTTCATGTTACATCCTGTAAATATTATCCTGTAAATATTATCTTATAAGTATCTTCATTTATGTTTTCTATTTTGATATTGCTTATTTAACAATTGCAAGAATATCATTCTGTTTTACAATGATATATTCTGTGCCATCCATTTTTACTTCTGTTCCTGAATATTTGGAGTAGATAACTTTATCACCTACAGCTACTTCCATTTTTACTTCTTTGCCGTCAACAACTCCGCCAGGTCCTACAGCTACAACTTCTGCCTGCTGTGGTTTCTCCTGTGCCTGTCCCGGAAGAACGATTCCTGATTTTGTTGTTTCTTCTGCTTCAACCTGTTTTAATACAACTCTGTCACCTAAAGGTACTAATGTCATGATCTATATCCTCCTTTATTCTCCAACTAAAGCTTTCCTGTTACCGTACTCTTTCCGTTATCGCAAAATATCCGGCAACTGTTTCGGCACTCTGTCTAATTCTGCCGATTTTTGCTAGCACTCATTTACTTCGAGTGCTAATCACTGTCCTTATATTATTGAAAATGAGTCGATTTCGCAAGTGCTTTTATCATTATAAAATAATCTATATTCTCTTTTTTACTTATATATTCTCTTTTTTTCTTTTGTTTTCTTAATTTACAAATAATTTTGTCATATCTTCCTTGTCTTTCGCACTCAGTTGAATTGTCTTCAAATACATCAATTAAGAGGCTTTCTATAATTCCTGTAACATAATAAAAAGACCGTCCACCATACAGCAGACAGCCTTCTTGCATTCATTATTTATGGAAGCTTCTATATCAGGATTTCTTATTTCTCTGAGCTTTAATCTCTTCCAGTTCATCAAAGATAACTTCATTCAGCACTTTAATGTAGGTTCCTTTCATACCGGAAGATCTGGATTCGATTACGCCGGCACTTTCGAATTTCCGCAGTGCGTTTACGATCACGGAACGGGTAATACCGACACGGTCTGCGATCTTGCTTGCCACCAGGATCCCTTCTGTTCCATCCAGCTCATCAAAAATATGGATGATCGCTTCCAGTTCCGAAAAAGAAAGTGTACTGATCGCCGACTTGACAATCTGCACTTTTGCGATTCTCTTCTGCATTTTTCTTCATGTACGGAACGCATCATTTCCAGCCCTACCACAGTCGTTCCATATTCACTGAGGATAATGTCATCAATATCATAGCCTTCATTGCATTTATACATAAAGACTGTTCCAAGCCGTTCTCCTGCAATATCGATCGGATTGATGATCGCCTGATATTTCTTTACATCTCCATTTTCAAATCCAAGTGTTTCCAGATTTACGTTTTCTTTTGTCGATAAAACACCAAGAAAACGCTCGTTCAGCAGCTCGTCAATATGGCCTCCCACTTCATCATCAATCAGTTCTTTTATCTCCTCTACTTCCGGCGTAAGACTGATTCCAAGCACTTTTCCTTTTTTACTGATAACCAGTACGTTTGATTTCAGGATCTCTGACAGCACTTCGCAAATATCATTAAACACAACTTTGCTGCTGTTATTGTTGTGTAAAAGTTTATTAATTTTCCGTGTCTTGTCCAACAACTGTACACTCATTGCGCTTCTCCCTTCTGTTATTTTTTGTCTTTTACTGCTTTTTCTTCTATTTCTCAGCATATTCTAAATTTAACATAATTCTTATGAATTTTCAATACATTTAACGCAAAAAAAGCCGCCAGGGGCAGCTTTTTTTTGCATTTATTCTTATTTTTTCTACAATTATTTGTTTTCAACATAACCACAGGCTTCGTTGATGCAGAGTAATTTATTTCCTTTCTCTACCATCAGCCCGCCACATTTTGGACAGGTCTGCTTTGACGGCTTCTGCCAGGACATAAAATCGCACTCAGGATTGTCCTCGCAGCCATAATATTTCCTGCCTTTTTTCGTTTTGCGCAGAACAATGTCTTTTCCGCATTTCGGACAGGAAACCCCGATTTTTTCCAGATATGGTTTGGTATTGCGGCAGTCCGGGAATCCCGGGCAGGCGAGAAATCTTCCATGCGGTCCATATTTGATGACCATATTGCGTCCGCACTCTTCGCAGATCACATCGGTCACTTCATCCTCGATCTTTACTTTTGCAAGTTCCTTTTCTGCGTTCTGTACCGCCTCATCCAGATCCGGATAGAAATTGCTGACTACCGTTTTCCAGTTGACAACACCTTCTTCTACCTTATCCAGCAATGACTCCATGTTGGCGGTAAAATTGACATCCACAATACTTGGGAAGGCCTGTACCATGATATTGTTTACCACTTCCCCAAGCTCTGTCATATACAGATTCTTATTTTCTTTTGCCACATAACGGCGGTTGATGATCGTTGTGATGGTCGGCGCATACGTACTTGGACGGCCGATGCCAAGTTCTTCCAGTGTCTTGACCAGTGCTGCCTCTGTATAATGTGCCGGCGGCTGCGTAAAATGCTGTTTTTCCTCAAAGGACTGGAAGTTAAGCTGAGTATCCTCAGAAATCTCTTTTACCAGAAGGTTTCCTTCGCCCTTTTCTTCCTCTTCCTGTACATAGACTGCCATAAAGCCGTCAAATTTTCTCTTTGATGCAGAAACGTGGAAACGGTAACCTGCTGCATCGATCTTGACAGAAGTGGTAACATACTGTGCATTTGCCATACGGCTTGCCGCAAAACGTTTCCAGATCAGTTGATACAGGCGGAACTGATCTCTTGTAAGAGACTCTTTCAGTATAAATGGTGTCCGTGTAATATCGGTCGGACGGATAGCTTCGTGTGCATCCTGTATTTTCTTGCCTGTCTTTTTCTCCTGAACCACAGATGAAACATATTCTGCCCCGTAATTGCCTGCAATGTACGCTCTGGCTGCCGCATCTGCTTCGTCAGATATACGTGTAGAATCGGTTCTCAGATACGTGATGATACCTTCGTGCCGCTTCCTTTTACATCTACGCCTTCATATAACTGCTGTGCAACACGCATCGTCTTCTGTGTTGAAAAATTCAGCACTTTGGAAGCCTCCTGCTGCAGCGTACTGGTGGTAAACGGAACCGGTGCTTTTTTGCTCCGCTCCCCCTTTTTCACTTCAGAGACCTGATACTGTGCACCGGAAAGCTTTTCTGTGACCGCATCCAGTTCTTCTTTGGAATGGATCGTCATTTTTTCTTTCACCGTTCCGTAAAATCTGGCTGTCAGAGGCTTTCGCTCCCCCGGAATCGCAAAATCTGCATCCAGTGTCCAGTATTCTTCCGGAATAAAAGCAGCGATCTCCTCTTCACGGTCTGCGATAATACGAAGTGTGACCGACTGCACGCGTCCCGCACTTAATCCACGCTTTACTTTTGCCCATAAAAGCGGACTGATGCGGTAACCAACCATACGGTCAAGCATACGGCGCGCCTGCTGTGCATCCACCAGATCCATATCGATCCCTCTTGGATGCTTCAATGATTCTTTTACGGCACTTTTGGTAATTTCATTAAATGTAATACGATGTATTTCCTTATCATCCAGTTTTAAAGCTTTGGACAGATGCCAGGAAATTGCTTCTCCTTCACGGTCAGGGTCCGTTGCAAGATATACTTTGTCTGCTTTCTTCACCGATTTGCGAAGTGCTGCCAGAATATCCCCTTTCCCTCTGATCGTGATATATTTCGGTTCGTAATTATTTTCAACATCAAACCCCAACTGACTCTTTGGCATATCTCTTACATGTCCGTTCGATGCTGCCACATCGTAATTTGAGCCAAGAAATTTTTTGATGGTCTTTACTTTTGTAGGTGATTCGACAATAATCAGATATTTCGCCATTTGTTTCCCCTCAGATTTTCGAATAATGATTTTTGACATCCTCAGCGACAAGTCCGCGCAACATCAGCCGAACCAGCACAGCACTTGCCCGGTGCGGTGTAAGGCCTGTCTCGTCTGCAATGCTCTGAAGATTTTTCGTCTGAAATTCCAGAACACTATACACCAAATTTTCTTCGCTTTCAAGTGCAAGATTTGTTTTTTTTCTGTTTATACGACTTTTTTTCTTAACTTTCATACGTTCTGCAAGCTGTTCCACTGACAGAAAGATCTCTGCTCCCTGCGCGATCAGACGGTTGCAGCCGGCACTTAACGCATCGCCGGTACGCCCCGGAACTGCCATGACATCCCTTCCCTGTTCCAGTGCCTGGTCTGCGGTGATCAAAGATCCGCTTTGTTCTCTTGCTTCCACTACGATCACAAGATCCGAAAGACCGCTTATAATCCGGTTGCGCATCGGAAAATGACGTGGAAGCGGCTGTGTCCCGAGCGGAAACTCAGACAAAACACCTCCTTTTTCTGTCAGTTCCCGATAAAGCTTCTCATGCTGCTGTGGGTAGCAGATGTCCACACCATTTCCAAGTACCGCAAAACTTTCACCTCCCGCTTCCAGCACTGACTTCTGGGCAATCCCATCGATTCCTCTTGCCATCCCGCTTACTACCTGTATCTGACAGGCCGCCAGCTCCCTGGCGATCTCCGTTGCAAAATGTCGTCCGTAAGCACTGCTGCTGCGTGCGCCCACGACTGCTGCTGTTGGGATATGCGGATCCGGAAGTCTTCCTTTTACAAACAGCCCATGCGGATAGTCATAGATATTTCTCAGTTTTTCCGGATATGCCTCCATACTGCTGCTGATAAACCGTATGCCCTGCATCCTGAGCTGATGCTGTTTTTTTCAAGATCCCATGTGCTCCTGCTTTTGAGAAGCTCCTGCTTCTGTACGATATTTAAGTCCGGAAATGCCAGGATCTCTTTTTCCGGTGCCAGAAACACCTCTTCCGGTGTCTGAAAATAATCAAGTAACTGCTGTCTTTTCATGCGGTACATTGTCTGAAGGCTGCACAGCCACAGCCAGAAGCCTTCTATCTGATACTCCTTCTTTGTCACCCTTTCACCTCCAGATCTGCTGCTGTTCAAACATCCGGTAACTGATCGCCTCATACAGATCTTCTTCTGTGATCTGCTCTCTCTGCTGCATATCCGCGATCGTACGTGCTACTTTGCGTATCCTGTGGCATGCTCTTGCCGTCAGTTCCAGCCGGTCATAGGCTTCCTTTAACAGTCGTTCTTCTTTTCTTCCAAGAACACAGTATTTCTGTACACCGGAGGCATCCAACTGTGCATTGCAGGTATAGCCGGTGCCCTGGTAACGTCTTTTCTGAAACTCTCCCGCACACTCCACACGCCGGCGTATGGAAGCAGAGTCTTCGTTTTCATGGTTTCTGACCAGATCTTTGTACTCCAGTCTCTGTGCTTCCACACTGATGTCCATGCGGTCCAGGATCGGACGGCTGAGCCTGCTCTGATACCGGCGCAGCTCGGATGGTGTGCAGATACACCTGGAGTGGTCCGGAAAATTTCCGCATTTGCAGAAATTCGTTGCTGCCACGATCATACATTCTGCCGGAAAGGTATCCCTGCTGTGCACCCTGGAGATATGGACTTCTCTGTCTTCCATCGGCTGACGCAGAATTTCCAGTGTCTCCCTTCGAAATTCTGCCAGCTCATCCAGAAACAGAACCCCCTTATGTGCAAGACTGATCTCGCCCGGTTTGGGAATCCTGCCGCCCCCTGCCAGCGCAGACGGTGAGATGGTATGATGCGGCGATCGGAAAGGTCTCTGTGTAATAAAAGGTCTTTTTTCTGATAACATACCTGCCACACTGTAGATCGCTGATACCTCCAGGCTTTCTTCCGGCGTCAGCGCAGGCAGAATCCCCGGAAGCCTTTTGGCAAGCATACTTTTCCCCGCTCCCGGCGGTCCTACCATCAGAAAATTGTGTCTTCCGCAGACTGCTACCTCTGCCGCCCTGCGCAGCACACTCTGGCCATTGATCTCCCGAAAATCCGGCAGTTCTGTTTCTTCTATATTATATACCTCTGATGCCTTCTTTTTTGCCTGCGTCCCCTGGCAAAACCAGGCAAGCACTTCGGAAAGAGATTCCACTGCAATAATACGGATCCCATCGATCCGCTCTCCCTCCGCACGGTTCTCTTCCGGCAGGATGCAGGTATGACAGCCAAGTGCCCTTGCCGCCTGGACAACCGGCAGCGCACCGCGAATCCCTTTTACTGCTCCATTAAGTCCCAGTTCACCAACGGCCAGAACTCCTTCCAGGCTTTTTTCTTCCAGAAGCTGATACGACATAAGAACTGCCAGTGCGATCGGAAGGTCATAGCCCGTTCCATCCTTATGTACATCTGCCGGTGAAAGATTTACGGTGATACGCCTTGGTTTCAGACGGATACCGCTGTTGCGGAAAGCAGTCATCACTCTTTGCTGTGCCTCTTTTACTTTCGCTGAGAGATCGCCCACCATGGAAAAACCAGGCAGCCCGTCACTGACATCTGCCTCTACCACAACAGGTAATCCTCTGATCCCGCAGACTGCTGCGGAGAAAACTCTGCTGAACATATTTCACCTCTGTTTTATTGTCTGATTTGTGCCGAAATGGCAGAAGAAAGATTTTAAACCTGCATGCAGGGAATCTGCATGCGAACTGTCCCGGTCAGCGCGCGGCTGACTCTGGTTTTCCGTATTGTATCATACTGTCTTTGCTTTTGCAACTGTCTTTTTAACTTTCTCTTATTGTATTTGTTTTAGCAAATCCTGTCCGACCTTAAAAAGTTCCAGGGCATCCTGCGGATATTCTCCCTGCACACAGACGGCTGCCGTGTAATCTTCTCCATCAAAAAAGTGCAGTTCATACTGCTTTCGGAAGATGCCGCCATGAAGCAGACATGCAGAAAGATCCAGATCTGACAGCTTTTCCCGGATACCGCTTCCCGTACATTTCAGATAACTTTCTTTCCCCGTCCAGACTCTGCTCAATATCCGGCCTCTCTCATTCTCTTTTGCCTGCATAAGGAGCTGATGCTCTTTTTCATGGCAGATATACGATGCGATGCGCTCCTTTTCATCCAGCAGCCGTTCTATGTCAACGCCGATCGGTTTTTTTGCAATCCCACATAAAATCCCGGCATCCGCATGGCTGTAATTAAAGTGAATGTCCGGATACTCTGGAAAACAGGGTTTCCCGTATGTGCCTTTTTTCATCTCCGGCAGTTTACGGAGCTGATATTCCTGACTTAGACCATACAGCAGAAGCTGCTTTGCCTGACGGCTCTGTAACCTTCTTCTTTCTGCCCCTTTTTGTACCGTTTCCTCTTTTGTTTTTCTGATCAGATAAATCACTTCTTTTTCCCTCCGCTTCCAGTGTAACACTCTTTGCAGTGCATGTCACCTGCTTTTTCTTTTCTGCTGCTCCTGTTCCTGAAAAACAGGCTTTCATTTTTTGCAGAGCATTTTTTTTCAATTCTCGAAACATAAGATCTGGAGATTCCAAGGATTGCTGCAATTTCACGCTGCGTGGTCTCCTTTTCTCCCAGAATCCCATAGCGCATGCTCAAAACCTGCCGCTCCCGTTCCTCCAGTTTCTCCAGACAGCGGTACATAGTTCGGATTTCCTGTTTTTTATCCAGAATCTCTGCCAGATCTTTGTTTGTTCCCTCCACAATATCCACCAGGCAGATTTCATTGCCTTCCTTGTCAACGCCGATCGGCTCATAAAGTGAAACTTCTTTTGAAGCTTTTTTCTTTAACCGCAGCATCATCAAAAGCTCATTATCAATACAGCGCGCCGCATAGGCCGCCAGACGGTTGTTTTTTGTATGATCAAAGGTCGATACCGCCTTGATCAGCCCGATCGTTCCGATCGAGATCAGGTCATCCGTCTCTTCGTCCGGACGCTGATATTTTTTCGCCACATGGGCTACCAGCCTCAGATTACGTTCTATGAGAATCTGCTTTGCCTCCTCGTCGCCCATTTGATATTTTTTCAGATAATACTTTTCTTCTTTGGCGTTAAGAGGTTTCGGAAATGTTTTCAAAGAAAAACCTCGAAGCAGATTTATATTATCTTATGCGAAAATACACTTCAGCGTGCCTTTCCACTTTTTCTTTTTCCATCCTGTGCTATACTGGCAATTACACGAAATCATTTATGCCTGTAAAGGAGGTCTTTATGGCTGCACTTTTTCTCTCACCCATTTATCTTGCGGTGTGTTTTTATGTTCTGAACTGGATGCTCAAATGGATGGCTGTCTGCAGCAACGTCTTTTCACTTCCGGTATTCCGCTGCGGGTTTTCTGCACTTTATATCCTGACTGCAACGACGCTGCTCTCATCCTTTCTGATCAAAAAACCAGACTGGCTTCATCGCACGCTGAAACAGATCAGCAACCTATGGCTCGGTACTTTCCTCTATGCCCTGCTTGGCATCGGGATTGCCGATTTGATCCGGATCATCCTCTATTTTTCCTGGTTATCCAAAACTTCCTGGTTCCACTCCCGATGGATGTTTGCCTTCACCGGCTTTTTTACCGGAGTCTGTGTCCTGTTTTTCAGCATTTACGGTTTTCTTCATGCCAGGAAGCTTTATACTACAAAATGGCGTATTATTTCCCATAAAGCCTGTGACGGTCATCCTGCTCTTAGGATCGCCCTGATCGCCGATCTGCACCTTGGCTACAATACGGACGAATTTCTCCTCGGACGCCTGGTGAAACGCATCAACAAACTGCAGCCGGATCTGATCGTGGTCGCCGGAGATACCTTTGACAATGAATTTCATGCCATCCGCCACCCAAAGAAATCTGCCGAGATCCTCGCCGGTCTGCAAAGTACTTACGGCACTTACTGCTGCTATGGAAATCATGATCTGGATGAAGCCATCCTTGCCGGCTTTACTTTTTGGCGGACAAAAAGAGGACGCCGATGAGCGTTTTGAGCAGTTTTTCCTGGATGCCCACATGACTTTGCTGGACGATGAGATCCGTCGATCGACGACTTTTTTTATCTGATCGGCAGAAAAGATCCTGCCCGCTGCAAGAAACTTGCCTCGGAAGCTGAGCGCATGACTCCACAGCAGCTTACCGAACATCTCGATCATTCCAAACCGATCCTGATCATAGACCATCAGCCAAAAGAACTCTCCCTGCTCGCAGATGCCGGTGCAGATCTGATCCTTGGCGGACATACCCACAACGGCCAGCTTTTTCCCGGTAATCTTTTCCTTCGTCTGATGTGGGAGAATCCTTACGGACTCCTGAAAAAAGGAGATGCTTACAGTGTTGTGACCTCGGGAGCCGGCATCTGGGGCCCGAATATGCGTCTTGGCACAAAAAGCGAAGTATGTCTGATTGAAATGAAATTTGATTCTGTGCATATTTCCGACAAAATATAATTTGTTTATTTTGGGTATGGTCATTTTCACCTGTTAATGTTAAAATTATGACACACGTTTGTATATCCGGCACGGTAAATCGTTTCGGCTGTACAGCGTCTGTCACTGATATCGTTAGGGGAGTCCTATCTCCAACATCATTTTATTCTATTAAAGGAGTATTCTATGAAAAAGAGAATGAAACAGTTAATGGCTGTTATGCTGTCAGCCGCTCTGTGTATCCCTGCAATGCCAGGTGCATATGGTTATGCTGCATCTTCCGGCACTACGTTTACGCAGGAAGAGGAAATCGCTCTCTCCGGACTTGGTTCTGAGCGAAGCACACTTTTTAATGACGGATGGAAATTTTCTCTTTCCGATCCTTCCGGTGCAGAAGGCACCTCTTTCAACGATGGTTCCTGGGATTCAGTAACCCTTCCGCATGATTTCAGCATCAGCCAGAATTTTACGACTTCCGGTGAAGCAGAGAGCGGATTTCTGCCGGGCGGAACGGGATGGTATCGTAAGAGCTTCACCGTACCTTCCGGCTGCAATGGAAAATCTGTCATCCTGAGCTTTGACGGTGTTTATCAGAATGCCTATGTTTATGTCAATGGAAAGAAAGCAGGAGAAAACCACTACGGTTATACTTCTTTTTCTTTTGATATCAGTAAATATCTTGTATGCGATGGTCTCACCGAAAATGTGATCGCTGTCAAAGCAGTAAACAAGATCCCTTCCAGCCGCTGGTATTCCGGAAGCGGTATCTACCGTGATGTAAAACTGATCGTTACAGATCAGGTTCATGTAAGTCCGAACGGTACACAGATAACCACTCCGGATATCGAAAATGGTACCGGAACGGTTTCTGCAAAAGTAAATGTCACAAACAGTGGAACCTCTTCTGCAAACATCACTGTCCGCAATACCGTTTACGACAAAAAAGGCCAGAAAGTTTCAGAATCTGCCGAAACTACTCTGACGGTTGAAGCCGGTTCTTCTGTGGAAGCTTCTACAAACAACGTTGTCACCAATCCGACCCTCTGGTCTTTGGATGATCCGACGCAGTACTATGTACGCACAGAGATCCTTTCCGGCGGCAATGTGATCGATACTTATGATACCTCATTTGGCTTCCGCTGGTATAAATTTACAAAAAACACAGGATTTTCTTTAAATGGTAAAAATGTAAAACTGAACGGTGTGTGCATGCATCACGATCAGGGAGCTCTCGGCTCTGCTGCCTACTACGATGCCATGTATCGCCAGATTTCCATTCTGAAAGATATGGGCGTGAACCTGATCCGTGCCACACACAATCCGTATGACGAAGATTTCATCGATATCTGCGATGAACTTGGTATCCTTGTGATCGAAGAAGCTTTTGACGGATGGGAACTTGCAAAGAACGGAAACAGCAACGATTTCTCCGTTTACTTTAACAGGAAACTGACCGGTGACAATGAGATCCTGGACGGTGACACTTCCATGACCTGGGCAGAATTTGCCATCAAATCCATGGTAAAACGTGACCGCAACGATCCTTCTGTGATCCTCTGGTCTCTTGGCAATGAGATTGACGAGGGATGTTCCGGAAGTACTGCAAACTATCCGACCATCGCCGAGAACCTGATCAATTGGATCAAAGAAGTAGATACGCAGCATCCGGCGACTCTCGGAAGCAACCGCAGAACAACTACCGGAAATATCGCTGGTGCCATGGCTAAAGTCGTTGTAAGCGGCGGTATTGCCGGTTACAACTACGCAAGCAGCAGCGAGCTTAACAATCTGGCATCCCATAACGGCGGAGTCATCCTGGCAAGTGAGACTTCTTCAGCTACTAACAGCCGCGGTATTTATGTTTCTGCCAACGGCAATCAGAATGTTGACGGCAAGTACCATCTGACTTCCTATGATACTTCTAAAGTAGGCTGGGGAAAAACGGCTCACGATTCTATCTGGGATACTGTGACAAAAGATGCCGTTGCCGGTGAATGTGTATGGACCGGATTTGACTACATCGGTGAGCCGACTCCATGGAATGGTATTAACAGCGGTTCAAAATCAAATGGAAATCCATATCCAAACAGCAGCTATTTCGGTATCGTTGAGACAACCGGCTTCCCGAAAGATACTTATTATCTGTACCGCAGCCAGTGGAAACAGGATGACACCACGCTTCATCTTGTAACTGCATGGGACAGCGACAATATGTTCAACAGTAACGGCAAGACTCCGGTATGGGTTTACTCCAATGCCGCAAAAGTAGAACTTTACCGCAATGGCAAAAAAGTCGGTACTGCAACACGTAAAGTCAACAAAACCGCAGCAGGTCATAAATATTATACCTACACAACACAGTCCGATGACAGCAGCGTATGTACAACTCAGTCCGGAACAAATTCCACATCTCTGTACAGTGTATTCAACGTAGCCTACGAAAAGGGAACGATCTCTGCAAAAGCTTACGATGAATCCGGAAAAGAGATCACGGACTTTGAAGGAACTGCTTCTGTTTCCACACCGGATGCACCTGCAAAACTTGTGGTAAGCAAAGACAAAGAGAGCATCACTGCAGATGGCAGCAGCCTGTCTTATATCTCTGTAGATGTTACCGATGCAAACGGAAACCTGGATACTACAGCCACCAACAATATCCGCTTTACCCTTACCGGTGACGGCGAGATCGTCGGTGTCGATAATGGTGATCAGGCAACCGTTAACAAATATCAGCAGGCTTCTGTGCTCACCAGCACCACTTCCGCAAACATCAATGCCTATGCCGGAAAAGCTCTGGTGATCGTACGTTCTACAAACAAAGCCGGAAACTTTACCGTAAAAGCAGAATCCGACAGTCTGACCGGCGGTGAAGCTACCGTAACAACCGTCAGTGCTTCGGATGGCAGCAACACTTCCATGACAAGCTATCGTATGACAAAACATCTGTATGCACCGGTCGGATCTTCTGACATTGAGCTTCCTGCAAGTGTGACTGCTTCTTATGCAGACGGAACAACAAAAACCTACAATATCACATGGGGCACCTATGACAAAGCAGCTTTGAAAACAGCAGGTTCTTTCCGTATTGAAGGTTCCTTCACAGACGGAACAGAAACCGTAGATGTTTACATAACCGCACATATTTACGGCAAGATCAAAGTTGCAGAAAACTATTCCTGCATCACAAAACCAAATACCATTCCGGAACTTCCAAAAACTGCCATGACTTACTACGCAGACGGAACTGCTTTTGAAGCACGCGAGATCACCTGGGATATGAACGGTGTCACCGCAGATACTTTCAAAAACATTGGTGACATTGTAACCATCAACGGCAAGGTTTCTGCTTTTGGTGAGACCTACCCGATCACTGCAAGCGTACGTGTCGCAGAACCGGTGATCGTCAAATACGACAACGTAGCAACTGCCGCCCTGCATCTGACGGACAATGGTCCTTACAGTGACACGCTGGCCGCTATTAAGGATGGAAACCGTTCCGACAATGGATACGGTGATTCCCGCTGGAGTACCTGGAATAAAAAAGATGACCCCACACATGAAGATGCCGTGATCACCATGGACTGGGCTACTGCGATCGCTACCAACCAGATCAACCTGTTCTATTTCTATCAGCCAAATGACCATGCTCAGTCCAAATTACCGACAAAGGTAAAATTTGAATATACCCTGAACAGTGGTTATGAAAATGGAGAGATTGTTTCCAATGGCTGGCAGGAGATCAAACCGGCAGGAGAACCAGAAGAGATCAACGACTCTTCCCTGCATAAATGGACGAAAGGTTACACCTACAAATTTGCGGAAACCATCAATCCGATCGCAATCCGCATCACGTTCCGCTACACTGGCTTTATTGGTCTGAATGAAGTAGAAGTTATGACTCCTACCACTACTTACCGTACAAATACAAGTGCAGAGCTTTCCGGTATCAAGATCGGCAATACAAATCTTACTCTCGGAAGCGATGACCGTTATGAAATCGATGAGAGTTCTTTTGACGGATTAAGCTTTACCAATCCGGAAAATGCTGCGGTTACCGTTATCCCGGTAAGCAACCGCGAGATCAAGATCATCTCCGTATCCGAAGATGGAAAGACTACCAGAACTTATTCCGTAATTCTGAAAAATGTACCGTCGATCCCGGATGAGTCAGGAACTCCGTCTACCAATCCAGGAACTCCGTCCACCAATCCAGGAACACCTTCTGCCAAGCCAGAAACACCTTCTACTTCTGTAATACCAGAGGGTTCTTTTACAACACGGAAAAAAGGCGATGTGATCTCGGTTGGTAAAAATCAGTACAAAGTTCTGGATACTGCTGTAAAGACGGTTGCTTTTGTAAAAACAACAAACACAAAACAGACAAATCTTACGATTCCTGGAACGATAAAAGACAGCAGCACCGGAATCACTCTGAAGGTAACGCAGATCCAGGCAAATGCTTTCAAGAACTGCAGGAAGCTGAAATCCGTTACCATCGGAAAGAACGTTACCACGATCCAGAAAAACAGCTTCTATGGATGCCGCAAACTTGCAAAAGTAACGTTCAAGGGAACCTCCGTAAAAACGGTCAAATCCGGAGCCTTTAAAAAGACTGCTTCCAAGATGACCGTGAAAGTTCCTAAAAACCTGAAAAAGAACAAGAAAAAAGTGGCTGCCTTTAAAAAGAAACTGATAAAGAGCGGTATGAACAAAAACCTGAAACTGAAGTAAAATATGATTCAAAAAATGCGAGTCCGTCATGGGCTCGCATTTTTAACTGCTGTTTTCTTTTTTATCTGATCGGCTTACTGATCCTGTTATATCAGTCTTCCGGCTCTTTTCTTCTTAAGATATCGTAGGCTTCTGCCTTTCCGCCTTCCAGTTCCACATACAGGATCTGTTTGGAGTGCGGTGCGCTCTCCTGTTCTTCTCCATCTTCATTCAGGATCCGCTTTACGGTTACTTCGATATTCCCTCCGTCCGGCTTCATGATCTCTATCTGTTCACCGATACTGAATTTATTTCTCTGTTCGATACGGCAGCGTCCGTCTGCATCGATTTCACCGACGATACCAAGATACGTATATTCTTTTACATAAGTATTATTATCATATATCTGTGTGTTTTCATCCGGTCTGCCATAGAAGAAACCGGTTGTAAACTGACGGTAGGTACAGCTTGCAATCTGGGTACGATACCATGGCATATGCTCCTCATACAGCTTTGGATCTTTTCGGTAGTCATCGATCGCTTTGCGGTAAGTTCTGGCAACCGTCGCCACATAGAGCGCTGTTTTCATCCTTCCTTCGATCTTGAAGCTGTCAATTCCGGCATCCAGAAGATCTGGAATATGTTCGATCATGCAGAGATCTTTGGAATTAAAAATATAAGTTCCTCTCTCATTTTCATAGACTGGCAGATACTCACCCGGACGTTTTTCCTCTACCACTGCATATTTCCAGCGACATGGATGGGTACAGGCTCCCCGGTTGGCATCTCTGCCCGTAAAATAACTGCTGAGCAGGCATCGGCCGGAATAAGAGATACACATCGCCCCATGTACAAAAGTCTCAATCTCCAGATCATCCGGAATGTTTGCCCGGATCTCTTTGATCTCCTGCATGGAAAGCTCTCTGGCAGAAACTACACGTTTCGCCCCCAGTGCATGCCAGAAGCGATAGGTTGCATAGTTCGTATTGTTTGCCTGTGTACTGACATGACGCTCGATCTCAGGACAGATGCGTTTTGCAATCTCAAATACACCCGGATCTGCGATGATCAGTGCATCCGGCTTTATTTCTTTTAATTCCTTAAAATATTCTTCCACACCTTCCAGATCCCGGTTATGCGCCAGGATATTTGCTGTTATATAGACTTTTACACCATGTTTATGTGCAAAGGCAATGCCCTCTTTCATATCTTCCATGGAAAAATTTTTGGCTTTTGCACGCAGTCCAAATGCTTCTCCGCCGATATAAACAGCATCTGCTCCAAAGATTACCGCCGTCTTTAATACCTCCAGACTGCTTGCCGGTACCAGTAATTCCGGTTTTCTCATCGTTCGTCCTCCCATATTATTCCTTTATTTTCACGCTGAGCGTTGCCCCGTCACCGATCGGTACAATGCTGGTCATCAGCCTTTCGTCATGTTTCAGTTCATACAGGTACTCCCTCATACGTTTGTATATCGTCCGGTTCCTTCGTTCTACCGCATAATGGGACTCTATGATATCTCCATCCTGCAGGACATTATCCGAAACCAGAACCCCGCCGACTTTCAGCAGACGCATCACATCCGGCAAAAAATGAATATACTGTCCTTTTGCGGCATCCATAAAGATAAAATCATAAGTTCCTTCCAGTTTTGCCAGAATCTCTGTGGCATCACCTTCCAGGAAAAGAATCTGTTCTTCTTTTCCTGCTTTCCGGAAATTTGCTTTTGCAACCGGAATCCGCTTTTCATACTTTTCGATGGTTGTGATCTTTGCTTCTTTTGGTGCATATTCACAGAACAGCAGTGTGGAAAATCCAACTGCTGTCCCTACTTCCAATATATTGACCGGGTGCTGCATCTGCAGCAGCACCTTCAGAAAACTCTGCATCTCTCTTCGTATGATCGGCACATGATCCTTTATCGCCTCACGTTCCAGTTCACATAAAAATGGCGTGTTGCCTGTATCCAGTGAATTGATAAAGGCCGTCATTCTCTCATCTACTATCATATGTGTTATATTACTCCGTCTCAGTCTCTTTTTCATCTGCCCTGCTCAGTACTTTCAGCATCTCATCTGCCGTCTGGGATGTATTGAGCACATAACTGCCAGGTTCTATCTTTCCTTTGTATTCAGAAAGCATATACTGCATACGAAATACATTTTTATCCCTGATCAGTTCACGATCCTTTAAAAGTGCGGCAATCTCATCAAATGACATATCCTTTGTGACCGTAACCGCCACTTTTTTGCCAGGTGGATCACTCATGGCTTCCTGTGAAAAAACCTGGTAGCCAAATGCATACGCACGTCTTCCCGCAAAAAAACAGAAGCAGCACAAGCAGAATCATTAGAATCGCTTTCAGGATCATCCCTGTCACGATTGATTTTGCACTGTTTTCTTTCATGCCAATCTCTCCTGCCATTATCCAATTTCTATTACATCTGCAAGGTTTTCAATCTCCAGATCGACCGATGTCAGGATTTCATCTGCACACCGCTGAATAATCCTGCATATCTGCAGCTCTGCTGCAAGATATTCCTGAATCAGGGGATTTTTCCGGAGATCTTCGTATTCACGCTCCAGATTCTGTACTTCATCAAACAGATCGTACGCATTACTGTCATTCTGAAGCATATAATTCTTTTTGCGAAACTCATCCAGTTTCTGTTTCAGTCCCGGAACCTCCTTTACTTTTCTGCTGGCTTCCCGGAACGCAGTATAAGCTTCCCCTCTGCGCAGTGCAGCAGAGAGCTGCACTGTGTATTGCTTTATCTCATCCATGCCGTATCTGCCTCATTACACTTCCATGATGATCGGCAGGATCATCGGACTTCTCTTTGTTCTTTTCCAGAGGAACTCACTTAAACTGTCACGGATCGCTGTTTTTAAACGTCCCCAGTCCGTTACTCTGCGATCCATGCAGTCTTCGATCGCCTCTTCTACTACATGTTTCGCTTCATCCATCAATCCTTCTGACTCTCTGACATAGACAAACCCACGTGATACAATATCCGGTCCTGCAAGTACCTGATTGCTGTATTTCTCCAGGGTAAGAACCACGATCAGAATACCGTCCTCTGCCAGATGCTGTCTGTCACGCAGAACGATATTTCCAACATCACCGACACCAAGACCATCAACCAGGATAGCACCAGTCTGCACGCGGTCAACAACCTGTGCTTTTTCTTCATCCAGTTCCAGAACATCTCCGGATGACAAAAGGAATATATTTTCTTTTGGAATACCAAGGCTCTCTGCAACCTGCGCCTGTGCCTTCAGATGGCGGTACTCTCCATGCACCGGAATCGCATATTTCGGATGAACCAGAGAATAGATCAGCTTGATTTCTTCCTGGCAGGCATGTCCGGACACGTGTGCATCCTGGAAAATTACATCTGCGCCCTTCATGGATAGCTCATTGATCACTCTGGAAACGGCTTTTTCATTTCCAGGAATCGGATTTGAGCTGAAAATAACGGTATCACCCGGTTTAATCTGCACTTTGCGGTGCATATTCGATGCCATACGGGAAAGTGCTGCCATAGACTCACCCTGGCTTCCGGTCGTGATCAGGACCATCTGCTCATCTGGGTAATTTTTCATCTGATCCAGCTCGATCAGTGTATTCTCCGGCACATTCAGATAACCAAGCTCAGCGGCTGTGCTGATGACATTGACCATGCTTCGTCCTTCTACCACACATTTACGCCCATATTTATAAGCAGAGTTGATGATCTGCTGTACACGGTCCACATTGGATGCAAATGTCGCAATGATAATTCTGGTATTCTTATGCTCCGCAAAAATATTGTCAAAAGTCTTACCAACCGTACGTTCTGACATCGTAAAGCCTTTTCGCTCTGCATTGGTACTGTCGCACATCAGTGCCAGCACACCCTTTTTGCCGATCTCACCGAAACGCTGCAGATCGATCGCATCGCCAAATACCGGAGTATAATCCACTTTAAAATCTCCTGTGTGCACCACAATACCCGCCGGTGAGTAAATGGCAAGTGCGGATGCATCTGCGATACTGTGGTTTGTTTTGATGAATTCGATGCGGAATTTTCCAAGGTTGATCGACTGTCCGTGTTTTACCACTTTTCTCTTTACGGACTTCAGAAGATTGTGTTCTTTGAGCTTATGCTCGATCAGTGCGATCGTCAGTCTTGTCGCATACACCGGAACATTCAGTTCTTTCAGTACATACGGAAGTGCCCCTATATGATCCTCATGTCCATGCGTGATCACAAAACCTTTTACTTTGTGTGCATTGTTTTTTAAATATGTGATATCTGGAATAACCAGATCGATTCCGAGCATATCATCCTCCGGGAAAGACAGACCGCAGTCCACCACAACAATACTGTCTTCAAACTCAAAGGCAGTAATATTCATTCCGATCTGCTCTAATCCTCCCAGGGGAATGATTCTCAGTTTAGAATTGTTAATATTTTTCAAAAATTTTACCTCCTGTTTTTTCCGTTCTGACTCTGCCTGCCGGACCTTCTGCCGCAGGTTTTCATCAAACGCACCTGAGAACCTGTACAGGATTCTGACCAGAGAGGCAAATTTCCCCTGAAAGAATCACTGTTCATCTTCACAGCACGTTTATAAATCTATCTCAACATCTTCCAGCATTTCCTGGAAAATCTTTGAAACCGCCTCTAATTCACTGTCATCTTCTACGATCTCATACAGTGCTTCTGCTTCACCCTGTCCGGACATATCTTTCAGGATCAGTGCTTCTGCTTCTTCCTCCTGCGAATCCGTCACAAGGATATAGTTGATACCGCCAAGCAGTGTCTGCTCCAGTACAAAAAACTCCACCTGTTCACCATCTTCCGGTGTAAATATAATTTTCTCCATAATAAACCTGCCGCAGCCCTATGGCTCATCAATCAGGCTGCGTCCTTTCATTCCTTCATGATCTAAATATCCCTGAAGAATGTAAACTGCCGCGAGCTTGTCTACATACTTCCTACGGTCCTCTCTTCGCACACCACTTTCCATCATCGTCCGGTGTGCCTCTACTGTGGTAAGCCTCTCATCCCACATCACAACCGGAAGACCGGTTCTTTTTTCCAGCATCTTCTGAAATTCCAGAGATTTCTCTGCCCGGTCTCCCACAGTGTTATTCATATTTTTCGGATATCCAAGTACCAGAACTCCTACGTCATATTCTGCGATCAGTTCTTCAATGCGTGCCAGTGTTTTTCGCAGTTTATTTTCCTGTGTCCTGCGGATGATCTCCACTCCCTGAGCTGTGATCCCAAGTCCGTCACTGACTGCCACACCAACCGTCTTGGAGCCATAATCAAGTCCGAGTGCTCTTTTTTTATTTTTTCGATGAACGTTTAGGTGGCATGTCACCACGCGATTCTTGCATGGCACCATAAACTTCATTATTCCATGGTTCGTTTTTCTTAGTCATGATGTCCTTTCTCTGTTATACTAGTAGTATGATCATTCAAATACTTCCTGAGCAATGTATTGCTTGTGGCCTCTGCCACACTTATAATCCGATTTTTAACTATGATATTGATGGTTTAGTCCGCTTTGATACAGGGGATACCGAACTTGATATCGCACCTGATGCCAGTCTTGTTCAAGCT
>ENA-OQDT01000648-OQDT01000648.1-human-gut-metagenome-genome-assembly--contig:-NODE-648-length-22492-cov-3.611715_pt1 | contig 22492 bp, 25 predicted proteins | sample MGYA00242786_ERZ504617 | MGnify/ENA primary metagenome ERZ504617 (study PRJEB26092, sample SAMD00036337) | human gut metagenome | host: Homo sapiens | study: EMG produced TPA metagenomics assembly of...
GTTCTTTTCAGGATAAATGTAGATCATTCGTCCGCAGGAAGAAGATGTACATGGATTGTCACAATGACATACGCGATGTTTTGACTTGTCGGCAGGATTGTATTCCCATTTCATTTTTGGACATACAGCTTCATGGTAGGAAGTCCGAAATTCGCCATCAGATGGTCTACTCTGTTTCCTGTCACACCAAAGATCACTATCTTTTTCGCACCGGTCCTGATCGCATAATTCATGGCAGACTGTGTATCTTGAGTCATCTTTTTCCGGTCTCAGGCGGATAACTTTTATTCCTTTTTTTCATTTCCAAAGCCTTTTGCAATTTCCACTCAGTCATTCCACCATAGGGAATTTCACTGTCCATACTTCTTTCTTCATGAATTCCAGGAATTTTTTTCCATCTTCAGACAGACTGTCAAAATCTCCAATAACTGCATCCGGCAAAAGCTGATGCTCCAGAAAGAATTCCAGCCCTTTATCAGCTGCGATCAGACAGGCTTCATTCTTTTTTAAAAAATCGAGGGCAAAATCACTGTGGATATTGCCCCCGCTTACAATTATCGTATCTATCATGCTCTTCCTCAGTCAATCCTTCTTATGATCTCATCCATTCGTTCTCTGGCATGTTTTACATTTTTTGCCAGATCATCTTTGAAAACATAAGAACCTGCTACCAGCAGATTTGCACCTGCTGTGAGCACTGTCTCCATTGTCTCATCATTGATGCCACCATCAACCTGAACATCTACATCCAGATCCTCGGCCTCGATCAGTTCACGTACTTCCCTGATCTTATCCGTACATTCTTCCATATACTTCTGACCGCCAAATCCCGGCTGTACAGTCATGATCAGAACCATATCCACATCGCTGAGCATATGACTTATATCGTTTACAGGTGTAGCCGGTTTGATGGAAACTCCCACCTTCACACCTGCTTCCCTGATCTGTTCAATAGTTCTCTCAAGATCTTCACATGCCTCCGCATGTACTGTAATGGAATCTGCCCCACATTCCACAAAATCTCTGATATATCTCTCAGGCTCTGTAACCATGAGATGTACATCAAAAAACAACTTTGATTCCTTTCGGATAGACTTTATCACCGGCATTCCAAAAGAAATACTCGGCACAAAATCACCATCCATAACATCAATATGAAGCCATTCAATCCCCTCTTTTTCCAGGGTTTTGATCTGTTCGCCCAAACGGTTAAAATCTGCCGATAAAATAGAAGGGCACAACTGATACATAATTAGAATCTCCTTTTCTCTTTTAATTCATTATAAAGTCCCAGATAATCTTCATAGCGAAGCTGGCTGATCTCATGCTCAGCCAATGCTGCTTTCACGCCACAGTCCGGTTCATGGATATGTCTGCATCCCTGAAACCTGCACTGTTCTTCATATCTGCGAAACTCCGGAAAATACGCCTTAAGTTCCTGTTCTTCTATATCTGTCAGATATAAAGAAGAAAATCCCGGTGTATCCATCAGATAAGTATCATGTCCCACCGGTATCACCTGAGAATGACGCGTGGTATGCTTTCCACGTTTCAGCTTCTTACTTATCTCCCCGGTTTCCATCTGTACATTTTCCTGCAGTGCATTGGTAATTGAAGATTTTCCCACACCGGAAGGTCCTGCAACTACAGTTGTTTTTCCTTTCAGGATTTCACGTATTTCATCCAGCCCCTCTCCATTAAAAGTACTGGAAAAAATCACATCATATCCACAACTCTTATAGGTTTCATATAAAAGCTCCAGTTCTTCCTGTTTTGCAAGATCTTTCTTGTTAAAACATATGACTGCCGGAACATTCTCTTTCTCCATCATGATCAGAAAACGGTCAAGCAGCATAAAATTAGGTTTAGGATTCTCCATTGCAAAAATCACAAAAGCCTGATCCACATTGGCAACGGCCGGACGGATCAATGAATTTTTTCTGGGAAGGATGGCAGTCACACTGCCTTCCTTCTCCTGTTCATCCAAAACCTCTATCTCCACATTATCCCCTACAAGAGGTTTCTGTTTATCTTTTCTGAATATTCCCTTTGCTTTGCATTCATAAATCTCATCATTTTCTGCATAGATGTAATAAAATCCTGCAATTCCTTTTATTATCTTTCCCTGCATGGATCATTCAGCCTTAGCAAATGTAATAGAATAATTTCCGAGTTCCTGATAAGTTCCACTGATCTGTTCAGACAGATACAAAGTACCCTCGCTGATACCAGGTGCACCTGTGATATCCAGATCATACGGGAACTGGATTACCTGATCTTCCAGAACAACTGAAGCTGTCGGTGTTCCGTTTACATTCTGGATCAGTTCCAGACGAACCGGACCTCCGGAATATCCTGACGGAGTATTCAGAGTCTGTGTACATTTCCATACTTCCCCGGCTGCTGCCGCCGCACTGTTATCTGCTGTCTGTGCCGGAGCATCAGATGATGCAGCAGTATCTGCGCTGTCACTCTGAGCCGAAGGTTCCTGATTTCCAGTACTTACTGTGATCACAACATTTACATTATCCGGATCTTCCCAGTTTCCGGCTTCCGGTTCCTGTGAAATTACTTCTCCTTCTGCCACCTCTGCACTCTTTTCCTCTTTTACTTCCACATTGAGGAACTTACCAAAAGTAGTAACTGCATCATTCTTTGTCATTCCGACAACACTTGGAACCTCCACACTGTCTCCATAGTCCACACCTCGGCTGACAAGCAGTGTTACCCTGTCTCCTGCTGAAACAGAGTTTCCGGCTGCCGGAGTTGTGGAGACTGCATATCCCGGATCTGTAACCGGAGTACCATCATCATTTAATTCACTGTATTCTTTCTGTATCTCAACGTTAATCCCATATCTTCCAGAGTCTGCTGTGCGTCTACTCCGGTCTGTCCATCCACATCCGGAATTGTGATCTGCTGCGCACCCTTGCTGATATAATACTTAATGGTCGTATACTGCTCTACTTTACTTCCCTTTGGAATATCCTGTGAAGAAATGGTTCCTTTTGCCTGATTTGAAGCCTCCTCGCCCATAGGCTGAATACCCAGTTTCATATCCTTTGTGATATTCTTTGCTTCATCCTCTGTTTTTCCTACCAGATTCGGCACAGTTACCATTCCGTCATCATCTGATTCCGATGTATCTGAGGCCTCAGATTTTTTTGTCTGTATCATTGTTACTTCCAATAAGTCCGGACGCCTTTCCTGCGACCAGAATGATTGCTATCAGAATCACAACACCCATCAGAAGCATTACAATAGTCAGCCCATGTCCGCCTCTTTTTTTCTTCTTCTCAGGCTTATCTGATTTCTTCCTGTGCTTTTTCACTTCCGGCTCATCATCATAATCTGTTTCATTGATTTCTTCTTCCAGAGCCTCAGGTTCTGACTTTGCGATCTGCTTCGGCATATGTTTGATCTCGCCAAGCTCCTTATCTGAGATCACAACTGTTTTTGCTTCGTTATCCACAGACGTCAGCGTTACGAAATCTCCCTGTGGATCGATCAGAGAATGCTTCAGATCTGCGATCACATCCTCCATGTTCTGATAACGGCGATCCACGCTTTTCTGTGTACATTTCAGAATGATCTGCTCCAGACTGTGGGGAAGCTCCGGTGTATAAACACTTGGAGGAACAATCTCTTCCTGAAGATGTTTGATAGCAATAGCTACTGTGGTATCTCCGTCAAAAGGAACCTTCCCTGTAACCATTTCATACATTGTGATACCCAGTGAATAAATATCACTCTTCTCATCACTGTATCCGCCTCTGACCTGTTCCGGTGAACTGTAATGAACAGATCCCATTACATTTGAGCTTATGGTATTGGAAGAAGCGGCTCTTGCAATACCAAAATCTGTTACTTTTACCTTTCCATCCATGGAAATGATAATATTCTGCGGTTTTACATCACGATGTACAATCCCATGGCTGTGTGCAGCTTCCAGTCCCATGGAGACCTGGATTGCAATACTGGTTGCTTCTTTTACAGAAAGCTTTCCCTTTTTGGAAATGTACTCCTTGAGAGTAATTCCCTCAATAAGCTCCATAACAATGTAATAAACTCCGTTATCGTCACCAACATCAAATACATTCACTATATTCGGATGTGTCAGGACTGCTGCAGCCTGAGCCTCACTTTTAAACTTGCGGATAAACGTCGTATCCTCTCTGAATTCCGGCTTAAGAACTTTTACAGCAACAAACCGATTCAGCTTATGGTCTTTTGCCTTGTATACGTCCGCCATTCCGCCGGTACCAATTTTTCCTAATATCTCATAGCGTTCTGCTATGATCATTCCCGTTTTTAACATGCTTTCACCTCGTCTGTGAATGGTTCTACCAATACAATTGCAATATTATCCTTGCCGCCATTGCGGTTTGCTTCTCTTATAAGTATCCTGCCTTTTTCATCCAGATCTGTAGATGTGTCAGAAATGATTTCCCTCAGCTGGCTGTCCTCAACCATGTTGCTGAGCCCGTCCGAACACATCAAAACTACATCTCCGGGTTCCAGTTTCAGATCAAAGAAATCAATATCCACTGTTTTCTCTGCTCCAAGTGCTCTTGTAATGATATTTTTCTTCGGATGCTTCCTTGCCTGTTCAGGGTCAAGTTCTCCCATTCTTACCATCTCCTGCACCAGTGAGTGATCCCTTGTTATCTGCTGAATCTTCTCTCCGATCACATAAAGTCTGCTGTCACCTACATTTGCCACATAAGCGTAATGTCCTACGATAGTAGCTGCCACTATCGTTGTTCCCATTCCTCTGAGTTTCTCATCCTGCTGTGCCTGGGTAAGAATCTCGGTATTTACACATTCAATGGCATGACGGATTACCTTTACCGGATTAAAATCCGCATCCTGCCGGATTTCCTCCACCATAGATGTAACCGCATGAGAGGATGCATAATCACCTGCATTATGACCACCCATACCATCTGCAACAACAAACAGATTCGGAAGATTTCCAACCGGGTCAGCAGTTGCAAACACATAATCCTGGTTCATCTTCCGCTTTTGCCCGACATCAGTAGCTGAATATATCCTCATGTCACTTCTCGCTTTCTGTTTTTTCCATATAACTTTTTCTTAACTGTCCACAGGCACCATCAATATCACTGCCCATTTCTCTTCTAATAGTAACATTTATTCCACATTTTTCAAGTTTTATTTTGAAATTCTCCACAGCCTGTCTTGTTGAACGCACAAAGGAACGTTCCTTAATAGGGTTTACCGGAATCAGATTTACATGGCAGTTCATATCTCTGATCCTGCCGGAAAGTTCCCTTGCATCCTCATCGCTGTCATTAACTCCGGCTACCAGACTGTATTCAAATGTGATCCTGCGCCCGGTTTCTTTAAAATAATAACGGCAGGCTTCCAGAACCTCATCCATGCTGTATTTGTTTGCGATCGGCATCAGTTCCCGTCGCTTCACATCATTAGGTGCGTGAAGGGAAAGTGCAAGTGTCATCTGAAGCTTTTCTTTTGCAAGGTCATAAATCTTCGGAACCAACCCACAGGTAGATACAGTCAGGTTTCTCTGACTGATATGAAGTCCTCCGTCTTCTGTCAGGATATGTATAAACCTGAGAAGATTTTCATAATTATCAAGAGGTTCCCCCGTTCCCATGACCACAACATTGGAAACTCTTTCTCCTGTCAGAGCCTGTATCCTGTATATCTGATCCAGCATTTCTGACGGGAGAAGACATCTGGTCAGTCCTCCTATGGTAGATGCACAGAATCTGCATCCCATGCGGCATCCCACCTGAGAAGAAATACAGACAGAATTTCCATGTTTATACCGCATGAGAACACTCTCTATCACATTTCCATCACTGAGACGGAACAGATACTTCTGTGTACCGTCAATCCGGGATGTCTGTACATCTACCATCTTCAGTGCTGTGACAGGATATTCTTTCAGTTTTTCCCTCAGGCTTTTGGAAAGATTGGTCATCTCATCATAAGAAGTAACAAGGTGTTCATGCAGCCAGCTGTAAATCTGCTTCGCACGAAAAGGCTTATCTCCCAGAGTGGTCATCAGTTTCTTTAATTCGTCGATCGTCATTGACTTAATGTCTGTCATTACTTATTTTCTCCTGAATTTTGCAATAAAGAAGCCATCTGTTTTGTGTACTCCCGGCAGAAGCTGAAGATAACCCAGAGCTGTTGTCTCAGAATGCAGTTCTTCCGGAAGATACGGATCAATACTCTCCAGTTTGAACGGATGATTATTCATAAACCACAACATGTTCTCTTCATTCTCTTCCTTTGCGATAGTACAGGTACTAAATACCAGCACTCCGCCCGGTTTCACATATTCTGCCGCATTGTCAAGGATTGTTCTCTGAAGGATTACAATCTCTTCCTGCTTCTGTGCTGTCACCCTGTATTTGATCTCCGGCTTCTTTCCAATTACTCCATATCCGGAACATGGGACATCTGCCAGAACAACATCTGCCTTGAGTTCTGAATCTACATCAAATACCGTAGCATCCATCACATGAGCCTGCACATTAATGCAGTCTGTTCTGTGAATATTCTCTTCGATCATATCCACTTTGTACTGGCTGATATCGCGTGCATCTACTGTTCCGTAATCTCCCATTTTATCTGCAACATGGAGACTCTTTCCACCAGGTGCTGCGCACATATCTATCACATAATCCCCTTTTTGCGGATCTGCAATTTCTGCCACCAGCATGGAGCTTACATCCTGCACCTGGATTTTCCCCTGTATAAATGCATCCAGTGCAAGAATATGGTTATAATTTGAAATTTCATATGCATAGGGAAGATAAGGTGCAGGTTTCACTTCCACTCCCTGATCGACCAGGCTCTCATAAATCTCTTTCTGTGGATATTTATGATTTCTGCAGCGTACTGTGATCGGTTTCTCAGTGAGGAAATCTGTAAGGATCTTTTCTGTTTTTTCTTCCCCGTAATCCTCAATCCAACGGTTTACCAGTGTTTCCGGCATAGAATATCTGACAGACAGATATCTGACCGGATTTTCTTCCCTTGAAGGAAGTTTCAGATTTTTCCACTCTCTGGCAATCGTACGAAGAACACCGTTTACAAAAGGTTTCAGGCTGTAAAAGCCTTTTCTCTGTGCCAGCTTCACCGCTTCATTACACACTGCGCTGTCCGGCACACTGTCCATAAACCTGATCTGATAAACTGCACTTCTCAGGATTTCCCTGATCACAGGCTTCATTTTATCTACAGGTACTTTTGAATATGAATCAATAATATAATCTATTAAAATACGATATTCCAGTGTTCCTTCGCAGACTCTGGTAATAAAAGCTCTCTCCTGTCTTGGAAGGAACTGATATTTGGAAAGAGCATTGCGGATAGCGATATGGCTGTGTTTTCCCTCTTCCTCGATTTCCAGTAATATCTGCAATATCAGTTCTCTTGTATTTATTCCATTAGTCACGGTCTCTTCCTCCGGCAAGTATAATCAGTCTTAAAAGCTGCAGAATTGATGAAGCAAGTGCTGCAACATAGGTGAGTGCCGCTGCTGTAAGGACTTTTCTTGCACCTTTTACCTCATCAGCTCCAAGCATTCCTGAACTTCCAAGCATTTTCAATGCTCTTGAAGATGCATTAAATTCTACCGGAAGAGTTACAAGCTGAAAAAGAACCGCAAATGTAAACAAAATGATTCCAACAGTCATCAGTGGACGGATTGAGAAAATCAGTCCTGCCAGAAACAATGGCCAGGAAAGTGTGGAACCGATGTTTGCAACAGGCACAATCGCAGAGCGAAGATTCAATGGCACATAGTTAGTCGCATGCTGAATAGCATGTCCACATTCATGCGCAGCCACCCCAATCGCAGCCACAGATGTTTTATCATATACATCCTGGGAAAGTGCCAGTTTCTTACTTCCCGGATCATAGTGGTCTGTCAGGCTGCCGGATATGGGTACTACCGTAACATCCGTAATTCCCGACATACGAAGAATCCGTCTGGCAGCATCGGCACCTGTAAGCCCCGATGCACTGCGCACTCTGCTGTAAACAGAAAACGTACTCTTTACCTTTGCAGATGCCAGTAAAGACAGCACCATTCCGATAACGAGCAGTAAATACGTAGGATCAAAATAATAATATCCGTACATCTAATCACTCCTTATGATCTGTAAAAACAATTCCATTTTCAATGTGATATCCCCGGAGAAAGGCTTCTGTTTCCATACGCTTCTTACCTTCCAGCTGTATCTCTGTAAGAATCAGCACTCCTTCTCCACATGCTGTATGGATCCCCTCTTTATCTGCCAGGAAGATTGTTCCCGGAACAGCATCTGTTTTCTCAGTGCTGACTTTACATTTCCACACTTTCAGAGTTTTTCCATTAAGAAATGTATAAGCACTTGGCCATGGATTCAGGCCGCGTACAAGGCGTTCCAGTTCTTCTGCAGATTTTCTGAAATCCATCAGTCCCATCTGTTTGGTGATCATAGCCGCATAAGGTGTAGGACTCTCCTCCGGCTGTTTTTCAAACTCCGCAGTTCCCTGCTCAATAGATGGAAGCGTCTTGATCAGCAGATCCGCACCGGCCTGCGCAAGTTTTCCAAACAGGCTTCCACCTGTTTCTGTCGGAGAGATCGGAATCACTATCTTTGAAATCATATCACCGGTATCAAGACCTTCTCCCATCTGCTGGATCGTTACACCTGATACTTTTTCCCCGTCGATCACAGCCTGCTGGATAGGCGCTGCTCCTCTGTATTTCGGAAGAAGAGACGCATGAATATTGATACATCCAAATTTCGGAAGTTCCAGGATTTCTTTTGGAATAATCTGTCCATATGCAGCAACAACTATGATATCAGGATTGATTTCTTTCAGAATCTCCAGAAATTCAGGGTTATTTCTCACTTTCTCCGGCTGATATACCGGAATATCGTGCATAACGGCTTCTTCTTTTACAGGTGTTGGCAATAATGTCTTACCTCTCCCTTTTGGTTTGTCAGGCTGGGTCACTACTGCTGCCACCGCATATCCGGCTTCTGTCAGTGCATGTAATGACGGCACTGCGAAATCCGGTGTTCCCATAAATACTATCTTCATTTGATTATCACTCCTCATCCTCATCATAGGAAACCTGATGAAGTTCTCCTTCTACCAGTTCTGTATACATATGTCCGTCCAGATGATCGATCTCATGGCAGAAAGCACGCGCAAGAAGACCTTCCCCTTCATATTCTACTTCATTCATATCTTCATCCAGAGCTTTTACCTTTACATAGTTCGGACGTGTTACCTGACCAGCCATTCCAGGTACACTTAAGCATCCTTCATCACCAGTCTGTTCGCCTGATGTTTCAAGGATTTCAGGATTGATCAGCACGATAGGACCTTCTCCTATATCAATCACAACGATACGCTTCAGCATACCTACCTGTGGTGCAGCAAGGCCAACTCCCATTGCATCATACATGGTTTCAAGCATATCCCCGATCAGATCATGAATACGTGGTGTCATCTTTTCTACCGGTCTGCTGACCTTTGCAAGTACTTCGTCGCCCTGTAATCTGATTTTTCTAAGTGCCATTTCTTTATTCTCCTCTTCTTTGATTATGATGTTAGGATCAAAAGATATTTTGCCCCTAACCTGATATCTTGATTATTGTTATATCACGATTTCAGAAATTACTGCCTGTCGGATTTCCTTTCTGCAGCAGATTACTTCAGTAATGAGATTTTGAAAAACTCTGCTATAATTAACTGAAATCAAATTGTATGTATATTTTCCGGAAACCGGAATTTATCTCTATGTATTTCTCCAGCTGGTCTTTGATATGTACCAGCGTTTTATGATCTTTATGTTTTAAATAGATAACCTGTCTGTAAATATCCTTAACTTTTCCAACTGACGCATATGCCGGGCCAATGATATGCAGGTCATTTTCTCTGTATATCCTTTCTATATAAAGTTTCAGATAATACATGGCCTGAACCAGTTTCTCATCTTCCGGACCTGAACCCAGAACTGCCAGCATATGTGCCGCAGGCGGATAATCCAGAAGCATACGGTAACTCATCTCTTCCTCATAGAATGCCTGATAATCCTGCACTGCCGCCGCCTGAATACTGTAATGATCCGGATGATAGGTCTGGATCACTGCCTCTCCCGGTTTTTCCCCCCGTCCTCCCCGGCCGACTGCCTGACAGAGAAGCTGAAAGGTACGTTCCGCACATCGATAATCCTCTGCATTCAGCGAAAGATCCGCTGCTACTATTCCCATGAGTGTGACATCCGGAAAATCATGCCCCTTAACGATCATCTGTGTTCCGATCAGTATATCTGCCTCATGAGCAGCAAAAGCTGCAAGGATCTTTTCATAGCTGCCCTTGGTTCTTGTTGTATCAAAATCCATTCTGAGAGTCCTGACTTCTGGAAAATCTTCCCGCACTACCTTCTCGATTTGCTGTGTTCCTGCCTTAAATCCGCCAATATAAGGCGATCCGCACACCGGGCATATCCGGGGTTTTCCTGTCTCATATCCACAGTAATGACATAAAAGCCTTTCATTATTATGCTCCGAAAGAGAAACATCACAATGCGGACACTTCATCACATGTCCACAGGACCGGCAGGATACAAAACCTGCGTATCCTCTTCTGTTCAGAAAAAGCATTACCTGTTCTTTTTTCTCAAACCGGCCTTTCATCTTTTGCCGGAGTTCTCTGCTCAGTACAGACCTGTTCCCTGCTTTTAATTCCTCACGCAGGTCTACGATAGAAACCCGGGGCAGAGGTCTGCTTCCATATCTTGTTGTCAGCCTGACCAGACTATATTCCCCATTCATTGCCTTACTGTAGGCTTCCACTGATGGAGTAGCTGAACCCATTACCACATTTGCATGTTCTAAAACAGCTCTCCGGATTGCAGTTTCCCTTGCATGATAACGGGGTGTGCTTTCACTTTTATAGCTTGGTTCATGTTCTTCATCAATAATGATCAGTCCCAGACTGGCAAATGGCGTAAACAGCGCAGATCTGGGACCGATCATCACTTGGACTTCTCCCTTTTTCGCACGTTTAAACTGATCATAGCGTTCTCCCTGAGACTGTCTGGAATTGATAACTGATACTTTATCCCCAAATCTGGCATAAAATCTGCGTACCGTCTGATATGTCAGAGCAATCTCCGGAATCAGCACGATTGCTTCTTTTCCCTGAGAAAGCGTCTGCTCGATCAGCTTTATATACACCTGGGTTTTCCCGCTTCCTGTCACTCCCTCGATCAGTACAGGCTTCGGCGATGGGTTTTTCCACTCTCTCTGTATCTGCTTTACTACCGCTTCCTGTTCATCTGTAAGCGGCATTCGCCTTTCTCCGGAAATATCACCTGTATTCAGTGAAGTTCTCATTATCTCATCATATTCTATGCGGATAATCCCCTGCTCCTGAAATTTCTTTACAACAGCAGAAGTTGTCCCCAGTTCTTTCGCCGCATGTGTATAATCCAGTCTTTTTTTCTCCAGAAGTTCCCTCAGAAGTCTTGTTCTGGCTTTAAACCTTGTTTGTTCAAGTTCTTTCAGCAACTGCGTTCCCGCCTCTTCGGAAATATCCAGGCATATATATTTTTTCTCTTTTGCCTTGATTTTCTCCTGGATAGGAAGTACTGTCCTGAGAGCCTGGATCATGGTGGAACCATAATTTTCTCTCATCCAGGCTGCCAGGGCGATCAGTCTGGATTCCGTAGTCTCTTCTCCACTGCAGATTTCACTGATTTCTTTAATCTTTTCGAGAGCAATTTTCGGTTTATCTGACAATCCGATCACATATCCTTTACGCACCCGGCCGGCATTTCCAAAAGGGATGGCTGCCACCATCCCTGCCTTTATTTTCTTCTCCAGCCTTTCCGGTACACGATATTGAAAACTCCGGTCCAGTTTATCACTGGAAATATCAATTATTATATCAGCATATATCATGAACTTATTCCTGTTTGACCCGCTACCTATTTACCAGCAAGAATATCTGCGATCAGGACACGTTCATCCATAGGATATTTCTTTCCTTTAATTTCCTGATAATCCTCATGTCCCTTACCTGCCAGAACTATAATATCCCCCGGCTCTCCATGATGGATTGCATAGGCGATGGCTTCTTTTCTGTCCGGAATCTCTACATATTTTCCATCGGTTTTTGCCATACCAATCTTGATATCATCGATGATCGCCTGTGGTTCTTCATCACGTGGATTATCAGAGGTAATGATGGTAAGGTCTGCAAGCTTTCCGGAAACCTCTCCCATCTCATAGCGGCGAAGCTTCGATCTGTTGCCTCCGCATCCAAACAGACATACCAGTCTGTGGGGATGATATTCTTTCAAAGTGGTCAGAAGACTCTCCAGAGCCATGGCATTATGCGCGTAATCGATCATCAGAGTAAAATCATCGGATACTTTTACCATTTCGATACGGCCTTTTACCTTAGCTACTTTTAAGGCTTTGAGAATGTTCTCTTCCGAAACCTTAAAATGACGGCAGATTGCGATTGCTGTCAATGAATTGTAGATGCTGAATTTACCGGGAATATCTATCTCCACATGAAAATCCAGAAGTCCTTTCAGATGGTAGGAAATACCCAGATATCCTTTACCTCCGACCAGCTTTGCATCTTCCGCACGAAGGTCTGCTTCCGGTGAAAATCCATAAGTTTCCAGGCTGCATGTATGACCTTCAATAATCTTCTCGAAATGTTCATCATCTCTGTTTACAATTCCTACCTTACACTGTTTCAGAAGTAAGGACTTGCATCTGAGATAATCATCAAAATCCTTATGTTCATTTGGTCCGATATGATCCGGCTCAATATTTGTAAAAATACCAAAATCGAAAACAAATCCCTGAGTTCTGTGAAGCATCAGTCCCTGGGAGGAAACTTCCATAACCACACAGTCACAGCCGGCTTCTGCCATCTCATGGAAATATTCCTGAATCACATAAGACTCCGGTGTTGTGTTCTTTGCAGGAATCACTTTGTCACCGATGATCGCTTCAATGGTTCCGATCAGTCCCACTTTATATCCGGCATTTTCCAGAATAGATTTTACCATATACGTAGTGGTTGTTTTTCCTTTTGTTCCTGTGATACCGATTGTTTTCAGTTTCTCTGCGGGATATCCGAAATATGCGGCAGAAATAAACGCCATTGCATATCGTGTATCTTTCACAAGAATGACTGTCACATCTTCCGGTGCTTCCACAGCTTCTTCCACGATCAGAACCTTTGCTCCTTTTGCAACTACATCCGGCACAAATTTATGGCCATCCACCACTGCACCGCGGATACAGATAAAAAGAGAGCCCTCTTCTACTTTCCGGGAATCATAAATCACATTTTTTACTTCCTGGTCTGTACTGCCCTGAAGACATGTATATTCCAGCTTTTCCAGTAAGGATATTAATTTCATTTTAATCCTCCATATCATTTCCTGCCTGCCTGAATTTCATACAGCCTCTGCGGCAATTTCGTTACTGTTCACTCCGTTCACAGTAACTTAGCCAAAATTCATTCCAGATTGCCTGCGGCAATAGAATTTCTTTAAAGTCAGGCAGAGGTGTTTTACTAAAGCGTATATTCTATATAAGAATAGCACACCTCCCCTGTCGTTTCAACGTTGTTTCTCTACTTCTGCTGTTTTTTTGTCTTCCTGTAACAGAATGCACTGACTCCGGACATGATTGCAAAAATCCCCAGTACAATATACAAAGCCGTTTCTGTCTCATCTCCTGTACGTGGTTTGGAAGCAGTAGTATAAGCACTTCCGGACTTTGAGTCATATCCATAACTCTGGGAAGCCAGAGATGCCGGTTGCGGCGTAACTGTAACAATATTATCAGTTTCCTTTAATTCTACGTTTGCCTTAGATGTCATTGCCTGCGTACCAGTCTCATCAGATGTAACGATTACCTCATTGATCAATTCCTGACTTGCCATATATTGTGGAACAGTCACTGTGGCGTAAAGCGCAAAAGCCTCTCCCGGTGCGATCTGCGGAATCAGCGCCTGTGTGCCTGTGCTGTTTAATGTTACGCCCTCTTTCCTGACAAAGTTTGCCTGAATACCGGCATTTTGGAATCTTTCTGTACTGAGAACCGAATGAAGTATCCGCTCACCTGTATTCCTGATGCAGATCTGATATGTGATCGTATCTCCCGGATATGCCTGTGTTCTGTCCGCAGTTTTCTCCACCTCAAAAGCCGCCTTTAATGCAATGACTTCTGTTTCGACTGATTTCTGACATCCAATACTTTCTTCCTTTCCCGGATATTTCGCTTTTACAGTTACTGTATGAATAAGCTCTCCTGCCTGCTCTTCTGTAAGCTGTACCGTCATCTGAAGATTTCTGATTTCTCCTGCCTTAAGACCTGAAATAATTCCCTGCATACCATTTGCAGTAAATCCCTCTTCCTGTTTCCATTCGGCTTTTATATTATCCTGAGAAAAAACACTGGATATCTCTATATTTTCCAGAGGTAATTCTCCTGTATTCTCTACAGACAATATATAAGTAAGGTTCTGCCCTGCACGTACCTCTTTCGTCTCCTGCTGTAACCGGGCTGTGATCCCTGTTTTTGCCTCCTGTACGGAAAGCAGAGCTGAAGGAGTTTCTGCAACAGTCCGGGTTTCATCCCCTGATTTCATCCAGAAATACGCACCTGTCCCCTCCCAATCTTTGCAAAGCGGTGCATCCTGGCACAGAGGATAATCTGTTTTTACAGAAGAAATACGATATTCTTCACGCAGAGACACCGGCACTTTCATGGTAAAGATATCTGTTTCCGCATCTGAAAGTGCAGTCTCACAGGTCAGCTTTGTAATCTGGGTTGTCTCACCTTTCTTATTTTGTATCTGTACGGATTCAGCCTGCAGATCATTCTTTAACGCTTCTGCATTTACCTGAAAATATTCTGAAATATATACAGTCAGAAAATATCTGGTCGTATCTTCCCTGATCTCATTTTGATTCTCCTGCTCACTCTGCTGTGTCTGTCCGTTTTCTGTGTCAGATCCTTCTGCGTTTTCTTCTGCCTTCCGGTATTCTTCGCTTTCTATATCTTCTATATCTATTACTGCACTCTCTGATTCACACTCTGTATTTTCGGAATCCACTTCATCTGTCGTATTTTCTGCTGCTTCTGCTTCTCTCACTTCGCCATCCCATGTACTATTTTCCATCTGCAACTGTCCGTTCTCCGAAGCAGTATTTTCCTGTTGACTTTTGTACAGTTCTTTCAGACCGCTCACTTCCAGTGTCAGTTCTGCCTGAAATTTCTCTTCATCGATCCACTGTGCACTCTGCTTTAAACCCACAGCAGGAACATATAACTCTGCAGCTTCAAATTCTGCTGCTGATACTGCTCCTGGCGCTGCTGGGCACGCACGGTGTTATGGAAGTGCGTGGCCTGCTTGCTCTGGTGGCGTTCGAGTCCCCAAAACCGTGTAAGCTCGGGCCAGAAGAAAATGACGAAATTCAAAAGCGCCACGATGGGCATGATGGAATAGTACCATCTGCCGGCGGCAATGTAGCGCACAATGTCGAAGAAGAAGTAGAATACGTCAATATACGCGAGCCACTTCATGCGGATGGGGAAGACGAAAAACAGCAGCACCTGCGCATCGGGATAGAGGAGCGCGAAGGCCATGAACATGGCAAAGTTGACATAATTTGCACCGTAGACGGGGATGCTGTAGCCCGTGATCAGGCTGACGATGCTCGCGCCGAGGACGGTGAGCAGCATGCCGCTCAGGTAATACGTCGTAAACTTGGCTGTGCCCCACTGCCGCTCGAGCGTCGAGCCGATCCAGTAGTAGAAATAGCAGGTGATGAGAAGATAGAACGGACTCGTGCTCTCAGGGATGAGGACAAAGGTGACGAGCCGCCAGACCTGCCCATGGAGAAGACCCGAGAGCGTGTAGGAGAAGAAGCTCAGAAAGTTGCCGTTCGAGAAGTTGGACAAAAGCCCCAGCACCACGTTGCCGATGACAACATAGAGCATCAGGTTGGGGATGCCAAAATTCGGATGCAGGATACAAAAGCGGTCGATCGCCTGGTTGAGTTTTTTCAATGCGGGATACCTCGTTTCGATCAAATAACATTTGCAAACATTATTACACAGCGGCGGGGAAAAGTCATCAATAAAGTTTGAACAAATGACTATTCCTGAATGGAATGAAGAGCAAGAATGCGGAAAGAAACGAATTCTTTCCACATTCTTAACACTTGTTCACTTGAGATCGAGCTCGGGCGGAACGTCGATCTCCTCGCCGACGTATTTGCCGTTCTTTTTCCGCTGGCGCACGCATTCGGTCAAAAGATACTCGATTTGGCCGTTGACGGAGCGGAAATCGTCCTCTGCCCAGGCGGCGATGGCGGCGTAGAGCTTGGGGGACAGGCGCAGGGGCACCTGCTTCTTGGCGTTGTCGTTCATGGCAGCCTCCCAAAAAGTAGCGCGGCGCGGTTAATACAGGCTGCCGGAGTTGACGACGGGCTGGGCGTCGTGGTTGCCGCACAGCACCACGAGCAGGTTCGAGACCATGGCCGCCTTGCGCTCCTCGTCGAGCTCGACCGTGCCCTTTTCCGCCAGACGCTCAAGCGCCATTTCGACCATGCCGACCGCGCCGTCAACGATCATCTTGCGCGCGTCGATGATGGCGCTGGCCTGCTGGCGCTGGAGCATGACGGCCGCAATCTCGGGCGCATAGGCGAGGTAGGTGATGCGCGCTTCGATGATCTCAAGGCCCGCGTCGGCGACCTTGGCCTGAATTTCATCGCGGATGCGCGCGGCGACGACCTCGCTGGACCCACGCAGGCTCCCCTCGTCGGCCTGACCGTCGCCCGTGGTGTCGACATTCGGAGCGACGTCGTAGGGATAGACGCGCACGATGTTGCGCAGCGCCGCGTCGCACTGGAGCGACAGGTACTCCTTGTAGTTATCCACATTGAATACGGCCTTGGCTGTGTCGGTCACGCGCCACATCACGGCGATGCCGATCTCCACGGGGTTACCGAGACAGTCGTTGATCTTCTGGCGGGCGTTGTTGAGCGTCATGATCTTGAGCGAGATCTTCTTGCTGCCGCCCACCTCGACCGCGGCGGACGCGCCCTGCATGGCAGCGAGAAGGTCCGTGCCCTTGTGGCCGCCGTCCACATCGCCGGACTGGTTGAGCTTCGTCTTGGCGGCGGGGTTAAAGGACGAGCAGAAGGGATTGACGAAGTAGAAGCCCTCGCCCTTGAGCGTGCCGATGTACTTGCCGAACAGCGTCAGCACCAGCGCCTCCTGCGGCTTCAGAACGCGCAGGCCGCACAGTGGGATCCAGCCGAGCAACAGCAGGATGACGCAAAGGACGACAAGGGGCAGAAAGCCCGCATTGATGCCGACGATCAGAAAAACGACCGCGGCGATGTAGAGAACAAGCTCGAGCAGCAGCACGAGCATGCCGTTTTTGTGACCGGTGATGATCTTTTCTTCCATAAAAAGCACCTCCAAACTTGATATCAAAATAATATCACAACAATATGAGGTGTCAAGAGGAAAATGCAAAAAAACGACCGGTGATTGCACCGGTCGGTGAAAAAGCGTGTGAGCAACAGTTTGACAAATTGAAAGCTGTCAAGCAATTATTTCTCCTTTTCCAAAGAGGTAATGATTGCAGACCCCATTACAACAATTGCAAGAATTGGACCGAGCTGAGGCCAATTCATTATTTCGGCTCCAAATCCAGAGCCAAGATATCCCAAGATAATAGCAATAATGGAAGATTTAGCTGATTTCCTCATATATTCGTACCCCTTTGTTAAATTCTGCTTGTTGAAATGATCTTACCACAGCCCGTCAGAAAGCACAAGCACAGCCGCGGTGGTTCGAGCCACCGCGGCTGTTTGGATGATCTGCTTTATGCGTAGTGGTATTTTTTCCGTCCGAGGAGGAAAAGCGTTTCTGTGACGATCAGTGTGAGCGCTTCGGCCACGGTGATGGCCAGCCAGATGCCGTTGATGCCGAGAAGTTTTGGCAAAAGAAGTACCGCGGCGACCTGAATGACGAGTGTGCGCAGGAACGAAATGAGCGCGCTGGCTGTGCCATTGTTGAGCCCCGTGAAAAACGCCGAACCGAAGATATTGAAACCACAGACGAGGAATGAGAGCGCGTAGATGCGCAGCGCGTTGACCGTCATGTCGCACAGCTCCGCGTCGTAGCCGACGAAAAGATGTGCGATGGGGTTTGCCAGCAGGATGGACGAGGCCGTCATCGCAAGGCTCGTGATGAGCGTGACGGTCAGGCTCTTTTTGAGGAGGCTCTTGAGCTCGGCGTGATTCTTCGCGCCGTAGTGATAGCCGACGACGGGTGTGACGGCGATGGAATAGCCGAAGAAAAACGCCATGAAGATGAAGCTCACGTACATCAGAACACCGTAGGCATTCACGCCGTTTTCCTTGGCAATCGCCATGAGCTGCACGTTATAGAGTACGCCGACGAGAGAGGTCGAAAGGTTGCTGACCATCTCGCTCGAGCCGTTGTAGCAGGCCTTGCCGAGGGCGCGGAAGTCAAAGCGCGGACGCGTGAGGCGCAGCGGTGAATCGTTCGGGCGGAGAAAGTAGACAAGCGGGATGAGCGCGCCGACAATCTGCGAAACGCCGTGGCGAGCGCGCGCCGAGAAGCCGAACGGGAACGACGTAGACGAGCAGAAAATCGAGTACCATGTTCGTCAGCCCCGCGAACACCGTCACGCGCAGGCCGAAGTGCGGCTTTTCCGCCGTGGCCAAAAAGCTCTGGAAGCTGTTTTGCAGCATGAAAAAAGGGAGAGCAGCCAGCAGCACGCGCCCGTAGAGCACGCAGTCATCGATCGTCAGGTCCGTCGCGCCGACGGCGAACGAGATGGGGCGCAGGAAAACGATGCACACGCCGCTTAAAATCGCGCCGCCGGCGGCAAGCACGATGACGAGCATGGAGAAGATCTCGTTCGCTTTCCTGGGCTTGCCCTCGCCGAGCGTTTTGGCGATGAGCGCGCTGCCGCCCGTGCCGATCATAAAGCCGACGGCGGCGAGCGCCATGATGACGGGAAAGATGAGGTTCAGCGCGGCAAACGAATTTTTGCCGACGAAGTTCGAGACGAAAAAGCCGTCGACAATGCTGTAAATAGAGGTGATGATCATCATCAAAATGCTGGGCGCGACAAAGCGCAGCAGCTTTTGATACGTAAAATGATCGGAAAGGGAAATCTGCATGGAAGAGCCTCCGATTGTTTCAAAAAATATAAAAAAAGTCCGGTCACTGCTTGACCGGACGCATCCGAACATCTCTCGACCGCTGCGGCTGCGGCCGCAAGTCCCCGATGACATTCAATTTGTGAACAATATTGTAGCATAAATCCGGACAAAGTCAAGTATTTGCACAAAATCTTCAAAAACTGATTGACAAAACGCACAAACATGGTAGAATAACGATTCGGCGAAAGCCACAAGTGAATACTTCATCGAGAGTGGTTGAGGGATCGGCCCTATGACACCACGACAACCTGCCCGAAGAGGCAAGGTGCCAAATCCGACGAACGAATCGAAAGATGAGGAAGAGCAGAAAGCGCGATACTCTGTCGGTTCGACAGAGTATTTTTGTTTTTCCCAACACGAGAAAGGAAGAAAAAGAACCATGGCAAAACGTTTATTCACCTCCGAATCCGTCACCGAGGGGCATCCCGACAAGATCTGCGACCAGATCTCCGATGCGGTGCTCGACGCGATCCTTGAAAAAGACCCCAACGGCCGCGTGGCCTGCGAGACGACCGTCTCCACCGGCCTTGTCCACATCATGGGCGAGATCACCACGAGCTGCTATGTCGATATCCCGAAGATCGCGCGCGACGTCATCCGCGACATCGGCTACGACCGCGCGAAGTACGGCTTCGACTGCGACACCTGCGGCGTGCTGAACGCCATCCACGACCAGAGCCCCGACATCGCGCAGGGCGTCGACGAGAGCTGGGAGGCCCAGCACGGCCTGGACGAGGGCGACCCCTACGAGCGCGTCGGCGCGGGCGACCAGGGCATGATGTTCGGCTACGCCTGCGACGAGACGCCCACGCTCATGCCGATGCCGGTGTATCTGGCCCACCGCCTGGCCGAGCGCCTGACCGAGGTGCGCAAGAACGGCACTATGCCGCTTCTGCGCCCCGACGGCAAGACCCAGGTGTCCGTGCGCTACGAGGGCGGCCGCCCCGTGCATGTGGAGAAGGTGGTCGTGTCCACGCAGCATGCCGAGGAGATCGCCCACGACGAGCTGCGCGCCCAGATCGTCGAGAACGTGGTGAAGCCGGTGCTCGAGCGCGAGGGCGTGGCGCTGGCCGACGACGCCGAGATCCACGTGAACCCCACCGGCCGCTTCGTGGTGGGCGGCCCCATGGGCGACGCGGGCCTCACCGGCCGCAAGATCATCGTCGACACCTACGGCGGCATGGGCCGCCACGGCGGCGGCGCGTTCTCCGGCAAGGACTGCACGAAGGTGGACCGCTCGGCGGCCTATGCGGCGCGCTGGGTGGCGAAGAACGTGGTGGCCGCGGGCCTGGCCGCGCGCTGCGAGGTGCAGGTTGCCTACGCCATCGGCATGGCGAAGCCGGTCAGCGTGATGATCGACACGTTCGGCACGAACGCGGTTCCCGAGGCCGACATCATGGCCGCGGTGGACGCGACGTTCGATCTGCGTCCGGGCGCCATCATCGACGCGCTCGACCTGCGCCGCCCCATCTACCGCTTGACGGCCGCCTACGGCCACTTCGGCCGCGAGCTTCCCGAGTTCACCTGGGAGCGCACCGACAAGGCCGACGAGCTGCGTAAGGCCTGCGGCCTGGCGTAAGCGACAACTGCAGAGGCATGTGGCGAACCGCCCGTTGCGATCGCGCGAGCGGGCGGTTTCGCGTTTTGCGGCGTGTGGGACGGTGCCCTGAGGGGGGATCGGCGCTTCGCGTGAGCGTGAGCGTTCGGCTATGGATTGGCTGTCCCAGTGCGTTTACGACACGACCTAACATCGCATCGCCAACAGGAACCTCTACAACTCGGCCTGTTGTCTTTACGGTATCTCCTCGTTGATGTTTCTTGAATCACCAAGTAAACCGCACCAACGTTATCTTCTTCCAGGTTTAAAACCATGCCGTATACTTCACCCGGGAATTCCAGAAGTTCACCCTGCATCGCCTTTTCAAGGCCATGAATACGGGCGATACCATCTGCTACCTGAATAACCGTACCGACGTCAGATACTTCGAGTTCCGTAGAATATCTTTTGATCTGCTCTTTAATTACCGAGCTGATTTCTTCCGGTCTTAAATTCATGGAGCCAACGCACCCTCTTTCTATTAATGTACAAGTTATGCCAGCTGGATTTTTTTCAAATCCTTTGCAAACTCGTCTAATTTTGTCTTTATACTGCTGTCTACGACCCTGTCACCGATCCGGATTACCATACCGCCGATGAGGGACTCATCTACGATATAATCAATCTCAAAATCAACATACCCTGTCGTTGCAAGCAGTCTGGAAAGCACTTTTTCTTTTTGTGCGGCTGTCAGCGGCTTTGCTGTAGATACTACCGCGCTGCCGATTTTTTTATATTCTCTGATTTTGCCGATAAAATACCGGAGTGTTTCCATAATTTGTTTCTGCCTGTCTTTTGAAACCATCAGCACAAGCAGACCGGTTAAATCCTTTGAAACAAACTGTCCAAAAGCATTTTCAATAACCTTTTCTTTTTCACTCTTATCAATCTTAGGGTGATTCAGTAATCTGCCAAGCTCGCTGTTTTCTTCAAAAAACCTTCAAACAGTCTGTTGCTTCCGCATACAATGAATCTACTTTGGATTCCTGCACGGCAAGTTCAAATAACGCATCACCATAAGTTGCTGATACTAAACTTAGCCATGTATTCTCACCCATTTCATTTAAAGTTTGCTCAATCAGAGCATCATTTTCCTGATCATCCATTGCTTTTGCAAACAAAACTTTGACGCCATTACAGCAGCAACTGAAATAATCTGTTGTTTTACTTCGTCTGCAACTCTTTGTTTCTCAAGTTCTGCTTCCGCATTTGCGCGCTCAAATGATTCGTGCAGCTTCCTGCTTTGCTTCATCAAACAATCTTCTGCTCATTGTGCATGGCAAACTTTTCTTGCTTCACTCAGGATACTTTCAGCTTCTTTATCAGCTGCTTTTAACTTCTCTTCATATTCTTTCTTTAATGCGAGAGCCTCTGCCTTGTCGGATTCAGCGGTTTCTCTGTCGCTTGTAATCTTATCCTGTCTTTTCTTAAGCATCGTCCGTACCGGATTATACAAAATATAAGAAAGCAGAATAAAAAGAATAAATACGTTCACCGCAGTGATTGCTGCGTCGAGAAGAAGCTGCAAATCAAGTCCAAATAATCGCCCGCCCTTCTGCCAAAGCGACAAATGTACCTAAATT
>ENA-OQDT01000649-OQDT01000649.1-human-gut-metagenome-genome-assembly--contig:-NODE-649-length-22485-cov-5.063378_pt1 | contig 22485 bp, 18 predicted proteins | sample MGYA00242786_ERZ504617 | MGnify/ENA primary metagenome ERZ504617 (study PRJEB26092, sample SAMD00036337) | human gut metagenome | host: Homo sapiens | study: EMG produced TPA metagenomics assembly of...
CATTGCACGGATAGCTGCGACAGCAGCGTAGGCAGATGCCGAAACCGGACGGATGCTTGCATACGGACGGTAAGGTGTCTGACAGAGAAGTTAACGAGAAAGCCGTAAAGCGGCTTTCGAGTCTACAGGCAGGTTAGAGGTCGATGTTGGAAACATCAAGTTCACCAGACATTAGCTTTGGTAATAAAGTATCTCTTAAAGAAGCAAGTTTTACAGTTTCATTGTTATTTGCTTCCCATTGTGCCATCAGCGAACCTGCAAGTACCTCAAACTTTGCAATTGTTTCTTCGTCTTGGAACTAACACAATTACCTTTTTTATATCTCCCTGCGTGATAAGAGGTTGTGTTGAGCCCCGATTCATTGACGAATAGTCAATTCTGCGAAGAATTTGATTAGTAAATTCATTAAAAAGCACTTGTTATTACAAGAGTGTTATCTGAAGTCCAGCAAGGAATATTAAATCTTTGAATGACACCGTGTGTTCCAACTCGACCGGTGACGAGAATTTTATCTGTATGGTTTGCTTCAGAAGTGAAACCCATAACGGATGCAGCACCAACAATTGGAATAGGTGTTTCTTTACTATAAACTTCAGATTTTTCAGGCGGGCGTTTTCCGCTTGAAATATCAGCAATCGTTGAAAGTGTTTGATTGCTCCAATTATCGGGGCAAATACCATTTGTAGGGTCAAAATCTTCAAACCAAGACTGATAAAGTGCTGATACTTGCTGCTCTAAATTCTTGATTTTAACGGTAAACTTATGCCATACATATCAAAAATCAAAACAATTATCTTATGATAAGATAATTGCGTGATTTTTATAACGAAAAATAAGTTATCAGTCAATAGGTTTAAAGAGTTTGTAAAGTTCAAAATAAAAGCACACAAGGAAGTGGTGCATGAAAAATAAAAAACAAAAGAAAAAGCAGCTTACATTGACAGGGAGGCGATGGAGTTATGTCAGATTTTTATACGGAAGCAGACTATGAAAATTCCGTCATAGAGTTGTTTCAAAATATGGGCTATCGGTATGTATATGCACCGGATTTGGAAAGGGATTTCCGCAGTCCGTTGTATGAAGAAGAGCTGGAAGAAGCAATTCACCGTATTAATCCGGATATACCGGAACAAGCACTTGCAGATGCAATATATAAATTGAAAAATTTTGAAAATGCAGAACTGGTTTTGAAAAATGCTATTTTTATGGAGTATATTCAACATGGCATTGAAGTGCGTTATTTTGTTGATGGAGAGGAACGTTCCGGACTGGTGTATCTGATAGACTATAAAAATACTGACAATAATTCTTTTATTGTTGCCAATCAGTGGACCTTTGTTGAGAACAGCAATAAACGCCCGGATATACTGCTGTTTTTAAATGGTATGCCAGTTGTACTTGTAGAATTGAAATCACCGTCTCGTGAAGAAACGGATGCATCAGAAGCATATATGCAGATTCGTAACTATATGCATGAAATTCCGTCTATGTTTATTTATAATTGTATTTGTGTCATGAGTGATCATTTAACCTCTAAAGCGGGGACGATTACTTCCGGGGGAAGATCGTTTCATGGAATGGAAAACAAAAGATGGAAATTATGAAAATACACAGTATGCTCAGTTTGATACCATTTTTTGAAGGAATGTTTGAGAAAGAGCGTTTGTTAGATATTATCAAAAATTTTATTTGTTTTTCTAATGATGGATCACAACAGATTAAAAATTTTGGCAGGATACCATCAGTATTTTGCAGTAAATAAAGCAGTTCTCTCCACAAAACATGCAACGGAAACAGATGGTAAAGGCGGTGTATTCTGGCATACGCAGGGCAGCGGAAAATCATTATCTATGGTATTTTATGCACATCGTTTACAGGATACACTGGACAGTCCAACTATTGTTGTGATTACTGATCGTAATGACTTAGATGATCAGCTTTACGGTCAGTTCGCAAAGTGCAGTAGTTTTTTACGGCAAGAGCCGGTTCATGCGGATAAGCGAAAACTTTCGGATGAAGATAAAGAACGTAACAGACATCTGCGAAAAGGCGAGAAACCAGTTGTTGGTCTTAGAGACTGGTTAAATGACAGAAAAGCAAATGGCATTATTTTCACGACGATGCAGAAGTTTGAAGAATCCTTTGAATGTCTTTCAGAGCGAAGAAACATTATTGTTATGGCTGATGAAGCTCATCGCGGGCAATATGGTTTGAAAGAAAAGGTTGATGCCAGAACAGGTGAAATAAAAATCGGTTCTGCCAGGGTGATTCGTAACGCATTGCCAAATGCAACATATATCGGATTTACCGGAACACCAATCTCCATGAAAGATCGTAATACGCGGGAAGTATTTGGTGATTACATAGATATTTATGATATGACGCAGGCTGTGGAAGATGGAGCGACCAGACCGGTTTATTATGAAAGTCGTGTGATTAAGTTAAAACTGGATGAGCACACTCTGAAACTGATTGATCAGGAATATGATATCATGGCGAATAACGCTGATCCGGAAGTTATAGAAAAGAGCAAAAAAGAACTTGGACAGATGGAAGCAATTCTTGGAAATGATAAAACAATCGCATCGCTGGTTGATGATATATTGGATCATTATGAGAACTATCGTGAAAATCTGCTTACCGGAAAAGCAATGATTGTGGCATATTCCCGTTCGATTGCAATGAAGATCTATGAGCGTATTTTGCAACTTCGTCCTTCCTGGACAGAAAAAAATTGCTGTAGTAATGACCGGCAGCAATAAAGATCCGGAAGAATGGAATAAAATAATCGGAAACAAGCGACATAAGGATGAGTTGGCAAAGCAATTTAAGGATAACGACAGTTCGCTGAAAATAGCAATTGTGGTTGATATGTGGCTGACCGGATTTGATGTTCCATCGTTGGCAACAATGTATGTATATAAGCCAATGCAAGGATATAATCTGATGCAGGCAATTGCAAGGGTGAACAGAGTGTTTGGAGACAAAGAGGGTGGACTGGTAGTTGATTATGTAGGGATTGCAGCTGCATTAAAACAGGCAATGAACGATTATACTGCGAGAGATAAGAAAAACTATGGCGATACGGATATTGCAAAGGCAGCATATCCGAAATTTCTTGAAAAATTATCTGTCTGCCGAGACCTGTTTCATGGATATGATTATTCAAAATTTGTAAGTGGTACAAATTTAAAACGTTCTAAAACGATAAGCGGTGCGGTAAATTTTATTGTGTCGGTTGATAGGGAGAAAGATCGAGAAGTATTTTTGAAAGAAGCATTGCTGTTAAAGCAGGCACTATCGCTTTGTTCTTCTTTGGTAGAACGTGATCTGCGTGTAGAAGCCGCTTTTTTTGAATCTGCGCGAGTACTTGTAACTCGATTGATGAATCAGGGAGAGGGAAAGAAGATTTCTTTACCAGAGATGAACGCCAGAATTAATAATCTGTTGAAAGCAAGTGTACAAAGTGATGGTGTTATCAATCTTTTCTCAGATATCAATCAGGAGTTTTCACTTTTTGATCCGAAATTTCTTGAAGAAATTTCAAAGATGAAAGAAAAAAATCTGGCAGTTGAGCTGTTAAAAAAACTGATTGCTGAACAGGTAAAAATATATCGACATACCAATGTTGTTAAGTCTGAAAAATTCAGTGAAATTATTCAGAAAGCCATGAATGCTTATTTGAATGGTATGCTTACTAATGAACAGGTCATTGAAGAGCTGCTGAATTTGGCAAAACAGATTGCAGCTTCCCACAAAGAAGGTGAACAGTTAGGATTGACTGCAGATGAACTTGCTTTCTATGATGCCCTCACAAAACCGCAGGCGATTAAGGATTTTTATGAAAATGAAGAATTAATTGCCATTACAAAAGAACTTGCGGATACGCTTCGGAAAAACAGAACAATTGATTGGCAGAAACGAGATTCTGCAAGAGCAAGAATGCGTATGATGATAAAAAGACTTCTGAAAAAGCACAAGTATCCACCGGAAGGTATGGATGATGCAGTACAGACTGTTATGACGCAGTGTGAACTGTGGACAGATAATAACGATATGGAATTGGCACAGAAAAGAACAGATATATATACATATTCGCAAAAACTGGACTTGGGTAAAGTAGCAGAAGAATCTGTACCATATGGAAACTAATAAAAGCAAGAGTTAATTTTCACGCATAATTCCCTCATGTTTTCACATACTATCCATACAGTGCAAAATATGGAAAAGCATGAAGAATACAGGAGGAAACAGATAAATGAAAGCTACAGGAATTGTTCGGCGTATTGATGATCTGGGAAGAGTTGTTATTCCAAAAGAAATCCGCAGAACATTGAGAATCAAAGAAGGAGATCCACTGGAGATTTTCACAGACCGCGAAGGAGAAGTAATTTTAAAAAAATATTCACCGATTGGAGAGCTTGGAAAATTTGCCAGAGAATTTGCAGAATCACTTGCACAGACAAGCGGGCATGCAGTCTGTATCACAGACCGGGATCAGATCGTGGCGGCAGCAGGTGGTCTGAAAAAAGATTATGTCGGGAAATCCATTAGCGGAGTACTGGAAGAGATGATTAACGAAAGAGAATCCATACTTGCAGGAAAAACACCAGAACGTCATGTAGAACTTACAAACGATGACGAAAAGCCGGAAGTGCAGCAGGTGATAACACCGATCCTCTGCGGAGGTGATGCGATCGGCTCGGTAATCCTCTCCGGAAAAGACCGCAGTGTCAAAATGGGCGAAACCGAAAATGCACTTGCAAAATGTGCAGCAGGATTTATGGGAAGACAAATGGAACAGTAAAGGCGAAGGCACAGGAAAAATCCTGTGTCTTTGCTTACGTTGTTACATAATAACCTGACCTTTCCGGTTACGGAAGTGCTCACAACACTGGTAGGTTTCAGATTTTATCGGTCACAGCAGGCATAATATTCTTCCAGAACCTGCCCGGTGAGCGTCAGGCACAGGGCGAGGCTTCTGGTGACATACCGTATATGCCACGGCTCAGCCGGAATCTTTGTCAGATGTTCTTTGCCTTTGGGATAACGTATGATAAAACCATAAAGAGGGGCATGGCGGGCAAGCCATCGCCCTTCGACCGTTTCTGCAAAAGTCTGCGAAAGATTTAAAGAGACGGCAGGGCAGGATACATCCAGAGCCAGGCCGGTCTGATGTTCACTGCATCCCGGCATGGCGGTTTCACATAAGGATGATTCCACCGGAGATTTACGACAGGCACTTTGATAAAGTATCTTCTGACGTTTGTAGCTGCGGTATCCGGAAATTCCATAAAGAAAGACTCCTTCCGCTTTGGCAGCATCAAAAAGGCGTTTGGCATGCTTTGCAGCCCGGACTTCCAGAAAACGTTTCTCGTCTGAAGGATCTGCGGCAAACGCAATATCAGGTACAGCCAGTGACGGTGGGACAAAATCTTCAGGCAGTCTGTTGTTACAGTTGACAAGCATTTCATAACAAAACATAACAAATCCCCTTCCTGTACTGAAAACAGTTTATGAAGGGGATCTTTATTTTATGCTATGTTAGTATTCAAGAGCTTCCAGACTCATTTTTTCAAGCAGATCAGATTTAATCTTGTAGAGTTTATCAGAAAGATCTACATAAACATGCTGCGGATTAACAAACCGTTTTGTCTCATCCCAGATAGTATCCAGCTCTTTTTTGCTGTAATCGCGGATTTCCATAACGCTCGGAGAGTGGTATACACATTCACCGTTTTTAAATATTGGAACGAGCAGTTCGCGAAGTGTGTAGGTATTTGCACGTACTTTGGTCTTTTTCCAGGTTTCATGCGGATCAAAAATGATCATATCCTTGCTCTCATCAAATGCTTCATCAGCAAGACAGATCAGATCTGCACGGATTTTTCCGGTTGCTTTGCTGTAGATACGGTAAATAGTTTTATTTCCAGGGTTTGTGATCTTTTCTGTATTTTCGGAAAGCTTGATCTTTGGAATAAATGCTCCGGTCTCTTTGTCCTCTACGGCAGCAAGTTTGTATACACCGCCAAAAGCCGGACAGTCCCTGGATGTGATCATGTTTGTTCCGACACCCCAGGAAGTGATTTTGCATCCCTGAGCTTTTAAGCTCTCGATCAGATATTCATCCAGGTCACTGGAAGCAGAAATATAAGCATCATCAAAACCGGCAGCATCCAGCAGTTTCCTTGCCTGTTTGGACATATAAGCCAAATCTCCGCTGTCGAGACGGATTCCGTAATTTTTCAGCGGAATACCTGCATTTCTCATTTCTTCAAAAACGCGGATCGCATTTGGAACACCGGATTTTAAAGTGTCGTAAGTATCAACCAGCAGGCAGCAGGCATCCGGATACATTTCTGCATAAGTCTTAAATGCAGTGTACTCGTCAGGGAAACTCATGATCCAGCTGTGAGCATGCGTGCCCTTTACCGGAACATCAAAAAGCTGTCCGGCGAGGACATTGGAAGTGCCGATACATCCGCCGATCATAGCAGCTCTTGCACCATATACACCGGCATCCGGACCCTGGGCACGACGCAGGCCAAACTCCATGATGCCGTCACCCTTTGCAGCGCAGACAACACGGGAAGCCTTTGTTGCGATCAGACTTTGGTGGTTGATGATCGTAAGGATCGCTGTTTCGACAAGCTGTGCTTCCATGATAGGAGCAACTACTTTGATCAGCGGCTCGCGAGGGAAAACAACGGTGCCTTCCGGAATGGCATAAATATCACCACTGAAACGGAAATTAGCCAGGTAATCCAGAAAATCTTCATCAAAGGTGTTCAGGCTTCGCAAGTAGGAAATATCTTCACTGCTGAAACGCAGATTTTTGATATAATCAATCACCTGATCCAGACCAGCGGTGATCGCATAACCGCCGTCGCATGGGTTTTTACGATAAAAAGCATCAAAAACCACTTTTTCGGTATTTTGTGTTTTAAAATAGCCCTGCATCATTGTCAGTTCATAAAAGTCTGTCAGCAGGGTGAGTTTCATAGTACTCATAATTTCCTCCAATCTGCATACATTCGGGTTCTTTGATTCCTGTTATAACACATTGCAGGCTGGAAGAAAAGGGAAAATAAAAAACTGAAAAAATAAAAAAACGTGCTTGACATTTTCCAAACAGTACTATATAATTCTCATTGTTGCGAGCGACGAAACGCAGCAGAGTAAAATAATGATGGGCTATCGCCAAATGGTAAGGCAACGGACTCTGACTCCGTCATTTCAAGGTTCGAATCCTTGTAGCCCAGTTAAGAAGGTTGTCTTTATAAGACAGCCTTTTCTGTATATATGACTTATAAGTTTTTCGTTTGCCGGGCAGCTCATAGGAATAAAAGAAAACGAAAGTTGGGGAAATCGATGATATATCAGTTTGACAGCAGAGTTCGTTACAGTGAAGTGGATGAGAACCGCAGGATCACACTTCTTTCTATATTAAATTATTTTCAGGACTGCAGCAGTTTTCACTCCGAATATATAGGTTTTGGAATTGACTACTTAAAAGAAAAAAATTGTGCATGGGTACTTTCCTCATGGCAGATCGTTTTGGGAGAGCTGCCGGTATTTGGTCAAAAGATCACAGTTCAGACCTGGCCGTATTCTTTTAAGGGATTTCTGGGTGAAAGGAATTTCAGCATCCGGGATGAAAAAGGCGAAAAGCTTGCCTGGGCGAATACATTATGGACTTACGTGGATTTAAAGACCGGACATCCGACCAGAGTTCCGAAAGAGGAACAGGAAGCGTATGTGCTGCATGAAAAGCTGGATATGGACTATGCACCGCGAAAGATCGCACTTCCGGAAGAAATGGAAAAGAAAGAGAGCTTTCTGATCGTGAAACATCACATTGATACCAATCATCATGTCAATAACGGACAGTATGTGCAGATGGCGATGGAGTTTCTGCCGGATGACTTTCAGGTTGTCCAGATGCGTGCAGAATATAAAAAAGCCGCCCTTCTTGGAGATGTGGTGATACCTTATATTTATATAGAAGATAAAAAATGTACGGTGATGCTGTGTGATGAGGCACAGAAACCGTATGCAATGGTAGAATTTCAGTAACTATTCAGTAGGTAGTATCCCGCGAGGTGTTTTGGCATGAATATGCCAAAATCCCGAGACATGCAAGTCAAAATGCCATCACCGAAGGTGATTTTAAATGCATTTTGACTCGTAACTGTGAAGGTGCTGAACAGTTACGAATTTCATAGCAAATAAACAGGAATACAGAAAAACAGGAGAAAAGATATGTTTCGTTTAGGAGAAAGTCAGGAACTTTATGTAGTAAAAGAAGTGGGATTTGGTGTTTATCTGGGAGAAGAAAAAGATGCTGCAGAGAAAGTACTGCTTCCGGGAAAAGAAGTGCCGGAAGGAACCAGGGCAGGGGACAGATTAGAGGTCTTTTTATACAAAGATTCAAAAGACCGTCTGATCGCAACAATGCGCACACCGAAAATACGTCTCGGAGAGACGGCAGTGCTTCATGTTGCAGATACCGGCAAGATTGGCGCATTTCTGGACTGGGGACTGGAAAAAGATCTGTTTCTTCCATATAAAGAACAGACAAAACGTGTACAGCCGGGAGAAGAATGCCTGGTGGCACTTTATATTGATAAAAGCAGCCGTCTTTGTGCTACTATGAAAGTTTATGAGTATCTGAAAAAAGATTCTCCATATCAGAAAGATGAAAAAGTAACTGGCCGCATCTATGAAATCAGTGAGAATTTTGGCGTTTTTGTGGCAGTGGATGACTGTTATTCCGGACTGATTCCGGCAAAAGAAGCCCAGGGAAAATACCGTGTGGGAGATATTTTGAATCTGCGTGTAACCAGAGTGAAAGAGGACGGCAAACTGGATCTGACGGATAAAGAAAAAATTCCGCAGCAAATGGAAAAAGATGCGGAAGCAGTGATGAAAGTCATTGAAGAATTTGAAGGGGTACTTCCATTTAATGATAAAGTATCACCGGAAATTATCAAAAGAGAATTTGGACTCAGTAAGAATGCTTTCAAACGTGCAGTCGGAAGACTGCTGAAACAGGGACGTATCGAAATTACTGAGAATCGCATTATAAAACGGTAAAAATTACTGATATTTTTTGAATGATAAGATATTTCGCGGAGATATGTTCAACATTTTGCCATATTTTTGGCTGGTTTATTCACGAAAAATTTGCTTGCACTGTTTGGAAAGTGAATTTATAATAGTGTGTGAAAAAGGCTGGTGCCGGAAAAGGATTTTGGGTCTGGCATCCAGAGTATCTTTGTTAGGAGGAAATAATCATGAAAAAAGCAATCGCTACAGATAAAGCTCCTGCAGCAATCGGACCATATTCACAGGCAATCGAAGTAAACGGTATGATATATACATCAGGAGTAATCCCGGTTGTTCCGTCAACGGGTGAGATTCCGGAAGGTGCAGCCGCACAGGCAGATCAGGCGATCGGCAATCTGGCAGCACTGTTAAAAGAGGCAGGTACTTCTACAGAAAACGTAGTAAAGACTACCGTATTTATTAAAAATATGGAAGACTTTGGCACCATCAATGAAACTTATGCAAAATACTTTACCGGTGTATATCCGGCACGTTCTTGTGTGGAAGTTGCGAGACTGCCAAAAGATGTCCTGATCGAGATCGAGGCAATCGCAATCAAATAAATCACTTTTCAACATTTCTTATCTGAAAGGAGAATGAATCATGAAAGTAATGGGAATTAAAGATATTGATAAATTTTTTGAGGTGGTAGACAGTTGTGAAGGAAGAGTAGAACTGGTAACAGGCGAAGGAGACAGACTGAATCTGAAATCTAAGCTGTCACAGTATGTATCTCTGGCAAATATCTTCTCAAACGGCGAAATTCCGGAACTGGAGATTGTTGCATATGAAAAATCAGATATTGACAAACTGATGGAGTATATGATCAGCCGCAACGACTGATCGTGTATCGATAAACGGTAATTATTCAGAATCAGGCAGCCGGGAATAACACCCGACTGCTTTTTCACTTTACAGGAAATTGCTTTCCTGTAAAGTAAAAAAACGCTCCGCGGGGATGCGCACTGCGGCATATAAGGTAGATGTCGCAAGCGACCGCCGCAGGCGCGAGAATGTGCAAGGCACATTCTTTGTTTTTTGATATACAAAAAACAGAGCATTTTATGGTAGAATAATGTTAAACACTTTATGGAGGAAAAACAATGAACAAGACACCAAAGATAAACCGTCTGTTTCTGGGAACGGTCATCTGGATTCTGCTTTCTGGTATTTTTGCAGGCTTTATACCATTTGTCCGTTCAATGGACGCAATACAGTTGATGCTTTTAAGTCAGATTTTATATTTGATTCCGGTAATCGTTTTTATGGCTGTTAACAAAATAGATCCGAGAAAGTGGATGCCATTTAAACCGCTGAAACTATCAGTGATTGCTATGGTTGTTTTGTATGCACTGCTGATGATCCCGGTCACATCCTGGCTGAATCTGCTTTCCATGCTGTTTGTCCGAAATGCATTTGAAAGTTCACAGGCAGAGCTTGCACAGAATTCTTTGTGGATAAATCTGGTTGTAATGGCGGTCATTCCACCGATCTGCGAAGAATTTACTTTCCGCGGACTTTATTATAATGGCTATCGTCAGAGAGGTGTCTGGTGTGCGGTTCTTGGATCTGCACTGGCATTTGGCCTGATGCACATGAATTTTAACCAGTTTTGTTATGCATTTGTGCTGGGTATTGCATTTGGTATTCTGCTGGAGGCAACCGGAAGCATTTTTGCTACGATGACAGCGCATTTTGTGATCAATGGCTGGAGTACGGTACTCATGGCAGTTTCAAAACTGCTGACACGGATCGATTCTTCCGGAAGTTCTGCAGCGTCCGGTGCGGATACACAGCTAACAACACAGATGATGATCTCGGCGATCAATGTATATTCTGTCATTGCGGCGATCTGTATTTTTGCGGCGGCCGGTGTGCTGATCTGGATCGCAAAACATTGTGGACGCTATGAACATCTGAAATGGTGTTTCAGAAGAAGACAGAAACGTCCGGGCGAACCGAAAACCATGTTCACGCCTGCATTTGTCGCAGCAGCAGTTATTGTAGTCATTTATATGATATTGAGAGGGTGAGAGGTACGAAGTGAGTTTTACACATTTACATGTCCATACAGAGTACAGCCTGCTGGATGGATCAAATAAAATCAAAGAATACGTGGCAAGGGTAAAAGAACTGGGCATGAACAGTGCGGCGATCACAGATCACGGTGTAATGTATGGTGTGATTGATTTTTACCGGGAAGCGAGGGCGGCAGGGATTAACCCGGTTCTTGGATGCGAGGTATATGTAGCACCGGGGTCAAGATTTGACCGCGAAGCAGGAAGCAGTGATGACCGCTATTATCATCTTGTTTTATTGGCAGAAAATAACACAGGTTACAGCAATCTGACCAAGATTGTATCGAAAGGATTTACAGAAGGGTTTTACTACAAGCCACGTGTGGATCTGGAAGTGCTGGAAACATATCACGAAGGTATTATTGCACTGTCTGCATGCCTTGCCGGAGAGGTGCAGAAATACCTGGTGCGTGGCATGTATGAAGAAGCGGTGCGGGCGGCGAAACGCTACGAAAGCATTTTTGGGAAAGGAAACTTTTTCCTGGAACTTCAGGATCATGGGATTCCGGAACAGAAGGCGGTCAATACGCAGCTTTTCAGGATGAGCAAGGAAACGGGCATTGATCTGGTAGCAACTAATGATGTGCATTACACGTATGCATCCGATGCCGATTCTCATGATATTCTTTTATGTCTGCAGACCGGGAAAAAATTATCAGATACGGACCGTATGCGTTATGAGGGCGGACAGTATTTTGTAAAATCAGAAGAAGAATGAAAAGCCTGTTTCCGTATGCACGGGAAGCGCTGGAAAATACACAGAAAATTGCCGACCGATGTCATGTGGAAATTGAATTTGGTGTGACCAAGCTTCCGAAATACGATGTGCCGGTTGGATATACCTCATGGGAATATTTGCAGAAGCTCTGCCATGACGGACTACTCCGCTGTTATGGAGAGGAAACACCGGAATTAAGAGAACGTCTGGATTATGAACTTGGCATTATACAAAAAATGGGATACGTTGATTATTTCCTGATTGTATGGGACTATATTAAATTTTCTCGTGACCACGATATTATGGTAGGTCCTGGACGAGGATCTGCTGCAGGAAGCCTGGTTTCTTACACGCTTGGCATTACGCAGCTTGATCCGTTAAAGTACAATCTTCTGTTCGAACGTTTCCTGAATCCGGAACGAGTATCTATGCCGGATATTGACGTGGATTTCTGCTTCGAAAGAAGACAGGAAGTGATCGATTATGTTGTTGAAAAATATGGGAAAGATCAGGTGGCGCAGATCGTAACCTTTGGTACCATGGCAGCACGAGGTGTGATCCGTGATGTCGGCCGTGTGATGGATCTGCCGTATGCGATGGTGGATTCTATAGCCAAAATGATACCGACCGAGCTGAATATTACTATAGATAAAGCTTTTCAGCGTAACCCGGATTTCAAGAAAATATATGATGAAGATCCGCAGGTGCATGAACTGATTGATATGTCCAGAAGGCTGGAAGGACTGCCGCGCCACACTTCCATGCATGCCGCAGGTGTTGTGATCTGTCAGAAAGCAGTCGATGAGTTTGTGCCGCTTTCCAGAGGAAGCGACGGTGCGGTTACGACACAGTTTACGATGACTACGCTGGAAGAATTAGGACTTTTGAAAATGGATTTCCTGGGGCTGCGTACGCTTACGGTTATTCAGAATGCGGTGCATCTGGCAGAAAAATCCAGTGGAAATAAAATCGACATTGATCATATTGACTTTAATGATAAAGCAGTTCTGGCTTCAATCGGAACCGGTAAAACAGAAGGTATTTTCCAGCTTGAAAGCGGAGGGATGAAAAACTTCATGAAAGAACTGAAGCCGCAGAGTTTAGAGGATATTATTGCCGGTATTTCCCTGTATCGTCCAGGACCAATGGATTTTATTCCGCGTTACATCAAGGGCAAGAACAATCCGGATACGATTACTTATGAGTGCCAGGAACTGGAACCGATTCTGGAACCGACCTATGGCTGTATTGTATATCAGGAACAGGTTATGCAGATTGTGCGTGCACTTGGCGGTTATACGCTTGGACGAAGCGACCTTCTGCGTCGTGCGATGTCCAAGAAAAAAGCAGCCGTCATGGAAAGAGAACGCCAGAATTTTGTTTATGGAAATGAAGAAGAAGGTGTACCGGGCTGTATCAAAAATGGAATATCAGAGGAAATCGCAAATCATATCTATGACGAAATGACAGATTTCGCAAAATATGCATTCAATAAATCACATGCAGCATGCTATGCGGTCGTTGCCTATCAGACGGCATGGCTGAAATATTATTATCCGGTAGAATTTATGGCGGCACTGATGACATCTGTGATTGATAATCCGCCAAAAGTGGCAGAATATATTCTGACCTGCCGTCAGATGGGAATCTGCCTGCTCCCGCCGGATATTAACAAAGGTGAGAGTTCATTTTCTGTAGAAGAAAATGAGAATTATAAAGAAAATGAAACGGGAAAACCGGGTACAAAATATAAGAAAAATATACGATATGGACTTTCGGCAATCAAAAGTATCGGAAAACCGGTGATCGATGCAATCGTAAAAGAGAGAAATGTGCGCGGCAGGTACAAAAGTTTCCGCGATTTTGTAGAACGTCTTTCAGGAAAAGAATTAAATAAGCGCACGATAGAAAGCTTTATCAAGGCAGGAGCCCTGGATGGATTGTGTGATAACCGTAAGCAGCTTATGATGGTCTATGTACAGATCCTGGACAGTGTAAATCAGGAAAAAAAATATGCAATGACCGGTCAGATGTCCCTGTTTGATTTTGTTCCGGAAGAAGAAAAGAAAGAATTTGAAATCCGCATGCCGGATGTGGAAGAATATGACAAAGAGCAGCTTCTGGCATTTGAAAAAGAGGTGCTTGGTGTGTATATCAGTGGTCATCCTCTGGAAAAATATGAAAAGATCTGGCGGAAAAATATATCGGCGACCACACTTGACTTTGCATATGATGAAGAAATTCATGCCTCGAAGGTGATTGACGGAACAAAGCAGATCATCGGCGGCATGATCGATGGGATCACCATCAAACATACCAAGACAAATAAAACGATGGCATTTCTCACAGTAGAAGATCTTGTGGGTACAGTAGAAGTGGTGGTATTCCCGAAAGATTATGAAAATTATCGAAAGGATATTGTACAGGATGGCAAGATTTTCATACGGGGACGCGTATCTGCGGAAGAGGAAAAAGCAAGTAAAATAATCTGTGAAAAGATCTGGAAGTTTGCTGATATGCCAAAAGAGTTGTGGATCCAGTTTCAGGATCGGGAAAGCTTTGAGAAAGAAGAAAAAGTGCTTTATGAAATGTTGCGTATGTCGGATGGCTCCGATCAGGTAGTGATCTACATTCGTTCCCCAAAATCCATGAAAAAACTGGGCAAAGCATGGTCGGTGTGTACTGATGAGACGCTTTTGCAGAAACTTGTTGGAAGATATGGGCAGAACAATGTAAAAGTTGTTGAAAAGTGTATTGAAAATAACGGTAAAATGAATTAGAATTGAGAGCGAAGTATTTGGTTAGGAAAATCAAAGAGTCTAAACAGCGAATCTGAGGAGGTTTCAAGATGGCAAAAGAAATAAAGACAATAGGCGTACTTACAAGCGGCGGCGATGCTCCTGGTATGAATGCGGCAATTCGTGCAGTTGTTAGAAAAGCACTTTCCAGAGGACTGAAAGTAAAAGGTATCTATAAAGGATACAATGGCCTTCTGAACGAAGAGATCAAAGATATGACAGCACGTGACGTATCCGATATCATTTCACGCGGTGGTACTGTACTGTATACAGCAAGATGTGCAGAATTCCGTACACCGGAAGGACAGGCAAGAGGTGCAGAAGTCTGCAAAAAGCATGGTATTGACGGACTGGTAGTCATCGGTGGCGACGGATCCTTCGCAGGTGCACAGAAACTGGCTGCCCTGGGTATCAATACAATCGGTATCCCGGGAACAATTGACCTGGATATTGCATGTACTGAGTATACGATTGGATTTGATACAGCGATCAATACAGCAATGGAAGCAATCGACAAAGTACGTGACACTTCCACATCTCATGAAAGATGCAGCATCATCGAAGTTATGGGACGTGGTGCAGGTTACATCGCTCTGTACTGCGGTATTGCCAATGGTGCAGAAGATATCCTGCTTCCGGAAAAATATGATTATGATGAGCAGAAGCTGATCAACAACATTATTGAAAACAGAAAACGCGGCAAAAAACATCATATCATTATCAATGCAGAAGGTATCGGACATTCTGCAAGCATGGCCCGCCGCATCGAAGCAGCTACCGGTATGGAGACAAGAGCTACCATCCTTGGCCATATGCAGCGAGGAGGAAGTCCTACATGTACAGACCGTGTATATGCATCCATGATGGGATCTTATGCAGTAGACCTTCTGGCAGAAGGAAAGACAAACCGTGTAGTAGGATACAGAAACGGAGAGTTTACAGACTTTGATATTGATGAGGCTCTGGCAATGCAGAAGAGCATTTCAGAATATATGTATGATGTAAGCAAGGCTCTTTCTATCTAATATATAGTCAGAAGAGCGACGTTTTAATATCTGATATGATGTGGGTGTCAAAAGTCCCCAACTATGATGCCTACGGATTGTTCCGTGCGTTGCACTCCCACAATCCTTTCTACGCTCCGCTTCGGTCGGTGCTAAACATGTGCCACTGGCACATAGCACCCCAGTATTCGCATATCGTGGGATTATCATCCCACTTTTATGCTCATATCGGGGCGGGTCCCAAGGTCTTTCATCCACCTATGAGTAAGCTCATGTGGATTTAGACCTTTTGACCCTGGCATCATTATATATAAATATTATAAATGACGGCAGCCGTTCTGTACAGATCAGATCACCTGCTGCAGGCACTTTGATCTGCTTTTACCTGGCTCCCATAACCAGTTTCATTTCTACATCTGCATAACCATCGATGCTTTTTCTGCGGACTTTGATCTTTAATGTATCACCTTCCTGATATTTCCGCAGAATGTCTTCGTACTCGGACATCGAGCCAACGCTTTCTCCATTGATCTCTGTGATCACATCAGCTGCCTGTATCCCGGCATACATAGCCGGTGAATCCGCGTCCACTTTCTTGACATAAATGCCGTATGGAACACTGAAATGCTCCGCCACATCCACACTGACGCTCTTTCCGATCACACCTGTATAAGAAAGCGACCTGCCCGCCGCCAATGTTTCCAGCAGATAACTGATGTCAGAAATCCCAAGTGCAACAAGCGTATCTGCTGCACCGGTCTGCTTAAATTTCTGTGCTACGATGCCAACCATATTTCCATCAAGATTTAACAGAAAACCATAGCTCGTATCACTGGCAGCCATGTCCGTTGCGATCACTTTGTACTCTCCGTCCACATCTTCGCGCTCCGTGATTGAAGTAATCATACCGTAATTAATCGAATCTGTATACCCCATCGGACTCCCGACTGCAATCACTGGTTCGCCTTTTTCTACGCTGGAGATTCCTTTGATCGAGATTGAGGAAATGCTCTGGATCGTAGATTGTTTTATGCTTTTTACCGGAATCTCCAGAATCGCAAGTTCTGTCACACTGTCCTGCCGTCTGACAGATGCATCTGCCACTTCTCCGCTTGGAAAAGTCACAGTGATCTGCTGTGCACTCCTGATAAAATGACTGGAAGTCAGAATATAAAGCCAGTTGCTGTCTATACGGAAGACCAGGCCAGAGGTCTCTGTCACATTCTCATAACTTTCACTGAACCAGTCCATCTTTGCCACATAGCTTTTAATCTTTACAAGAGAGTTCTCAGCAGCATCGGCAACATTTTTCATCTGTCCATAATGCTCTCGGTATTCCCCGACTGCATCCGTCTCTTTATTCTCTTCATTTTCGCCTGTGTTTGTCTCTGGCTGGTTATCTGCCGGCTGCTCTGTCTGCCCGGATTCTGTTTTCTGCTCCTGATCAGGTGTCTCTTCCTGAACCATCACGATCTGTGTCGGCTCATCCGGTCTGCCAAACTGATTGCTTGCCCATGGCTGCACAATCGCAAACATCACACCTGCTGCTGTACCGAAAATAAGTGCCAGGACAATACCGGCAACACCCCGAATAAACCACTTATGCCGGTAGAACGGCTTTTTCTTAATCTGCTCATTAATAAAATGAAACTCTCTCTTTTCGTCCTCACCCATATATCTGATCCCTTCTGTTATTATAGGCTTTTCGCTCAAAATACCTTTTGACCATACCCACATTATAGGGTACAATAGAAAAATAGTAAAGTTATAATTATATGATGCCAGGGGCAAAAGCCTGAAACCACGATGTGCTTGCACAGGAGTGGTTTTATGGCATCTTTTGTTACACATCACTACAAGAGGTATCTATATGAATCCAAAGGCTTTAAAAACTTTAGAATATAATAAAATCATTGACAGGCTTACAGAATTTGCCGGTTCTGCTCTTGCAAAGGAGATGTGCCGCGATCTGCAGCCCTCCACGGATCTGTACGAAATCCAGGCTCTCCAGAAGGAGACAAGCGATGCCCTTTCCCGTATTTATCAGAAGGGTGCGGTATCATTCCGCGGTGTCCGCGACATCCGTGGTTCCATTAAGCGTCTGGAGATCGGTGCGATCATCGGTATCAATGAACTGCTTTCGATCTGCAGTCTTTTGGAGGTCTGCAGCAAGGTAAAGGCTTATTCCAGAAATGACCGTGATCCTGATTTTGAGGATTCTCTGGAAGCTATGTTTCAGGCACTGCAGCCTCTGACACCGGTTTCTTCCGAGATCCGCAGATGTATCGCCTCGGAGGAAGAATTAAATGACGATGCCAGTCCGGCACTGTTCAAGATCCGACGCTCCATGCGTCAGATCAACGACAAAGTCCACGCTCAGCTCCAGACGATGGTAAATGGTTCCGCCCGCACCTATCTGCAGGATGCGGTTGTCACCATGCGAAACGGTCGCTACTGTATCCCGGTCAAAGCAGAGCACCGCGGACAGGTTCCTGGCATGATCCATGACCAGTCCTCCACCGGTTCTACCCTGTTTGTGGAACCGATGGCTGTCATCAAGCTGAATAACGACCTGCGTGAACTGGAATTAAAAGAAGAAAAAGAAATTGAGATGATCCTTGCCACCTTAAGTGCCAGATGCGGTGAAGAAACCGAGGCTCTGCGTGATGACCTGGATCTTATGACAAAACTGGATTTTATTTTTGCCAGAGCACAGCTCTCCCGCTCGATGAACGGCATACAGCCGGATTTTAACGTGGAAGGCCGTATCCTCATCAAAAAAGGAGACATCCTCTTCTTGATAAAAAGAAAGTCGTTCCAATCGACATTCAGCTCGGCAAAGATTTTGAACTGCTGATCATCACCGGTCCGAATACCGGCGGTAAAACGGTTTCCCTGAAAACAGTCGGGCTTTTCACCCTGATGGGACAGGCCGGTCTGCACATTCCGGCATTTGACCACTCAGAGCTCTCCGTATTTCACGAAGTCTTTGCAGATATCGGTGATGAACAGAGCATTGAACAAAGTCTCAGTACTTTTTCCGCCCATATGACAAATACCGTATCGATCCTTCAAGAAGCGGATGACCGTTCACTCGTACTGTTCGATGAGCTTGGAGCCGGAACTGACCCGACCGAGGGTGCCGCCCTTGCGATCGCAATCCTTTCCAACCTGCACCGCCGCGGTTCCCGCGTCATGGCAACCACGCACTACAGTGAATTAAAAGTATTTGCCCTGTCCACCCCGGGCGTGGAAAACGGCTGCTGCGAATTTGATGTGGAAACACTTCGTCCGACTTACCGCCTGCTGATCGGTGTTCCGGGCAAGAGTAATGCTTTTGCAATCTCTCAGAAACTTGGCCTGTCACAGGACATTATCGAGGAAGCAAAAACACATCTGACACAGCAGGATGAGGATTTTGAAGATTTACTTGCTGACCTGGAGCAAAAACGTGTTACAATAGAACAGGAACGTGACCAGATCAATTCATACAAAGAAGAGATCCGCGGATTAAAGCAGCGTCTTGAATCCAAACAGGAAAAACTGGACTTAAGCCGCGACAAGATTCTCCGCGAGGCAAACGAACAGGCACGCAATATTCTGCAGGAAGCCAAGGATTATGCCGATACCACGATCCGCAACTTCCAGAAATACGGAAAAGCTGCCGGTGTATCTGCCAAAGATATGGAAAAAGAACGCGGCAAACTGCGTGAAAAAATGTCAAAGGTCGACAAAAATCTTTCTGCCAAAAATGCTGCTCCGAAAAAATCACAGAAACAGCTTACGGCAAAAGATCTGCATATCGGCGACAGCATAAAGGTACTGAGTCTGAACCTCAAAGGTACGGTCAGCACGCTGCCGGATGCAAAAGGCAACCTGTTCGTTCAGATGGGGATCCTGCGTTCCCAGGTAAACATCCGGGATCTGGAAAAACTGGATGATACTGTGCTCACCGGAGGCAATTTCAGCAAAACCGGCTCCGGCAAGATCAAAATCTCCAAATCGACATCCGTCAGTACAGAAATCAACCTGCTCGGAAAGACCGTTGACGAGGCGATTATGGAGCTGGATAAATATCTCGATGATGCCTACATTGCCCATCTTCCGTCCGTGCGTATCGTACACGGAAAAGGTACCGGTGCACTGCGAAAAGGTGTCCATAATTATCTGCGACGCCAGAAGCATGTCAAGAGTTACCGTCTTGGCGAATTCGGAGAGGGCGATGCCGGAGTTACGATTGTAGAGTTCAAATAAAACTGTTAAAATCAATAATGCCTTAAGAATTGTTCCGTACTTCGTACTCTCACAATTCTATCCGACATTCGCATATCGTGAAGCTTACGCTCCACTTTTATGCTCATATCGGTGCAGGTCATTAAGCCATAAAACCACTCCTGTGCAAGCACATCGTGGTTTCAGGCTTTTGACCTTAGCATTATTAAATATTATTTAAAAACATGAGGAGTATATATTATGGTAAACAGACAAAAGATTATGATTGTTGATGATGATGAGAACATTGCAGAGCTGATCTCTTTGTATCTCACCAAAGAATGTTTTAACACAAGAATTGTTCACGATGGTGAAAGTGCCATGCGTGAATTCGATACTTACGGACCGAATCTTGTACTGCTGGATCTGATGCTTCCGGGTATGGACGGCTACCAGGTATGCCGCGAACTGCGCCAGCGTTCTTCCGTGCCGATCATCATTCTTTCTGCCAAAGGAGAGGTGTTTGACAAGGTGCTCGGTCTGGAGCTGGGTGCGGATGACTACATGATCAAACCGTTTGATTCCAAAGAGCTTGTAGCCAGAGTCAAAGCGGTTCTGCGCCGCTTCCATCCGGAGAAATCTTCCAGTTCACAGAATTCCGGCAAAATCGTAGAATATCCAGATCTGATCGTAAATCAGACCAACTATTCTGTTATTTATAAAGGATCTACTGTCGATATGCCTCCAAAGGAACTGGAGCTGCTTTACTTTCTGGCTTCTTCACCAAACCAGGTTTTCACAAGGGAACAACTGCTGGACCATATCTGGGGCTATGAATACATCGGCGATACCCGTACGGTTGACGTACATATCAAACGTCTCCGTGAAAAGATCAAGGGAAATGATTCCTGGGCACTGACCACCGTATGGGGCATCGGTTATAAATTTGAGGTTAAAAACGTATGAAACGCAGACTTTACCCAAAACTCGTTCTGGCATGGATCTGTTTTGCCGTTCTGAGTTTTGTATCCGTAGCGGGCATTACTTCTTCGCTTGTGGAAAAGCATCTGATCAAAAACAGAACAGAAGGCATGTACCGCGAAGCAAATGTGATCGCTGCCGGAAGGCTCGCCCAGAATTACACCGAGCGGGCTTCTTTGCAGGATACCTACACCAACCTGCTGGCCATCGCCTCTTATCAGTCCATGCAAATCTGGCTGATGGACAGCAACGGTAAAATCCTGATTGATACGTCAGTGGGATATGAACAGCCAAAGATCACACAACTGGATTCTTTTGACCCGGCATCCCTGTCCGGCAATTATTATCAGACCGGCCGCTTTTTCGATTATTTTGATGAAGATATGCTCAGTGTGGTCGCACCTATCACATCCAACTATATCACAAAGGGATATATTGCCGTACATTATGAAATGAGCAAAGTAGAGACGGAGAAAAACTCCATTCTCAACTCTTCTTACATCACACTGGCTGTGATCCTGCTCCTTTCTCTGATTGTGATGCTTGTATTCACGCTCGCAGTGTATATTCCGATCCGCCGCATCATCCGCGGAGCAGATGAATACGCCGCCGGCAACCTGAACTACAAGATTCCAGTCGAATCCAACGATGAGATTGGCTATCTTGCCGCTTCTATGAACTATATGGCAGGCGAGCTGAACAACTCCGGCGAAAGCCAGCGAAAATTTATTTCCAACATTTCGCATGATTTCCGTTCTCCTCTGACTTCCATCAAAGGCTACGTGGAAGCCATGTTGGACGGCACGATTCCTCCGGAAATGCAGGAACGATACCTCAATATCGTTCTCTCAGAAACAAACCGGCTGACCAAGCTTACAAAAGGTCTGCTGACCCTCAACAACTTCGATGACAAAGGAACGTACCTGGAACTTGCCGATTTTGATATTAACGCGATCATCCGCCAGACTGTGGAAACCTTCCGAAGCCTGTGCTGGGACAAACATATCTCCTTCCAGCTTACGTTCGAAGAAGAGTCACTATACGTCAATGCTGATGTCGGAAAGATCCAGCAAGTTCTCTATAACCTGATCGACAACGCCGTAAAATTCAGTCATCCGGACTCTCTGATCTACATTTCTTCTTTGGAAAAACACGGAAAAATCTTTGTTTCCGTAAAAGATACCGGAGAAGGTATCGCAAAAGACAGCCTGAACAAAATCTGGGAGCGTTTCTATAAGAGCGATCCTTCCAGAGGAAAAGATAAAAAAGGCACCGGACTTGGACTTGCAATTGTAAAAGAGATTATCCAGGCTCACGGTGAGAATATTAACGTTGTTAGTACGCAGGGCGTGGGAACAGAGTTTACATTTACACTGCCATGCGGTAAAAACAAATAAAAATTTACGGTGGTTTCCTGGCAGGTGTAAGGTGTTGAAATGCCGAGCATTTTATCAGGATACTGTCAGCGAAAGAACAGCAGAGCATGTGCAAATGAACGAATTCCCCGAAGGCACGCTCTCGCTACCTCACATTGGCAGCGGTACATCAGATAGTACCTATCTGATATACGCTCCGCGGGGATGTGC
>ENA-OQDT01000651-OQDT01000651.1-human-gut-metagenome-genome-assembly--contig:-NODE-651-length-22475-cov-4.624978_pt1 | contig 22475 bp, 20 predicted proteins | sample MGYA00242786_ERZ504617 | MGnify/ENA primary metagenome ERZ504617 (study PRJEB26092, sample SAMD00036337) | human gut metagenome | host: Homo sapiens | study: EMG produced TPA metagenomics assembly of...
AAAAAGCATGACTTATTGACCCGCAAAACACCGAAAAGTAGCCATTTTTCGTAGAAAAATGAGCGGATTTGAGGTGTTTTAGGATTGCGAGAGCATGAAATGCGAAGCAATCCGTGTATCATAGGGGGCAAAATACCTTTTGACCCCAACATCATGATTTCAGACAGCATATAGGAGAAGCAGCAACACATGGATGGATATCAGTTCGAAGAACAGTGTGCGATCATACTAAAAAGAAAACATTTTTCAAAAATAGAAGTTACTAAAAGTTCTGGGGATCAAGGCGTTGACATCATCGCCTATAAACACAGAAAAAAATACGGGATACAGTGTAAGTATTACACGTATCCCGTTGGTAACAAAGCAGTCCAGGAAGCTTATGCCGGTGCAAATTTTTATGACTGTGACAAGGTCATCGTAATGACAAACACAACATTCACCCGCTCCGCGATTGAACTTGCTGAAAAACTGGATGTAGAATTGTGGCCGGATTGCCCGGTCACACCTTTTTACAGTTTATTGTTCAAGATCATGGGATTATTGAACCTGCTTCTTTTCCTTTACGCGATCCTGACACTTTTTTCTGCAAAGTATGATTTTATTCATTTGCCGGTTTCACTTGATACGATATCGCTGGTGGCACTCCTGACAGCCTCTGCTTTAGGAATCTTCGGCTGGAAGTATCTCCTTTGTAATCTGATTACCACCGGAGCTTTCCTCTTCCTTGCATTCCATGTTGCGCTTTCACCTGTATCTCTGGCAACAGATTATACATACACACAACTGCTCTCCTTAATTCCTGCAGTTGTATACATGCTTCATGCCGGGTGGCTGAAATTAAAGAAGATGAAAAAATAAAAGCTTATTCAAACCAGATTTCCGGATTCGTAGACGATACACTGGTTACTCCTGCCTTAAGAAGTGCCATTACATCTTCCTTCTCCCGGATCATTCCTCCGGCGATCACAGGTACCGGAAGATCTTTACAGATATTTCCGATCACCTTCGGCATCATTCCCGGAAGAACCTCTACCACATCCGGCTTTGCTGCCGTTACCTGTGTTCTCACATTTTCATAAGCCATAGAATCAATCAAAAATACGCGCAATACCGTGAGCATTCCAAGTTCCTTCGCTCGATGAATGATCGTCGGTTTTGTAGAGATCACACCGTCTGCTTCTGTATATTTTTTGATAAAATCTGCAGCGATATTCTTCGATGCCAGTCCATGGATCAAGTCTAGATGTACTACCGCCAGTTTCCCTGCAGCTTTCACTTTAGATACGATCTCTGGAATCGTACAAATATCTCCATATAAAATAAATACAACCTGGCTTTCACTTTTCAGACAGGCTTCTCCCCCTTCGTCATCTTTTACCGCTGCGATTACAGGGGATACCTCCAACGCATCCAGAAATTTATAATTCATTTCAATTCTCCTTTGTTCCACCAAGATCAAATGAATTCCAGACACAGAAACTGTGAACAACAGTACTTGCATCTGGCATCTGTTTCATAAATTATACTATATCCCCTTCACAATCGTCTAGTGTACTGCATCCACATTTCCGGCAGCTACGATATTTACACCTGTACCTGCCACATTTTCCAACACAATATCTCCAATGTGAACCGGAGCTTTGATCGTTACGCCGCGAAGCGCTGCGATACAGTCAAAAATCTTATCTTTTGGAATGTCATGCTCTGTCTTCACATTGATCATTGGTACTTTTCCGTCTGCGACACGAACTGTAGTCGTTACAATACGCGTTGGATCTGTTACTTCTTTTCTTGCATACGCATCTCCGCGCGGGCAAGTATTTCCTGTAACAGAAACAACTTTTCCGTCTTCCATTTTCACAACGATCGGACATCCCATCGGGCATCCGATACAGATTAATTCTCTCTCATTCATTGCTTATGCCTCCTCGATCCGAATCGTAATCTTCTTTGTCTCCGGATATTCTTCCAGTTTGTTTTTCTTTAAAATCACCTGCTCCATCTCACCCGGTGCCATTACCTGACGCTTCTTCTTACTGATCAGCTGATCATCAAAATACACTACGATCGCTTTATTTTTGAATACATCTCCAACACGGAAACGAACTGTCAGGTTTTCTTCCATTTCTGAAGGTCTTACAAAGGATGGCACTGTATAGCGCACTCCGCCTTCCGGAGAAATCGGAAGCATTTCTGCCTGCACCTTCTTTTCTCCTGCCTTTATATAAGCGGCTGCATTCTTTCCAGCTGTCGCTGCCTCCTGAGATACAAAGTCCACCAAATCGTGTACGTGAAGTACATTTCCACAAGCAAAGATACCTGCCACGCTTGTCTCAAAAGAGTCATTAACGACCGGTCCTGAAGTAACCTGTGAAAGTTCTACTCCTGCGCTTTTTGAAAGTTCATTTTCCGGAAGAAGTCCACAGGATAAGAGTAATGTATCACAAGTATATCTTTCCTCTGTTCCCGGAATCGGCTTGCGGTCCGGTCCGACTTCTGCGATCGTAACAGCTTCTACACGATGCTTTCCTTCTATATCGGTCACTGTATGACTCAGCTTCAGCGGAATCTCAAAGTCATCCAGACACTGTACAATATTTCTCTTCAATCCACCGGAATAAGGCATCAGCTCTGCAACCACTTTAACCTTCGCCCCTTCAAGTGTCATACGTCTCGCCATGATCAGACCGATATCACCAGATCCAAGGATCACAACTTCTTTTCCTGGCATAAGACCTTCCATATTTACAAGATGCTGCGCTGTTCCGGCAGAATAAATTCCAGCCGGACGATATCCTGGAATGTTCAGCGCACCTCTGGAACGTTCTCTGCATCCCATCGCCAGGATAATCGCCTTTGCCTGAAGAAGCAAAATTCCATCCTCACGGTTTGTAGCTGTTACTACCTTTTCCGGGGAAATATCCATAACCATTGTATTTAATTTATATTCAATACCACGTTCTTCTACCTGTTCAATAAAACGTGCTGCGTACTCCGGTCCTGTCAATTCTTCCTTAAATGTATGCAGACCGAATCCATTATGAATACACTGCTGCAAAATGCCTCCGAGACTTTTATCTCTTTCTAAAATCATAATATTATCTATCCCATTATCTTTCGCTGCGACTGCTGCCGCAAGTCCTGCCGGACCTCCGCCGATTATGATCAAATCATATGTTTTCATTCTATTCACCCTCCAGTTTTACGATAATTCCTTATTTTCACCTACGATAAATTCTGATCCGACACCGTTCTTTCCAATCTTACTAACCGGCATCGGAACTTCTCTTTCCAAAATCTCCATAACCTTCGGGGAACAGAATCCTGATTGGCAACGCCCCATGCCGGCTCTTGTCCGGCGCTTCACTCCATCCAGAGAGCGTGCACCAAGCGGACGATGAATTGCATCCAGGATTTCTCCTTCTGTGATCATCTCACAGCGGCAGATAATATTTCCATAAGCCGGGTTTTCTTTGATCAGCTGATTTCTCTCTTCCAGAGAAAGCGTATCCGGATCTAAAATCCCATGTCTCACCGGATTAAAATCAGACTTTTCTTCTGCATTCAGAAGATCTCTCACAAGTTCTGCAACCGTAACACCGATTGCCGGTGCTGAAGAAAGCCCCGGAGATTCAATACCTGCTGCATTGATCAGTCCTTTTACATCCTCTGATTCTCCGATCACAAAGTCATCCCCATCCTCATGTGCACGAAGACCGGCAAATGAAGTAATCACCTGACGAAGCGGAACATTCTTAACACTATGAGAGGAAACTCTTGCAATCTGGTCCAAGCCATTCATTGTCGTATTTACTGCACCCTTGTCTTCTACATTTACTGCTGTAGGTCCTACAAGTAGATTGCCGTGAACTGTCGGTGTGACCAACACTCCTTTCCCCATCTTTGATGGAAGCTGAAAGATCGTACTCTTCACATAATCTCCGGCCGTCTTGTCTAAAAGCATATATTCACCTTTACGTGCTGTAATATGAAGCTTTCTGTCTGAAAGCTGATTATTGATCTCATCAGCGTAAACTCCTGCTGCATTAACAATAAGTTTTGTCTCAATTGTCTCATCAACACCGTTATTCGTGTGATGAACCTGAACTCTAAATCCTTCTCCTGTTTTTTCCAGTTTTTCAACTTTTGTATTCAGGAAAAACTGAACACCGTTCTCGTATGCGTTTTCCGCATATCCCATTGTCATATGAAACGGACAGACGATTCCTCCGGTTGGAGCCCACAACGCACATGTCACATCATCTGCCAGGTTCGGCTCTTTCTCGATCAGCGCCTCTCTGTCTAAAATCTGAAGTCCAGGAACTCCATTTTTCTTACCTCTCTCCATTAAAACCTGAAGTCCTTTCGGATCCTGCTCTTTCGTACATACGACCAAAGAACCGTTTCTCTTAAATGGAATGTCAAGCTCTTCTGCGATTCTGTCCATCATCGCATTTCCCATCACATTTAACTTTGCCTTCATCGTCCCCGGAACTGCATCAAATCCCGCATGGATGATCGCACTGTTTGCCTTAGATGTCTCATTACAGACATCCTCTTCCTTTTCAATCACACACGTATTCAACTTATATCTGGAAACCTCTCTGGCAATCGCGCTGCCTGTCACTCCTGCACCAATAATAACAACATCAAACATATCCATTCCTCTCCTTTATCACACAACTATGAGAAACACGCTCCGCGAGTTTCTCAAGTTATCGCGGCAGTCGCCAAGGTCTCGTGCAAGCACGGACTTTGGCTCGTTGCTCGCGTAAAAAGAGCAAGGCAAATAAAACGACTGCCTGTCGTTTCATCTACCTTGCTCAAATCTCTGGTATCTAATATTCGTCTTTTCTTTATTCTAGCACATTTTTCAGAAGAATCAATCCCAAATATACTCAGAGTTACCTATGAACATCAGTATAGTTACTGTTCACACGATGGGGCGAGATGCATTCAAGCCAAAACATGCATCCTCCGTGTCAATCAGCGGAGTGATTGACACGGGAGTGAACAGTAACACTGGTTATGTTATTTCAGATGATCATATAAAAATCATAATTGACATTCAAAAATATGTAGTATATAATCGTTTTGTTCATCGGAGGGTGATTTGTTCGATCAGAAACAATAGCTGGATAAGATGGCAGACTGAAATGTCCGCTTTCTTATTCAGCTTTTTTGTTATCTGCCTGATTCGACTGAATTTTCAACAAAATCAATTATACAAGGAGGAATTTCAGTACATGGAAAAAAACACATCATTTACCGAAGGAAAAATCATGCAGCCGTTACTTCTGTTTGCAGTTCCTGTATTGCTGGCACTCTTTCTACAGGCTATGTACGGTGCAGTAGATTTGCTTATTGTTGGTAAGTTTGCATCTTCTGCTGATGTATCTACCGGTTCACAGATCATGACCACACCGTATCATAATTCACCGGCTTATAAAATGCTTTTTCTCTGCTTTCATGGTCCATCGGCCGATTTCCCAGCAGCCACATGGTCTTCGCTGCAACCGCCTCCGGTGTCATATCGTAAGACTCCAGTACATTGCACAGTTTTTTCATTTCATGTCCAACTTCATAAACCGTCATATCACTTCCCTCATGGGCAACCTGCGTGCACAGGACGATCATTTTTTCCGGATATTTCTGACAAAGTTCATAAAACATATCCTTGATACTGGACGGAATCCCACCGACGCCAAAACTCTCCACGATAATCGCATCGTATTGTTCGAAAATTACCGGAAGAAGCACCGGCTGAATACCAGGGATTAATTTTAATAAGAAAACACTATCACTTAACTTCTCATAAAACCGCACCGGTTTTTCATATGGCAGCATCGGCAGATACCGCAGAATCCGGCGATCCTGTATCACAGCCAGATACGGAAAATCAATACTGGAAAACGCGTTATAGCTCTTGGTCCGCACTTTTTTTGCTCGTGTTCCCGCGATCACCTTTCCGTCAAACACGATCTGTACCCCCTGGGAAGCATCGTCACAGGCATAGTAAAAGCTGTCCGAAAGATTTGTTTTGGCATCGGTAATATCCAGATTGATCGGACGCTGTGCACCGGTGATGACAATGGGCTTCGGCGAATTCTGAATCATATAGGAAAGTGCAGCCGCCGTATAGGCCATCGTATCGGTGCCATGCGCTATGATAAATCCATCAAATGCATCATAATGTTCCCGTATAACCTTTACCAGCATGCTCCAGTTTTCCGGCACTACATTGGAGCTGTCCAGATTAAAGGGCTGCACGGCTGTAATCTCACAAATCTTCTCCACCTCCGGGATATAAGATATCAATTCTTCCGGCGTGATCTGCGGAGTTAGACCATTTTCTGTTTTTTTCGATGCAATTGTACCACCGGTTGCAACAAATAAGATTTTCTTCATTGTTTTCCACTCCTTATTTCTGTATAATCATCACTATAAACAATTCCCCTGATTAACTGTTATACTCTTTATTTTTCTTGCTTTATTTGCACATAATTCTTATAATAACCATAGGTTACACTTATACTTTACAATATCATAACCAATGGTTATGATCAAGAGGTGATCACAGTGAAATTTCGTCCTGACCGTTTAATTCAATTAAGAACATCTATGAATATCAGCAAAGCCGAGGCCGCCCGCCAACTTAATATTTCCGCCATGACCTACGGCCGCTATGAAAAAGGAGAACGCGAACTCTCTTATCCGTCAGTATCTTATATTGCTCAGATTTTTCATTGCAATATTGACTTTTTATATGGAACTTCAGATGTCATGAATTGTGATTATATCGTTATTTCACGTTCCGAATCTCCGGAGTTATATTCTCTGATAGAAACTCTTCAGCAAAATCACGACATAAAAGACCGGATCCTGGCTTATGCACGAGAACTGAACCGCAAAGAAAAAATGGGGATAAAAAAACCAGTTTGTTTTTTATATAAAATATTTCCATTAAAACAAACTGTTCTTTAATTTCCACTAATTTTAATATGATTTTCCTATCATTTATCATTTCTTCTCGCTTAATTTTACCCATCTGTTTTAAAATAGCTCCACTCATTGTTTTGTCTAAATAGGCCGGATTTATTTTTCGTTTTGTATATGCCATATAACTGTCTTTTGTCTCTTCTATTAAAACTGCTGCAAAAAAACTTTCCCAGCTGAAATATTCTCCACTTACTTTTTTCTTCCACAGCATTTCTTATATTTTTTTCCACTGCCACATGGACAGGGATCATTTGGATACACTTTCTTCTCTTTTACAATCGGCTGCTGAATCCCCATTCGTCCCATTCTGTCAGAATTTCATATGTATCTTCATAGTCTATACACTGCTGTACCATGTTCCGTAACGCCTGCGTATATCTTTTTTCATCATAGGGCTGATTTTCTTTCATTACATCATAAATTTCTTCTATTACAATCGCACCTATTTTTTCTTTCGCCTCTCTCGCAGAATATCCTGCATCGATCAGTTTGTCATAAGATTCCTTTGTTACAGGCGGATTATTTTCTCTTAACTGATTATCTACAACTTCAAATATCAGTTTCTTTAATCTTAAGTTTGCCATTTAATCTCCCTCTCCAAAATACTTCATCTTTTACTGTTATTTATACTCGCAATTTTCTTCACAAAAAGGCAGTTACTTTGGTATGCTCTCTGAAAGGCATAATACCCCCGAGGATGTCAAGTCATTGCTACAAACTTTTTGACCTTTTTTCCTTCGATTTTCCCATAAAATCGTTGTTTTGGAACAGAGGACGTTATATTGTTGTCACAAAATCAGTGGGGAGGATGTAACGTCATTGTCATATTATCGCCACTTTCATTGCCGTTATCATCGCCATTGGCAATGGTAATGGCAATGACAATTCAACCTTTATAAAATAAGCTACATAAGCAAAACATTTTACAAAATACTCACCCTGTGGTTCATACCTCTGACAGTGCTCCATCACTATCTATCATTTTGATCTCTTCAGCTGCATTCAAGACATTCAGCTGATATTCAGCAATCTCTTGTAATATTTTGAATCTTTCTCCTTTTTCTTTTCCTTCACGCAGCATCTGTGCATTATGTGATTCCAGATTGGATAGAACTGTTAATTCATTAATTGTTGCAAAATCTCTGACATTGTTTTTCTTCGCAAGTTCAGGATTTGCCTCTCTCCATGCTTTCGCCGTAAATCCAAATAATGCTACATTTAATATGTCTGCTTCTTCCGCATATGCCAGCCATTGAAGGTTTTCTCTGTAATTCATTTGAGGAAGCAAGTATCTTTTTACAGCATCCGTCTGGATCAGATAATTATTTTTACTTAAAAAACGTTTTGCATCCCATTCCTTTTGTTCAGAATTGTTTTCTTCTTCCTTCAACCGCTGGAATTCTTTAATTAAATACAATTTAAAAACCGGACTGATCGCAGATGCAAATTCAAAGGCAATGTCTTTGTGTGCATATGTGCCACCATATTTTCCACGTTTCACATATAATCCAATGGCATTTGTTTCATTTACCCATTCCGAAACACTAGGTGTAAAAGTCAATAACCCTGCTTGCTTTTTAAAGTGTTCGGATTCGAACACTTTAAAATTGGGATTATATATCTGTTCCCATACAGACAAATATTCCAAAGTACCACGATTTCTCAACCAATTTCTTACCACATCTGCTGCCCTGACAGAATCTGATTTAGCCTTAGCAATATCTGTAATGCAAATGTAATCATCTAACTTCTGTTTCGAAATTGAAATATGCACATTTTGTACTTCAATTACTTTATTCTTCATTCACATCTTCCTTTACAATAAGATCATCCATCTTTACTTTATACGCCAGCAAACGTAATACATAATCCGGCATCTTTCTGGTTCCTCGTTCCCACTCTGTTACTGTTCTGTATGGGATTTCAAAATATTTACAAAATTCCTTTCTGTTCATTCCGGTACTTTCTCGTAATTCTTTTATTTTATCTTTTATTTCCATTTTCTCTCCCCTTTCATTTACACATTGTGTATGTATCGTAACATATTTTTCATTTATTACAACATCTATCATCTTCATTTTGGTATGCTCTCTGAAAGGCATAATCTCCCATACCCCAACTCCCCATTCGGCCACCTCTCATACCCCGGAATCTGTCTCGCCCCTCTCCGCAAATATGCTTTCACTTTCTCTCCATACAGATACGGATCATTCCCTTTCACAATCCCCCACTCCATCAAAAGTGCCGCGCTTCCTGTAGCAAAGGGCGTTGCAAATGAAGTTCCGGTGAACTCTGCATATCCTCCGCCTGCTGCAGGAGCCATTACCCTCACACCCGGAGCAGCCAGATCAGGTTTGATTGCACTTTCCCCCTCGTATATCTGTGTCGGTCCTCGTCCGGAGAAGTCTGCATAGGAAAAGGTCAATGCATTATACGCTGCCACAGTAATAACAAGCGATGCAGTAGAAGGTATCGTGAGTGTTGTGGAACTGTCCGGTTTTAGAAATGTCGTACCGATATTAAGTGCATTCTGTACCGGAAGCCACATTTGCCACAACTTATCCACAACACGGTCTGGCATCATCTTTATTTTCCACACTCCGGCTGTGACAAATTCATTTCGTGGTAGAAAACTAATATAAATTTCCTGGCGAACACTATATGGTTTTGGCTCTCCATAGTAAACCAGGAGTTCTGTTTCACCAATCTGTAGTCTTTGTGTTCCTTCTTTTTCTTCCAGTCTGCCGGAATGATTTCCGGATGGATCGACAATTGTAATTGCGACTTCATCGACATAGGATTTCCAAATTTGCAGACTGAATGACTTCTCCCTCTGCTGTACTGCAAGTTGAACTTCTGTCATCATTCCTTTTCTATATTCACCTGCCGCATGTCCTGCTGTCGTTCCTTCATTTCCGCTTCCTACACAAATCACATTCTTCCAACGTTCAGATACTGTATTCAAATATCTTTCCAAAAGACTTGTTCCATCATGGGAACCATATGTATTCCCAAAACTGATATTGATCGCCACCGGCTTTTTTAACTCTTCCGCTTTTCTTACGATATAATCCACACCTCGCATCAGCTGGGTAGTTCTTGGGAATCCTGTTTCCCCTGCTCCCCCCATCTTTACAATCAGCAGCCCTGCTTCGGGTGCAGCTCCTCGATATTTTCCATTCTTGCTACCTCTTCCATTTCCAGCCGCAATCCCGGCGACTGCTGTTCCATGTCCACTGGTATCACGGCTTGGTACTATGCGATACCTTTCTTCCCTGACTTCCATGCGTAGTGCTTCATTTATCTGTTCTGAAGTGAACTCTGTTCCGATATGATATCCTTCCGGCGGTTTACCGTTTTGTATCGTCTGATCCCATAAAGCAAGAATTCTTGTCGTTCCATCTGCATTTCTAAAATCAGGATTTTCATAATCAATCCCACTGTCTACAATTCCGATCAATACGCCCTTTCCCAGCAGTGGAAATGACTGTTTTTTCTGCTGATTGTCCTCTCCCCCCTCTTGCCTAATCGAAGAAAAAGAAGACGCAGCCTGTACTTCATCAATACAGGACACACGCCTTCCATTCTCTACTTGAAAATATAAACTTTTTGGTTTTTCTATAAATTCTACTTCAGGAAATGCTGCCAGTTCTTTTATCTGACTTTCTTTTATTTGGATAATGGCATATCCACCTGTCAGTTCCGTCACATAAACAGCTCGTGTTCTTACTCGCTCTAACGTCTCGGAATACTTCACGATCAATTCCCATTCTTTTTCTTCCGGATCATACCCGATATCCAGACTCTCGCTTTTCTGCCGTTCTTCTTCTGTGATATCTAATGCAAGATTCAATTGATTTTCTATTTTCTGGCTCATGAAGGCTGCAACCTTACCTCATCTCTTATTTCTATGTTTTATGAAGTAATTTAGCAGATTATTCCATTTCCATCTCTAAGACAACCACCTCACAACTTTTCAGATTCAGCCTGTTCTTTGTACAATCTACTGTCTCGTCCTTCTGGTTCGACAACAATACCTTTTTCACATCACCTTTTAACTCAATGCTTGCAACATCCGTTCCAAAATTAGCTGCAACAAGAATACATTTTGCTGCATCTTTTCGATAAAATGCCTGGATGTGATCCATTTCTTCATATTCCGGAATGAATTCTCCATAAGTAAATACATTTTTAAATTCATCTGATTTACGCAATGCAATTAACTTCCGATAGTAATTCAGAACAGAATCCGGATTGTTTTGCTGATCTTCGACATTGATCTCTTTGTAATCAGGATTTATCTTTAACCATGCCGTTCCTTTTGTAAACCCGGCATTCTCCCCACTTGTCCATTGCATTGGTGTTCTCGCATTGTCACGGCTCATCCGATTACAAACTTCCATTGCTTCACGGTCAGATAATCCGGCTTCACGGGCAATCTGATACTGGTCTTTTGTACTGATGTCATCGAATTCGTCAATGCTGTTCCACTTCGCATTTTTCATGCCTATTTCCTGTCCCTGATAAATGAAAGGAATTCCTCTGAGAAGAAGATTGACCGTACCAAGCATCTTCGTTCCCTCCGGTGTCTGGGCATAAGCCGGAAGAAATCTTGACACACCTCTCGGTTCGTCATGATTCTCTATAATATTTGCTTTAAATCCATACTTCTGTGTTTCCATCTGAGACTGGAAGATTGCTTTTCTCCATTTAGAAAATTCCATCTTCGGAGCATCATACCATCCATGTTTTCCATCACTAAGACAATGTGCACTAAAGTCAAATATTGTTGAGAAATGTCCGTTTTCTCCAATAAATTCCGGTAATTCATCCGCTTTCATATTGAAGACCTCTCCCACTGTAAATGCATCGTATTTTTGGAATGTATTTTTCTTTAAGTCTTCCAGAAGTTCTCCCACACCATCTACACTTTCAACCATTTTCCAGCAGCCAGCCATGCCATCTGCCCCATCCGGTTCAAAATCAGGAAATTTCAGATCTTTCTTGATATTAATGATCGCATCGATTCGAAAACCGGAAAGTCCCTTTTCCAGCCACCAGTTGATCATATCATAGAGTTTCTGTCTTAATTTCGGATTCTCCCAGTTCAGATCCGGCTGTTCCTTTGCGAACATATGAAAATAATATTTATCAGTTCCCGGCACCGGTTCCCAGCAGCTTCCACCAAAATAAGAACGATAATTACTCGGTGGATTTCCATTCTTTCCTTCTCGGAAATAGAAGTAATCCGCATATTCTCCTTCCGGATCCGCTAATGCTTTCTGAAACCATTCATGTTTGTCAGAACAATGATTGATTACCAGATCCATGATAATATGCATGTCTCGCTTTTTCGCTTCCGCCAGCAATTCATCAAATTCTTCCATCGTTCCAAATTCTTCTGCGATTGCATAATAATCTGCAATGTCATAGCCCTGATCTACAAATGGTGATTTATAGATTGGTGATAACCATATAATATCAATTCCAAGCTTTTTTAAATAATCCAGTTTCGATATGATACCTCTCAAATCTCCGATTCCATCTCCATTTGTATCAAGAAAACTCTTCGGATATATCTGATATGCTACCTTGTCATGCCACCACTTTTTTTCCATATTATCAACCTCTTTCACATCATTTTATCTTCCACATAATATGGCGTCACGATCCCATAAGCTTTCGTATTGCCAGATCCCATCGCCTGTATTATACTGCTATTATATGATTGTATTCGTATGAATTCTGCATTATTTTTCATTATATAACACAATACTGCTATTTTAGGAGGAGATCCGAATGAACGTTCCACATTCACTCATATTAGAGCAAAAGAAAATACAAAACATGGAGAAGTATTCTTTCCGATCCAAAAATATATTACAAAACTTAACTTAAATTCCCGGTCATTATGACTCACTGGCACGAAGAAGCAGAACTCACTTTGATAACAAAAGGTTCCTGTATTTATCAAATTGATTTAGTCGAGTATGAAGTAAATGAAGGTGATCTGTTATTCATTCCACCACTGCTTTTACATTCGATCCGCCTGAATGGAACTGATAATTTCTGCTCAGAAACCTATGTGTTTCATGTTAACTTTTTAGGGGGAAATGCAACAGATATATGCTCCACCCGTTATCTTACACCTATGATAAATCATGAATTGACCTTGCCTTATCATATTTCATCCACACACCCTGCACATCATTCTCTTCATGAATGCTTTATAAAAATGGCTTCACTCTATACGGAACAAACATTTGGATATGAAATTGCCCTGAAATCAGTCCTATTGCAGGCACTGTTTCTCCTACTTCAATATAGCACCACGGAGTCTGCAACTATTTCTGCTTCTTCAAGATAAGCTGAAAAATGTACTCGATTATATCGATCTCCACTATGCCGAGCCTCTCACAATTTCCGAACTCGCAGAGCTTTGCTATTTTCAGTATGAATATCATTTTAGCGATTTTTTCAAAAAGCATATGAACATGACCTGCATCCAATATATTAATAATGTCCGGCTCGAAAAAGCAGTAGAATTATTTGAACATGGAGAAACTTCCATCCTGGAAGTCTCACTCTCCGTTGGCTTTCATAATCTTTCTTATTTTCACAGAGCCTTTAAATCCAAATATCACATGACACCATTATCTTTTATCAAAAGACTGAATTAATGTTTTGCTTTAAGAAAAGCAGCGGCCGAAACTTCCATTTTCAGCCGCTGCTCCTATAAATTCAATCTTCTATTTTTTCTTTCTTCGTCTCTTCTTGATTAACTTTCGAATCAATACTACCAACAGAATAATGATCAGAATAAGAACCAGAACGATACCAACGATCATCACTGAAAACTTATTCGGATTCTTCACGAGATCGATCACATTTCTGCTTTCATCTACAACTTTACGCCCATGTGTCGTCTCATAATACTCCGGCACATTTGAAATGCCGTTGCCATCTGTATCATCAAAAGACTTCATATATCTTGCAATCGCATCCCATGCTTTCAGCTCCTTATCGCCTTCCATGATTGCCTGATCTTCCAGATTCTCGATCGGATTACCATCCTTATCCTTCGGCTCGATCTTCAACAGACCATAAGACATTTCCATTACAGAGCCAAGCATCTGTCCGGTATAAAGATCTGTCACAACTCGGTATAACTGGTCATCCTGGATCTCGATTCGTTCTCCATCTTCTCTTGTCAGATAACAGTCTGTTACTTTATTCAAGATCATTCGATGCGGATTGAATGTGAAATTCAGTCCGCTGCAATATAATCTTGCAGTTGTCATAAAATCGGAAACCGAAGCGTCTACTTCTGCTGCCAGTTTCAATTCTTTACCAGTCAGATAAACATCAATCAACGGATATCCTGCCAGTCCGTCTTTTCCTATTCCAAGTGAAAATGAATTATATACATCTTCTACAGTGATATTTCCTTTTGTATATGTATCGCGCACACAGCCACTTGGAACGACAGCTACATCCACCGGCGTTCCATTATAGTCTTCTGAATGCTCTACAGAATAGATATACGAATCAGACATAATATCTCCAAGATTCAGTTCTTCATGCTTCGTCTCCATTTCTCCGAGACTGTTGAATTCGACATCATTCTCGGCAAGAACTTCATCTCTTGTATATCCGAAATTCGTCAGATAATTAGTATCTACTGTATCCATCAGCGCATCGATCCGCTCTTGTGTCGCCTGATCCGGCTCAATATCTTCAGATACCGGAATCAACTCATAGGAAGTCATCTCCCAACGACCATCCTGTTTCTGTGTCATGGAAAGTGATCCAAGATTTCTTGCGTATTCTCCACAGGATACAATGTAAGTATTTCCGTGCTGAATAGGCTCTTTTAACTCGGTATGTGTATGTCCGCTGATGATCAGATCAAGATCCGGTACTTCCTTTGCAAGGATCTCATCTTCTGATTTTTTCTCGTCCTCCCAGGTTCCGCTGTGAGACACACAGGCAATCATATCTACCTTTTCATTCTTCTTAATCTCTTCTACCGTTTTCTTAACTGACTCAACCGGATCTTTAAATAATAATTCACAGGTTGGTGCACATTTCAGGGCATCTACTCCAAACACGCCCACTACGGCGATTTTTACATCACCTTTCTGAACAACCACATAATCCTTTACGCCATAGTTTTCAAATGCTGACTGGAGCTGTTTCTGACCTTCACTCAATCCGTTCTTTTCCATGCTGTCCCAGTCTACATTGCACACAACAAGACTCGGTAGCGTCTCACCGGAATTCTTTGCCGCTGTCAGCATATCTACCAGACCCTTCGAGCGATAATCAAATTCGTGATTTCCAAAGGTTGACACATCGCATCCCAGATATCCGAGCATCCTAAGTTCTGCTGCTTCGGTATCATAAACGGTCTGGATCAGCGTTCCCATTGAAAAATCACCGCCGTCCAGTATCAGTGTATCCGGATTCTCTTTCTTCCTCTCGTCAATCAGAGTCTTTAGCTTCGCAAATCCGCCGACTTCTTTCTGTTCTCCATCTACAATTGTTGAAAAGCTGTTTAAATGAGAGTGTGTGTCATGCGTAAACAATACATCTAACTGTTTGCTTTTTTCTGCCGCTTCTGCCGGAATATTCATTACAAATGGAAGGAGCATTGTAATGATCAGCAAGAATGCCAGAATCTTTTTTCCTCTTTTCATAAGTTCTTTTCTCCTCTCAAAACTCGTGGTCACTGGGCTGAAAGCCCCGAAACTACGGTATTTATTTCAGCGACTACATATAGTCGCTGTAGTTACTTATATTCTGTCAGTTCCTCATAATCAAGATCTTCAAAATTAATTGCAATAATCTGCTCTTCGTCCACGCCATGCTGTTTTAGATAATCCTGATAAATCTCCAATAGTATTGATTTTCTACATCGTCTCACCTATGATAATGTAAAAAGCAATAATATTCAATAGTTTTTGCATCGCAATGTAAAAACTATTGAATATTATTGTTTTTTGCATTCTATTAACTTTTATAGATTCTATTATTAGTTCTAAAATTTTATAATTTTATTACTAGACTAAGGCAAATCGATTTTATTTTCTCTTAATTGCATTCCTTTACATTCAGTGTTAGAATTTATATTATTGCTCTAAAATTTTTACTGCAAAAATAAACAGGGATAAAAGGATAAAGATACTATGTTTCAGATTTTTGTTGACTCGGCAGCCAATCTGCCGGCTGTAACTGCAAAACAATACGATATTCACGTGATTTCTTTCGTCAATCTTGTTGACGGCAAAGAGATTACCTGTTTTGACCCGGATCTTTCACCAGAGGAAGAACGTCAGAAAGGAACCGAATACTATCAGGCCATGAGCAGGGGCTGCGAAATCAAAACCGGACTGATCAGCACTGCTGCCTTTGAGGAAGCATTTCGAAGCGCACTCGAAGCAGACCAGGATGTATTATATTTCTCACTGAGTAAAAATATCAGTGGTACTTACAATTCCGCAAGATTAGCTTCGGAAGAGCTGTTAGATGAATTCGGAGAGAAACACAAGATTCGTCTGGTCGACTCTCTCAATGCCTCACTTGCCCAGGGAATCCTTGCCGTCTATGCAAGCGAGATGCGTACCAAAGGAATGTCTGTGGATGAGGTCGCTGATACTCTGGAATATTATGTTGAAAAAATGAACGGAGTCTTCACTGTCGGGGATTTAAAATATCTTTCTCGCACCGGAAGAATCAAAGGAAGCGTTGCCACCATCGGAAATGTTCTTAAGATCAAACCAATCTTACGTGGAAACAAAGATGGCTATATCGTTTTTTACAAGAACTGTCGCGGACGTAAATCCGCATTGAACGAACTGGTCAATCTGGTCTGTGACAACATTGTAGAGCCAGAAAAGCAGATTCTCGGGATCGCACATGCAGATGCATATGAAGATTCGCTTTACGTCATGGACAAGATCCAACAGAAAATCAAAGTGCGTGATTTTATAAATACTTCTTATGATTTCTGTACCGGAAGCCATGTCGGACCGGATACGATCGCACTTTTCTTTATTGGAAAGGACAGGGAACTTTCATAAAGTATGTAGATAATAAAAGAGGAACAAGCCCATTGGCAATACACATGCCAACCTGCTGTTTCCATCTTCGTTTATAAATCTGCCCGTTTTTTCAAAACTTCTGAAATGCCTCATTGCCTAAAATCCAATGTGCCAAATTCAAGAAAATCCAGGAAGAAATATCCCTGTGGGTGCTTACATACCGGACATAATGCAGGTGCTTACTTTCCCTTCGTAGATGTGATCCGCAATTTGTGCAGATCCATTTTTTATGTACCATCCGCATTTTCACACATATAAAACGTATTATTCTCCAGGCTGTCTGCAATCTTACGGAATCTTTGGCTATGTGCTGCTTCTATCTCTGCAATCTGCTGAAATGTTGCTGCTGCCTCAAAGAATCCTTCCTGTTTCGCTACATCTGCAAATGCCGGATACACATCCTTCGCCTCTTCCTGCTCATTATGTTCTGCCGCACGCAACAGCTGAACCAGAGTCTTCGTCTCATCTACCGGATAACTTCCATCAATAAAGATATTCGTTCCTGATGCTTCTTTTAACAATTCATAGTATCTTCCCGCATGTGCCCGCTCCTGATCTGCTGTGTATAGAAAAATATCTGCAATTGCAGGTTTTCCTTCTTTCCGTGCCTGCTCCGCCGCAAATGTATAACGGTTTCGCGCCTGTCCCTCTCCTGCGAACGCACGCATCAGATTTTGTTTTGTCTTGCTTTCTGAAAATAAAACAGCCATGTCATATACTTCCTTTCTTCAAATCTTCTACTCTTTTCTAAAAGCTAAATTCATCCAAATCAGTATATGCCATGACTGGTTTATTAATTCACCTGTCCCAAATATTCATAGAATTTTTGTAACTGTTCTTATTTAGTTAAATCCGATCAGTCTTCTCGCAACCGTATACGCAAGTGAAGACACTCTTCTTCCTGATCTTCCCGGAAGGTTCATCGTCTGTCCAAGAATTCCATAACGGATCTTCATATAAGTCCTATAGTCTTTTTTCTTCAGATAAGCCCACAGTTCTTTCTTCTTCTCAAGATTCTCTTTCTTCTTAGAGCGAATACATAGAATAGAAGAAACTGTCATCATGATTGCCAGATAATTCACCATATATTTTCTCAGCTTCTTGCTTCCGATCAGACGCAGCTCATACATGGAAATCATTTTCTTCGTTACGAAAAGCTGCTGGTCGATTCTGCTGATCATCACCTTCTCATTGACTGACTGATCCTCACGTCCGATGAAATATCTATAAAGATCCACATTCATATAATAAAGTGTACGGACATGCGGCAGCGGATAATACACATAAATGTTGTCCACATAGAAGGTATGCTTCGGCAATTCCAACTGACAAAGCTTAAGCATCTCTGTACGGTAAATGACAGAATGCATCAGGATATACTGATCCAGACGGAAACGTCCGATATCCTCCCATTTAAAAATCTGATTCTCCGGAAGAACATTGTCATAACGGATAACCTTCTTATGTGTCATGCCAACTTTCTCATAAACATAGTTCGCAATGACCATGTCTACTTCTGACTCATCTTTCACAAATCCTTTGATCGTATCAAGAATCTTCAACAATGCTTCCTCGTCTACCCAGTCATCACTGTCTACAACCTTAAAATACTTTCCTGTCGCATGAGCCAGTCCACAGTTCACTGCATCTCCGTGTCCACCGTTCGGCTTCGCAACTGCTTTTACGATCGTCGGATATTTTCCCTGATATCGTTCTGCGATCTCCTGAGTTCCGTCTTTTGAACCGTCATTCACTACAATGATCTCAACATCCTCGCCCCCAACAAGAATGGAATTGATTGCCTTTTCCATATATGCCTCTGAATTGTAACATGGATTGCAAATGAATATATTCATGGTTTAACCTCCATTTAAAATGCCGCCTTTGGCGTCGCTTCCTTTTCTTTTACGCTCATTATAGCATCTTTTCGACTTCTTGTTGTAAATTTTCATTTTTTTCAGCTATAGTAATAACGAATCGTCAATATATTATTGAGCTCTTATCATATATTGACAACAGAAATCGACTATCTCAACTTAAACCAAAGGAGAAACTTTATGAAGAAGAATGCAATCGTCGGACAGTCCGGCGGACCAACCGCAGTTATTAACGCCAGCCTGTATGGCGTTGTTTATGAAGCACTGAACCGTGAGGATGTCATCGGGACAATCTACGGAATGATCAACGGAATTGAAGGTTTCTTAAACGAGAACTTGATGGATATGAAACCGTTAGAGGTCAATGGCGAACTTGAACTGATCAAGACAACACCTGGTTCTTATCTTGGTTCCTGCCGTTACAAACTTCCGGAAGACCTGACAGACGCCGTCTATCCGCAGCTCTTTGAGAAATTTGAGAAGTATAATATCGGTTACTTCTTCTACATCGGTGGAAATGATTCCATGGATACAGTAAGCAAGCTTTCCCGCTATGCTGAGACTGTAAACAGCGAGATCCGTTTCATCGGAATCCCTAAGACGATCGACAATGACCTTGTCCTGACAGACCATACACCGGGATTCGGAAGTGCTGCCAAATATGTAGCATCCACAGTCCGTGAGATTGCGATCGACGCTTCTGTTTATGATAATAAAAAATCCGTTACGATCGTTGAGATCATGGGACGTCATGCCGGATGGCTGGCCGCTGCCAGTGTCCTTGCCCGTAAATTTGAAGGCGACAATCCGGTTCTGATCTATCTTCCGGAAGTTGCATTTGATCAGGAACAGTTCCTTGCAGATGTTCAGAAAGCTTTCGAGCATACTTCCAATCTGGTTGTCTGCATTTCCGAAGGAATCAATGATGGAAACGGTAAGTTTGTCTGCGAGCTTGCAAGTGATGTAGGCGTAGATACATTCGGACATAAAATGCTGACAGGTTCCGGAAAATATTTGGAAAACCTTGTAAAAGACCGCCTTGGCGTGAAAGTTCGTTCCATCGAGCTCAATGTCAACCAGCGTTGTTCTTCCGCTATGCTCTCTGCGACAGACGAGAAAGAAGCGATTGCTTCCGGTTCTTTCGGTGTACAGACTGCACTGAAGGGAACAACAGGAATGATGATCGCCTTCCACCGTACAGACGATGCGGATTACCACATTACTTACACTCCGGAAGATGTAAATCTCATCTGTAATCAGGAGAAAACAGTTCCTTTAGACTGGATCACAGGAAATGGTTCCGATATCGGACAGCAGTTCATTGACTATGCACTGCCTCTCATCCAGGGTTCTGTAAAAGTACCGGAAGAAGGCGGACTGCCGAGATTTGCTTACAGAAAAAACTTAATACAAGTACTTCATAGATTCTGATATAATAAACTTGTAACCTAAATTAAATAAAATTGAAGGGAGAGGGAAATGAAAAAGTATTTAAAAAATTGGTCTCTCAGTCCTGACCTGTGTTGCGATGTGTGTCCAATCACCATTGGCAGTATTAGCAGAAGATGCGACAGAAGTACAGAACGAAATGCAAAGCGAAACTCCTGTAGTTCAACCCACAGATCTTCAAACATTGGATCAGCAGATTGCAACCTATGCAAATGAATCAAATCAGAGTGAAATATTCTGCACTGTAATGGGTGATCCGAATCTTAATAAGGAACATATTGAAAGCCATACGAAAACTTTTGTAAAAGTAAAAGGAGACGATAATAAGGATCATTATAAATTGAGCGAGGAATCGCAGCAATATGTCGATGGTATCTATGAAATTAGGTTTAATGATGGATGCATATGGAAGCTTCATTTTGATAAAAATGGATATCTAAATACTGGATGGCAAAATGATAATGGTTCATGGTACTATTTCGATCCAAATTATTTTTTGGCAATTCGAGATACACCTTATCAAATTACAGATGAAAGTAACAACACATGGGTTTACTACTTTGATCGGGATGGAATAATGCAAACCGAATATTGGTATCCTCGAGAAGTTGGAATATGGAGCTATTTTGATAAAGATGGTCATATGGTATATGGATGGAATCAGATAGCCTATGATCAGAAGGACTATCAAACACATTATTTTGATTCAGAAGGAATTGAATTAGTTGGTTGGCAGAAAATCGATGGAAAATGGTATTATTTTGATAAAAATGTAGAAACTTATGGCATCATGGAAACAGGTTGGCTCTTGTATGAAAACACCTGGTATTATCTGAAAGCAACCGGAGAGATGGCATCAGATGAATGGGTAGATGGTGGAAAATACTATGTAGATGCAAATGGTGTTTATATTCCTGGAAAAGTGAAAGTAACTGGAAGCTGGCTGAAAGATAATACGGGCTGGTGGTATCGGAATACAGACGGTACTTATCCAAGAAACCAGTGGCAGTACATTGATGGAAATTGGTACCATTTCGATCAGAACGGCTATATGCAGACCGGTTGGTTACAGCTTGGAAATACCTGGTACTATCTGAAACCAAGCGGTGCTATGGCAATCGGTTGGGAAAAGGTTGGTGGTGACTGGTATTACCTCAACTCCAGTGGTGCGATGCAGACGGGATGGTTGCAGCTTGGAAATACCTGGTACTATTTAAAATCCAGCGGTGCTATGGCATCAAATGAATGGGTTGACGGTGGCGTCTATTATGTGGATGCAAATGGAATCTACATTCCAGGGAAGACACAGACAACCGGAAGTTGGCAGAAAGACAACACTGGCTGGTGGTATCGAAATGCAGATGGTTCCTATCCAACAGACAAATGGGAAGAAATCAATTCCAAGTGGTATCACTTTAATACGAGCGGTTATATGGAAACAGGTTGGATCACAACAGGAGATCTGTGGTATCATCTTGCAGAATCTGGTGAACTGACTTGCGGATATCCAAATGGTGGAGAGACTGTAAAACTTACAAAGACAGTAAATGCAACCTGTACAACAGATGGATATCAAGAGTATACTTGTTCCAAATGTGGAGAAACGCATCAAGTAATGTTACCAAAGACAGGACATAACTATCAAGTATCCAAGAAAGTAGACGCGACCTGTACTGCTGATGGATATGACGTATATACTTGTTCAAACTGTAAGGACACTTATACTAAAACTACACAGCAAAAGCTCGGACACGACTTCAGTAAAAAAATTTGATCACAAGGATTCTACCTGTACTGTAAAAGGTTTTGATCTCTACCAGTGCAGTAGATGCGACGAAACAAAAAAGACGGAATTAGCCCCTCGTTAGACCATAACTATCAGCTAACCAAAACTGTAAAAGCTACTTGTACTGCTGATGGGTATAAAGAGTATACCTAGTTCTATGTGTAATAAGTCCTATCAGGAGAACTTTACCAAAAAACGGGGCAATGATTATGTGATGAATACAGAAGTAGAAAGAGTTGATTCAACATGTTCTACACATGG
>ENA-OQDT01000652-OQDT01000652.1-human-gut-metagenome-genome-assembly--contig:-NODE-652-length-22475-cov-4.061527_pt1 | contig 22475 bp, 24 predicted proteins | sample MGYA00242786_ERZ504617 | MGnify/ENA primary metagenome ERZ504617 (study PRJEB26092, sample SAMD00036337) | human gut metagenome | host: Homo sapiens | study: EMG produced TPA metagenomics assembly of...
CCTGAATAATGTAATCACCTACCTGAAAAGGTTTAAACAGTAACAGCATTACACCACCGGCCAGATTTTCCAGTCCTCCCTGAAGAGCAAGACCAATAGTAACACCGGCAGTTCCAAGAAGAGCTGCAACCGAAGATTCCTTCACGCCAAAGTAGGTAGCAATATTAAAGATCAGTATCAGATATAACAGGAATTTTCCGAAGGAGCAGATAAACTGGGCAACTCCCTTATCTACGCCAGCCTTTTCCATGGATCTTTTTGTTATTTTCAGGAACCACTTGATCAGCTTCGTTCCTGCATAAAAAGCAAGAACTGATAAAACCACCTTCATCCCGAACTCGATTAAATCCGGAATGTGTCCATTAAAGTAAGCCTTGAGCTGACTCATATTGAAATTGACCTTATCTACGGTTTCCTGTACCGTTTCCTGAACTGCATTTTCAATTACCTGTTCTTCCAAATTATCATCTCCCGCTTCTCATCGTCAAACGTTTTCCACAGTCATCGGCCTGCTTCCACTTGTTTATCCACCGCTTACTGTACCATTCTCCACAATATCAGCTGAACTGCCAGAATCAGCGGCACACCCACACGAAATTTCCACTTTCTGGTCTTATGGTGAAAAAACTGCATTCCCAGAATAGCCCCAACAGAGCCTCCAATAGCCGCCACGGCAAGCAGCTGGGCTTCCGGAATTCTCCACTGCTTATGGATTGCCTTCTGCTTGTCCGCTCCGTACATGCCAAAGGCAATCAGATTGATAACAGCCAGATATATTGCCAGTACATTCTGTATCATTTATTTATTCAGACCTTTCATGGAAAGACTGATGCGGTTCTTTTTCTCATCAACGCCAAGTACACGTACTTCCACAACGTCTCCTACGCTTACTGCTTCCAGAGGATGCTTGATGAACTTCTCACTCATCTGGGAAATATGCACAAGTCCGTCCTGATGCACTCCGATATCCACAAAGGCACCAAAATCGATTACATTACGGACAGTTCCTTTCAGAACCATGCCCTCCTTCAGATCCTTGATATCAAGAACGTCAGTACGAAGGATTGGCTTTGGCATCTCGTCACGAGGGTCACGGGCAGGCTTCTCAAGCTCTTTTACGATATCACGAAGTGTAATCTCACCAATTTCCAGCTCTGCTGCCAGTTTCTTGTAATCCTTAATCTGTTTTCCAAGTCCTTCCAGCTTTCCTCCTGCAATATCTTCAGCAGAATATCCCAGCTTTTCAAGAAGGCGGGATGCAGCCTCATAGCTCTCCGGATGTACACTGGTGGCATCAAGCGGATTGGTTCCGCCTGTAATACGCATGAAGCCTGCACACTGCTCGAATGCTTTTGGTCCCAGCTTAGCAACCTTGAGAAGCTCTTTTCGGGTAGTAAAGCGGCCATTCTCTTCTCGATAAACAACAATATTCTTGGCTATAGCTTTGGAAACACCGGAAATATACTCAAGAAGAGATGCAGAAGCTGTATTTAAGTCCACACCGACTTTATTTACAGAATCTTCTACCACTCCTGTCAGTGCCTCGCCCAGCTTCTTCTGGTTCATATCATGCTGATACTGACCTACACCGATAGATTTGGGATCAATCTTAACCAGCTCTGCCAGCGGATCCTGCACACGTCTTGCAATAGAAGCTGCACTTCTTTGTCCTACATCAAAATTAGGGAATTCTTCTGTTGCAAGCTTACTTGCTGAATAAACAGAAGCACCTGCTTCATTTGTAATGACATACTGAACTTTTGCCTCCGGGATTTCCTTAAGCATGTCCACGATTACCTGCTCAGATTCTCTGGAAGCCGTGCCATTTCCCACAGAAATCAGGGAAATGCCATATTTTTTCGATCATTCCCTCAACAGTATCCTTAGCAGCACGGATTTTTTTCTCATTGGTAGGTGCTGTTGGGTAAACAACAGTAGTATCCAGTACCTTTCCGGTAGGATCTACAACAGCCAGCTTACATCCAGTTCGAAAAGCCGGGTCCCAGCCAAGTACAGTCTGTCCAGCGATTGGAGGCTGCATCAGAAGCTGCTCTAAGTTTTGCCGAAGACTTTGATCGCGCCGTCCTCTGCCTTCTCTGTCAGGTCGCTTCTGATCTCACGTTCAATTGCAGGGGCGATCAGACGCTTGTAGCTGTCCTCTGTTACTTCCTTAAGAATCGGTGTGGTAAACGGGTTGTCGCGGGTGATTACCTGTTTCTCCAGGTAACGGATAATATCTTCTTCCGGAGCCACAACTTTGATGGTAAGGAATTTCTCTTTCTCACCGCGGTTCAGCGCCAGCACACGATGGCCGGCAAGCTTCTTCACCGGCTCCTCGAAGTCATAGTACATTTCATAAACAGACTGTGCCTCAGGATCCTTTGCCACCGAGCTGATAGTTCCCTTCTTTGCGGTCAGGTCACGGATATGGATTCTGTAATCCGCCTCATCGGAAATATGCTCCGCAATAATATCCTTTGCACCGGCAATAGCCTCTGCCACGGAAGCTACTTCTTTTTCCTCGGATACAAAAGCCTCTGCTTCTTCCTCGATGGACTTATTTGTCATCTGAAGCATAATGATGTTTGCCAGTGGCTCAAGGCCTTTTTCCTTGGCGATGGTGGCACGGGTACGTCTCTTCGGACGGTATGGGCGGTAAAGATCCTCCACAACAACCAGTGTCTGGGCGGCAAGGATCTGCTCCTTCAGCTCTTTTGTCAGCTTGCCCTGGTCCTCAATGCTGGAAAGGACCTGTTTCTTCTTATCCTCCAGATTGCGCAGGTAAGTCAGTCTTTCATTCAGATTACGAAGCTGCTCGTCATTTAAGGTTCCGGTAGCTTCTTTTCTATATCGTGAAATAAAAGGGATAGTGTTTCCCTCGTCGATCAATTTAACAGCAGCTTCTACCTGCCATTTCTGCACCCCAGTTCCTGGGTGATTGCCTGTAAAATATCCATTTTTTCAATCTCCTCTTGTTGCTTGTATTTCTAAATAGTCCTATCTTCCGGCAGTCTGTAGTCCAGTTCTCCATCCAGATCCCGGTAAAATGCCACCATGGACATTTCCATATAAGGCATGATCCAGAAAAGTGCAATATAGAACGTGAACACAGATAATAACAAAAGCGGGATAAAGCTAAGATTCAGCTTCACATATCTCCAGATATTTCCCTTCATCAGCCTTGCGCTCTCTTTCAGTGCCTGGATTCCTCCAAGCTCTGTGTCATCCGCCATAAGAAAATAGGTCATGGCAAATGGAAGGGAAATAAGAAAATTCAAAAGCGTACTTACAGCCAGCAGTCCCAGAGTCATGGAAAGCCACTGGATCTGGGAATCCACAGTCAGTCCCGGATCTGTGGTAAAGCTCACATAATAGTAAGGGATTGCTGTGATCAGCTGGATCATCGCAAGCACAAAGCCTGCAACGATCACCCTGTCTGGCTGGTTTTTGAAAAAGTAGCCAAGATCTCCCAGAGAAAACTCCTTTTCCCGGGAAATATTCAAAAGCATATACCCCAGACCAGCAGAAATGATTCCCACGATCAGTGACACCACCAGCATAAATATTTCGCTGAGAACCAGATCCAGCGCGGATGTGCCAGAAAATAAATTGGTAGAAAGGATTGTTCCTAAGGTATTCAGACCATACACTGCCAGAAGCCCAAGGATCACAGTTCCAACATGTCCCTGCAATGACTTTTTGGCCTGCAGTTTGATTTCCTTCGTACTTCTTTTTTCATAATCATCATTCTCCTTTGCAGTGAAACAGCAGGCCGGGATTCTGATACATCCCGGCCAGATATATTGCAGCACCATTTCGCTGTTTTCACTTTTGCTCCATTAAACCATGCCAGCTGTTCCTAATATAGCATTTTCCCATCTGACATCTGTAATTTTTTTCATAACTACGCCGTCCTCTTACTTCCCCAGAAAAACACCGCTACCGTACCAGGACCTGTATGACTCCCGATGGTGGTTCCGATGTTGTTGATCTCAACCTTCCCATTTAATTTCGGGAAACGCTCTTCCACCAGCCTTGCCACTTCCCTGGCATCCTCTATACATGCGGACTGGGAAATATAACATTTCCCACTATAGTCAAGTCCGCCCTCGGCGTACTCTTCCATTTTGTCTACAATAGCCCGGATCACCTTTTTCTTGGTACGGATCTTAAATCTTGGGATCAGTTTTCCCTGATCATCCATATTCAGAAGCGGACAAATATTCAGCATAGTGCCGAAAAAGCCGCTGGCCTTGGAAATACGGCCTCCTCTGATATAGAACGTAAGGTCTGTGGAAAAGAACCAGTGATGCAGGTTCAGCTTGTGTTCTTCTGCCCAGGCATGAACTTCCCCGATGGATTTACCCTCATCCCGGAGGTCAGCAAGTTTATCCATAAAAAGACCATATCCTGAAGACGCGCCCAGAGAATCCACAACCAGAATCTTACGATCCGGGTATTTTTCCTCCAGCTCCGCTTTTGCAACGTTGGCTGAATTTATAACACCGGAAATCCCCGGAATGAAAGGCAGACGTGAAAGCACATCCTTGCCCTGTTTCAGAAATCCTTCAAAATACTCTTCAAACTCATCTGCGTTTACCTGGGAAGTCTTGGTAGATGCCCCATCCTGCATGGCTTTTATAAAACACATCAAAAGGCATGGACTGTCCCAGATCATCTGCATATTCTTTTCCATTTAATTCATAATGAAAGCAGATATAGGAAATATTTCTTTTCTCAAAATGTTCTTTCGTAAGGTCCGCTGTGGAACAACAGCTGATCACATAGTTGCTCATATTTCCCTCCTGTTACTAATTTTGTAAAACCTCCAGATCGGGTTCTCCCTTATTCTGGAAGAATTTCATTTCTGTACGCAACACTTGCCACTGTATCCGGATCCTCATCCTTGTTAAACCAGAACTGTGCCCGGTTGTCAATCTTGGTATCTGCAGTCTTATAAATATTCAGGTAATCTCCGTCCTCATCACACGAATAGCCTTTTTCCTCTGCAGCTGCGATCAGGTCCGCCTTCTTCGCACCCAGGGTAAATCCACCGGAAAGAGTAAGGGTAAGAGCATCACTGTCGTAATTGCCTACCTCAAGCTCCCGTACAAAACAGTTCTCGATGGCAGTTGCATCCTGGGTAAAATTGTAAACACTGAAATGCACACTCTGGTTATTCTTCATCATGTCTACAAATTCCAGATCCCGGCCAGCCACATAAGCGCCATCTTCCACATTCTGAAGCTCCCAGCCATTCTCAAGGAATGCAGACACCGGAGCCGGAAGGGAATAAAGATCTCCGCAGAATTCCAACTGTGGAGCCAGCAGATCATCTCCCAGCTCAGTAGGAGCGGTATAGGAAGATACGATTTCCGGAACTTCCTCGCTTACACTTCCCTTGTCATATCCTTCTGGCTCTACGAAGTTACGCATATCTACCTGCTTCAGAGTATTGTCATCCTTATATACATAGAAATGAACTTCCTCGTAATAATCTTTCGAGTAGGAATACTTGGTATACAGGTCTCCCTCGTAAGTATCGCTTGGATCACCATAAGCAGCTTTGATATCATCAAAATTGGATTTTCCCATTACGATTCCGCCAGGCAGTTCTACAGGAGTAGCCGCCACATCAAAATCATAGCTTGCATCAATATCAATTCCCGCCACCAAACACTGGTTTAATGGCAACTGGTTGATTCCAAGATTGATCACATCTACGGAAACGCGGTCGTCCCCTTTGTAAAAACTGATGGAACCATAGGAATTGGTTCCAACGCCCATCTCCGGGTCCTCGTTCTTGCCAAGTGTCCAGTCTGCTGCAAAATCCTGGTAATACATAGGGAACTGGTAAACCTTATCCCCGATCTTCACCTGAAAATCGTACAGGCTGTCGGACAGCTCTGTAACCGTTTCTGCACCAGCCTCAGGCTCATCAGCAGCCTCTCCTGCTGCCTCTGTAGTTTCGGCTTCCTGTGCCTCTGCATAAGCCGCGGACGGAACCGCACACAGGCACATTGCTGTAAAAAGCACTCCCAATACTTTTCTTTTCATACAGAAATTCCTCCTTAGAATTTATATTCGATCAGTCGGCAAGGCCGAAAGCATCGTGTACTGCATTCATAGCCCGGATTCCGTCTTTTTCATTGATGAGGACGGTAATACGGATTTCAGATGTGGAGATCATATTAATGTTTACCCCTTCATTGTAAAGGCTCTCAAACATCTTGGCAGCCACGCCAGGATTGCTGAGCATACCGGAGCCAACAATGGAAAGCTTGGCGATATTGCGCTCAGAGTGAAGCTCCTTGAAGCCAAGGCGCTCCTGGCTCTCCTCCAGAGTGGCAACTGCATCATCCAGATCATCCTTATTTACTGTAAAAGAAATGTCCTTTGTTCCTGCACGTCCGATAGACTGCAGGATAACATCTACGTTAATATTTTTCTTTGCAAGGGTATCAAATACCTTAAATGCAACACCAGGCACATCGCGAAGCCCCAGTACTGCGATTCTCACAGCGTCTGTATCCAGCGCAACACCGCTGATCAGCATTCTTTCCACGCTAACTACCTCCTTCACTACCGTTCCTTCACTGTTATTCAGGCTAGAGCGGACCACAAGGGGCACTCCGTATTTCTTCGCCATTTCCACAGAACGGTTGTGAAGTACACCTGCTCCTGATGTTGCCAGATCCAGCATCTCATCGTATGTGATTTCTTTCAGCTTTCTTGCATTTGGAACCTTACGTGGGTCGGCTGTGTAAACGCCGTCCACATCTGTATAAATCTCGCAGGCATCTGCATGAAGCGCTGCTGCCAGTGCCACGGCAGTGGTATCAGAACCGCCTCGTCCCAGAGTGGTGTAATCATCGTATTTATCTACGCCCTGGAATCCGGTAACAATTACGATCCTGTGGGCATCCAGCTCCCGGCGAATACGCTCTGTATCGATTCTTTTTAATCTTGCATTCTGATGGCTGCTTGTGGTATGCATGGTCACCTGAAAGGCATTCAGGGAAACCGCCGGAACGCCCAGCTTGTGCATTACCATTGCCATCAGGGATACGGACATCTGCTCACCGATGGTAAGGAGCATATCCATCTCACGCTTCGGAGGCTTGTCGTCCATATCATGAGCCATACGGATCAGCTCATCTGTATATTTTCCCATGGCGGACAAAACCACCACCACGTCATTTCCTTTTTTATATTCTTCGATACAACGGTTGGCAACATTATACATTCTCTGTTTGTCCCCAACGGAAGTACCGCCGAATTTCTTAACTATCAGCATAGTTTTTCCTTTCACGCTGTCAGTTTTATTTTTATCTGCGCATGCAGACAGTTTCACGCAGCTGCCCATTACCTGAATAACTGCGGTTTCATGTTATCAGTCTTTCACGCGGATCATGCCCAGAACATTCTCTCCAAGCGCTTTCACACGCTCTTTGTACTCGCCCTGTGTCATAAGTCTGGTAATAAAACCAAATTCTTCCGGAAGGGAATCCGGCTCGATCACAGCCTCAACCTTACCAAAAGCCTTATCCACTTCATCCAGGGAAGTATCCTTCACACGTACAAAGAAACGGCCTTCTACAGAATCCGGCTCCATCAGGGTCATCTCTTCATTGCTCCAGTTATTTGGAATGGTATCATGAAGATGCTTTGCAGCCTCCACAACGTCCGCTGCAACTGCACTTGCAGTAGGAAGCTTGCCTGCTCCGCTTCCATAGAACATGGCATCGCCAAGCATGTTTCCATGTACAAAAATACTGTTGAACACTCCCTTTACGCCATAAAGAGGATTCTCCTGCCCTACAAGGAAAGGTGCTACAAGTGCGTAGAAAGAATCGTCTCCCAATTTCTTACTTGTGCCAAGAAGCTTGATGCTTCTGCCCATTTCTCTTGCGTATTCCATATCCTCTGGCGTGATCTTTGTAATTCCTTCTGTATAAACATTTTCAAAATTCAGGAATTTTCCATATGCCAGAGAGGAAAGAATGGCAATCTTACGGCATGCATCCTGTCCTTCCACGTCAGCGGTAGGATCAGCCTCTGCGTAGCCTTTTTCCTGAGCCTCTTTCAGAACAGTATTGAAATCAGCGCCTTCTGTGATCATCTTATCCAGCATATAGTTGGTAGTTCCGTTCAGAATTCCGCTGACCTCATCAATCTCATCTGCGGTAAGAGAACCGTTGATGGCACGAATAATCGGGATTCCACCGCCGCAGCTTGCCTCGAAAAGGTAGTTGATCTTTTTCTCTTTTGCAATTTCCATAAGCTCAGGCCCGTATTTGGCAACCAGAGCTTTATTCGAGGTGCACACACTCTTGCCGGCTTCAAGTGCTCTTTTTGTAAAAGTATAGGCAGCACCGGTTCCTCCCATTACTTCTACTACAATTTTAACTTCCGGATCGTTTACGATCTGCTCAAAATCATGCACAAGAATCTCTTCTACCGGATCTCCCGGAAACTCACGAAGATCCAGTACATATTTGATCTTAATCTCTTCCCCGGCTCTTTTGTTAATCAATTCATGATTGGTGCGGATGACTTCTACTACACCGCTTCCAACTGTGCCATATCCTAACACTGCAATATTTATCATCTGTCCGTTACTCCCTGCCTAAAATTTTTAAATAATGGATTCCTTCCATCTGTTCAATGTCATCCACCATCGCCTCAGCATCCCCTTCTCCCTGAAGGATCTGTACACTTAAGGTAAGGGTGGCAATACCACTGATGGGAATACTCTGATGTATGGTCAGAATATTGCCATGGTTTTCTGCAATAGCCCGAAGAACATTGGATAAAATTCCCGGCTCATCATCCATCTGTATAATAAATGTGATGGTCTTTCCCTTGGCTTCCTCGTGGAAGGGAAAAATATCATCTTTATATTTATAGAAAGAGCTTCGGCTGATTCCCACAGCGTCTGCAGCTTCCTGAACCGTAGCTGCCCGCTTTGATTCCAGAAGCTTCTTCGCTGCAACTACATTCAGAAGCACCTCTGGCACAGCCCGCTCTTTTACTACAAAATATTTATTCTTATCTGTTGTCTTTGGCATCCTGCATTTCCTTCCACTTTCACTGCGCCCTGCAAATCTCTGCCATTACAGCCGCTGTATCCAGACATAATCCGGAAGCTGGTACCGTTCCCTTCGTGAACAGCAGCATGCTTTTATTGCTGTTCTGCAGGTCTCTTCGCAAGTGCGATCCATTTCAAATATGCATTAATAAAGATATCAATGGCACCATCCATAACTGCATCTACATTTCCGGTTTCTTCATTGGTACGGTGATCTTTGACCATGGTATATGGCTGCATAACGTAGGAACGGATCTGGTTGCCCCAGCCGATATCCGTTACTTCACCTCGGATTCCGGAAAGCTTGGCTTCTGCCTCCTGCTGTTTCAGAAGATATAACTTCGCCTTCAGCATCTGCATAGCCTTATCTTTATTCATATGCTGGGAACGCTCATTCTGACACTGTACCACGATTCCTGTTGGAAAATGAGTGATACGGATAGCGGATGAGGTCTTGTTGATATGCTGTCCGCCGGCACCACTGCTTCGGTAGGTATCAATACGGATGTCCTCATCATTGACTTCTACGTCCAGATCTTTCTCAATATCCGGCATTACATCGCAGGATACGAAAGAGGTCTGGCGCTTTCCAGCCGCATTGAACGGGGAAATACGTACCAGACGGTGAACACCTTTCTCAGACTTCAGAAGTCCGTATGCGTTCTCTCCGTTTACCTGGAACGTAACAGATTTTATACCAGCTTCATCGCCGTCCAGATAGTCCAGAACTTCAATTGAAAAGCCCTTGCGCTCAGCCCAGCGTGTATACATACGATACAGCATACTGCACCAGTCGCAGGCTTCTGTTCCACCAGCTCCTGCATTCAGTTTGATAATGGCATTCTCGCCGTCATACTCTCCTGAAAGAAGTGTCTTCACACGGATACTGTCAAACTGTGCCTGGAACTCATCCAGCATTTCCTGGATTTCTTCGATCATGGACGGATCATTTTCCTCATAGCTCATCTCGATCAGGGTCTCCATATCTTCTTTCTGGGTTACCAGATTCTGATAGGTTTCCATGTCGTCCTTCATGCTCTTTAATTCTTTCATTTTCTTCTGGGATATTTCTGCATTGTCCCAGAAATCAGGCGCTTCCATTTCACGCTCTAATTCTTCAACCCGCTTTTCTTTGTTAGCCAGGTCAAAGTGAATCCCTCACTTCCACTAATGGTTCTGTGTATGTTGCAAGAATGCTCTTGAACTGGTCTAATTCAACCATAGCTTCACCTTCTTTCTAATATTTCTGTGTAACTGTCCAGTGTTTTCTGAATCGTTACATTTCTTCAACAATGCCGCCGGCCTGGAACGTGTTTGAAAAATCATTCCCGCGATCCGCACGGCACACAGACTTTCAAACTATACAATAGCATATTCCGTGGAAAATTACAATAAAAAGCGGTGTGGAAAGGAACAGCCACCCGTTACCGTTTCCTCTGTGAATAACAGTCATTCTCTCTGTTGCGATTTTTTCTCAAAAATGGATTTTAGAATAGGTTGAAAAATCTCTGTATTTCTTATATCATAAACTAATGGTTCGTTTGTGGAACATGGTTCTATGATATGATGATTTTGGTTAAAGCTATTAATGAAGAGGTATCATTTTTGAAGAAGAAAGAAGCGGTATTTATTGGTGCACTATTGGTTATTTCAGTGGTGCTTTGTATTTTTGTTTATGCGGTTCCACATGGAACTCATGGGTCGATCCAGATTACGGTGGATGGGGAACTTTATGGGACTTATTCACTGGCGGAGGATCAGGTGATCCAGATTGGGGATACCAATGTGTGTGAAATTAAGGACGGCGAGGTAAAGATGACAGAGGCGGACTGCCCGGATCATCTTTGCATGAAGCAGCCGGCAGTGGGCAGTGCAGGCGGATATATTGTGTGCCTGCCAAACAGAGTAGTCATTCAGGGAGAGGGCGATTCAGATTCACAGGATTCCGAAAGTGGATTTGACGCAGTGGTGTAAGTGATGAATCAGAAAAAGACAGCGTATCTTGGGCTGTTTGCAGCCATTGCCATTATTTTCGGGTATGTGGAATCGTTGATTCCGTTTTTTGCGGGAATTCCGGGAATGAAACTAGGGCTTGCAAATCTGGCGGTGCTTTTTGTGCTGGAGAGGTATACGTGGAAAGAAGCGGCGCTGGTTTCCATTGTGAGAATTTTTATTATCGGTTTTATGTTTGGAAGCGGCTCCAGTATTATGTATAGCCTGGCGGGGGCGACCCTTAGTTTGATTGTGATGGTTTTTGTGAAAAATAAGATTGGATTCGGGCAGCTGGGTGTAAGTGTGGCTGGTGGCGTTTCCCATAACATCGGTCAGCTGCTGGTGGCGATTCCGGCAACGCATACGGTGGGACTATTGTATTATTATGCTCCGGCGCTGATGGTGTCGGGAGTGATTACAGGACTGCTGATTGGAGTGCTGACGAAGGAAGTTCTTAAGAGAATTCCGTGAGATGTTACCACCGTACGCATCTGGGCTGAATATATTCAGCCCAAATGCTGTTAGTTGAAAAAGAGCTCCTGGCGATAGTTTTTGACTATTCTCTGGAGCTCTTTTCGTTATTCCGTAAGCTATCATTTTCTACGAATCTATCATGGACAACTTATGCTTCGTTTACTGTGTATCCGTCTTTCATTAATTCGAATTTATCCATCAATCCACTTGTCACATATACATTCTTATCTTCGTCTACAAATACAGCTTCTGCGCCATATTTCTCCAGAAGGGGTTTCGCGGCGTCCATACCAAGGACGAAACAGGCGGTAGAGAGACCATCGGCCAGATAGCCCTGGTCGCAGACGATGGTGACGGAGGTGAGACCGTTCTGTACAGGATAGCCGGTCTTTGGATCCAGAATGTGGTGGTAGCGGATTCCATCTTCTATGAAGTATTTTTCGTAGTCGCCGGAGGTGGAAAGGAACTGGTTGGCGTCCAGGGTGATGGCTCCAAGATAGTCGCCTTCCGTGTCACGGGGATCGGTAAGGGCTACTTTCCAGGAGGAGCCGTCGGGCTTTTCGCCGTAGGTCATGACACTGCTGCCGCCAAGGTTCAGGATCATACCGAAGACATCTGGCTGGGTTTGCAGGTAATCCATGATCAAATCACAGCCCATGCCTTTTCCAACGGCACCAAGATCCAGGGTACAGCCATCAAGAAGGGTTACATTGTTTCCGTCCACCTGAATTTTCTCGTAGCCCACTTCGGGAAGAAGGGTGTCGATTTCGGACTGATCTGGGACATGAGGGTTCTCGCCGGCAATGTCCCACAGGCGGATAATTTTTCCAAGGGTGGGGTCAAAGCACCGTTGGAATCCTGGGGAAAGCTGGCGGATTTTCTCAAGGTCGGCGGCAAGATCATCAGAAACTTCCATGGTCTTGCCATCAGCATTGTTCAGCTGGGAAATCTGGGAGTTTTCCTCTGTCCAGGAAAGGAGGGTGGTTTCCATTTCGCGGAGCTTTTCACCAATCTGGGTATTGATGTCCGCGCCTGAGGTGTAAAGGGTTTCGGAAACTACCGTGTCCATTGCGAAATCTGCGTTGGTGTATTTTTCTATGTCAGATGCATAAACAACTGTAATTGTTTTTCCCAGTACTATTGCAGAAATGACAGTGAGAAGCAGGCTGCCGCAGAGGATTCCTGCCACACTTCTCTTACTCAAATTCCTTCTCCCATTAAACATATCCAAGCAGGTAAGTGATTGACCTCTGGACTGCTTTTTATAATGTACCTTAATTAAATCGACTTCATTCTGAAATCTTACTTTACTTCTTTTTTTACTCATATCCTGTTCTTTCTGATTTTATTTTCTCTTATTTTCCAATAGCGTTCGCCCATCTTTTCCCAGCTCGTGTTTAAAAAAGGCTCTCATCTTTCGCCTTCGGAATCCCGATCCGGATGTTCCTCTTCGGGCAGATTCCCTGGCAGGCGTGGCAGCAGATACATTCTCCTGAGAGAGGGGTATCACCGTCAATGTCCAGATGAGCAGGACAGCGCTTTTTGCAGGCTCCGCATTTCGCTGGACAGGTGCCGCTGTCACGGTTGAACAGCGCAGAGGGCGCTATAGGCATTATAGCAAAAATTGCGCCCATTGGGCAGAGGAACTGGCAGAAAAATCTTTCCTGAGTGCACATTCCGATCATGAGCAGAATCAGCAGCACAATCCCCACCTTGTAGGCAGCACCGGGAAGTCTGCCAGCGGTGAGCATGGAAAACACATCCCAGGGGCTCATGCCCTGAAGCTTGCTGTACCAGCCGGTAAGGATAGATACAAGAAGCACCAGAAGCCAGATATATTTCACCTTCTGCAAAATGCGGATGGCTTTTTCTGAGTATCCGTGACGGCCTTTTTTATGAAAAACCTTCTGGCGGATAAACACAGTCAGCTCGTACAATGCATCCCCAAGGGAACCAAATGCGCAGGCATATCCGCAGAAATGCCGTCCGAACAGGCAGGTTACCACCAGCAGCACGGCAGTCACATCCAGAAAGGAATTCCAGCTGATTGCTTGATGTGCTGCGATTGCCTGAAAAACGGACTTCACGCCTGCGAATGCTGTGGAAAAAAGTGCCGGAGCAAAAATGAAAAACAGAAGCTGGATGCCGGCACGGATCAGCCGGATTTTTCTCTGTCTCTTTTTCATTGATTTTCCGCCTTTCCAAGTGCATCATTTACAGCGTTGATAATTCCAGTGGAACTGAAGGTTGCTCCGGAAATGGTGTCAACATCTGTACTCTGGGCAGCCAAAATGGTACTGATCACGCCCTGTCCCTGGGAAAGGTATGCAGAGTCTTCGCCTGGTGCACTTACCACCTGAATGTCTGTAATCGTATCATTTTCAAGTGTAACCTGAACCTGGATGTTGCCGCCAAAGCCCTGGCCGTCTCCTGTATAGGTTCCGTTTTTATAAACAAGCTCTTCACTGTCTTCATTAGAAGAAGTGTCCTCAGCCTCTGTCTCATCTGTATTTTCCTCATCTTTTTTCGCGTCCTCGGAAGCATCCCCGGAAGATGTTTCCTCCACCTGGGCTTTCTGATTCTTCGCTTCCTCTTCTGCCTTTTTCTTCGCCTCTTCCTGCGCTTTTGCAGCCTCTTCAAGGGCACTTAATATCTCATCCTGCTGTTTTTCCAAGGCCTCCACTCTGGTTGTCAGACTGGCGATCTGCTGGTCTTTTTCGGTATCACTATCTTTTTTTGCTGCATGGAGTTGTAGCCAAGAACGACACCAACGATCAGAAGCAGACATAAAACTCTCATAATAAAACTCTGGTATTTCATGGGTTATGCTCCTTTTGCCTGATTTAATGCATTCTAATGCCTGAATAAATCCCTGGGAGGAATATGTGCATCCAGATACTGTATCTACACTGTCTGCGGACTGCTTTCCCATAACCTGTCCAAGAATTCCCTCCCAGGCTGTATCTGCATATTCTTCATCATCATAGGAAAAAATAAGTTGCTCCCACAATCTGTCCTCCGGATATTGTTACGGTAACCTGTACACTGTCTGGTCCGTCATTGCCTTCTCCAATGCCAGTGTAGGTTCCATCTGTATATGCACCAGCAGGCACAGGCGTGGGTTCTGGCGTAGCTGTCGGTTCCGGCGTCACAGAATTCTCCGGTGTATCCGTCGGTTCCGGTGCAGAAGTTGGCGCTGGCGTTTCAGTAGGCTCTGGTACAGCTGTAGGCTCCGGTGCAGTCGTTGGTTCCGGAACAGAAGTCGGCTTTGGCGTATTTGTGGGTTCTGGCTTCTCGGTGGAATCCGGCGCCTCAGTGGGCTCTGGCGTTACTGAAGGCTGTACCTCTGTATTTTTTGCCTGCTCCAATGCTATTTTGGACGCATCCAGAATTCCCATAGAAGAAAATGTTGCACCACTTACAGTGTCAATTCCTTCTGTACTCTGCTTTTCCAGTATTTTAGGCTGTATGGATCTCCATGCCTTATTGAAAAAGCTTCGGGTATCTGAGTTTGTATTGGTTACTTCCGTAATTTTTCCATCTTTAATCGTCAGTGTTATGTTAACCTGTCCGGAATATCCCATTGCAGACCCTGTATAGGTGCCATCTTTCAAAAGATTTACAACCGGCTGCTCATCTGACGGATTATCCGGAGTCTTGGTAGGATGTGGAATCTCCGTTGGAATTGGTGTTACAGTTTCATCAGGTACAGTAGTCGGGGTTGGAGTTATATCTTCTTCCTTTGAGTCTGTAGTTCCTGATTGATCAGCCTTTGAAAGAGCCTGGGATAAAGCTCCGAGAATTCCATTGGAAGAAAATGTTGCACCACTTACAGTATCAATTTCAGAAGTACTCTGTCTGGAAATCACATTGGACTTGATTGTTTTCCATGCTTTATTAAAAAATTCAGGTGTGTCTGTATTTGTGTTGCTTATTTTTTTGATTTTTCCATTTTTTATTGTAACCTTTACCGTTACGGTTCCATCAAAGCCTTCTGCCTGTCCCTCATATACGCCATCTTTATAGCTGACAGAAGTATCTTTCTTCGGTTTCTTTGCAGGTTTTGGCGTTGGCGTTGGAGTTGGTGTGGCAGAATCACTGTTTCCTGCCTGTGAAAGGGCATTCTGTACTGCCTGGATAATTCCGTTTGAGGAGTAAGTTGCACCGCTGACTGCATCCACATTCGGGGACTGGCTTGATAAAACCTTACTTACAACGCCCTGAGCGGAGGCAAAATAAGAGCCTGTTTCTCCTGAGGCACTCAATATATCAACAGCTGTGATTTTCCCATCTGATACAGTTACCTGTACGGTAATCGTTCCCCCAAAGCCAGTACCGCTGCCCTGGTAAGTTCCATCTTTATAGCCGCCTTCCGGAACTTCTGTAGTTGGTGTAGTGGTGGAGCCCTGACCTACCCCTGAAGATGCAGCCGTTTTTACTGGAAGGGTCTTTGAGCTTCCTTTTTTTATACCACTTTTTTTCTTGAAATTTTGGAGGTTTTTTTCTTTGAAGATGATGATGTATTTTTGCCTGCTTTCAGCAGACTCTCCTCTTTTGCCTCGTCATCTGCTGCCTCATAGGAATAGGCTGTTTTCAGAAGCGATTCCAGATCCTGGGATTTTACAACCTCTCTGGTTTCAGCAGTCACTTCTTTTCCACTGCTGCCAGCCTGAGCACCTGCTGCAGCCACAGCAGCAATAACCACTGCTGCCGGAGCAAGTTTCACCAGATTCTTTTTTTCAAAAGGATTCTTATCACTGTCTCGTTTTTTCATGCTGTCTCCTGTTAAAATATGTAGCAAAATAAGTTTCTTTTTACAAGCAAAAGCAGGGGCTGTTAAAAACGGCCCCCGTTCCTTTGCCTTGTTTTTGCACAAGTATTATTTGTTATCGTAAAAGCTTTGTAATCATTATTTTACTTTTACTTTGAATTTCTTAGATACTCCATTACTTGTAACAGTGATGGTTGCAGTACCTTTCTTCTTACCTTTTACAACACCTTTTGCAGTAACAGTCGCTACTTTCTTGTTGCTGGACTTGTATGTTACTTTTCCGGATGGTGTTGCGGTTGCTTTGATTTTTACTGTTTTGCCTTTCTTGATTGTTGCAGAAGATTTTGCAAGCTTCAGAGAAGGTTTCTTAACCTGGATTACTACCTTCTTAGTGTAATTTCCAACCTTTACAGTAATGGTTGTCTTTCCCGCTTTTTTCGCTTTTACAACGCCTTTGGAGGAAACAGTCGCCACTTTCTTGTTGCTGGATGTAAATTTAACTTTTCCAGTTACATCATTTTTTACAACCGTAATGGTTGTAGAGGTTTTTCCTTTGGTGTAAATTGTGGAAGCTTTTGCAGTTGCTGTAATTCCTTTGGCCGGTGCTGCAGTCGGTGCCGGAGTTGCAGTTGGCTGTGTAGGTGCTACAGTTGGCTGTGCCGGGGTCGGTGTTGCGGTCGGCTTTGCCGGGACTGGTGTTGCAGTCGGCTGTGCCGGCGTTGCAGTTGGAGCTGGAGCTTTTACAAGCATGTTAAGAGCTTCTCTTAAATGTCCGATCTGCTCTTCTACGCCATAAGTTGTCTGATTCTTAATATTTGCAAGCATTTCCTCACACTCTTCAAGCTCATTTGCAATGCTGTCTTTTGCAGCAGCCCAGCTCTCCGGAGTATAATCAGCCTCGTTCAGGGCTTTTGCTTCTGCGATAATGTTTTTCAGTGGTGTGGAATCTGCATCACCTGCAGGTTTCGCAATATTCTCAGCTGTTGCCTGGAATTTTACAACGTAATCCTGGTATCCAAGGGCATGAACAGTAAGGATCCAGTAACCAGTTCCGTCAGTTCCTTCCGGAAGCTTGCATCTTCCTGATTCTGTAAGGCCAAGCTGGATACCCATCATTTTATGCATCCAGTTATCAGCTGCAAATTTTGTTCCATAGTTTGCAAGTCTGTTTGTATAAGTGGAATCATTTCCATAATATGCCCACTCAACAGACTGCATATGTGCACCAAGATCGCCATAGTTTCCAGTCAGGTCAACTCTCAGGAACTCACCATAGGAACCATTTCCAGGCTTTACAGTTGCTGTAATTCCGTCTGCCACTTTCAGCTCTGCATCTTTGATACCAGACTCAGTTCCGTTCTGTCTTGCTCCGATTACAAAGCTTCCATCTTCAGCTTTTGTAGCTTTTTTCAAACCATTTGTATTTGCAGTTACATTTGCAACGGCTTCATAGGATTTCAGTTCTTTCTCGCCATAACCGCCGATCAGCTGTCCGTCATTTTTTACAATTGCATGGCTTTCTGCAAAAGCAGCAAGGTCAGCTCTCTTAATCTCAACCGGTACATATTTCAGGCCAGTTACGGTATATCCGGTTACATTGTTCCGGTTAAATACTTCTGATGTTCCATCGGCATAATAAACTGTTTTTCCGTCTGCGCTCCAGTGGGAAACTGTTTTTCCATTAAGAACCGCGATTGCCTGGAAGCTTCCTCTGTGAAGGCCATGGTTTGCAGTTGCTCTTGTTACAGCATCAAATGCTCCAAGGTCTGACTCACCTCTTCTGTCTTTTTTCTTCAGAAGAAGCTGTGGAGCCTGCATTGTATACATCCTCGGAAGCCCAGTACTCAGCCCATGTAAGACCTGCGTATACATATACGTTTTCGTTGTAAACAAATGTTACATCTGGGTATCCGGCAGCACTTACAACTACTGTATCTCCATCGTTTACAGCTGTTTTAGAATAATCAAGAGTTCCATCCTCCTGAACAATCTTCACAGCACCTTTTCCGCTTGCAGTATACTCTTGGTCACCAATTTTTACTTTTGAAACTGTTTTGGTAAATGCAACAAACTGCTCAGCGGTAATATCTGCCGCAGCAACCAGTTTTCCTTCATACTCATCATAGGAAGCCATTACAGTATCTGTTGTTGCTGTAAAAGTAGCGCTGACAGGAGCATATTTTCCATTTGCATCGGAAATTGTCAGAGTATGTGTTCCAGGTGTAAGATTTGTAACCTTTACTCCTGTCTCTGTTGTCGCTGCTTCCACATCATCAACTGCATATTTCTTTGAATAATCAGATGGAAGTGCTTCAGATAATTCAACTTTAACCTCTGCATCTGTTACCTTGATGTTGTCAACGGTTGCACTGACACCTGTTTTTACCGGAACATAAGTATCTGGAATATCAAAATTAATTTCCCCCTTATCCGTATAGTACGTTACGCTGGAAATAGTTTTTCCCATCATGGATTTGTAGTGGTCAGAGCTTATTGGGCAACCGTGAGATTCTGTTGTAAAGCCGGTGCTCCATGCAAGTTCTTTTCCTTTCCAGATATTCTCAAGATGACGGAGTGCATAAGTGGTTCCGTCTGTTGTATTGATGATTACACCATAAATCTTATCACCATTAGATGCATTTACTACTGCCTTTACTGCTGTCTCATCCAGCTCAAGCTGATAATCTCCATATTTGGAATTAAGCTTTAATTCAGCATTCACACTAACATTCTGTTCGGACATTCCCTGAACAGCGCCAAAAGAAATATTTTCGTTCTCATCTACGCTCATTTCCTTGTAATATGCAGGAGTTTCTGCCGGAACATAATAAGTATAGCTTGGCTGTTCAATAAGAGCCGCTGCACCCGTATATGTATTTAGTACTTACCTGGCCTTTCATGTTCGTAGTAATCTCTATAGTAGTGCTGTCTGTAATCTGTTTAAAATTTTTCAAATCAGAAGCTTTATTCACTTTTACCGGAAAAGTAACACCTGCAAGTTCATTTCCTTCCGCGCTTGTATGATAAGCAGCATTTCCATTCATCACGCCGCTCATCTTTGTTTTTGCTTTCGTCGCGGATGTAAATGCATCTACTTTTACATCATTGTTTTTCAACTCAGATCTGTAAAAAGCTTCATAGGGAATGTTCATCAGTACGATCTGACCATCCTCCACTGTTTTCAAAGCTCCCGCTTCATTGTTGGTTTCGCCCTCAGTGTCTGCTAAAAAAAGCATCTTCTGTGTCTCCGGTTTCGCCATCCTCGAATCCAGACTCCTCTTCTGCAGCTTCTCCAGATTCAAAACCATCCTCTGTGTCTGTAGCAAAATCTGCTGAACCGTCAGCCTCTGATGATTCGTCATAGTCGTCTGAAATCTCATCAGAACCATATGTAGTCTCCTCAGATACCTCAACAGCTGCTTCTCCAGAAGTAAAGTCCTCTGCCATAACTCCAACCGGTGAACTGGTCATCGCTACAGCTGCACTCATAATGATCGGAGCAATTTTTCTTAATAACTTTTTGTCAGCCATCCTCTTCCTCCTCATTTAACTATTATTAGTATTTTCTAACCTTTGTTTATTTTACAGAATCGCGTTAGAAATGTCTATCTTTTTTTTAGTTTAGACATTGCACTTTTTTTATCAACAAGAGTGGGCTTCCGTATACCGACAAGCTGATTCTGTCTCCATATTTTAATTACTTTCCTCTCTTCAGATATAATGACATCGCTTACAGACAGCACACTCATTTGCAGCAAAAAAATCCAGGCACGGAAGTCTTCTTACTTCTATACCTGGATTCTCGTACATCGAAAATTAAGTAACTGCCATATTGACTTGTCTGATTTTTCATCTGCTGCACCGCCTTCCTACGCGATGCACAAAAATTATACTGTGTATCATTTCCCTTTGGCAGCCTTTAAATTTCATTTTTATTTATCTTTTCTGCCATATCTGCATTTTGCGCCCTCTGGCGGTCACAAATACGTTTTAGAACAGCCGTTTTGCTACACAGACACGGCCGTTTGGATGCGCCATACACCATATTTTCTTTCTATGAGAAAAAGCTTTCAGCCACGCTCATCTCCGCAATATATCCAACAGTTCCTGTCATAAAAATAGTTCCGTCTTCTTTAATGTCGATCTGGATCATACCACCTGGCTGGTTTACATTGATTCTGTTTTCCATCAGACCTTTCCGGTAGGCTGCAATGGCTGCCGCACAGCTTCCTGTACCGGAAGCTTTTGTGTAACCGGAGCCACGCTCCCAGATCTCGATATCCAGATTTCCTTTGTCAATCTTGCGGCAGATCTGCAGGTTCACTCTTTCCGGGAACTCATCTGCATTTTCCACATATGGTCCCAGTTCCCTTACTTTTTCCGGTGATACCTGATCCATGAAAATAATGCAGTGTGGATTTCCTACTGTGAGACAAGTTGCTTTGTATTCTTTCTTGTTAAATGTAAATGGCTCATCGATCACCTCACGCACCTCGCCAGTTACCGGAATCTCTCTGGAAAGGAAAGAGGCTTTGCCCATGTTTACGCGGAACTCTGTCGCTCTGGCATTCAGACACTCTACTTCGATTGTTCCGGATAAGGTCTCAATGGCAAATTTTTTCTCTGTAACATACTCATTGTCCATAAGATATTTTGCAAAAATACAGACACCGTTTCCACTGATTGCAGATTCACTTCCATCGGAATTAAAAATACGCATTCCCATTTTTCCGTTAATGTCAACTGGTCCGTAAAGCACACCATCCGCTCCAAGTCCGAATCCCCGCTGGCAAAGAAGTGCAACTTTTTTGCCTTGCAGCTGAAGCTGGTTTTTCTTCGCATCCAGTACCAGATAATCATTTCCAAAGCCCTGATATTTTGTCATGATAATGCTGTCTCTCATTGTTTTCAATTCCTTTCTGGCGAAACACCCGTGATCTTTTTTTCTCAAATCACATCTTATATATCCAGTATAGCGTTTATTTTTCCCATGTACATAGAATAACTTGCGAAATATATTGTAAAAAATGCGGTATTTCATTTATAATAAAGTCATATTTCAAGGCGCAGAATTGAAATATGACGCTACGCAAACGTAGCTGCAAGCAAAGTTTGCGGTTCCATACACCCCATAGTTAAAACAGGAGCCATAACATATGAATTCTTTCAATGAGCCAACTGAAAAAACCGGCTATCTGGAGCAGGATTTCCGGCTTTTTCACATCAAGGACCAGACCAAGCGAGAATTTTCTTACCATTATCATGATTTTCACAAGGTGATCATCTTTCTTTCCGGAAAGGCAGCCTACCACATTGAGGGAAAGTCCTACTACCTGAAGCCCTGGGACATTCTCCTCGTGAACCGTCACGCCATCCACAAACCTGAAATTGATTTTTCGGTTCCATACGAACGTTTTGTACTATGGATCCGCAACGACATCAAATCCACAGAACTGCTCCGCTGTTTTCAGAAGGCGATTGACCGGAGTTACAATCTAATCCGTCTGGACTCTGACACTCAGGAAAAATTAAAGCAGCTTCTCTACGAACTGGAAGCTGCCCTGAAAGACGAAAAATTTGGAAGCGAGCTTCTTGGCTCAGCTCTTTTTACCCAGTTCATGGTTTATGTAAACCGCATTTTTCTGGAAAAGCAGTACATCTACGACGCTCGCTCCTACAGCAGTAATTCCCAGATAGAAGAGCTTCTCCGTTATATTAACCACAACCTTACGGAAGATCTTTCCATTGAAACCCTTGCGCGGAAATACTACCTGAGCAAATATCACATGATGCGGAAATTCAAGGAGGAAACCGGTTACACCATCCACAACTACATCATTAGCAAGCGCCTTCTTCTCGCCCGCACAAAAATTTCCGAAGGCACCCCCATCCTGAAGGCCGCCCAGTTAAGCGGCTTCTCCGACTATACCACCTTCTCCCGGGCCTATAAAAAACAATTTGGTATTGCGCCGAGCCAGACAATATAATTGCTATTTAATGGATTAAAAGGTCTTCAATGCGGACGCATTTGGACAATGTGTATTACTCACTCGCCGGCGCAACGCTCCAGCGAACTAATCGCTAACTGCGACTAATGCGTTCGGGAGAGCCCTCACGCATAAGTCTTCGTAAGCGCTGGATTTCGCT
>ENA-OQDT01000653-OQDT01000653.1-human-gut-metagenome-genome-assembly--contig:-NODE-653-length-22474-cov-5.388688_pt1 | contig 22474 bp, 20 predicted proteins | sample MGYA00242786_ERZ504617 | MGnify/ENA primary metagenome ERZ504617 (study PRJEB26092, sample SAMD00036337) | human gut metagenome | host: Homo sapiens | study: EMG produced TPA metagenomics assembly of...
AACATCAGCAGGAAAACGGAGAGATTATCACGGATTCCTGTTTAAAGATTGCTGGTAAATTGTATCATATTGAATGTCAAAGTGTAGACGATACAACTATGGCAATTCGTATGATAGAATATGATTTCTCCATAGCAATTGAAAATGCACAGAAACAGGGACGCAAATACAGGATGGATTTTCCAAAGTCCTGCGTATTATATTTGAGAAGCGGAAAGAATACGCCGGATTTTCTGGAGATAGAGATGGTACTTTCGGATGAGAAAATAGTACATTATTGGGTTCCGACAATGAAATTGGAGACATATACGAGAAACAGTATTTTTGGAAAAAAATTTACTGATGCTTCTGCCGTTTTATATTATGCGATATGAAAAGGATATTCATGAAATGAGTGAGAATCCGGAAATGTTCCAGAGTTTGCTAAATGACTATGAGGAAATCCGGATAAATCTGGAAAGAGAACTTTCAGGAGCAGATAAGACGGCTTTATACATGAATTTAAATAAACTGATCATAAAAATAGCGGACTATATATGCAGGAATGAAAAAACAGTCCGGAAAGGAATAGGTAAGATTATGGGTGGAAAAGTTCTTGAACTGGAATCTGAAAGGCTCGAACGGCTTCAAAAAGAGGCGGAAGCAGAGGCAAAAGCAATTGGAGAAGCAAGGGGCAGGGCAATTGGAGAAGCAAGGGGCAGGGCAATTGGAGAAGCAAGAGGCAGGGCAATTGGAGAAGCAATCGGCGAAGAACGATTAAGCACTTTGCTTAATCGTCTGATTATGGATGGAAGAAGTGCAGAAATACAGTCTGTTGTGACAAATACAGATATTCGAAAACAGTTATATAAGGAATATGGAATTTTGTCAGAATAGGTATTAAATAAAAAGACAGTATTACTTTTTATATGTGAGTTAAGGGGTGAAATTTTAGAGATAAAATGCAACTTGACGAACGATATGAATGTGGATATAATAGGTTCAGAAATAAAAAATTGGAATTTTTAACCGGATTTGACCGGCCCTGATATCGCTAAGGAGGAACATGTTATCATGAAAATCGGAAATGATATTTATTATGTAGGTGTAAATGATCATCAGATAGATCTGTTTGAAGGTCAGTATGTAGTGCCAAACGGTATGTCCTATAACTCATATGTGATCATGGATGAAAAGATTGCAGTTATGGATACCGTAGATGCTAATTTCAAAGACGAATGGCTTGAAAATGTAGCCAAAGTCCTGGACGGTGCGAAACCGGATTATCTGGTAGTACAGCATATGGAGCCGGATCATGCCGCAAATATCGAGAACTTCATGAAAGCATATCCTGACACAACCGTAGTTGCAAATACCAAGACCTTCACTATGATGGGAAATTTCTTCAGAAACCTGAATCTGGACGGAAAGAAACTGGTGGTTGCAAACGGTGACAGCCTGACACTTGGAAAACATGTGCTGACCTTTGTATTTGCACCAATGGTTCACTGGCCGGAGGTTATGGTTACCTATGACAGCACTGATAAGGTTCTGTTTTCAGCAGATGGTTTCGGCAAATTCGGAGCACTTGACGTAGAAGAAGACTGGGACTGCGAAGCACGCCGTTACTATATCGGAATTGTTGGAAAATACGGTGCACAGGTTCAGAAGCTTCTGAAAGCTGCCGCAACTCTGGATATCCAGACAATCTGTCCGCTTCATGGTCCAATCCTCACAGAGAACTTGGGACATTACCTTGAGAAATATGATATCTGGTCCTCCTACAAAGTAGAGAGCGAAGGTGTTGTGATCGCCTATACATCTGTTTACGGAAACACAAAGAAAGCAGTAGAACTTCTGGCACAGAAACTGGAAGAAAAAGGTTGCCCGAAAGTAACTGTATTTGACCTTGCAAGAGATGACATGGCAAAAGCAGTGGAAGATGCTTTCCGTTACGGCAAACTGGTACTTGCCACAATTACATACAACGGAGATATTTTCCCGTTTATGCGTACCTACATAGAGAACCTTACAGAACGCAGCTACCAGAACCGTACCATCGGTCTCATCGAAAACGGAAGCTGGGCACCTGCAGCAGCAAGAATCATGCAGGGAATGTTTGAAAAGAGTAAAAATATCACATGGCTTGAAAATAATGTAAAGATCACTTCTTCCTTAAGCGAAGCAAACGAAGCAGAGATTGAGGCCATGGCAGAGGAACTCTGCAAATAATTGATAATTGTAAACAGCAGGATCGAAAGATTCTGCTGTTTTTCAGAATAAGATAAACCCGGTTACTGAGAACGGAGTGCACAAGTAACTAAACCCGTAAGAGAAAGGCAGGAACAAAACATGACAGTAGCAGAAGTTGTAAAAAAATGGTAGAGTATTCCAAGGGAGATCTTCATGACATCAACCATTTCATGAAAGTATACGCATATGCAAAAACAATCGCAGAAGGCGAAAATCTGTCACCGGAGCAGCAGAAGCTGGTGGAGGTGACTGCGGTTGTCCACGACATTGCCTGCCCTCTCTGCAGAGTAAAATACGGAAATGCCAACGGCAAACATCAGGAGAAAGAAAGTGCGGCACTGATAGAGGAATTTTTCGCAGATTCAGATCTGCCGAAAGAATTTGTAGATCGTGTTTCTTATATTGTAAGTCATCATCATACAATAACCGGAATCGATGGTATTGATTATCAGATCATGATAGAGGCAGATTATCTGGTAAATGCAGATGAGAGTAATTTCTCCGGAAATAATGTGAAAAATATGCTGGAAAAAATATTCAAAACAGAGACAGGAAAATTCCTGCTCCAGTCTATGTATCAGAAGAGATTGAATGCTGAAGAATAAAAGGAAAACATTAAGAAAGATTATGAGTGATAAAAACCGGTGCAGAAATGTGCCGTTTTTTTTTGTGGGAAAATTCAGGGCTTATAATTTGTTTGTATTACAATTATATGCGGATGAGAGGTTATAATAAATATAAAAAATCTGACACCTGAAAATTTATTTAAAAGATATGAAACTTTTCTTTATAATTCCCCATCTAATAAGTGTAAAACAAAATAACAAAGCTTCATTCGAATGAAACATATTTGTAAAAACATAAGAGCTACTGGACATGAAGTAAACAGTAACACATAAAACTCTAAGCAAGGAGGATCAGCATTTGATACAGTTGGTAAAACGCTCCATCTCAGGAGATGCGGATGCATTTCTGGAACTGATGGAAAAGAATTCTCTGGCAATGTACAAGGTGGCAAGGGGAATCCTGGATAATGATGAGGATGCCGCAGATGCCATACAGGATACCATACTTACCTGCTTTGAAAAAATACATACACTGAAGAATCCGGAATATTTCAAAACCTGGATGATTCGTATTCTGATCAATGAATGCAATAAAATCCACAGACATTATAAAAACTTCAGCAGAGCCGAAGAACTTCCGGAAGTTCCCGGACAGGATATGTCCATTGAGGAATTTGAGTTCAAGGAAATGCTTGGAATGCTGGATGAATCCTACAGGATCATACTGGTTCTGTATTATGTAGAGGGATTTCGGATCGCAGACATTGCTTCTATATTAAATATGAATGAAAACACAGTAAAAACCAGACTGGTCAGGGCCCGGGTGCAGCTAAAGCAGGAATATACTTCAGCAGAAGATAATATTCAGAAGGAAAGACTGCAGCAGAAGAAAAAGAAAAACAGAGAATTTACAGGTATAACAGAAGAGCTTGCGGAAAACCAGAATGGAAATATGAGAACAGGATCGGTAACAGCAGGAAGTATAACGGTAAGTGCAAGAAAGGGATGAAGTGATCATGGCGAAGAAGTTGGATTTTGATAAAGAAAAGAATAACAGAAATGATAATGCGATAGAGGAAATCATGCAGGCAGATTTTCCATTGCCAAAGCAGGCAGAAGATGCAAAAAACGAAGCAATTTGCCAGAATCAGAGAAATGGCAGCAGCTTCTGGACATACGGAAAATACAGAGAATATGGTGCAAAGATTACAGGAGAAATCAACAGAAAAATCAACAGGAAGTTCCGGAAAGAAATCCACAGGAACAGCAAAATCGCACAAGAAATTCAAAACAGTATACAAAACAGCTTTGGGACTGACTGCAGCTGCAGCTGTATTTTCAACAGTATGTATCACAAATCCGGCATTTGCAGAGAACATCCCTCTGGTTGGAAATGTATTTAAGCAGCTCGGTAATTCCATGGGATTTTATGGCGATTATTCGAAATATGCAAAGCAGTTGACAGATTCTGCAGAAGATGGAGAGTTGGCAGATACTGATGAAAGTCAGGAGGACGGAGGTAATCCTCAAAGTGCTCAGGCTGAGGATCAGAATACAACAGAAAATAACAATGCAGATAAAACGAAAGACAATGAATCATACAGTAAAACAGTAGATGGAACAACTGTCACGCTTTCAGAAGTATACTGTAATGAAATGGCTCTGTACTTGTCCATGACAATCCATACAGAGGATAAATTTCCGGATACATTCATTACACCTGATGGAAAACCCAATATTAAGCTCAGCGAGAATTCTACAGTGAAATATGATTACATGGATGAAAAAAGTAATCTGTTCAATGCTTATCTGGATGGAAAAATGCTGGATGATAACACCTATGCAGGAGTTTTGCGTATTCCTGTAGAAGATATGACAGTGGATGAGGCAGGATGGACAAAATTTTATGAGGTGCGTAATGCATTTTTCAAAGAAAAAGGGATTGATGTAGATTCTGAGGATTTTAGTTTTGACAAGTTAGCCCAGACACTGGGAATGGATGAATACAGTGATGAGAAGCTTCCTCAGGTGGGAGGTCCGGCAATCAGCGATTATGTCAAAGACATAAAAGTACCTGACAGGTTTACCATGGAGATGGATCTGAAAGATATTGTGGGTACTCTTCCGGATGACCAGGATACCACTCCGGATATCCCTCAGGATCTGTGGGATGAATATAATCAGAAAATGGCAGAGCATGGAATCAGCACAGATGATGCAGATTATGAAAGCCTGACAGAAGAGCAGAAGAATCTGGAACATCAGTTTTTCACTGAGATGTGGAATGAGTATTATGAACGATATCCTGAGGCAAATGAAGGTAATAACAGATATAACTCATGGACACTGAAGGGTGACTGGAAGTTCAACGTAGATGTAGAGAAAAATACTTCTGATACGGTTGAAAAGGATGTAAATGTGGTGGATGAAAATGGAGACGGCGTTCTCTCCATTACGAAAACACCATTTGAAATTACTATGAAAATGCAGGATCCGGAAACAAAATATGTTGCTGTTATGCTGGATGCCAATGGAGATATACTGCCAGATGGCGGAGTGGCAAACGGTAATGCGGGCACCTATGCAATACAGGACAGGGATATTTCAACAGTATATATCTATCTTTGTGATTACTATGAGTATATGGATGAGCTGAAAGGCTACTACTGGTCCGATGACTACGAAGAAAAAGCAAAGACCAAGACCTTCAAACAGCTCCTGGATGAGCGGGCAGTTGCCGATACAGAAGTACATTTTGATACAGATAAATAATGATATAAAGCTCCTTTTTGCCCTTGATATCAGATGATAAAGTCCCGTAACTGAAACAGCATCTTCACAATTTTCTGCAGAAAGATGCTGTTTTAGTTATTTTGATAAAAAAAGGTCAGAAAAACAGTAGAATCTGAGCCGAGTTAATGTTACAATGTAGGCGTCTCAAAAAAAGAGTGCAGAAGGGAGCCAAAACAAAATGGACTACGCAAAAGAATCTTTAAAAATGCATTATGACTTAAAAGGTAAAATTGAGGTTGTATCAAGAGCCAAAGTAGATTCCAAAGATGCTTTAAGCCTTGCTTACACACCGGGTGTTGCTCAGCCTTGTCTGGAGATTCAGAAGGATGTAAACAAGAGCTATGATCTGACAAGACGTTGGAATACAGTTGCTGTTGTAACAGACGGAACCGCGGTACTTGGACTGGGAGATATCGGACCGGAAGCAGGTATGCCTGTTATGGAAGGTAAATGTGTACTCTTTAAAGAATTTGGCGGTGTAGATGCGATTCCGCTCTGCGTCCGCAGTAAAGATGTTGATGAGATCGTTAAGACAGTAAGCCTCCTGGCAGGATCCTTTGGAGGAATCAATCTTGAGGATATTTCCGCACCAAGATGCTTTGAAATCGAAAAGAAACTGAAAGAATGCTGTGATATTCCGATCTTCCATGACGATCAGCACGGAACAGCAGTGATCACACTTGCAGGTGTTATCAATGCGCTGAAACTGGTTGGCAAGAAGCTTGATGAAGTGAAGATCGTTACTTCCGGAGCAGGTGCTGCAGGTATCGCTATCATCAAACTGTTAATGTCCATGGGACTTAAAAACGTAATCATGACAGACAGAAAGGGTGCAATCTACGAAGGCAGAGAAGGATTAAACCCGATTAAAGAAGAGATGGCTAAGATTACAAACTTCAACAAAGAGAAAGGTACTCTTGCAGAAGTGATCAAAGGCGCAGACATCTTCATCGGTGTATCCGCACCTGGAACACTGACACAGGATATGGTCCGCTCAATGGCAAAAGATCCTATCATCTTTGCATGTGCAAACCCGGTACCTGAAATCTTCCCTGACGAAGCAAAAGCAGCAGGCGCAGCAGTGGTATCCACAGGACGTTCTGATTACCCGAACCAGGTAAACAACGTACTCTGCTTCCCGGGACTTTTCCGTGGTGTACTGGACGCAAGAGCATCAGATGTTAACGATGAAATGAAAGTTGCAGCAGCATATGCAATCGCAGGTCTGGTAAGTGACGAAGAATTAACAGCGGAATATATTCTTCCGGCAGCATTTGACCCACGCGTAAAAGACGCTGTAGCTAAAGCTGTAGCAGAAGCAGCAAGAAAATCAGGCGTAGCAAGGATTTAAGCAAATAGAATAATGAAGCCCTCTGTTTTCATGTGAGCAGCATGCAGACGGAGGGCTTTTTTGTGTTATAGGAAATTACTCTGTAATGTTCCTATAACATAAAAAAGCCCTCCGGGCAGGATCGCACTGCGACGGAGAGGAATTATGTCGCTGAAGCGACCCGCCGCAGGCGGAGAATCCTGCAAGCAGGATTCTTTTACATAATATTCAATCTGACCTCTAAAAAATTCAAAAAATTGGTCATTGAAATAATGACACATTTCGCGTATGATAACTTCAACATATTGATGCGTCAATATATAAAAATCTGATAGTGAGAATCAAACAGGCAATCTGGCTTATTGATATGGGCCTTCTATCAGATCATATGAGAGGGGACAGTTATTATGAATACTCAGAACAGCACAATTACAAAACTTGCAGAGACAGCTCTTATGGCTGCGTTATGCTATGTATCTTTTACATTCCTGCAGATTAAGATCCCTGTACCGGGCGGTGATGCAACATCCATCCATATCGGAAATGCATTCTGCGTACTGGCAGCACTTCTGATCGGCGGTGTATACGGCGGATTATCCGGTGCCATCGGAATGGGAATCGCAGACCTGATGGATCCTGTATATATCACAGGCGCACCAAAGACATTTGTACTGAAATTCTGTATTGGCCTGATCACAGGTCTGGTAGCACATAAGATTGCAAAGATTAATGAAAGTACAGATAAGAAATACGTTTTCAAATGGAGTGTGATTGCCTCTGTAGCAGGTCTCGCGTTTAATGTTGTGGCAGATCCGATCGTAGGATATTTCTACAAACAGTATATTCTCGGACAGCCTCAGGAACTGGCACAGGCACTTGCAAAAATGAGTGCTGTAGCGACATTATTCAATGCAGTTGTTTCGGTGATTCTGGTAGCAGTGATCTACAATGCAGTACGTCCGGTACTGATCAAAAGTCATCTGCTTACAGTTACCGGTAAGAAAAAAGAACAGGCAGCATAAACGGAAACAAAATGAATAAGACATAATAAAACAGCATTTCGGGTGCAGAACCTGAAATGCTGTTTTATTATGTTACAGGAAATTATTCCGTAATGTTCTGCGCAGAAGTTTTTACTTGTCTGACGAAGGAAAAACAGGCACAAGCCATAGGATACAATTCAAAGAGTATGCACTTTTTTGACCTCAAAGTAGCACTTTTTTGGACATAGTGTAATAAGATAGAAAAAATAAATTGTGCATATTTAACAAATGACGAAAAGAAAGATAAAAAAATTAAAACTTATGCGAAAAAAGGTCTTGCTATTTCAGAAACAAAGTGGTATGATACAACTATCAAAAAACCTTATGCGCAAAAGGTAAAAAGAAACAGTTAAAAAAATGACGAGGTGACGAAAATGAAGAAAAAAGTATTTGCAACACTTTTAGCAGTATCTATGATCGCATCAATGGTTCCGGCAGCAGTATCCGTACAGGCAGCAGACGGTGACAGTATTCGTCTTGTAAACGGTAAGATCGAAGTTGACGCTCAGCTGAAGAAATTAGCTGAAATGTATGAGAAAGAAACAGGAACTAAAGTAGAAATCGAATCCATGGGCGGCGGAATCGATATTCAGGGTACTCTGAAAGGATACTATCAGTCAGATAACATGCCTGACATCTTCGTAAACGGTAGTGGAGCAGACTTTGCTAACTGGACAGATATGTTAGTAGATATGAGCGATCAGGACTGGGCTTCTGATACAGATGCAGCTTATGTTGATGAGAGCCAGGGCACAATCGGTTTCCCATATACAACAGAAGCAATCGGTCTTGCATATAACAAAGACATCCTTGACAAAGCAGGAATTGATCCTTCCACATTAACAAGTCCGGATGCAATCAAAGAAGCGTTTGAGACAATCGATTCCAAGAAAGATGAACTTGGACTGACAGCAGTTGTAGGTTATGCAGCAGAACCAGTTAACCTTTACTGGTCAACCGGTAACCATTTATTTGGTACATATCTGGATGAAGGTCTTGACAGAGATGACACTACTTACATTGACATGCTCAATGATGGCGGTAAACTTGACGAAGGCCGTTTCACAGATTTCGCTAACTTTGTAGGTCTTCTGAACCAGTATTCAGATCCTGCGCTCCTTGTTTCCGGTACATATGATCAGCAGATTCTGAACTTCTCATCCGGTAAATATGCATTTGTTACACAGGGATCTTGGATCGGTGCAACAATGGTTGGTGATGACGCTGACGCTTACAAAGAAGCTGGTAACTTCGAAGTTGGTATGATCCCGTACGCATTCGAAGATGGACAGGATACAATCCTTACAAGCTCCCCATCCTGGTGGTCCGTATACAAAGATGGTAATGTAGAAGCAGCAGAAGCATTCCTTCAGTGGCTGACAACAGATGAAGCTCAGGAAGTCCTCGTAAAAGAAGCTGGATTCGTAAGCCCATTTAAATCCTGCACAATCGTAGGCGATGATCCGTTTGCTCAGACAATTACTGATTATCAGAACGCAGGAAAGACATCCGCATGGCACTGGTCAATTCCAGGTTTCAAAGAAGGTATCGCACAGAACTATACAGGTCAGGTATTTGCTGACTATGCAGCTGGAAGCCTTGATGAAGCTGGATTTATAAAGACAATGCAGCAGGTTCTTGAGAGTGCATACGCAAACTAATAATTGATATCTGATGGGCGGCGCTTATGTTGCCGCCCACTTTTATTTGCGCTGCATACCTGAGTAAAGGTCCGGCAGACCTTTACCCAGGTACGCAAAAAGTTTAAGACGCATTGATTTTTGCTTTGAAATAAGAAATAGGAAGGATGAAGGCAAAATGAATACAAACAGTGCTAGAGCGTGTTTGAAAATTAAAAATTGTACAAAACATTTGTTCCTAAGCCCTTTTTATAGTATAATAAAGAAAAAGGGGTGTTCATTATGTTGAGACGATACGAATTAACGGATGATGAATGGAACCGCATCGTTGATCTACTTCCTCCTGAGAATACTGGTAAACAGGGCCGCCCACGAAAAGATAACCGTACCATTGTCAACGGAATGGTGTGGATCGCTCGCAGTGGTGCTCCATGGCGCGACCTGCCAGAGCGTTATGGCCCATGGGAGACTGTTTACAGCCGTTTCCGCAAATGGATAGAGGATGGCATCTTGGATAATATCTTCTGTGTCCTGAGCCTTGATGCTGAGCTGGAGGAACTTTCCATGGATGGTTCCATTGTCCAGGCGCATCAGCACAGTGCTGGTGCAAAAAAAGGGGGCCTCCCACCGAAATTGGCAACAGTCGCGGCGGAGCAAGTACCAAAATCCATGCCATTGTAGATTCATACGGTAATCCTGTCCGTCTGATGATCAGTGAGGGACAGCGAAATGATATCACATGCGCCATTCCATTGCTGGAACAGATAGATATAGAAGGAAGTCATGTGTTGGCTGACAGGGGTTATGACAGCAGCCATCTGATCGACTATATCTATGATCATGGTGGTGAGCCAACGATTCCCTCCAGGAAAGGCGAAAAGTTTGAGCGCCGTTGTGACTGGTGGCTTTATAAAGAACGCCATCTCGTGGAGAAGCTGTTCCTAAAGCTGAAAGCTTATCGCCGTATAGCAACCCGGTATGACAAGCTTGCATGCACTTATCTGGGGTTCCTGTGTATCGCCTCAATACTCATTTGGTTAAAATAAACAAATTCAAATGTTTTTCAAACACGCTCTAGTAAAAAAGCAATTTCCATGGTATGCCTGATAGCCGGTATTATTTTACTGGCAGCAGCATTGATTCAGGATATTTCCGGAAGCGGAGCTGGCTGGAGAGGTCCGGCGCTGATCATCGGTGCAATTGGCATCTTACTGGGAATGTATTTATTCCCAACATTAAAACATCACAGAAGCATCGTTAACTTTATATTTGTATTTCCGTTGTTATTTACATTTGTAGTAACAGTTATTATTCCATTATGCCTTGGTGTATTCTATTCCTTTACAGACTGGAATGGAATCAAGATGACAGGATTTATAGGATTTGCAAACTATAAGGCAATGTTCAGTGAACCAAGTTTCCTCTGGTCACTGATCATCACAATTCTGTTTGTAGTTCTGAATATGGTTCTGGTAAATGTAGTAGCGTTTATGCTTGCATTACTCTGTACCTCTAAGATTAAGGGACTCTCATTCTTCAGAGCTTCCTATTTCCTGCCAAACCTGATCGGCGGTATCGTACTTGGTTATGTATGGCAGTTCGTATTTAACAACGTACTGATCAAGATGACAAATAATATTTCACTTCTGTCAAAGACAAACACAGCTATGATGGCTATCATCGTTGTTTATATCTGGCAGTATGCAGGTTATATCATGCTGATCTATGTAACTGGTCTGACACAGGTACCTAAAGATGTACTGGAAGCATCTCAGATCGATGGCGCAAATGCAGTTACAACATTATTTAAGATTAAGATTCCGATGATTGCAGCTACAATTACAATCTGTACATTCCTTACCTTAACATCAGCATTCAAACAGTTCGATGTTAACATGGCTTTGACAAATGGTACAGGTTCTGTTGCAAGTTTCTTCGGAAACTATCTGACAAACGGTACTCAGATGCTGGCTCTGAATATTTATAATACAGCGATCTCCAAGAACAATTATGCACTTGGTCAGGCGAAAGCTATTCTGTTCTTCATTATCCTGGCTGCTGTATCTATTATTCAGGTTAGAATTTCCAATAAGAAGGAGGTTGAAATGTAATGGTTACGAAGAAAACTCCAAAGGTAGTGCTTACAGCTGTTGCGATTGTTATCGCAGCGTACATATTATCTCCTTTCTATCTGGTACTTGTTAATACATTTAAGAATGCAAACGGTATTGTTGCAAATCCTGTAAGCTTTGTGGGTGCAAGCTTTGCACAGTTTAAGACAAATATTTCAAACGTTGTCAACAACTCTAACTTCAGTTTCTGGAGTGCATTCGGAACATCTGCGATCATTACAGTTGTTTCCCTTGTATTACTTGCTTTATTCGGCGGTATGGCTGCATGGGTTATCTGCCGTAACAAGACAAAATGGTCAACAGCTATTTACATGACATTTATCGCATCCATGACAATTCCTTTCCAGGTAGTTATGCTTCCTCTGGTTTCTACATTCCGTGATGTAGGTAAATTCCTTGGAATCAACATGCTTCAGTCTATTCCTGGTATTGTATTTGCATACTGTGGATTCGGTGGTGCTATGACAGTATTTATCTTAACTGGTTTTATTAAAGGTATTCCATATGAACTGGAAGAAGCAGCAGCGATTGACGGATGTTCTCCTGAGGGAACTTTCTTCCGCATTATCCTTCCACTTCTGAAACCGGTTATTGTTACTGTTACTATTCTGAATGGTATGTGGATCTGGAATGATTACCTTCTTCCTTCTCTGATGTTAGGACAGAATGGTAAGGTTAAGACTCTTCCGGTTGCTGTACAGGCGTTTGTTGGTTCTTATGTTAAGCAGTGGGATCTGATCCTTACTGCAGCACTCCTGGCAATGATTCCGATGATCATCGTATTCCTGCTTGCTCAGAAGCAGATTATGAATGGTATGGTTGAGGGTGCTATTAAATAGGCTTGCAAATACTTTTTGAAAAGGCTGTCGTGTTTTCCTCATTTATTGGGGGCGGCAGCTTTTTTATGGCTTCAAAGGGGACGCGAAGAAAAATAAATGTTTTGAACCACGGCTGCGGGGGCAGGAACTCTAAGCCTTTGGAAATTTGCTAAAACCATGCCAGAAAAATTCAAACTCGCTTCGCTCAGACAGTGAATTTTTCTGACATAACGCAAATTCCCAAAGACTAAGAGTTGCTACACCCCCTGTAGATGTGGTTAAAAACATTTATTTTTTTTCGCTGTGAACTGGCTGGGACTGTGAATGATAGTATGGAAGTGTGTTATCAGATATGGAGTGGAGAAAAAACGGAACAGAAACGGAATAGAAAATGGTAGTATAAATTTATTGATATGGGGTTGAAATGTTGGGGGTTTTATAGTAATATAGGTGATACAACGCTTAAGGCGAGGGCTGTCTCGGGACAGTCTGTTTTTGTGAAGAAGGATGAGGAAAAGTTTTATGGAGAGGACGAAAGAAAGGTCATCGTTTCGTAAGAAGTTTATCGGTGACAGGAAGTTTTATATGATGGTTCTGGCTGTGGCTGTTCCGATCATGATTCAGAATGGAATTACGAATTTCGTGAGTCTGCTGGATAATATTATGATCGGACGGATCGGTACGGAGCAGATGTCGGGGGCTTCCATTGTGAATCAGTTGATTTTTGTCTATAATCTGTGCATTTTCGGAGGGGTATCCGGAGCGGGTATTTTCACGGCACAGTATTTTGGACAGAAGGATCACGAGGGTGTGAGGCAGACATTCAGGTATAAGTTCTGGATGGCTGTGATTCTGACGATTGGAACGATTTTGCTGTTTTTTACTGTTGGAGAGAATCTGATCAGTATGTATCTTCAGGGAGAGGGTACTGCGCAGCAGATCGCAGATACGCTTAAGTATGGAAAGCAGTATCTGGATATTATGCTGTTGGGATTGCCGCCGTTTATGATGGTGCAGATTTATTCCAGTACTCTGAGAGAGTGCGGAGAGACTGTTCTGCCAATGAAAGCCGGGGTTGTGGCAATCTGTGTGAATCTGTTGTTTAATTATCTGTTGATCTATGGTGTATTTTTCTTCCCTAGACTGGGTGTGAGAGGTGCGGCAATCGCAACTGTGCTGTCACGTTATGTGGAGGCGGCAATTGTAATAGGCTGGACACACAGGCATACGGAGAAGAATGCATTTGCAAAGGGGCTGTACAGCACGCTTAAGGTTCCTGCGAATCTGACAAAGAAGATTCTGGTCAAGGGTACACCGCTGTTGTTTAATGAGACTTTATGGGCTTCTGCCATGGCGATGCTGACTCAGTGTTATTCGATTCGAGGACTGAATGTGGTTGCTTCGCTGAATATTTCCAATACCATCAACAATGTGTTTAATATTGTGTTTATTGCGCTGGGAGATTCTGTTGCGATTATTGTGGGACAGCTTCTGGGTGCGGGAGATATGAAGAAAGCGAGAGATACAGATAACAAGATGATCGCGTTCTCAGTGATGTGCTGTACCTGTGTGGCAATGGTGATGTTTGTTATGGCGCCGCTGTTTCCAATGCTTTATAATACCAATGATGAGGCAAGGGAGCTGGCGAAGTATCTGATTATGATCACTGCATTCTTTATGCCACAGAATGCGTTTTTGCATGCAACCTATTTTACTCTGCGTTCCGGTGGAAAGACGATTATTACGTTCCTGTTTGACAGTGTGTTTATCTGGTGCGTCAGTGTGCCGATCGCGTTTGTGCTGAGTCGTTATACAGGAATTCATGTGCTTGTGATTTATGCATGTGTGCAGCTGGCGGATTTGATTAAGTGTGTGATTGGATTTGTGCTGGTTAAGAAGGGTGTGTGGCTGCAGAATATTGTTTCATCATGATAAAAATTTTCAATAACATTTGGCTTGACTAACCGATATACTATAGTGTATCATCAGTGAAAGTCAATTAGAAACAGTCTTATAAAACTATTATAATATGACTTGTTGTTTGATTCACATCATGCTATTTGTGAATTGATATATGTAACATTAATTCTCTTTGCACTGCATTACATTCAACAGAATGCGAGATCAACAGTACAAACTGAGCAGGCGATGCCCGAGATGCTCGAGGGCGTGGGGCCGGGCCGCGCGAAGCGGCAGCAGATATGAAAATTTTCAGACATATCTGTGGGACAGTGTATGTTCCGCAGGTGTGTCTTTTTGTTTTCTGAAAAGTATGTTTTGGAAAGATTTTCTTTTAGAGGGATTTTTTAGGAGGATTTTCTGAGACAGGTGCAGTTCCGAAATACAAAAAGACCCCTGTAAGACCGCACTTTGATAAGTCACAGAAAGGAAATATGTTTTCTGACTGTGGCGCAATGTATGTGACATAAGAAGAACCTGTAAACTCAAATATAGGAAAGTACAAAAGCTTATATATTTGAAAAGAAAATTTAGGAGGTCCTGGTTATGGAACAGACAAAAAAATTAAACATGACAGCAATGTCAGACAAGACAAACAGTAACACGATAGCTAAGAAGGAAGAGCCTGCATGGGAACATAAGGTGGCAATGAAGGTATCAGGTGTGAGTATTGCAGTAAACTTGTTACTTTCCTTATTTAAATTACTTGCCGGAATTCTGGCACATTCAGGTGCCATGATCTCAGATGCGATTCATTCAGCATCTGATGTGGGAAGTACTTTCGTAGTAATAGTCGGTGTGAATTTATCCAGCAAAAAATCCGATAAGGAGCATCAGTATGGACATGAGCGGATGGAATGTGTATCTTCCATTATTTTGTCTGGGTTACTTCTGGCAACCGGTATCGGAATTGGTATGAATGGAATTGAGAACATTATTAAGAGTACTTCAGGAGCAAGCATTGCAATTCCCGGAACATTGGCACTGATTGCGGCAGTTGTTTCTATTGTAGTGAAGGAGTGGATGTTCTGGTATACCAGAAGTGCTGCGAAGAAAATAAATTCCGGTGCACTGATGGCAGATGCATGGCACCACCGTTCAGATGCAATGTCTTCTGTTGGTGCATTTATTGGTATCCTGGGTGCAAGACTTGGCTTCCCGATCCTGGATCCAATTGCCAGTGTGGCAATCTGTGTACTGATCGTGAAAGCATCTGTAGATATTTTCAGAGATGCTATTGATAAGATGGTTGACCATTCCTGCGATGAGGCAACAGAAGAGAGCATGAGAGAAGTGATCATGGGTGTGAAAGGCGTGAAGGGAATCGACCTTCTCCAGACACGACTTTTCGGTTCCAAGATGTATGTGGATATTGAAATTTCAGCAGATGGAACGATTCCTCTGGATGAGGCACATGACATTGCGGAAAATGTTCATCATAGTATAGAGAAGAATTTTAAAGATGTAAAACACTGTATGGTTCATGTGAATCCGGTGAATGAGTAAATAAAAAGCGGGCTGTCCGAAATTATAATTTGGACAGTCTTTTTTTATTGAGTGACTCTCATGTGTTAAAGTTAAGCGAAACTTTTATTTTCTGTTCCTGGACTGGAAATTTTACGTAAATATAACATGGATATTCCATGGAATTGATATTCAAAGTTTATAATTCTAAACGTTATGGGATGTCAGAGTCAAAGGTTTGATAAATTTTGCCACTGATATCACGAATAAAAAGAGTGAGGAATTATTTGAATGAAAAAACAACAGAAAAGACAAAAGAAATTACAGCACCTGTATATATGATGAACAGAGAACTGTCCTGGCTGAAGTTTAATGAGAGAGTTTTAAATGAGGCGGGAAATCCAAGAGTTCCGCTTGCAGAGAGACTGACATTTGCCGCTATTTATCAGTCAAATCTGGATGAATTTTACAGAGTCAGAGTCGGAACTCTGATGGATCAGATGGAAGCATCTGAAGTAATACGTGAGAACAAAACCAATATGACCAGTGAAGAACAGGTAACTGCAATCCTTCAGGCCACCAGAAATCTGGATCAGAAAAAGGCAGCTATCTATGAACAGCTGATGGGAGAACTGGAGCCTTACGGAGTGCGTCTGATCAATTTTAACAGAGTATCTGCAGAGGAAGGCAAGCTTCTGGAAACATATTTTGATCAGGAGATCGCACCGTATTTGTCTGCAAATATTGTGAGCAAACAGCAGCCATTTCCATTCCTGAAAAATAAAAATATTTATGCAGTGGCATCACTGATGAGCAAGGGTGGAAAAACAAAAACAGCCATTATCCCATGCAGTAATACTGTATTCAGACGTTTGATCGATATTCCTACAAGAAAAGGGACTTTCATGCTTTCAGAGGAACTGATTCTTCATTTTCTGCCGAAAATGTTTAAGAGTTATGAGATCAGGGAGAAAGCGCTGCTCCGTATTACCAGAAATGCAGATATTGATACAGAAACCATTTATGATGAGGATCTGGATTACAGGGATGCAATGGAGAATCTGATCAAGCAGAGAAGACGAATGAATCCTGTAAGAATGGAGTTATCCAGAGAATTAAATAAAAAGATGATAAGTTCACTCTGTAAGGAGCTTCATGTGGATAAAGAACACGTATTTTTGACCAGGGTTCCGCTTGATATGTCCTTTGTATTCGGACTTCAGGGATATCTGAGGAATACTGCCCAGGACAAACTTTTCTATCAGAGAAGAACTCCCAGAATGACACCGGAGCTGGATGACAAGAGTGCTCTGATTCCACAGATTATGAAGAAAGATGTACTGTTATCCTATCCATTTGAAAATATCAGATCTTTTATTAATCTTCTGAATGAGGCTGCAAAGGATGATTCTGTTGTATCCATCAAGATGACATTATATCGTCTGGCGGACAAGAGCCAGATTGTAGATGCTCTGGTGGAAGCAGCAGAAAACGGAAAAGAAGTTGTTGTACTTGTAGAGCTGAGAGCCAGATTTGATGAGGAAAGCAATATTGAATATTCCAGAAAACTGGAAGAAGCAGGCTGCAGAGTGATCTATGGACTGAATGGATATAAAGTACATTCCAAGCTGTGCCTGATCTCCAGAAAAACAGATAAGGGTGTGTCCTATATCACACAGATCGGTACAGGTAATTATAATGAAAAAACATCTGCACTTTACACAGACCTGTCGCTGATCACAGCAAACCAGGAAATCGGAAAAGAAGCAGCAGAAGTGTTTGCAGCTCTTCTGAAAGGGGAAGTTGTTGAGAAATCCAATCTTCTTCTGGTTGCACCGAAATGTCTGCAGAACAGAGTTCTGGATATGATACAGGAAGAAATCGACCAAGTGAAACAGGGAAAGGAAGGCTATATTGGAATCAAGATCAATTCCCTGACAGATAAGGTGATCATCAATAAACTGGTGGAAGCATCTCAGGCAGGAGTAAAGATAGAGATGGTTGTCAGAGGTATCTGTTGTCTAATTCCGGAGATAAAAGGATACACAGAGAATATCAAGGTTATAAGTATTGTAGGACGTTATCTGGAGCATTCCAGAATCTATCGCTTCGGTACAAAAGAAAAGGGAAAAAAATATATATTGCATCTGCTGATTTTATGACAAGAAATACAGTCCGTCGTGTGGAGGTGGCTGCTCCGGTTCTTAATGAGAAATTAAAGGAACGTCTGGACTGGATGTTTGAGACAATGATGAATGACGATGAAAAAGGAAAGAGACTGACAGAAACCGGAAATTATGCAGACAGAAGCCTGAATGATGTCAAACTCAATTCCCAGGAAATCTTTTATGCCATGGCATACAGTAATGCAGAGAAAACCCAGAAAAAAAGAGAAGATTGAAAAGTAGAAGATTAAGAAGAAATATTTGTTGACAATATTGTAGATTGCCTGAAAAAGATACTATGTGGATCAGTATAATAGATTCATATAGTATCTTTTTGAGAGGGTGTAAAAATTCTTGTGTCTATGGAAAGTAAATCTTTCTGATAAGAAATAGATATGTAAAATTTTGCTGTCGAATTAATGATTATGCGGCTGTCGAATATATCTTTGTACTTACAGTATTGCCATGTAGGAAAATTATATACATCATTTTCGATTTTTTTGCATGACAAGTAAGGCATCATGATTATTGCCTTTTGTGGGCTCTGCCCACACCCGACCTCTGGAATAGGATCGGAAATTTCTGGCAATAATATAAATGCCGAAGGAATAGACAGAGAGCAGGAATGAGGGGCTTAAAAGAGCTTCCCCATTCCTGCTTTTCTTTTCTCTTACAGATAAGCAGTAAGCCGTTCTCCGTAAAGGACTATCAGCTGATTCAATACCTGATCCCAGTTCCGGTATCTCTGCGTCCACTTTTTGACTACGTTCTCGCTGGCAAGATACAGCATCTTTTCCAATGCAGGATCGCTTGGGAATACGCTTTTCGTTTTCGTGACTTTCCGATACTGGCAGTTCAATCCTTCTATGATATTTGTCGTGTACATAATGCGTCTGATATCATTAGAAAACTGGAAAAAGGAACTTACATCTTCCCAATTATTTTCCCAGTTACTGATCGCGTACGGATATTTCTTCCCCCATTTTTCTTTCATGTTCTCCAGCTCTGTTAAAGCGGCTGTTTCGTTCGGAGCATTGTACACTTCTTTGAAATCCGAGGAAAACTTTTTCAGATCATTATAATTTACATATTTGAAAGAATTGCGTAGCATATGGATCACACATCTCTGGATCTCTGCCTGCGGATAAACTGCCTGAATAGCTTCTTTAAAACCCGGAAGACCATCCACGCAGAAGAAAAGGACATCTTTTACTCCGCGGTTCTTAAGATCATTAAGCATCCCAAGCCAGAACTTGCTGGTTTCATTTGCGCCTACTGTGATGCTGAGGATATCTTTGTATCCCTCCACTGTAACGCCAAGAACTACATACGCAGCACGACTCAGGATTCTGCCATCCTCACGTACTTTATAATGAATACAGTCCATAAAGACAAACGGATAAACCGGGTTCAGAGGACGGGACTGCCATTCCTTAACCTGAGGAAGTATTTTGTCTGTGATCTTGCTGACCATTTCAGCTGATAGCTCAATTCCATAAAGATCCTGGAGCTGGTCGTGGATGTCACGTGTACTCATACCACGGGCATATAAAGATATCACTTTTTCCTCAATCCCGGAAATATCTCTCTGGTATTTAGGGATGAGTTTTGGTTCAAACTCACCGTTACGGTCTCTTGGTACGTCGATTTGAAATTCACCGTATTGACTCTTTAAGTTTTTTGTAGAATGACCATTTCTTTTATTGTCTGTCTGTAGATCTCCCTTATGGTTTTTCTCGTAGCCAAGAGTTGCATCCAGTTCTGCCTCCATCAGCTCCTGCAGGATATCCTTGAAACTGTCTTTCAGAAGCGTGTATATATCTGCAACGCTATTAATGTTGTTTTCTGAGATGATCTGTCGAATTTGTTCTTTTGCAACTGCCATAAAAAATACAAACTATTTCGATAAGAATTGTCATATCTGAATTCTTACCAAAAAGGAGTTATTTTTTACCAAAAACACAAACTATTTTACACTACCAATGTTGGGGTTGTTTTTTCGTACTTCAAGCAGCACACCCTTGCTATGACATAATTCTTCGATACTTTCAAGGCTTCGAAATGTCATTGCAAAAGTCTGTTTTCGTTTATAATCTCTCAAACAGCGTTCTGCGGTATTGTTTGTGGTTGGCACCCTCATGTCATGCAGGAAAAGAAGATGCTCTGTTTTATATTCCTGCATCCGGCGATATAAGTTGTAGCCTTCGCGGTAATACGGGCTTGGCTCATTACGTTTGTATTCTTCTTTGGCTTTGTCCAGGATTTCCTGATACTCTGTCTCAAAGCCAGCTACTGTTTGAGCGTCTAACGATGCTTCACCGGTATGTTCTTTCCGGTAATGTATCATTCGTTGGAGCAGTTCTCTCATTCGCCGGTTCCAGGTAAGGGATGACTCATTTTCCATGCTGTCTTTCAGATACCGTTCTACATGCGCAAGGCATTCCTGATGAGCGCTTCCATAACGGTAAAAAGTAATTTCATGATCGTGTACCAGAATCCCCCGGAAATCTTCTGTTACAGTTCCCTTTACGCCTTCATGCCCCTTTTTCTCACGGGCAAAGTAAAGTACCTTTTCCTCATCTGAAGATGCGCAGACAAATACATAGGCGCTTTCTCCATTTACGCGGGCATTTGTACAGTCTGTATGCAGAACCGGGCAGGACAGCAGGTCTGCAAAGATTTTTTTCCGTTCTGTTTCTGTTTTGGAAGAAAACTCACGGCAGAGTTTATTGATCATTCCTCTGGAAATTTTCAGCTTTCCACCTGTCAAATCAGAGAGAAAGCGCTGGCTTTTATCAATGGAAACTGCACAGTCTGTATTTAACAGAAATAAAAGTGACTTGATGCTGCCATCATAGTTCACATCATCAACCACTCCTGCGGGAAAAGCTGCATGGACTTTTTCTCCCGTCTTGGAGTTACGATATACATCTGCCTGATATTCCGTTACATGAAGAATCATTTCAATGGAAACAAGCTGTTTGGTTATGATCTTCTTTGTTTTTTTGAAATCCGGATCCTCTGCCACAATTTTGGGCGCAGGCAGATGTACAGTCTGAGTTGCTTCCTGCTTTTTCCTTCCATGATGGGCGTGCCCTGGCTGCGCTCCGGGTTTTCTTCCAGTGCGTTCACGATTGTTGGATATTTTTCGACGGTTTCTTGATTGTGATGACGGAATGGAGGAATTTTCATAATCACGGTTCAACTGTGCCAGAAGTTTCTTATTCTGTCCCTCTGTTTTTTCCAGCTGATCCTTTAGCTCACTGTTTTCACGGCGCAGTCCAGCGACCTCAGACAATGCCTGATCACGGCGTTGTTCTGCGGCAAAGCGCATTCTTTTAGCCTTTTTAATGCATGCTCCAGATCTTTCATCTGTGCATTCAGTTCCTTAAGTGCATCTTCATATGCCTCTTCGCACCATTTCCAGGCTTTTCTTACATCTTTGCGAAGATTTTCAATCGTTTGTTTCAGACGTTTTATCTGTCGGCGGTACTCATCAAGTACTTTTTGATGTTCCATTTGAATCTGTTGGAATCGTTCTCCTGACTCATGATCGGCTACTTTTTTTCTCAATATTCGGTTTTCACACTGCAACGCTCCAATATATTCAAACGGCTTTCCCATTATGATTGCTCCAATGCTTTAATGATTTTATCCTGGTTTTCAATCAACTGTTTCAGAAGACGGATCTGTTCTTCCTGGGCTTTAATTGTTTTTAAAAGTTCTTTATTTTCTTTTTCGTACTGTTCGCAGACACCCTTTTGAAGTTTCAGTAACTGCTCGATTTTTACAGACATGTCATTCATGCTCATCCCTCTTTTCATGGAATGATTATAGCAGAAGATCTGAATTTATGCGAATTTGCAGGAGATGATCATTCGTCATTTTTTCATGTGAATAACTCTAAAAAAATGGTCAGATAAGAAGCTGGCGTGGAGAAACCATCCACAAAAATCGATGAATTCAACACGCCTCAAAAGAGAATTTATAGATACTGTTGATAACTTAAGCAATAAAACATGTAGCCGGAAGCGATATCCGCAGAATTTCTTCCGGCTAAAATAGTTTTGATGAAAAAGAAAAATGATTTTCGTCACTTTCCACAATGAAAATGAACTACCCGTGTATAGTAACAGTTTCCATATTCATGAAAAGAAGATTCTATCTGTAATCCTTTTAAATTATCAATAGATATGCTAAGATAATGTTGTTTTTCTTCCCTTATGGAAGGTACAATGTTCTCTCGAAATCTTTCTGTACCTGATTGTCAATTGTGCCCAAATTTTCTGAAGTATTAGCGTTGCGTCCGCCTCTGAAATCCGGGTGTGATTG